>Ga0210399_10000531_pt1 | contig 30696 bp, 29 predicted proteins | sample IncBWC14MmetaG_FD_150865 | JGI IMG/M metagenome (GOLD analysis project Ga0210399, IMG submission 150865) | Forest soil microbial communities from Barre Woods Harvard Forest LTER site, Petersham, Massachusetts, United States - Inc-BW-C-14-M | ecosystem: Environmental > Terrestrial > Soil >... | reverse complement strand
ACGCCCGTCGCTCCATTTTTGGATGTCACTCCGTTTCCGGTCCGCCGCTCGATCAACCCTGCTTTTGTGGCATACAATCAATAACAGTCCCGATGTCTGAACGAACGCCAGCCCTTCCTACCTCTACTGCCGAATACTACCGGCCAATGCCCGTATATCTCGCGCCACGGCCGAAGCAACGCTATTGGCTACATGGGATTTTGCTCCTGGCGACAGTGTTTACCACGCTGGTGGTGGGCGCGAACATGCAGAGCAATTTCGATAGGGGACTCTCGCCGCTATGGATGGGAGATAGTGAGGTCCCGTTTTTCCCAGTGGTCCAGATGGCGCAGCATCCTTCGCGCTTGCTGCTGGGAATTCCGTTTTCGGCTTCCCTGATGCTGATCCTGCTGGCACACGAGATGGGGCACTATCTGTACTGCGTGCGGTATGGGGTGTATGCGACTCTGCCCTATTTCATTCCGTTTCCCTCTCTGTTCGGCACCATGGGCGCGTTCATCCGGATCCGTTCGCCGATCCGGTCGCGTCCAGCGCTGTTTGATATCGGAATCGCAGGGCCGATCGCGGGCTTTGTAGTGGCCTGCGCGGTTTTGGCCATGTCGTTAGGACTTTCGCGCGCAATTCCTACGGGCACCGTGTCAAGCCAGGACGTAGTTGAAATTCATTACCCCCTGATTTTTCAGCTGGCGCACCGAGGATTGACGTTGTTCGGCCTGACACACGGGTTCGGTGCTGTGCCGCTGGAGAAGTCCTACCTGCACCCGATGGCATTCGCAGCCTGGATTGGCATGTTCGCGACGGCGCTCAATCTGCTGCCAGGTGGACAACTGGATGGCGGACACATCGTGTTCTCCATTGCGCCGGGCCTGCATAAGACGGTCTCGCGTTTGACCATTCTGATTTTGATTCCCATGGCCGTGTATTTGTGGATAGGCTGGCTGGTGTGGGCGATTTTGCTGGAGATCAGCAGCTTCCGCCACCCTGACGTAATGGAATGGCCGAAGATCTCCGGGGCGCGCAGGTGGCTGGCGGTGTTTGGACTGATCATGCTCGTGCTCACGCTGACCCCGGCCCCCATATTGCACCTTTCGCTGAAGGAGATATTCCAGAGAGGCGGCCTCCATTTCGAGCTTACGAGTCTTGGCTGGTTCTTGAACTTTTTACCGTGCGTCCCGCTTCTTCGTCTTCGTAGTTAACCACGACGGACACGAAGGAAAATGATGCCGCCTATGTTGTGGCGCTATACTTCACCGAAATGCCTGCCGTGATTGCCATGCTCCGCGCAGTCAACCTGGTCAGCCACAACCGGATCAAGATGGACGCGCTTTGCTCCCTGTGCACGTCACTGAAGCTGCGCGACCCGCAAACCTACGTGCAGAGCGGGAACGTTGTCTTTGGTACGAACGAGCGCAACCTGGCAAAGGTGAGCGAGCAGATCGCCGATGGAATCGAACGAGAATTCGGCTTTCGCACCGAGGTGATCGTGCGCAACACGGCGGAGATGCGCGACGTGGTGGCCCGAAATCCGTTTGCCAAGCGGCGCGGCATTGAGCCCGGCAAGCTTCTGGTCTTGTTCTTCTCTGGCCAACCGGGTCTGGATGCGCGAGAAAGGATTCAGAGCATCAAGGCCGATCGCGAAGAATTACACCTGGACGGCCGCGAGCTTTACATCTACTTTCCGGACGGCCAGGGCCGCTCGAAAGTTTCGACCGCGGCGATTGAGCGTATGTTGAAAACACCGGGAACAGGAAGGAACTGGAATAGCGTGACGAAGCTGCTGGAGATGGCGAAAGGGCTCGAGGGCTCTAAGCTCTAGCAGGCTGCGGAAGAACTCGAGTTTCGAATCGCGTTTTGAAAGGGCGCGGCTTCCAGCCGCGCCGTAAGTGCAGCAAAATCAGTGGCGGCTTTAGCCGCTGAGGGCAATTGCGAACGTTGAAAGGAATTCTTCAGCAGCCTGCTTTGGTCCTTGGCTGTTGATGAGCCCGCCCAAGCGGAACTTGGACGGGGCACCCATTCATTTCTCATTTCAATTCTCGCTTTCACATCAACCATAAGGCGTCGACGTCTACGATCACCTGGGTGCGCGGGATTTTTTGCGCGGCGGCGTAGGCGAGCATGGTTCGGAGCAGGGCGTTCAGCTTTTCCCGGCTGGCGGACTTCAGGACGAAGTGATATCGGTAATCGCGTTTGAGCCGCAGGATAGGCGCGGCGGCCGGACCGAGAACGCGGATACCCTCATGGCGCGTTTTCTCGAACCACTTTCCTAATAATCCGGACCATTGCAAAGCTTCGTCGAGGCGATCGCTGCGCACCAGCACGTTGGCGAGGGCTGAGTAGGGCGGGTAATGCATCCAGCTGCGGAAGCGAAGTTCTTTTTCGTAGAAGCCGGTAAAGTCGTGGCGGGCAGCGTATTGCACCGCGTAATGATCGGGGAAATACGTCTGCAAGACGACCTTACCTGGAGTTTGGCCTCGACCGGCCCGGCCCGCGACCTGCGTGAGAAGTTGGAAGGTACGCTCGGCGGCGCGGAAATCCGGGAAACCGAGCGCGACGTCGGCCCCGACCACTCCAACCAGTGTGACGCCATGGACGTCGTGTCCCTTGGCAATCATCTGCGTTCCGACCAGCAGATCGAGTTCGCCTTCGTTGAGGGCGCTGAGGGTGCGCTCGAAATCTTCTTTGCCGCGGACGGTGTCGCGATCGAGCCGTCCGATGCGGGCTTGCGGGAACATCCCATGCAGAAGTTCTTCCAGCTTTTCTGAGCCGGTGCCGAGAAAGTAGACATATTCGCTGCCGCACTCGCCGCAGTGTTTGGGGACGGGTGCCTGGAAGCCGCAATAGTGGCAAACCATGCGATTGGATTTTTTGTGGTGGGTGAGCGCGACCGCGCAGTTCCGGCATTCCATGCGGCTTCCGCAGGCGCGACAAAGGGCCACGGGAGAGTACCCGCGCCGATTGAGCAGGATCATCACTTGCTCTTTCCGCTCGAGGCGCTCGCGGATCTCTTCGGCCAGCTTGCGCGAAATGACCTGCTCCGTTCCGGTTTCCTGAAATTCCTGCTTCATGTCGATGAGCTCGACCTCGGGAAGCGGACGCTGCTCGACGCGGTCGGGCAACTCGAGGAGCGCGTACTTATGCTTGGTGGCGTTGTAATAAGACTCGAGCGAGGGTGTCGCAGAGCCAAGCACCACCACGGCATTCGCCATTTTGGCGCGCATGACGGCAACGTCGCGGGCGTTGTAGCGCGGAGTCTCTTCCTGCTTGTAGGAGGAGTCCTGTTCTTCGTCGACGATGATGAGAGCAAGGTCAGAAACGGGAGCGAAGATGGCGGAGCGTGTGCCCACCACCATGCGGGCTTCGCCGCGCTTGATGCGGTGCCACTGCTCGGCGCGCTCCTGATCAGAGAGGGCGGAGTGCAGGATCGCGACTTCGTCGCCGAAGACCTGGTGCAGGTCAGCGGCGACGGTAGGCGTCAGTCCGATTTCAGGGACGAGCAGGATGGCGGAGCGGCCGGCTTCAAGCACGGTGCGCATGGCGGCAAGATAGACGGCCGTTTTGCCGGAACCCGTGACGCCGTGCAGGAGGATGCCACTGAAGGTACGGGCGGCGATGGCTTCCTGCATGCGTTGGAGGGCCTGCTTCTGCGCGGAGTTGAATTCGAACTCGAATGGCGATGGGCGGGCTTTCATGCGAGAGACGTGGAATTCGGCAGGTTCTTCAATGATTTCCACGAGGCCGCGCTTGACGAGCGTGTTCAGGGTGGTGCTTGGGACATGCACTGCGCGGAGCGTTTCGGTGTCAGCCCGGCCTCCGGCTTCGGTCAAAGCGTTTAATAAGACTTGTTGGTTCCGGTTCAGTTTCGCTCGACGGGCGGGGACGCCCGTCGCTCCATTTGCGAGTTGGAGCGCTTCGCCGGGGCTGACTGTGGATCTCAAGACTGCCACTTTTACAGTGCGAGTGGCGTCGCGAGCGTCTGATATATCCTCGCGCTCCAACCATTTTTTACGGACCATTCCGGTCAGCACCGCGCGGCTTACTCGAGTGGCGCTGCGGAGGGTTTGCTCGCGTACCGGGTCGTCGCTGTTGGCAAGATAGTCGAGGACGCGGAATTCGGCGACTTGATCTTCTGGAGTACGGCGGGCGCGGGCCGACGACCCCGACATGCCTCCGAGGTGGAGGGCGAGATGGCCTTGCTCGGTGATGCGGTACGTGATGGTGCGCTTGAACTCGGCACCGAGTGGGAGCATGGTGCGGAAAACTTCGCCCAGCGGAGCGAGGTAGTAATCGGCGATCCACTTGCCGAGACGCATGAGTTGCTCGTCGAGTACGGGCGCGGGATCGAGCACGCTGACGACGTTCTTCGTTTGTACGGTGGGTTTGCGGTCATGCAAGTCGACGACGATGCCGCTCATGCGCTGCTGCCGGAAAGGCACCAGTACACGGCTTCCGATGGCGGGCTCCATACCGTCAGGAACGCGGTAGGAGAAGGCCGTGTCCAGCGGGACTGGCAGGGCTACATCACAGAATTGGGGAGCGGAAGTCAGACTCTAGTTTCCAGTTTCGAGTTTCGAGTTTCGAGTTCCAGTTTCAGGCTTTCAGTTTTGTGCTGAGATGTTCGCACAATAGAGTATCAGGCGAGCGTCGAGCTTCGAGCCCCGAGCTTCGAGAAAATCCAGTTTCTGCTTGCTCGTAGCTCGCAGCTCGTAGCTCGCAGCCGCACGCTGGTGGAAGAGTTCGCTCGCGTCTGATCAAACCCTGACGTCCGAGACCTGACACCTGTGACCTGACACCTGCCTTTCTGGTAGGCTGATGGGCCGTTCTAATAAGTGAACATGAGTACTCGTCTCGCCATTCTCGCGGACATTCACGCCAATGTGTGGGCGCTGGACGCGGTGCTTGCACATTTGAAAGTCCGCGAGGTCGACGGCATCGTGAACCTCGGCGACTCTTTGTATGGGCCGCTGAAGCCGCATGCAACTTACGAGCGGCTGATGAAGGAGGACGTGCTGGTCACGATTCAAGGGAACCAGGATCGGCTGATCTACGAAGCGAGCGAGCGCGATCTCGCGGCGATTCCCACTTTGGCCTACGTGATCCGAGACCTGGGTGGAGAGCCGATCCACTGGCTGAGTGAGTTACCGCGAACGGCAGTAGTCGAGGAAGACATTTTTCTTTGTCATGGCACGCCGGGGAGCGACACCGTCTACCTGCTGGAAGATGTGATGGATGGATTGCCAGAGGTGCGGTCGGAGGGCGCGATTCGCGAGCTTTTGCAGGGCGTGCGAAGTCCAGTCGTGCTTTGCGGACATACGCACATTCCGAGAGTGGTCGAGCTGTCGAATGGGCAGCTGGTGGTGAATCCGGGGAGCGTCGGAGTGCCTGCTTATGATGACGTCGACCCGGTCCGCTATCGGATGCAGAACTTCTCGCCGCATGCTTGCTACGCGATTCTCGAGAAGAACGACACCGGGTGGAACGTGTCGCTGGAACGGGTTGCGTATAACCATCAGGCGGCCGCGGAATATGCGCGGACGCGCGGGCGGGACGACTGGGCTCAGGGGATTGCGACCGGAAGAATGGGGTAGTGGGGCAGGTGTCAGGTATCAATTCACCACAGAGTCACAGAGACACAGAGACAATCAAAAATATTTCTCATTCCTGACACCTGAGACCTGTCGCCTGCTACTTCGCTGGCGCTTTCAATCCCAACTCCTTCATGACCATTTGCAGGTCTTTCCAGGCCTCTTTTTTCTGGCGGGGATCACGCAGGAGGAAGGCAGGATGGTACGTGACGGCCAGTTTGGCTCCTGACCAGTTGAGGTCGTTGCTGCGGACGCCTGTGGGTTTGAATTCATACCAGCGGCCGCGCAGGTTCGACATGGAGTCGTTGATGGCGAGCAGAGTCTTGGCTGCGACGGCGCCTAGGGCCACGATGACTTTCGGCTTGATGGTGGCGACCTGGCGCATCAGAAATGGCGAGCAGGTTTCGCACTCGTCGCGCTCCGGAGTGCGATTGTTGGGCGGACGGCACTTGATGATGTTGGCGATGTAGACCTGTTCCCGCTCGAGTCCCATGGCCTTGATCATGTTGGTGAGCAGCTGGCCGGCGCGGCCAACGAAGGGTTCTCCTTGCTGATCTTCGTCGGCGCCGGGCGCTTCGCCGATGAACATCAGGTCGGCATTCGGATTACCGACGCCGAACACAATCTGCTTGCGTCCTTGCTTGTGCAGACGGCAACGGGTGCAGTCGCCAAGGTCTTCGCGGATGATACGCAGGGCTGCGACTGGATCGGCTACACCGTACTCCGGCTTGGAGGTAAGAACCTCTAAAGTGCTGACTTCTGACGGGGCCATGACAGCAGCAGATTTTCTCGGCGACATTTGTTCTCGGTGTTCCGGATAGAGTTCGGGTGGGGACGCGATGGAATCCCCGAGTGTAAGGGTTTCTGCCGAATCCAGGGGTGGGGCAGCGTCCCGGCAATAAAAGTCGTAGATGCCCATCTCACGGTAGTAGCGAAGGCGCTCGGAAAGGGCGTTCCGCAAATCTGAAGAGAGCGATCGGGACATCGACAACCAGAATACCATCGCGTTGCCTCACGTAGGGGCAGACGCCCCTCGCCCCACGTAGGGGCAGACGCCCTCGTCTGCCCGGTCGAGCGAAGCTCGACAGCCACCGATGCCACAAGCGCCTACGCCCTACAAGCGATCCAGCGCAAGGCCTCGACTCAGATCGCAAAAGGCGGAATAGTAATCTTCAGAAACCGAACCCCAGCTAACGGAATCTACATTGGATATCGTTGTAGCTCCACGCACTATATGACGGACGCGCGCCAGCATCGGTGGATGGTGATTCTTGCCTTTGGGCTGGTGTACCTCTTTTGGGGCTCAACCTACCTGGCAATCGCGATTGGGGTGGAGCGCATTCCTCCGGCGCTGATGTGCGCGACGCGATTCCTGGTTGCCGGCACGCTGATGCTGGGTTATTGCTGGCTGCGGGGTCGGCCGATTGCCTATACCGGGCAGCAACTGTGGCACATGGCTGTGGTCGGCACGCTGCTGCTGATGGGCGGCAACCTTACCCTTTCGTTCGCCGAACAGGTTCTCCCCTCGGGTCTCTCTGCACTCCTGATTGCAGTGACACCGCTTTGGTTTCTCGTGCTCGACGCGTGGCTGCTCGGGCACCATCACATTACGCGCAGAGGCATAGTTGGACTCGTGCTGGGCATCCTTGGCATGGTGGTGCTCCTATGGCCGAAGCTGACCGCCACCGGATCGATCGGCCGGCGCGAGTTGTGGTTCTCGCTCAGCCTGCTTGCGGGTTCATTTAGCTGGGCGCTCGGATCGGTCCTTTCGAAGGTGTGGCACTCGAATGATCTCGACCCTCTCAGCTCGACAGCGTGGCAAGTGATCTTTGCCGGCATAGCGAACCTGGCCTTCGCGCTCGCGAACCATGATCCCGCGCACGTGGTGTGGACCGCGCGCGGCGTCGGCGCAGTTCTCTATCTGGTGGTCGGAGGCTCATGGATCGGCTACACGTCGTATATCTGGCTGCTCCGCCACGCACCCAGTTCGAAAGTCTCCACCTACGCCTACGTGAATCCGGTGGTGGCGGTCTTCCTGGGCTGGCTCGTGCTGCACGAACCGATCGACCGCTACATCCTGATGGGCAGCGCCATCGTGGTCGCTTCCGTCATCCTGGTCACCAGCGCGAAAGAAGAGGAGAAGACCGTAGCGGCGGAGTTGCCGGCTGTAGAGGCAGCAGGAGACTGAACGCACGCTCACGTAGGGGCAGACGCCCTCGTCTGCCCGGTCGCGCGAAGCTCGACAGCCGCCGTTTTCTTCGCTCCTTAGCGACCGTTCTTTGCGGTTTTCGCGGTCAGCCCGTTTATGACTCAAAGCTCATGTCTCGCATCCCTTCCGCTAAACTGGGCAAGCGATCCACGGAGTCTTCATGACGAATTGCGTGCGCTGCGGGCGGCCGATTTCTGATTCGTCGTACGCCGCGACCTCAAACCTGTGCCCGGAGTGTCGACAGGCTTTTGCCGGTGCCGCTCGACCTGCTCCCGTTGCCCAGCCTTCTATGGCCACCGCAGGTCCCGCTCCCTACCGCCCGCCCGTGACGGTCGCGATCGTCGGAATCAATATCCTCGTATTTGCGGCCATGATCGTAAGCGGTGTCTCGCCCATGAACCCGACCGAGGCTCAACTCCTGCGCTTCGGGGCTGACTTTGGCCCCTACACTCTGGGCGGGCAGCTCTGGCGCATCCTGACTTCGAACTACGTACACGTCGGGCTCTTTCACATCCTGTTCAACATGTGGTGTCTCTGGAATCTCGGTCGGCTGGCCGAGAGAATTCTGGGCGCTTGGACCTACGTCCTCACCTATACCGCGTGCGGGATTGCAGGCAGCCTGGCAAGTCTCTGGATTCATCCGGGAGCGGTGGGCGCAGGCGCGTCCGGCGCGATTTTTGGCCTCGCCGGCGCCTTGATCACGGCGCTTTATTTGGGAAAGCTTCCCTACCCTCGGCAGATGCTGAGCGGCCTGCTGCGAAGCCTGCTCAGTTTTGCGGGATACAACCTGTTCTTTGGAGCGGTGGTGCCCGGGATCGACAATTCCGCACACATCGGGGGCTTGATTGTGGGGCTGGCGATCGGGGCCCTTCTGGCGTCGCAACTTAACGAAGCGCCGGAAAAGCGCCGAACTCATGAGCGATTCATGTTCACGATTGTGGCTCTGTTTCTGATCGGCTTCGGAGTGTTTGTCAAAAAGCAGAGCGGCTGGGTAGTCGAAAAGTATCGCCAGCTCAATTCCAGCGGACACGAAACGCGAGAGCCTTGACAGGCTACGGAAAACTCGGATTCCTTTTGCGCAAGCTCGCGCCAAGTTCGCCGAAAACAGCGTCGATGAGTGTAATGATTCCATAACAATGTCGGGATGTTACGCCAATTAGCTTTCCGATTGGCCTCTAGACTCGCAGAATGCAGCGTAGCGCATCTACCAAATCGCCACATAGACACCACTTCCGGAGAATGCCATCATCATCCGCGGCTCCAATGGCGAACTCGTCCTCTACATCATCGAAGATGAGTAATTGTGAGCCTGACCGAGCAATCACGAAAACTCGCTCAGTTCCATATTGCTCAGTACGAAAGCACGGCTGCTCCGCAATTATGACAGCGTGCTCTTGGTAGATCTTCAGGACATCGCCAGGTAAGGCTGCAATCTCAGACGTGAGCCGACTCTCAAGATCTGCTCGGGATATTGGCTTCCAGTCGCCGTTCAGAGTCTCCGGTGCATTGAGGGTCATCTGCAATTCCCCTGACCTCAACCCACCTCTCACGGAATTCGCCGATACCGAGTGACGATGCCGTCGTGTGTGAGGGCCAGCCTCCCATCAGGTTCAATAGCGTATTGAGTCTTCTCTTCTCGCGGTGCAGAGGGTTGCTGCGTGGTAATCGTATTGCCTTCTACTGAGTACGTCAGCCTCATGACTTGATCAACTGCGTCCTGAGCAAATTGTGTACGTCAGGTCGCCTGATTCAAAGAAATGCAGGCGCACACGCCCGTATTGCTCGACCGTCGTAGCGTCGGCCGAATCGGCCTCCCACAGCCCGAGAAGCCGGACGTCTCCCATGACGGCAGATTCTATCGCATCCCTGACGGCAGATTGTTGTAATCAGGCCATTGCGCTCATTGAGGACTTTTATCGTAACCAGCGAGTACACGCAACATCGCGTCTTCGAAACCCGCGACTTCAACCCTGTCGCATCGACGATTACTCCTTCACTCCCCGCCTTCTTCATCCTCCTCGGTGTCGTTCACGATATCGACCGCATGTCCTCTGACACTGAAAGTGATTTTCTGGGTGTCGTCAGGCTGGAAGGTAACGCGGGTAGGCCGGCGCTGCCAGGCTGGAGCAGGACACTCGGAGTCGGGCAAGTCATCGCCGTCAGGCTCTCCCAGCAGCTTCTTCAGAATCGGCTTTCGCCGGCCCAACTGGGCCACCACGGCAAAGAGCTTCTTTCCGTCGTCGGAGACCCCGCAGTAGGCGATGTAATCGCGGTACCAACTGCCGGTCGAATAGAAGGGGTCAAACTCGGGCAAGGTGATTTGGGCGACGCGGCCGGTCACGCGATCGACCAACAACCATCCACCCCGCTCCCAAACCCAGCGCGGAGCCGAAGCCGATTCCGCGGGGAGTGTGTCATTGAGGCGAAACACGCGGCGGACGACGAACAACCGATCTGTGACATCATGCGGAGCGCCGGTCGTGTACTCCTTCAGGCGTGTATCGACGAAGAGGGCGCGGACCTTCAACTCCAGCGGCTTCCCTTCCGCAGGCCCCACGTACCACTTGGCAGAGGTCCACTTGCCAAAAGCGATGACGTGTGGTTTCGGGACAGCTCCGGCAGGCCCGGCCCAGATAAGAAGCCAACCGAGAACAAGAAGAGGACGAAATCTCTTGCACATGAGCCCAAACTAAGCATGCGCTTGTTCGCGGGCAAGGTTATCTGAACATGAGGAGAGCCGCCTTTCCCGAGCCGGGAATTCTCTCTTTGATATGGAAACGATTTTTCTGTGGGTAAAACGTGTTCTGCCACAGCCAAACTCCGTTACAATACCGACCAGAGTCACCGTCCGCTGGAGCGTGATGCTCCGCGGTACAACTAATTCACGGCGACCGCACTCTATTAAGGCATGGGCGAACTTCTGATCCACCGACGCGTCCCGCGCGTGCTCGTGGTGGATGACAATCCGGACATGGTCGAGTTGATGCGAGAGTTGCTCGCCAGCCGAGGCTACGACGTGGTCGCTGTGCGCGATGCGGATGCGGCCGAGGCTGAGGTTCGTCGTCACCCTCCCGACCTGATCCTCTCTGACGTGGTGATGCCCGGCCGTTCCGGCTACGAACTCTGCCACCAGTTGAAGAATGATTCCGGGACGCGCCTGATTCCTTTTCTGCTGATTACGGGATTGAGCGATCGCGAAGACAAGGTAAAGGGAATCGAGGCGGGTGCGGACGACTTTTTGAACAAGCCGATCTTCCCTGCCGAGCTTTTTGCCCGCGTCACATCCCTGCTCAAGCTGAAAGAATTCACCGACGAGTTGGAGACCGCCGAGTCCGTGCTGTGCACGCTTGGTCGGAGTGTCGAGGCGCGCGATCCTTATACGGAAGGACACTGCGAACGGCTGGCGCAACGTGCCGCCGCTCTCGGACGCTACATCGGACTCGACGAGGCATCCATTGTTGCTCTGCGCCGCGGCGGGTATCTGCACGACCTCGGAAAAATCGCGGTGCCCGATGAAATTTTGAAGAAAGGCTCGAACCTGACTCCGGACGAATGGAGGGTGATGAAGCAGCACCCACTCACGGGAGAGAATATCTGCAAGCCGCTCAAGTCGCTGCGGCTGGTGTTGCCCATCATCCGCTTCCATCATGAACATTCCGATGGCTCGGGTTATCCCGACGGTCTGACCAAGAACGAGATCCCCTTGCTGCCCCGCATTCTGCAGGTGGTGGATGTGTATGACGCGCTGCGCACGGCCAGGCCCTACAAGCCCGCGCTCGCGCACGAAAAGGCTGCCCACACGATGCTTGCGGAAGCACAGGCCGGCCTCTGGGACGAGGACCTGGTGGGGCAGTTCTTCTCCATGCTCGGTAAGCGGCAAGTCGCCTAAGGGATTGTGGAGAAGCGGGCGTTCCCGCCCGCCTGGACGGACGAGAACAACCGTCCCTTCATCCTGGACCAAATCCCCCGGTGTTAATCTGGATACAACTGAAGCGCCTGTAACGGGTTCTGACATCCGAGACTTGGAATTCTTTGCCTACTGCTTACAGCATCGTCATTCCAGCCTACAACGAGAGTGAGCGCATACGCGCGACGCTTGACAAAATCCTCGTCCATATTCAGGAGCGCGGCTGGGATGCTGAGATCCTGGTTGTGGACGATGGTTCGACTGACGCGACCGCGCAGATCGTTCAAGCGTACGCGGCGGAGCATCCCTTGCTGCGTTTGCTCCAGAACCCAGGCAACCGCGGCAAAGGATACAGCGTGCGCAACGGGATGTTGCACGCGAATGGCGAGATGGTTTTGTTCAGCGATGCCGATCTGTCATCCCCGATCGAGGAGGCAGACAAGCTGTTCGTGGCCCTTGCGGAAGGAAACGATATTGCTATGGGATCGCGCTGGATGCGAACAGAGTTGCAAACTCAGCGACAGCCGCTGCATCGCCAACTGTTAGGTCGGATCTTTAATCGTGCACTGCGCGTGGTGCTGGATCTGCACTTTCGCGACACGCAGTGCGGGTTCAAGGCCTTCACCCGCCGAGCTTCACAGGTGATCTTTCCTTTGCAACACATTGAGCGCTGGGGATTCGATCCGGAGATTCTCTTCCTGGCCCGCAAATTCGGACTCAAGGTGAAAGAAGTGCCGGTGAAGTGGGCCCATCGCGAGGGCACCCGGATCAATCCTTTACGGGATGGCATGCGAATGTTTTCCGAGGTGTTGAAGATCCGCTGGTACTCCCTGAGCGGCAAGTATGACGCGGGCGCAACGTCGACGGTCCCGAGTTTATGATGCGGCCTTGAGCAAGGGATGCACGGGATGTGTTGTCACGCCCACGCCGCGACAGTAAATCAACGTCAGGCTCCCAGCACATTTCGGACAGAGCCAGAAAAACTCCACCCCCCGCGAGCGTTTGCCAAGCGCGGGATCGAACCCCAGCAAAAGTTGCGAGTCGGCCTTGGCTTCGCGGTCAAAGCGGAAGAGCTTGCCTTCGTGCAGGTAACGAAAACGAGCAGAACAGGTCGGGTTCGCGCACTTCGAAATCATCGCGCCTCCTGATGGCTCGGTACGGAGTGGTCCGATAGACCTAGTTTACACCCGGATGCAACGGCGCTGACTGGTGTCGCGAATGAGCAAAACGACGTCGTTGATGACGGGCCTCGGTTTATCAGGAAAAGTTTTTACCGCAAAGTCCGCAAAGAACGGCCGCCAAGGACGCAAAGACAATCAGGTCGCATTCCGAGTGATACAGGTAATCAAATAAATATAAGACGCCTGTCTTTGCGACCCTCGCACTCTCTTTGCGATCTTGGCGGTTAAAGGTTTTGCTCTCGTATCGAATTCGATGAAAAACCAAGAGCTCTTAACCGCAGAGGGCGACCGGCTTCTGCAGCAGACCGTCATGCGCGCTAGGCAGGCTGTTCATGCGTGCCAGCGCGAGCGTGCGCGGCCGATAATTCGCGGCTCGCCTCGACCACCTTGCTTCCCATCTCCGACGTGCTCAGGGCATGCTGACCCTCGCGAGCAAGGTCGCGGGTTCGATGGCCGGCGGCCAAAGCAGCGCTGACGGCTGACTCGATGCACGCTGCCTCGCGTTCCAGCTGGAAAGAGTGCCGCAGCAGCATAGCCCCGGATAGGATTGCGCCCAGCGGATTAGCAATGCCTTTGCCGGCGATGGTGGGAGCGGAGCCGTGCACCGGTTCGTATAAGCCGACCGCTCCGCCAATGCTCGCCGAGGCCAGTAACCCAAGACCTCCCACCACGCCGCCCGCCTGGTCAGAAAGAATGTCGCCAAACATGTTCTCGGTTAAAATCACGTCTACTTCAGTGGGATGCTGCACAAGTAGCATGGCCGCCGAGTCCACGTACTGGTGCGTCAGTTTCACGTCCGGATAGGCGGTCGCGACACGGCTCACAACCTCGCGCCACAGCCGCGAGCATTCCAGCACATTGGCTTTGTCCACCGACAGAACTTTGTGGCGGCGGGAGCGAGCGAGTTCAAAAGCCACGCGCGCGATGCGCTCGATCTCGGGCTCGCTGTAACGCATGGTGTTCAGCGCCTCCCTGGACCCGGGCTCGCCGACGATCGAGCGCGGCTGCCCGAAATAAAGCCCGCCCAGCAACTCGCGGACGATCATGATATCGGTGCCCTTCACGACTTCTGCCCGCAGTGGCGAATTTTCCAGCAGCGCAGGAATACAAACCGCCGGACGCAAATTCGCAAAGGCCCCAAGTTCCTTTCGTAGCCGAAGAAGCCCTGCTTCGGGCCGAAGGTGGCCGGGATTCTTGTCATAGGCGGGAGATCCCACGGCGCCCAGCAACACGGCTCCCGCTTTGAGGCAGGCGTCAAGCGTATCGGGCGGCAGCGGATCGTTGCTCGCGGCCAGCGCTGCTCCGCCAATGTTCTTGCGCGTGAGCTTCAACTGGTGGCCGTAAATGCTGGCGACCGCGTCGAGAACACGAATAGCCTCTTCGGTGACTTCCGGCCCAATGCCGTCGCCCGCCACAATCGTCAAGTTCAGAAGCACACAACCTCCTCATGTCTGAAACCTCGAATTCTACAGAAAGGATGCTACGCAAGGGCAGACATTCGACTTTGTGCTCCCGGGTTCAAATGACCATCCCGAGCGAAAGCCGATGGGGGTTTTGCTGAGATTTTAGATTTTAGATTTCAGATTTCAGATTTCAATTTGTTTCCTCGTTCTGGTGTGGTGTCCCAGTAGTCCGCGCCATAAGTTGGTGGCGCTTTGAAAGGGCGCGGCTTCAGTCGCGCCGCATGGGACGCTTGAAAAGGCGCCTTTAGCCCCTGAGGGACGGAACTTGGCGCCAGATTTGGCGCCTTACTTTGTTCACATATTTTCGGGACACACTAGAGGATCCCCATCTTCTTGCCGACCTTCTTCAATACCTCCAAAGCCCGTTGCAGTTCCTCGCGAGTATGCGTAGCGGTCATGATGGTACGCACCCGTGCTTTTCCCTCGGGAACCGTCGGAAACGCGATCCCGGTTCCGAGCACGCCTTCCTTGAAGAGCTCTCGCGAGAACTCCATGGTGCGGGCGCCGTCGCCAATGATGATGGGCGTGATCGGAGTTTCGCTGGCGGGCGTGGTTCTGCCGCCGATATCGAAGCCGAGGAGGCCGAGTTCCTTTTTCCAGAAGCGGGTGTTCTCCCAGAGTTTGTCGATGCGTTCGGGTTCCTGCTCCAGGACGTCGAAAGCGGCAATGCAGGTGGCTGCGACGGACGGCGGATGAGAGGTCGAGAACAGAAACGGCCGGGCACGATGGTAGAGGCAGTCGATGAGGTCGCGTGTGCCGCACACGTATCCTCCGAGGGCGCCGATCGCCTTCGACAGTGTGCCCACCTGGATGTCGACGCGTCCGTGCTGGTGAAAGTGGTCGATCGTGCCACGGCCGTTGCGGCCTAACACGCCCGAGGCGTGCGCGTCATCCACCATCATGATGGCGCCGTATTTCTCGGCGAGGTCGCAAAGCCCCGGAAGCGGTCCAATGTCGCCGTCCATGGAGAAGACGCCGTCAGTGATGAGCAACTTGCGGCCGGGCTGGTCTTTGACGCTGGCCAGTTGTTCTTCGGCGTGGTTGAGATCCTTATGATTAAAAACAAGAATCTTCGCGCGCGAGAGGCGCGCGCCATCGATGATCGAGGCGTGGTTCAACTGGTCCGAGATGATGAAGTCTTCTTTGCCCAAAACCGCCGACACCGTTCCCGCATTCGCCGCGAATCCTGACTGGAACACCACACAGGCTTCGACGTTCTTGAAGCGCGCGATTTTTTCTTCCAGCTCCATATGAATCTTCATGGTGCCGGCAATGGTGCGCACGGCACCCGAGCCGACTCCGTATTTGCGCGTGGCTTCGAGGGCCGCCTCGCGCAGCTTGGGATGAGTTGTCAGGCCGAGGTAATTGTTCGAGGCCAGATTGATCACGTGCTTGCCGTCGAAGGTGCACTCCGGGGCTTGCTCGTCCTCGAGCACGCGCAGTTTGAAATGCGTGCCCTTGGATTTGAGTTCATTGAGCTGATCGGTGAGGTAAGAAAGAGGATTGGTGCGCGTGACGGTGGTCATGAGTGCCTCACGAATCTCCTGCCGCAGGTGAGCGCAGGACTTCAGATATCAGTTTAATACGCGCGTGAATGCGAGCGCACGGCAGTCGTAATGGCCGGACCGGGAACTTTTCAGTTTGGCCGCAAGGATCGGATGGCGGAAACGCGACGCGTGCCGCAAGATTGGAATGTCCGCAAACTTATTATTCGAGGTTGGACATGTCACAAGCATTTCGCGTTGCGGCGATTCCAACGAAGGTAGCTGATCTGGTTCGCTCGAGTATGCGGTCGCCAGGCTATGGACATCCCGCGCACGTGGAAGTGGCGACGGGGTACGGGCCGTGTCGGCATTGCCTCCGCGATTTTCAGGTTGGCAAGGACCGGCGAATTCTGTTTACCTACGATCCCTTTTATGGGATCGAGCCGCTGCCGTTGCCTGGGCCGATTTTCATTCATGCAGGCGCTTGCGAGCGATTTCCGGATAATGGAGGCTTTCCTCCCGACCTGCGAACGCATCGGTTGACGTTGGCGGCCTATGGAGAGGGCCGGCGCTTGCTCACGGAGGAGTATGTGGAGAACGGAGAGGTAGACACGACGATCGAGCGATTGCTCGAACGCAGCGACGTGAAATACCTTCACATTCGGGATACCGAAGCAGGTTGCTACGACTTCCGGATCGAACGAGAGTAGCGTTGAACACACCGCGCAGAAACGTGCGGCTCTCCACAGAGGTTGAGTCACTTGCGACCTGCCCCTATGCAAACTGTCATCCTGAGCGCAGTGAGGCGACAGCCGAACGGAGTCGAAGGACCCCATGTCTCCTAAAGTGTTCCGAGACCTTAAAAGGCATTTTCACCACTGAACCATACATTAAGGCCTTTGGCAGGAAATCTTTTTCGGTTGATTTGGGTTTCAGCGGGCGTGGGGCCCTTCGACTCCGTGAAACGTCCGCCTCGCGGACGTTCCACTGCGCTCAGGATGACGGTCTTACTTTTCCGCAGGATTACCGGAACAAAATAAAAGAGGACGGCATCTCCCCCCGCCTCACTTCGTGCCGTTCGGGTACACCAGAATCTTGCTTGCCTCCCCAGTCTTCAAGCGCTCCATGCCTTTCGAGAAATCTTTCATGGCGATGCGATCCGTGATCACCGGGTGCAGGTCAAGCTTGCCGGCTTTGAGCAGCGCGGTCATCTGGTACCAGGTCTGGTACATGCGGCGGCCGTTGATGCCCTGGATGGTGATCCCCTTGAAGATGATGTCCTCGGAGAAATTCAGCGAGATGGGCTTGGAGGTCAGCCCGAGGAGCGAGATGCGCCCGCCGCGGCGCACGATATCAAATGCCGTTCGGATGGCGCTGGGGTGGCCGGCCATCTCGAGGACGACATCCACGCCAAGTCCGCCTGTTCGCTCCAGGATGAGACCAGTCACGTCTTCTTTCGAAGGATCGAGCGTGAGGTCCGCCTTCATTTTTTTAGCAACGTTGCGGCGGTGTTCATTGACCTCGATGGCATACACCTGTGCGGCGCCTACCGCTCGAGCAACCGCGATCGCAAAGAGTCCGATAGGCCCGCAGCCGGTAATGGCGACGGTTTTAGCGGCAATTTCCCCGGCCAATACGGTGTGCACGGCGTTGCCGAGTGGATCTAGGATCGAGGCGTACTCGTGCGGAATGGCGGGATCGAGTTTCCAGATGTTCGACTCGGGAATGACTACGTATTCGGCGAATGCGCCATCGGCATCCACGCCGATGATTTTCACGTTCTGACAGATGTGGGCCTCGCCCGTGCGGCACTGCAGGCACTTGCCACAGGCCACGTGCATTTCGGCGGAGACGAAGTCGCCTGCCTTGACGCTCGTGACTTCGTCGCCGTAAGCAACCACCTCGCCGCAGAACTCGTGCCCGGGAATGAGCGGCGGATGGATGCGGCCCTGTGCCCAGCGGTCCCACTCGTAGATGTGCAGGTCGGTGCCGCAGATGGAGGCGACTTTGACTTTCACCAGGACGTCGGTGCGACCGTAGCCCGGAATCTTGACTTCCCGAACATCCGCACCGGGTGCGGCCTCCGGTTTCACCACCGCCAGCATGGTATTGGGCATCAACTTCCTTAAGAGAACGAATTAGGCGCGAAAACTCTTTATTCTAGCATCGGGCGAGGCAGCTTAGGACTTGTGGGCCGGCTCTTTGCTGACCGCTTTCCCACTTCGGCGTTTCTCTTCGATCATCTTGCGATTGTATTCCTCAGACTTTCCGCGAGGCACACTGAGGGTCCGCCAGTTGTGGGTGCCGAGATGCTTCGAAAGGAACACGATCTGACCAATATGCGATGCGTAGTGGGCGAGTGCGCGATTGAGTGCCTGCACCACGGTATGTGGTTCATGCCGAATGTGGACCGTACGCATGAGGTCTTCTGGCTTCAGCGAGTCGAGGGTGCGGAAGACGCACGCCCAGCCCTCCTCCCACCAGCGGAGAAGTTCCTCGCGCGTAGGCTCGCCGTTGAGTTCGAACTCCTGGTCGCGGTGGCGGTCGGGCTTTTCGCCGTCGCTGGTAAGGAAATCTGTAAAGCGCGACCGCATGTTGCCGGAGATATGTTTGACCAGGATTGCAATGGAATTCGACTCGGGATCGAGCGTGATCAGGAGTTGCTCGTCGGTCACCTGCGCGACGGCGCCTTCGGCCATGCGTTTATATCCCCGGAGCTGGCGACGAACTTCTTCGAGAAAGTGCGAACCGAGAGCGTCCATGGCAGCCCTCATGATACCGTGGCACTCGCCGAGACGATATGCTGGAAACCCGTTGCGAAAATTGGCTCCAACACCCTATGGACTTCGCCGGTTTTTTGTGGTCCGCTTTGAACGGCATCCACCGACCGAACCCGCGGAGGGCACAGCTCGAGACCTATCAGTGCCTTACGTAGGGGCAGACGCCTCGTCTGCCCGGCCGCGGTGCTTTTCCGCGGCCTCTTTCGGCTCCAGCCGAGCCGTAACGCATCCGAAATCGAACGGCTTAGCCGCGGTCGCTGCGCCTGAAAGAAGGGCTGAGTCCTTCCCGGAATCTCTGCGTTCTCTGCGGACGTTCTCCGCGTTCTCCGCGATTTAAGATTTTCCACGAAACACTGTCCAACCTTTTGCGCAACTCCTTCAGCGGATACTTCTTCGCACCCAGACCTAACCCGAGCCCCACCCTCCGCCGCCGGGGCTTTCAATTCGGATGGCTTCCCCTTTACGTAGGCGGACATTGAACTTTCCGGGCAGCTTTTCGTGGGATCCATCTGCTCGCAAAATCGTCGCTTTTCCGGCTGCGCCCTCGGCACCACCGTGCAATCCCCATGGACCTCGAACGCGACGATCCGCCAGCAGAGTGACTTCAGCATCGGTCAGTACTTCGATTTCGCGTACGATCCCGTCACCTCCGCGATACCTTCCTGCCCCGCCACTTCCTGACCGCAGCGCATAGCGCCGCACGCGCAGCGGGTATGCGTATTCGAGCGCCTCAGCAGGAGTGTTCAGCGAGTTGGTCATGTGGGTGTGCACGCCCGAGACCCCATCCTTTGTCGGGCGCGCGCCCATGCCACCGGCTATCGTTTCGTAATACGCAAAGGCCTCGCCTGTGCGCGGATCGATGCCGCCGATGGTGAGATTGTTCATGGTACCGGCGGCGGCCGCTGGAATTCGGTCAGGAATGGCCTGCGCCAGCGCGCGCATGAGGACATCAACGATTCGCTGCGAGGTCTCCACATTTCCTCCGGCTACGGCGGCCGGAGGACAGGCGTTCACGACCGTACCTGCGGGTGCGACCACTTCGATAGGACGCATCAACCCTGCGGTTGCCGGGACGTCTTCCTGGAGCAAGCAACGGAAAACGTAAAAGCAGGCGGAATACGTGATCGCCTTGACCGCATTCACGCTGCCTTCCACCTGCCGATCGCTGCCTGAGAAATCCACGGTCACCAGGCGCGTCGCAAGTACTCCTCCCGCCCTGTAAGCCGTGCCAGGACGTGAGCTCTTTCTGCGATTAGCATGCCCCGTGATTGAGACCGCGATCTTGACTGGCGTCTCGCTCACCCCATCGTTGTCGAGGAAGTCCTCCGCCCGGTAGACGCCGGGCGGCACCTGCGCGAGGAAGGTGCGCATCATCTCTTCGGAATAGGCGAGCAGGTCGGTGGCCGCGCGCTGTGCGCGGGGAAAGCCGTAGCGGGCGCAGATTTCGCGAAGCCGCGTGACGCCCGTGTGGCAGGCGGCGATCTGTGCTCCCAGGTCGCCTTCGCGCTCTCCGGGAGTGCGGACATTGGTCAGCAGTAAGGCCAGAACATCGCGATCGATGGTTCCGCCGCGCATTACCTTCACGGGAGGAATGCGGAAGCCTTCCTGATAAATCTCGCGGCAGAGCCCCATCGATCCCGGATAGGTACCGCCAACGTCGGCGTGGTGAGCGCGCGAGGCGACGTAAAAATCTGGCGCGGCCCCTCGCTTCCGACTGGCCTGTGAGCCACCGTTGCCTACGAACACAGGCGCGACCAGTGTGATGTCGGGGAGATGAGTGCCGCCAGCGAAAGGATCATTCAACATCACCATGTCGCCGGGTGTGAGTTCGCATTTCTCGATCGCGGCGCGGACCGACATGGGCATCGAACCGAGATGGACCGGCATGTGGTCGCCCATCGCGATCACTTCCCCTTGCGAGTCGAACACGGCGCAGGAATAGTCGCGGCGCTCTTTGATGTTAGGAGAAAACGCGGTGCGGCGGAGAGCGGCGCCCATCTCCTCGGCAATGGAGTGGAAGAGATTCTTGAAAATTTCGAGTTCAATGGGATCGCGAGGCATGGGCAGACTCGTGCGCGAGTGAGTGTACTAGAAGGCATGAGTCGCACTCACGAACTGCTCTTGCCACGGCGTTGGAGCGACGGGCGTCTCGCCCGTCCAGTCGGGCGGGGACGTCCGAATCTCCAATGAGAGATGAAGAATTCTGTTGACATGTCTGTAACACTGCCGCAATATCTTGTATTAATTGGTGTGCCCATACCACGAGTTGGGCTAGATTCGGTGAACGGGCTAGGCGCCCCAACCGAAGACACCTTGCAAGGGAAAAAGTTCACGGAGGAAAAACACTTCATGGCAACCAAGAAAAAGGCTGCAAAGAAGAAAAAGAAACACTAACCGTCGGCGAGACGATACATCGCAAGAACCCAAGGATTTTCACAAGAAGCCTTCCCGGAGAAGCACCTCCTGGAAGGCTTTTTGAGTTTAGTCGCCAGTCGTCAGTCGTCAGCAAATTCCGTTGCGTCGCCGTCAATGTTGAATCCATTCATTTGCTCCTGCGCATTTCCTCGGTATTACACCTTCGAACTGGGGGCTGAAGGCTGGCGACTGGCGACTGGCGACTGCGATATGGCACGAAATGGGGTTGTTCGAGGGCGCGGGTCATGCTAGAAACGCTTGAGACGGGAAATCTGGCCTTCCCTGCGACCCTGCGCCACGTCTGACAGGCGGAATGACTCCGAAAAGAAAAAGCAACAGCAAAGCAACACGGGCCGGCGAGATCGAGATTCCGGAGAAGCTCTATTTCCGAATCGGCGAAGTTGCCCGACTCTGCCGTCTTCCCGCCTATGTCCTGCGTTTCTGGGAAACGGAATTCCCGCAATTGAAGCCGGTGAAGAGCAGCACCGGCCAGCGCATGTACCGGCGCAGGGATGTCGAGAACGTTGTGCGCATCAAGCAACTGCTCTATGAAGAGGGATACACCATTGCGGGCGCTCGCCAGCACCTGCGCGATGAGGGCAAGGGCGACAAGAAGCAGGCGGCGCTACCCTTCGCCACAAACTCGCCCGCCAACCTTCGCCAGATTCGGCAGGGTTTGCAGGATATTCTGACCATCCTCACGCCCCGACACTGAAAATAACAAAGAGCATTTCAAGACTTGTCATTCCGAGCGCAGCGAGGAATCTCGTGCTTTGACCTGCCGTGGCATGCGCCAACCGTCGCTTCCTCAACGATTCCCATTTCGGGAATTCTTACTGCGATTGTGACCGGTGCGCTTGCATATCACATATCCCTCCCGCAATGTGGACACAGGAGTCCACCATGGTCCAAGTACTCGTGCATCATCAAGTCGCCGACTACAACAGCTGGCGTTCGGTCTTCGACGCCGCGCTCGACTTTCGCCACAATGGGGGCGAGTGCAGCTGCCGCATTTTCCGCAAAGCCGGAAATCCCAACGACCTGACCCTGCTCTTTGACTGGGAAGACATGGACAAGGCAAAGCGCTATATGACCTCCGACGAACTGCGCAAGAAGATGCAGCAGGCCGGTGTGGTTGGGGTGCCGGAGGTTAATTATCTGGCGGAGATGTACACGGTGCGGCGCAGCGCCGCGGACTGATGCATTTCAAGGCTGACGCGGACGCCTCCGCCGATTAGGCGGCAGAGATCAACGCGCCGGTTCGGCCGGAGTTCCGGTGTTGACGGCCTCATCGAGGAGAATGCGGCTGGCGCGCTGCATCTCCTGAATCAGGGTGCGCTCCTCATGAGTCTCCGTTTCATCGCCCGACATGACCGAACCGGCCGCAAGCGCGAATCGGAGGGCATCTTTCTGGTCGTCGAAGTAGAGGATCACCTGCCTGGCCGCCATACACACTTCTCCTGACTCGAAAATCGGCGCGCTCGAATCCGTACGAACATTCTGACGACCAACGCTCACTCTAGAAAGTGCCGTTCTTGGTACCTGCCCTGAGAGTCTGGTTTCAATGTGGAATTGATTGTTCGCGGGCACACTTGGCTGCGCGCTGGAGCAGCAGTTCGCGCTCCCGGCTGTTACGGGTCAGCGACGCAGCTCGCTGGAACTCGACTCCTGCCTCCTCCAGGCGTCCGAGCTTGTTGAGAAGATCGCCGCGCACGCTGGGAAGAAGATGGTAATCCTTGAGTGCGGGTTCTCCCTTTAGCTCGTCGACCAGTTCGAGCCCGGCCGCTGGACCGTACGCCATCCCAACGGCGACGGCACGATTCAGCTCCACAACCGGCGAGGGCGCCAGTCGAGCGAGTTCGTCGTAGAGCGAGACAATGCGTTCCCAATCGGTTTCCTCTGAGGTCCGGGCGCGCGCATGACAGGCCGCGATCGCACCCTGCAGCGTATAAAAACCGCGGCTTGCGCCCAGTTGCTCCGCGCGCTCCAGCGCGGCCAGGCCACGGCGGATCAGCAGTTGGTCCCACTGGGCGCGATTCTGGTCCATGAGCAGGACGGGCTCTCCCGACGGACCCACGCGCGCTTTCGACCGGGACGCCTGGATCTCCATGAGCGCCACCAGGCCGTGAACCTCGGCTTGACGCGGCATCAACTCGGCCAGGATACGGCCCAGACGGAGCGCGTCTTCACAAAGTGCCGGGCGCATCCAATCATCCCCGGCGGTAGCCGAGTAGCCTTCGTTAAAGACGAGGTAGATGACTTCCAGGACTGAACTCAAGCGCGCGGTCAGTTCGTTCCCCCGGGGAGTTTCGAACGGAACCTGTTTCTCTGCAAGCGTGCGCTTGGCGCGGACGATGCGCTGTGCAATGGTCGGCTCCGAGACCAGGAAGGCGCGCGCAATTTCATCGGTGGTCAGTCCTCCCAGCAAACGTAGCGTAAGCGCGACCCGCGCTTCGGTCGAGAGCACGGGATGGCAGGCGATGAACGCCAGGCGGAGCAGGTCGTCATCGTCGTCGGGCTGAGCTTTCGTGCGGATACCGCCCTCGGCCTCGAGCGTCGCGTCGAGGGCCGCTTCGAGATCCGGAGTGGTCTGCTGCCGGACTTCCAATTCGCGTCCGACCTCCTCGTGCTTGCGATCGAGCAAGGTTCGCCGCCGCAGCAGGTCGATGGCCCGATGCTTGGCCGTCGCCATCAGCCAGGCGCCGGGATTGTCGGGCACACCGGACTGCGGCCACTGTTCCAAGGCCGCCACCAGCGCTTCTTGTGCAAGATCCTCGGCGATGCCGACGTCGCGCACGATGCGGGTAAGGCCGGCGATCAGCTTTGCAGACTCGATCCGCCAGACCGCATCGATGGCGCCATGGGTGTCGTTAGTGTTCACATCATCGATCACATCATCTTTCCGCGTGCCAGCGCAAGCTGGACGATAGCAATTTCGCCTCCACTCCGTTCAGCGAGTCTCTTGGTGTACCCGGGCGCGTGAACGTTCAACCCTCATGATTCTGCATTGGGAAATCACGCGAACGAATACAGAGCGTGCAAAAATATCCATCGGCTTGCGCAGGATTGGTTAAGAGGATAAAAATGCGTTTTGCGAGAATGTGCTTATCTATACAGGCTGCAGAAAAACTCGAATTCCGATCGCGTTTGAGAATCGCGTTCTCGATTGCGTTTGAGATCGCGTTTTGAAAGGGCGCGGCTTCCAGCCGCGCCGTAACTGCAGCAAAATCAGTGGCGGCTTTAGCCGCTGCCGGAAGTTGCAGACTTTTCAGCAACCTCTTTAGCGAGCGCGAGTCCTCAGCGCTCAGGAAAGGCAATGGAATCAGAAATGTTTAAAATGCAGCCCATCGGGTACGTGAGAAGCCCGTACCAGAACCGCGGCGCAGTCCCCCGCGGTTTGGGAGCAAAGCACGATGCAGAAGGCGTGCTCGAAATCCTGCCCGAGTTTGAGCGCGGGCTGATGGATATCGAAGGCTTCTCGCATCTGTTCGTGATTTGGGTGTTTGACCGGTCGGAGGGATGCGACCTGATGGCCACGCCCCCCAGCGATAACCGGCAGCACGGAGTATTTGCCACGCGCTCACCGATGCGGCCAAATCCCATCGGGCTCACAGTTGTCGAACTCCTGCGGCGTGACGGTCCACGGCTGCAGGTTCGCGGCATCGACATGCTCGAAGGAACGCCGATTCTCGACCTCAAACCTTACTTGTCTTCGATTGCACCGGAGGCATTGCGGCGAGGTTGGCTGGCCGAGGCGGAAGCGCGCAGCGGGAAGTAGGCACCAATCACACGCGCAGGATCATGACCTCCGTCGCCTTGATCAGCGCCGCCGCCTGTCCCGGCTTCAGGTTCATCTCCCGCGCCGACCTAGCCGTGATGATGGACGTGATGACCTGGTTCCCAATCGATAAGCGGACTTCCGCCATCAGGCCGCTGATGCGCACTTCTTCGATGCGGCCCACCAGTTGATTGCGTCCGCTGACGTGTCGGATGACATCCTGCCGTTCGGCCGCATTGTGTCCGCGCGTGCGATACAGCAAACGATCCACTTCCTTCTGCGGAATGCGGTGATGCCCGCCCGGCGTGCGTACACTCCGTAGCTTGCCCGCATAGATCCACTGCTTGATCGTGGGAAAACTGACGCGCAGCTCCAGCGCTGCCTCGCGGGGGCTCAGCATCTCCTCCGTCTTTTGAGCTGCTTTGGGCTTCCTCATGCCAGCGAATCCTAATCTCGAAGCGGCCACTGGGTCAAAAGTCCGTATCTTTGTGGCTCAGGTTTCTATCCTCGGACCTCTGCTTCCTCCACCGCGCATTTTTCCGCGCACTCCGTGTTTTAAGATGTCCTTGCCATATCGCATTTAATCATATTGTATAATTACAACCAACCATCTATTCAATACGATTCTAATTTTGACACGTACAAGGGGAAAGTTCTTGAAAAAGATCACCGCAGTCCTGCTCCTGCTGACCTTATCGACCGCTCCGCGAGCCCGCGCCCAGGAAGGCTACTTCTCCAACTGGTTTGCCCGTGTCGACAAGACGCAAGCCGAGCAGCCGCACTGGATTACTCCCATCGCCACCACCACGCCGCGCCTCGAAGAAGAATTTCGCTATGACCAGCTCTGGCAGGTAAGCTCCGCGGGCGTCACGACCAACAATTATGACGGGGGCAAGGGACTCGAACTCATTCCCCTCGAGCGCGTCGAAGTCATCTTCAATCTTCCACCCTACCTGGCGCACAATACGCCCGGCGTCCACGACGGATTCGGCGACCTTGCCTTCCTCGTGAAATATCGCCTGCTCTCGTCCAACGAAGAACAGAAAAATTACATCCTGACCGCGTTTCTGGGCTGGAGCCTGCCCACCGGATCGTACAAGAACGGCAGCCTTCATGCGGTCATCACACCCACCATCGCCTACGGCAAAGGTTTCGGCCATTTCGACGCGCAAGGCACATTTGGCGTTGGCCTGCCTACCGCAGACAGCAATATCCTCGGCCGCACCTATGCCTGGAACAATGCGTTTCAGTACCGGATCCTTCGGAAATTCTGGCCAGAAGTCGAGCTGAACTCATCATTCTTCCAGGACGGAAAAAACGACGGCAAGAAGCAAACCTTCGCGACCCCGGGCCTCGTAATCGGCCGCCTGCATCTCACCAGGCGAGTAGGCCTGAGCTTTGGAGGAGGCTATCAGATCGCAATTACCCGCTTCCACACCACCAACCACAACGCGATCTTCACAGCTCGCCTGCCCTTCTAGCGGTCTGCCCGACTCACGTAGGGGCAGACGCCCTCGTCTGCCCGGCCGCGGCGCTTTTCCGCGGCTCTCTTCGGCTCAGTGCAGGCTCTGAACGTACTCTAATCGTTATCGGATGGACCCGGGCTTTCCCCAGATGCCGAAGATTCGCGTGGCGCGCTTACCTGCTCGCTAAGAAAAGTGATACCCTTTTCCAGACTGGCCCCGTAGCTCAATTGGATAGAGCATCAGACTTCGGATCTGAGGGTTGGGGGTTCGACTCCCTCCGGGGTCGCCATTCATTTCAGAATTCGCCCCTGGGCAGGAATAGCGAAAGCCCGCGCAAACGTGGGAGCCTTTAATCCCCGGAAATTCTGGAAGGAGCCCTCTCGAACTCGGCGACCTTTGCATCGCCGGATCGCAAGAAGAATACCCTCGATGCGTCTCCAGCCTGCAATGCGTGGGTTTGAAGCGTACGGCTCTGCTTGGCCCGATGCAGAAGCTCTTCGCTCCGGACTTCGCAAATAAAGCGAAGGCTGGACTGAAGGGTTTCGACCGATGCCCTCAGTTCTTCTCTCAATTGCGACATCTCTTCATGGAGCCGCCGCATGTTTGCTACGCCGTTTTTCAAAGCGCTGAAGGCAGGTGTTGAGATGTTCGGTATCGGCCGCTTAAGTTGAAGTGCTTCCCGGCATGGCTGCGCTCTCACCCATGCGTCCAGTTCAGCTCTCGTGGCCAGGACCGATCCTTGTTCCTTGCCCGCAGGCCTTCGCACAGGAAGACCCATGTGCCGTTCATAGCGCTGCACCGTGCGCACGCCTTTCCTCAGGTACGCTGCAATCTCCTTCCATCCACTCAAGAACTCGGGGTTTGTTCGGTTCATGACCACCCAACTCGCTTTAGGGAATCTGAATTCCATAACTACAATGCCTGCTATCGAACACGAGGGTAAATACAGGAAAACCTGTATCTTAGAGGTCAGGAGATCCCCGCAGGGTTTGATTCGAAGGGGCATGTCCACAACTCGAAGGGTATGTTCCACAACGCATGTTTCCAAATTCCCGTGAGCTTGCCTGTACGCTTACCTGCTGCCCTCCCCCAATTCAACGGGAGGCGTGTCTTGGCGCTTTCGCTATAGCATTTTTTGCCATATCTTTTTCGGCAAATGTTGGGACCTTTGCCGAAACTGCCGCGCATGTGGAGCGATGTTGTGCGTGATCTTGCACGCGAGCCCAACACGCTACGAATGGCCGCGCTCATGAAGGAATTGACCGAGGTCGATCCCAAGATGTTCAGCAACGCATCCCGAGAGCGCCGCCGGAGACAAAATGGAATGGGCTTGCACCCGGGATTCGGCTCCCCGTCGCCATCGATCACCGTCGAAGGCAACCGCCACAAACTGGATCAGGAGTGACCGGTACCTAAGAAGGGTGCATATCACGCCGCACCAGCGTCGAATCCAGAAAGAATCCCAGCCCTAAAGTAAACGGAATCGCTCCGAACGAAGCCGCCACCCAGGCGTCCGGCTCCACGCGCGCGATCAGCGCAAAGGTGGTTACGAATCCAATCGCTCCCGCCACCAGCAAAATTCCCGCTCGCCGTGAGCGCGCCGCCTGCGACAACTCCGGTTCCATGGGAACATTTACTCCCCGCGCGAGTGCCGCCAGCCGTTCCTCAGTCCGCAATTTCGAAACCCGATAGTATCCGTAGGTGGCGATCGCCGTGAGGGGGATTGCGAACAGCATCACCACCGCCGCCAAGCCCGTGAGGTCTCCCATAACATTGCTCCTTCTTTGGTGCTATTCGCGCTCTGCACCGTTCTGCAAGAAAGTACGCACGTCCAGGCGCAAAAGTTCCAAAACGCCAGCCAGTTACCCCTCGCCCGACGGGGCCCCAGGTTCGCGTCCGCTTTTTGGACGCTAACCTGGGCATGCGATCACCCGATCGGATCGCATAAATCTGTTTGATCTCACCGATAACCTCTTTTTATTGGCTCCCTTCAACGCCGCCACGGTAACCTGACTAGTTAGCAGGAAGCACCTAAAGCTCGCCGTTTGAGGCCACTATCGTTCCCCTTAAGGAGACTCATGCAGAACGAACTGCGGAATTTTTTAGCGCTCTCGTATGAACAACTGGAAGAACTGAACCTGAAGGCCAAGGAGCAGCGCAAGAACCGCGTTGCCCCACACAAGGTTCAGGAAGAACGCTTGAAGTACCTGACCGACGAAAAGCGCATCAAGGCCGTGACCGTCCTGTTCAGCGACCTGGAAGGCCGCCTGCACATGCTCGATTACGACAAGAAATTCCTGTTGAAGAGCTTCGACAACCTGACCTTCGACGGCTCCTCGATCCGCGGCTTCACCGCCCAGCGCGAGAGCGACCTCCGCCTCGGCATTGACTGGTCATCCTTCTACTGGGCGCCGGCGGACTTCTTCGGCGGCGGCAAGGTACTGGTATTCGGCGAGGTCATCGACAAGAACGGCACCCCCTACACCGGCGACATCCGAGGCATGCTGAAGACTTTCGCCAACAAGCTCTACGACGACGAGGGTTATACGCTGAACGCTGCCAACGAGATCGAGGGCTTCCTCTTCAAAGGCGCCGACGCCGAGCGCCACTACCACGAGACGCTAAAGTTTGAATACGTCAATACTGGCGGCTACTATCACTCGCTGCCCGGCGACTTGCTGCGCACTTTCATCGACACTACTGCCGAAGTCCAGCGCGCCATGGGCTTCCAGAACGAGAAGGACCATCCCGAAGTCGCGCCCTCGCAGTTTGAGATCAACTATGGTTACGGCGAAGTCGTGCAGGCCGCCGACCAGATCCAGCTTTACAAGCTGGTCTGCCGCGAGATCGCTACCCGCATGGGTCTGACCGCGTCTTTCCTGCCCAAGCCGGTAGTCGGCGTAAACGGCAGCGGCATGCACACCAACGTGTCGATCAGCAAGAACGGCAAGAACCTCTTCTGGGATGCCAAAGGCGAAGAAAAGCTCAGCAAGCTCGGCTGGGAATTTATCGACCGCATTTTGACTCACGGCAACGATGTTTGCCTGCTGCTGAACGCCAGCGTGAACGCCTATCGCCGCCTCGATCCGCACTTCGAGGCGCCCAATCAGCTGAAGGCTTCGCCTGTAGATCGTGGTTCGATGATTCGCGTGCCGATCGGCAACGATAAGAGCATGCGCGTCGAAGTCCGCTCCGTCAGTCCCGACGCCAGCCCCTACATGGTGATGTACTCCGTTTTCAAAACGGGTATCGAAGGCGATACCGCGAAGATCAAAAACCTTCGCCAGGCCGAGCGTTATCTCCCCGACAACATCTACGACGCGCTCGCAAACTTCCGCGAGTCGAAGTGGACCAGCAAGCTTCTGGGCGAAGACGTGAAGGCTCGCTACGCTGACCTCAAACAAGCCGCCGCTGACCGCTGCCCGCGCTCGCTCGGCACGTTCGTCAAGGCGCCCGAGGTGCAGTATCACCACGAGGTCTACAACCAGTTTTTGTGGAACTTATTCTAGGAAGTTCGCAGTACTGACGACGCTCGCGTAGGGGCAGACGCCCTGGTCCGTCCAGCTCGCGTAGGGACAGACGCCCTCGTCTGTCCAGCCGAGCGAAGCTCGGCTTGCTCTCGCCCACGCCAAAACCAACCTGCATCCTGGATCAACTGCATAAAAAATCGGCGGCCAGCCATCGATGACTCGGAAAGTTTCCGGGAATAAAGTTTCCAGGAATAAAGGCAGCGCGATTTTAAATAGTTCAACGCCGAGTCGGTCTGGAACCTCGACCGGAGTCCTTCTCTGATGTCTTTCTAAGCTGGATGCACTCCTGCGCAAGCTTCTGCGTTTGCTCGCGAAGCTTCTCAGTTTGGCGGCGCAATTCAACGCTGCGATCGATGGTCCGCCTGAGCCGAGACTCCAAGTCCATCCTCATATGCTAAGCCGCGCGGCGGTTCCTGCGCCTAGGGTTCTTTCTGGAAATAGTATGAGGCGCGACCCCAGACCCGAAGCTTATAATCTCCCCGAAACCTGGATTCATCCATGCTCCTGTTCCTCGACCATGGCCCCGTCCGCGAAATACGCCTCAACCGTCCTCCCGCCAATGCGCTTTCGCTCGAACTGATCGTCGCCCTGCGCGAAGCGGTCGAGTCTGCCCCACACAACGGCAGCCGCGCGCTCCTTCTGTCAGGCACCCCAGGGAGATTCTCGGGGGGACTGGATGTGCCGCTGCTGCTCAGCTACGACCGGCCGACCATCGGCAAACTCTGGCACGAGTTCTATGCTCTCCTAAAAGCGCTGGCTGCTTCGCCGATCCCCATCGCGGCGGCCATCACCGGTCACGCACCCGCCGGTGGAACCGTGTTGCCGTTGTTCTGCGACGCACGCATTATGGCCGACGGAGATTTCAAGATCGGCCTGAATGAAGTGCAGGTCGGCCTGGCTT
>Ga0210399_10000530_pt1 | contig 30700 bp, 25 predicted proteins | sample IncBWC14MmetaG_FD_150865 | JGI IMG/M metagenome (GOLD analysis project Ga0210399, IMG submission 150865) | Forest soil microbial communities from Barre Woods Harvard Forest LTER site, Petersham, Massachusetts, United States - Inc-BW-C-14-M | ecosystem: Environmental > Terrestrial > Soil >... | reverse complement strand
CCAAAACCCTTTGTGTGGACCAAAAGTGCCGATGCAATTCTTAACAGCATTGGACGGTTCGCCTCCCGTACTCTGGCCGCACATGGCACAAACAATATGCAAGAAATCAGTGACTCAGGAGACTAGCAAAGACCGACGGATTACCCTCGACGGCACAACCCCGCGCATCCTCTGCAACTAGTCCCAGCAGCTCGGTGTTAGACAAATCGGTAGGAATTTAGCTGCTCGAGATAGGAGTGTAGCGATGGCGTTTTGGTACTTTCCCAGAATGAAAATGACGGCGCTGGCAGCGGTCGTGTGCCTGAGTGGCTTGGCACTGGCCGGATGCGATGACCATGTGCAAATAACGCGAGATCCGGACATTCATATCGCGAAGGGCATGACCTGAGCGTGGCAACCCGAGCCGGGCAGCGCGGCAATGTATAGCCGGGATTAATCGTCGAGTGACTTCTCGCGACACCATGGCCCGCGAGCAAGCCCCGGTGCGCGACAACAACGCGCAGAACGAAGTCGTTCGCGACCGCGTGAAGGTGGCCATCCAGCAAACGCTGACGGCAAAAGGCTTGGCGCAAGTCAGTGATCCCGCCGCCGCGGATTTTCTGGTCGACTATCAATTCGCGGTGGATCACCGCAGCGAAACGGTCCAAACGGTCTATCCAGGCGCTTATCCCGGCCTGGCTTGCGGACCCTATGGGTGCTATCGAGGTTGGGGTTACGGACCGGCGGCCGTGGGTTACGAGCGCGTTCACTTCCGCGAGGGAACGATCGTGTTCGATCTCACGCAGCGTATCAACAATCACCCGGTGTATCGCGCCGTTGGCCAAAAACCCGTGAAGCGCGATGCGTTCTCTCTCACGCAGGACGAAATCAACGGGCTGGTGAATCACCTGCTCAAGGATATGAAACCCAAACAGTAACGTAACCAGACTCGATGGCACGATCTGAAAAAGGGAGCAAGCATCGTCGCTTGCTCCTTTTTTTCCGCCGCGCGGCTACGGCAACAGGCCGAAAGCGGCCACGCTGTTCTGCGTGCCGACGTAGACTTTGCCGTTGGCGATCATCGGCGTGATGAATTTGTTGCCGGAGAATTGGTCGCGGCTATTGGCGGCTTGATTCGAGTTGTACAGCTCGGTCGCGAGGTTGGTGGCATCGTAAGCGTGCAGGACGCCGGTGCCGCCGTTTTCCACCACCCAGACAATGCCATTACTCGAACCATTCGCCGAGATCGCGGGTGTGGCGCCGGGATATCCGAACGTATGCGTGCTGTGTGATGACGGAGAAGTCGCCAGCTTTCCGCCGGAGATGGGAAACGCCTTGATCGAATCACCGACGGAGCCATAGTAGACCGTGCCATTGAAGTAGCTGGGTTTCGACCACACCCCGCCAGAGATCTGACCAGTGATCTGTTGATAGATATTGTCCTGGCTGGCGTTGAATTTGCCCATGTTGTCGCGATCGACGACGTAAATAATGGAGTCTTTTCCGGATCCTACTGCCAGGTGCCGGGTTGTACCGTTGGAATCGACAACATCGGGCAAGAGCAGCGGCCCACCGGAGCCGAAGTCGGTGTCGGCGTTGGATTCCGACACGGTGTTCAGCGGCGTGAAGTAGTCGAGCAGCGTCAACGGGGCGGACGAAGAAATCTTGGCAAAGCAATTGCCGCAATTCTTGTTCGCCGGGAAGCCGTTGGAGTCAAGCGTGGTTCCGAAATCCCCATTTCCGATGATGAAATAAATGTTGCCCGAAGCGTCCGCCGCGGGCGCTGTGCCCGCCATCCAGATTCCGCCCTCGTTGCCGTTCGGGACGAGGTTGACGACGCTGGACTGCGCGAGGGTGTCGGCGCTGTAGGCCATGACCCACGAGGTGTAGGGACCACCGTCGCAATGCGAGCCCCACGTGGTGTAAATCGTGCCGCCAACTTCTAGCAGCCCTGGCCGCTCGTTGTATTGCGCGGGATCGAAGACCACATTTCCGTTCGAGCTGTTCGCGCCGGTTCCTGGGTAAGTCGCGGTGATCGTAGTCGGACCTCCGAACAGTTCCGCGCCGGTCGTCAGATTAAGCGCGTGAATGCGGTGAACATAGTTGCCGCCGGAAGTTTTCGACACGGCGATCAAATAAATGGCGTTGCGCGTCCGGTCGATGACCGGCGTGGAAGTAATGCCGATCTCCGGAGTAACCTGGCCGCACCCGCGATCATCGCTGGAAGTCTCTCCCGAGGCCAGCACGGATTTTTGCCAGAGAATCGTACTCGTGCTGCCGTTGACGCTGTCGGCGTCAAAGGCATACACACTATCGTGCTCGGTCACGACGAACAGAACGTTTTTCGTTCCGCTATTCGGGATGGCCAGATTAGCAAGATAGAGAGGCTGTGCGTCCACGTGGCCATCGACGGCAAACGAGCCGATCTTCCCAAATTTGGTCTGATTCACGTTGGCGGGAGTAAGCACGGTCTCGTTGACGTTTTGCCCGGTTCGCAGGTTGTCGTAATGATAGGTGGTCACGTCCACCCCGGATGGCGGGGTGGTGACCGGATTGACCGTCAGCGTCGCCGAGGTGCTGGTAACGCTGCCCGCGGAATTCGTGACCACGACATCAAATGTAGACCCAGTGTCGCCGGCGACGGTGGCTGGAGTCGAATAACTCGCGGCGACGGCCCCGCTGATATTAACGCCATTCTTCTGCCATCGATATGTTGGTGAGGGTGCACCGGTGATAACCACGTTGAATGTCGCAGCTTGTCCCACGGCGACAGTCTGATTCGCAGGCTGGGTAGTGATCTTCGGAGCCGCGGTAGTTGTGGAGGAAACAGTTAGCGTCGCCGGATTGCTGGTTGCGCTGCCTGCCGAATTTGTGACCACCACGCGGAACTGCGAACCGTTGTCCGTAGTTGTCGTGGCGGGGGTCGTATAGCTAGACGAAAAGGCTCCGGTGATATTTGTGGTGTTCTTCTGCCACTGGTACGTGAGCGGCGTCGCTCCCGTGGCAGTAACACTAAATGTCGCGGTTTGCCCGGGCGTTACAGCTTTGCTCGCCGGTTGAGCGGTGATCGCTGGAGCCGCGCTCGCAGCGTTGACGGTGAGCGTCGCGGCAGCGCTCGTTACCGTTCCGGCGGAATTGCTCACCACCACGCTGAATTTTGACCCATTGTCCGTCATCGTGGTCGCGGGCGTCGTATAACTTACCGCAGCCGCGTTAGCGATGTTCGCGCCATTCTTCTGCCACTGAAAGGTCAGCGGAGCGGTACCAGTAGCGACGACGGCAAACGTCGCGGCCTGTCCCATCGTAACGGTCTGGGCCTCAGGCTGCGTTGTGATCGACGCTGCCGTGGGGGTACTGGAATTGTTCCCGGGACTATTGGATTTCACCGCACCGGCGCAACCTACGAGCGCAAACGCGGCAAGCATGGTCGCAAAGACGGTCGCGAGGAATGTTGTGATCTGGTTGGCACAGGCTGATCGACGCACGCGTAAGCCCCCGTGGAATTCGCCGCATCCGTTTTGCGTCTGCGGGTTCGACAAGAATCGGAAACATGGCGCACAAACCAGTGCGACGCGACCCTGGATGACTCAGGTTAGGCATCGGATGCGCAATTTACATCTGGCCCGGGGGACAGTTGTGGGCCATTGCCCTTTACATATCTTTGGGATTAGGCCATTCGCCTGGCCCGCGGCCAGGAAGTCCAACCTCACCGCTAAGCCGACCCCTGCCCCCAACTGGATTGCACGTGCCACGTCTTGCCAGCGTTTGGCCTTCCCTCTATCCTCAGTTTCTATGCTCCTGGAAAATAAGGTTGCACTGGTCACGGGTTCCGGCCGTGGCATTGGCCGGGCGATCGCCCGCCTGTTCGCAAAGGAGGGTGCGGCGGTCTTTCTCACCGCGCGTACCGAAATGGAACTGGCCTCCACGGTCGCGGAGATCAATGCCGCACCGCACAATCGCGAGGCCGCAGCGTTCGTCACGGCCGACCTCAGGCACGAAGCGGACTGCACCCGCGTAGTCGCCGCGGCACTGGAAAAATTTGGCCGCGTCGATATTCTGATCAACAACGCTGGGCACTACGGTCCGGTCGTTCCGGTAGAGGAATATCCGCTGGCGGAATTCGACGGCGTGATCGCCGTGCATCTTCGCGCGGCCTTTCTGCTGAGCAAGCTGGTGCTGCCGGATATGTACGATCGGGGGTCCGGCGTAATCCTCAATATCTCCAGCCTGTCGGCAAAATCGGCCTTTGGTTGGGGCTCCGCCTATGCGGCGGCCAAGGCGGGCATGCTGGGGTTAACGCGAGTGACCGCAGCCGAAGCTGCTCGCAAAGGAGTCCGCGTGAATGCGCTCTGCCCGGGACCCGTCACCGAGACCCTGATGTCCAAGGAACTCGGCGCCACCCTCGCACGGAAGCTGGGCGTCAGCGCGGAAGAGCAATTGGCGGGATTTCTAAGCACCCTGCTGCAGGGGCGGGGACAGACCGCGGATGAAATCGCACGCGCCGCGCTGTTTCTATGCTCCGACCAATCCAGCGCCATTACCGGCCAATCGATCAACGTGGACGGGGGCGCGGCCTACTTCTAGCGGCTCCCCGAGCGGCTTCCAAGCCCTTCCATTTCGTTGACTTGCTCGCCCTGTAACCCTAGAATTCTGTCAACACGCTGCGGAAATTACCATGTTGGGCCAAACCATTTCGCACTACCGGGTCACCCAAAAATTGGGTGCCGGAGGCATGGGCGTAGTCTACAAAGCAGTTGACCTGACGCTGGAGCGCACCGTCGCGCTCAAGTTCCTTCCTCCCGATATTGCCGTCAGCAGCACAGACCGCGAACGCCTCGTTCGCGAAGCCCGTTCCGCGTCAACCCTTGATCACCCCAACATTGGCGTCATTCATGGGCTGGAAGAGTCCGACGACCACCAGTTCTTCATCGTCATGGGCTACTACGAAGGTGAAACGCTTTCCCAAAAGCTCACCCAGGGCGTGGTTCCGGCCAGGGAAGCGCTTGATCTCGCCATCCAGATCGCCAAAGGCCTCAGCGCCGCTCACTCCCACAACATCGTTCATCGCGACATCAAGCCCTCGAACATCATCATCACCAACGACGGGCTCGTGAAGATCGTCGACTTTGGCCTGGCACGCGTGGTTGCGTCGGCCAGCGCCACGCAATCCATCTCCTTGACGGGCACGCTGCCTTACATGGCTCCGGAGCAAATCCTCGGCGAAGCGGTCGACCAACGCTCCGACGTATGGGCGCTCGGCGTGATTCTCGTGCAGATGCTTACCGGAAGTCACCCGTTCGTGCGCCCCAATACCGCGGCGATGACTTTCGCCATCCTGAACCAACCGCCCGCGGCTCTGGACGCGGTGCCGGAAGTCGCGCGTCCGGTGATCTACCAGACCCTTTCCAAGAAGCCTGCACACCGACAGGCCAACGCCGCGGAATTGCTGAAGGATCTCGAATCGGCCCGCGCCTTGATCACCTCCACACCCCCACCCCGGGACGAACCGACCGTGACGCGCAGCCTCAGTCCGCGCGAATTAAAAAAATTTGTCGAGAATGCTTCGACACCGCGCTGGAGTCACGGTCCCGCGCGATGGATGACGCGGGCGGCGCTGGTCGCGATGGCACTCGTCATCCTTTTGGCGGGCATTCTGTTCTTGCCGCCGGTGCGTGAACAGCTCGCCGGACTGGTTTACGCCAGCACGGAAAAACACATCGCTGTCCTGCCCTTTGAAAGTGTTGGCAACGATCCGGATTTCGGCCTGGTCGCCAATGGGTTCAGCGATTCGCTGACCAACGAGCTCTCGAATCTGGACGCGGCGCAAAAGTCTCTGTGGGTTGTTCCGGCTAGTGAAGTGCGGAGCCACAAGATTGCCGACGCGCCCTCCGCGTATCGCATACTTGGCGCCACCATGGTCATCCAGGGGAATGTTCAGCGAAGAGGGCAGGCGGTGTACGCCACGGCTGTGCTGATTGATTCAAAACGGCTTCGCCAAATCGGGTCGGTCCAGGTTGAAAATGACGCCGGTGATCTTGCCGCTCTGGAAAACGACGCTGTCGCCCATCTGGCAAGAATGATGAAGATTAAGGTCTCGGAAGGTACGTTCTTAAGAACGGGAAGTGGCCCGCCGGATTCTTATGAGTCCTACCTGAAGGCTCTGGGCTACATGCAGCGTTACGACAAGCCCGGGAATATCGATCAGGCGATATCCACGCTGAGCGCGGCGGTGCAGAAGAATCCAGGATTCGCGCTGGGGTACGCCACGCTAGGCGAAGCGTATCGGCTCAAATTCCAGACCGATCATCATCCCGCGTGGATCGCGGAGGCCACCGCCAGTTGCGAAAGGGCCATCCAATTTGATGACCGGCTACCCATGGCGCACGTCACTCTAGGCCGCCTGAATGCCACTCTCGGTAAGGACGATATCGCGCTGCGCGAATTCCAGAAGGCGCTCGTTATCGATCCACGCAATGCCGACGCGATGATCGGAATGGCCACCGTTTCTGAGCACGCCGGACGAATCGCCGACGCCGAAGCAACCTTTAAGCGCGCGATCAGTCTTCGGCCGGATTACTGGGATGGCTACAATGTTCTGGCCGATTTCTATGATCGTCAGAAGCGCCCGCAAGACGCCATCGCGCAATACCGTCGCATCCTCGAACTGACTCCCGACAATCCCTCGGCATACAACGACTTGGGGGTCGTGTACATGGAGATGACCGACCCTAAGTCCGCGGCGGCCGCGGAAGCAGCCTTTCAAAAATCACTTCAACTCGCTCCCAACTACCAGGCGTATGCGAATCTGGGGTGGCTTTACATCGGCCAGAAGCGTTACGCCGAGGGCGCTGCAGCGACACAAAAAGCTCTCGACCTGAACGACAAAGACTGGCGTGTGTGGGCCAATCTGCTGCTTGCCTACACGTGGCTCAATGACAAAGAGAAAATCCGCACGGTCCGTGCCAAAACCATCAGCTCGCTGGAACAGTATGCCCTTCTCGATTCAAAAGAAGCGGCGGTCCAGTCCATGCTGAGCACGTTCTATGGGGAAGATAAGCTTCGCGAGAAAGCCATCTCGCACGCAAACGCAGCGCTCGCGCTCGCTCCCAAAGACCCGTCCATTCTCGCGGATGTCGCCGAGGCCTATGACTTTCTTGGCGAGCGGCGGCGCGCGATCCAATATGCGCAAGACAGCCTCAAACACGGTTACACCGTAGACGATCTCAAAGAGCGGCCTGCGCTCCTGCCCTTGTTGGCAGACCCGGATTTCCGTTCGCACGGAACGTAGTCAAATTCGAAAAGGAGAACCAGCCATGCCCGCAAGTTCAGCCGCAAAAGCCAAAATCAAGTTCCCGGGAAAGTCTGCAACGATCAAGATACACGATCAGAAACCCGATCCCGCCGGTGAGGTGCTGGTGCTAGCGGGCGGAAAGATTCACTTCAAGAATGAAGACGGCAAGGAATACCGCGTACTGGTCTGGAGGAAGCGTACCGAAGAGAAGCTCGGCATTGAGTTCCTGCTGTCGGGCCACGCTGTTGTCACACTCGTTGCCCTACCCGATGAAGAGCTTCACTATACGGTGTTCGACAAAACCGGCACAGTGGCGACTGGACGCGGAGGTGGACCGATCAAGTCCGTCGTGGAATCGATTGAGCTTGGACGCGGAGGGGGCCCGATCAAGTAAGACTTGGTCGTCCGAGCTTGCGGCCAGCACTTGTTCGCTCTGCTTGCAAAGACCCGAATTCCCGTTTTCCGCAGAAAGCAATCAATCGAAAGGAGAATCAGCCATGGCTTCATCAGCGGTAGCAAAGGCCAAAGTGAAAAACCTGCCGAAATCCGCAACGATAAAGATCATTGATCAAACGGCGGTGCCTCCCGGCGAGGTGGAAGTAATGCCGGACGTCGGAAGAGTCCATTTCAAGAATGAAGATAGTAAGGAATACAAAATACGCCTGTGGAGACCAGGCACCGAACCGCATTTCGGCATTGAGTTGGTGCTTGCACCGAACGGAACGATCACCATCGTGATCCGAAAGGACGATGAGTTCAACTATTCGATAATGAGTAAGACTGGCGGTATGGAAACCGGGCGTGGCGGTGGTCCAATCAAGAATTGAATCGCCTGACGTCCCTGGGAAAAGTGGTCCCGGATCGCAACGAATCCCGGCCGTTGGTAGATTTCGCCCTGGTCCTATGTGAAGCTTTTGGCCGGTGACTGGCCGTATTTGGAATCCTGGATATGTGTACTTGACGAGTTTGTCCGCGCGGTTTCTGCCGAGGCCGCCTAGATCGGGCAGTCGATCGCTTTGCTTTGCCGGATGACGCCGCGTTCGTCCGTTACCGCCGCATAACCACATGCCTTGTCCATAGTGTCTTCCAGCAGCAAGTCATATCCCTTGCCGTCGTTCGTCAAATTCAGACGCAGCGTCCAGCCAGGCAAGATCTCGGCACCCTTTGAGAAATGCGCCGCCGCAAACTCGGGAACGTGGGCCAAACACTCCTTCTCGTATTCCACAAACTCCTTACTCGCTAAGAGGTCGTCCCAGCCCACATACGAACCATGCTCGATTCGAAAGCTGAGTTCGATGGTGTTAATTGAACGCAAGATGCCTATGGCCAACATGTGTTGCGCGTTTTCCGCATCGGAAGCCATTGCCGCCGCGTTCTGTCCATACTGGGGAATTGCTGCGCCCAGAGTCATCGCAGCTACAACTACACCGAGGAAAACAATTCGAGTTCGCACGACGTCACCTCCGTAATGGTGTCGGGCACCATACTGCTTATGGAGGTTACCAACTGTCAAAAGGTTGTGCGCACCTGGCAAACAGCGCCTCAGAGCACTTCATTCTTGTAGACGGTCCCGCCCTTCATTACGAACTTCACGCGCTCCACTTCGGTGATGTCCTTCAATGGGTCGCCGCTCACAGCCACAATGTCCGCCCACTTCCCTGCCTCGACCGTTCCCATTTTGTCGCTCCAACCCAGCAGTGCTGCGGGCACTACGGTTCCCGACCGAATCGCCTGCATCGGCGTCATGCCGTACTCCACGTAATATTCGAATTCCTTCGCCTGGTTCAATTCTTTCCAGTCGAAGCCGCCCGCATCCGTACCCAGCGCAATCTTGACGCCCTTCTTCAGTGATTTCTGGAACGCCACTTTTTCCAGGTCCACCATTTTGGTCCAATTTCCGCCGCGTCCCGGTGCGACGTACGCGCCGACGGTAATCGTCGGAACCCAGTACACGCCCTTCTTCACAACTTCGTCGATCAACGCATCGGTCAGCCCGTCGCCGTGCTCAATCGTATCCACGCCCGCGCGTAGCCCCGCGGCAATCCCATCGCTCCCGATACAGTGTGCGGCCACTCTCTTGCCCAGACGGTGCGTCTCGTCCACGATAGCCTTCGCTTCCTCATCCGTGAAGTTCACCATGCTGTGCAGCACGCCATCCGCTTCAAAATGATATTTCCGGTCGGAGTAATACTTGATCCAGTCCGCGCCGTACATGATCTGTTCACGCACTGCCTTGCGCGCCCCCTCCACGCCGTCCACATACTCAACGCCGGTCGGCACCTTCAATTCCCACGAGTAGCCCAGCAACGGATACATCCCCGTCGGCGTCATCGCGCGCGTGGCCACCTGCATCCGCGGCCCCGGCACTTCCCCGTTCGCGACCGCAGTCTTCACGTCCACATCGGCATACATGGCCCCCTCAGTTTCCAGGTCGCGGATTGTCGTGAATCCGTGATCCAGGGCAATCTGCGCGTTGCGCGCGCCCAGAATCGCCCGATACGGGATCGACTGCTTCAGCAACTGCGCGTCGTAATCTTCAGCAGTGATATCGCCGTTCAACATCACGTGCGTGTGTACATCAACAAATCCAGGCAGCACCGTCGCTTTCGAAAGGTCGATCACCTCAACACCCGCGGGCGCAGTCCCACCCGGCGTCACTGAGACGATTTTGTCTCCCTCAATCACGATCAACGCATTCGTCACCGGCGCGTCGCTCTTGCCGTCAATCAAGCGACCGGCACGTATGGCGATCTTCTTCGTCGCCACTTGCTTTTCCTTGCCTTGGCCGAACGCGCCCGGCACCATCGTTCCGACACCAACCACCAGCCCAGCGACCAAACCAGCCAAAAGCACGAACGAAATTCCCCGCATTTTCATCGCATCCCCCTCAACGGCCGCAAAGCGTAACACAAAGCCTTGAGCAGGCGCGCGAGCAAGTCCGCGCCCGGATTCTTTTACACCGCTGGTCATCTCCCCGCTTACCTCCCACGCGTTGCCCTTCCCGGGAACCGACGGTCGAACGCACATTGTCTACGAACTGGTCCTCACCAACGCCAACGTGACACCAGCCACGCTGGAAAGCGTAGAAGTTATCGACGCGTCCAATCCGTCGAAAGCCTTGGGCACCTATCAAGGTCAAGATCTACTCTCGCATCTGCGAACGACAGGCAGCTCGCCCGCGGACAATGCAACCATCGAGTTCAACAACACGTGATTGCTGCTGATCGATCTCGACCTCGATCCACAAACAAAAACCCCCGGAAAATTGCTGGACCGCGTGAAACTGCTTGGCGCGACCGGCACCGCTCGTCAACCCATGACCCCGGTCAGCATGACCTCCACCGTAGCCCCTCTTGAAATTACCAATAAGCTTCCCCACATCGGACCACCTCTCGAAAGCAAAGGCTGGGTAGCCGTCAACGGCTGCTGCGGTGGCACCGCGGCGCATCGGGCAAGCAGCCTCTCGTGCAATGGAGCGATCTACTTCTCTCAGCGGTCTGCGATCGACTGGATGCAGTTGGATAGCGGAGGAAGACTGATGAACGGAGACGCTGGCGACGTCCACAGCTATCCCGACTATGGCGCGAAGGTTTTGGCGGTTGCCGACGGTACCGTGGTTGGCATGCTGAATGACTTGAATGATCAAAAACCAGGAAGCTTGCCGGACCCGAAAACCATCACGCTCGAAAATGTGGATGGCAATCACATCGTGATTGACCTTAGCAACGGGGTGTATGCATTTTACGCGCACCTGCAGAAGGGCTCGGTAAACGTAAACGTGGGCGATCGCGTGAAACGTGGGCAGGTTCTCGCCAAGCTCGGAAATACCGGCAACACCTCGGGGCCTCATCTCCATTTTCACTTGATGGAAGGCCTTCGCCCCTGTGCTCGAACCGCATGCCCTATGTGATCGACTCTCTCACCTTCGCGGGCCAGGTTCCTTACGACGATTTTGCCAAGGCGACTGGAGTGGAGGGCGATTTCAGCAAAGGCCTTCGTCCGGCCGCCGCGCGCCATGAACAATATCCAATGGACTTGGACATCATTAGTTTCGAGATTAGTTTCGAGCCGGTTCGGTAGACCTGGCTTCCCGGAATGGTGGTTCGCCCGCCGTAGACCTAAATGAAAAGGGCCAACCGGTCTCAAGTCCGGTTGGCCCTTTGTTTCATATTCGTGTTGCCACAGATTCGAGGCAATTTCACCCCGGTCCGTGTGTGCCCTGCAAACCTACAAAACCTCGATCAAATCGTCTCGTCGGCAACTGCCGAACTAGTGCGCAGCCGCGGAACCCGGACGCCGCAACGGACGCCGAGCCAGATCTTCCACCGCGGACACGCTCCGCTTCGCCATACTCACCATCGGATGCCCGCTCTCCGCGACGCGCTCCACACCGACGGCCCACGCCTTCTGCAACATATACAAGGTGGCGATCACAACACCGAAAACCGCAAAGACCGCCGCGAACAGCGCGAATGCCGCCAGCAGCTCTCTGACAAAGTACAGCTGCAGAGCTCCTCCGACCCCGAGGAACCACCACATCCACGTCCTGCTGTTGTCTTTGGTCTTCATCTCTTGGCCTCGCTCCCCTTAACCCCTAGCAACTCGCCGGTACCTCGCGACCCCTGTTGCCTTGTCTCCGGCTACTTTGGATGCGCTGACCTGTCCACTGGTCTTGGTCATCGCCGTACCTGTACCATTTGACACGACTGGGAGAGCAAACGCGATGGTACACAAGACACATTTTCGCCTTTAAACGAGCGGCCTAGTACGTTATTGTTTCAATCTGAGACAGTGTAATCAGCTGATAAAAAACGCCTTAGATGGATTCCGAGCTTTCGCTCGCTCTTCGTCAAGGATTCGCCTGACCCTACCTGTGGAAAACTGACCCAACGGACAGGGAGACTGCGGGCTATAGGCTTTTTGCACGACCGCCCGGAACCACCTTGTTCCAAAACGGGAACGCCACTCGGAAGCCCGTAAAAGGCTTTAGGCTAGGTACCGGACGGTTCCCGGGAGCACAAGGGGAGCAGGCTAAACGGAGCACTCTCGCGGTAGAGCACGATTCGAAGCAGGAGATTACCCGGAAGCCATTGAAAAGTAAACGGTTAGTGTCCAGCCGGAGATTCGGAGGTTGAAAAGGACTGTTGACAGCCTTAACGCCTGATTCTCAGTTTCCCTTAAGAGCGTAGCCCACATCAAACGGCAGCTTACCGTCCACTCGCAGCACCTTCACCGAACTGTTGATCGCGTAAACATCCACGATCCCCACAGCCCCCGGCGTCTCCTCCACGGTGCGCAGCAAATCGGCGTCACTGTCCACGATCTTGATCAATGTCCGGGTTTCATTCAGTTTCCCCAGCGCGGCCTTTAAGTCCGCCGGAGCCATACCGAATAGCTTCTGGATCGCAGGATGCATCTGTGGCGCCCCAGGATCAGTCATCACCAATGTAAAGCTCTTTCCATCCACCCAGGTCTTCTGCGTGCCCTTGCACAATTTCATCAACTCCGACAACTGCACATCCTGCAGCTTGGCTCCGGCCGACATGATCACAGCGATGTTCTTTGCCGCGGGAAACGACGGCACCGCCAGCATCAATGTCACAAACAAAGCGGCGAGTACGCTGAGCCGCTGGCCCCATGTCTTTCCGTTCATCGTTCCCACATCACCTTTCGGGAGAGTTACCTGAGTATCGCGACCTTGGCCTGAACCGCACAAGTGTCCTTTTCGCACACTGTGTCCAACCGTGCGCGTGCCCGCGCTTTGTGGCTAATCCATCAATTGCTTTACCAAAGCGCACACCTGTCCGTGAGGCCAGTATCGGCTGCTGACGCGCGGGCGATACGGTGGCTACTGGGCTCATTGAAGCTTTGTAACCTTTTAGATCAGGAGCGTTTTCATGAATCGCTTTGCCGTGCGCTATCTATTGCTCATCTTCCCATCGCTGTTTGCCGCGCACGCTTGGGCGCAGCAGCCGCCCGCCGCCCACGTTGAAGAAGCCGGCCGCAAAGAAGCCGTGCCCGCCACCCCTGCCAGCCCCATCGCGCCAATCGGCCCGATCGCCCAACGCCAGCTCTTTGGCACCGTTCCTATAGCTACGAAGTCCGACGACGCTCGCAAGCTCCTGGAAAAGGCCATCGACCAGTACGAAAACGTGCTTCTGGACATGTCCGTATCCAACGCTCATCAAGCCGCCACAAAAGATCCGCACTTCGCCCTAGCCTATGCGGTGTGGTCCTATGCAGCCAATCGCAGCCAGCCCAATGCGGAAGCTCTCAAGCACGCCAAAATGCTGGCCGCTAAGGCTACGCCCGACGAACAACTCCTCGTGAACTGGCTAGTCGACGTGCAGCAGGGTGATAATCTTGCCGCCATCGGCGCCATGAACGACCTTCTGGCGCGCTTCCCGACCGACAAGCATGTCCTATACCTCACATCGGAATGGCTTTACATGCAGCAGGACTACGGCCGCGCCCGCAAGATGATGGAGAAGATTCTCGACATCGATCCCAATTTCCCGCCTGCCCTCAACATGCTGGGATACTCCTACATTGAAACCGGCGACCCCGATCCGGCTAAAGCCGTTAGCTTTCTGAAACGCTACGCAACGTTGGAACCCAATCAGCCCAATCCTGAGGACTCTCTGGGCGAAGTCTTACGCTTTGCGGGCGACGATCAAGGCTCACTCGAACACTACACCGCAGCGCTAAGAATCATCACGAATTTCTACAGCTCGCAACTCGGCATCGGCGACACCCGCACGCTGATGGGCGACTACCCAGGCGCCCGCTCCGCGTACGACAAGGTTGCCGCCTCGGCGACCAACTCGCGCGATCGCCTGCACGCGCAATTTCAGAAAGCGATGGTCTCCTTCTGGGAAGGGCAGCCGGAACAGGGCCGCAAGTCGCTGGATTCGCTCCTGGACCACTCTCGGCGCCTGAAGGATCCCTACGCGCAATTCGAAATCGGATTCGGCCGCGCGGAGCTCTCCGCAGACCCCGCCAGCGAACTTGACCAACTGCGCGCCGTCGAAATCTCCCTGCAAAAGCCTATCGTGGGTATGAGCGAGCCAGACCGCAATGTTTCCCTGGCCTCGGTGCTGCGTGAAGAGGCCCGCATCTCAGCCGCCGGAGGCCATCCCGACGTCGCCCAGGAAGCGATTACCAAGCTCGAACGCTGCGCGGCCATCACCCGCGATCTGATTGTCGAGAATAATTACGAATCCGCAAGAGGCTACGCTCTATTCGCACAGGGTGACCTCGCTGACGCCGCCGACGAGCTTGCCTCCGATCCTCACTCTCCGCTGGCGTTACAGCAGCTCGCGATCGCCCAGGAAAAGCTCGGCAACGCCTCAGCCGCCGAATCCACGCGCACGCGCCTGAAATACCAGCGCGCCCCCACCGTAGAGTGGTACCTAACAATTCACGCACCAGCACCAGTTACAGCCGAAGCCCAGTAACCACGCATGACAGGGGGTGCCGGCGATCTGCTTGGCCCGCACCCAAACTCTCCGTGACCTCTGCGCTCCGACCTCTGCGCCCTCTGCGTTAAAGCTTTTGCCGTTTGCCTTTCGCCTTCTACCTAAAACTTCGCCTTCCCAAACGTCACCCGCAATCCGCTCGACAAAATCTGATCATTTCCCTTAAGCCCCGTAAGCGGATTGCTGATATACCGATCGCTGTAAGTCACCTGCCAGCTCAGCCACGCCTTCAGCTTGGTCGCTGCGGTCGCATCGAACTGGAACCGGTACTCCCCCGTATCGCTCAAGTTGGGAAAGAACGACGCCTTCTCGCTGAAGGTCGTTCGACCATTTAACTTCACGTCATACTCCTCTCCCACCACGACTTCCCCCGTCTTCCGGGTCGTATTTGTCAAAGTGGTCGGCGGATTCGGCGAAAAATATTCCTGCTGAAAGTCCGCGCCACCGAACACATCAAACGTGCTGTTGGCCGTCTTAAGCACGTGGTATCCGAGGCCGCCGCCCAGCACATTCCTCAGGTCCAGGTGTTGGAACTCGTCGTACTCAAAATCCGTAAAGCCGAAGACAAACACCCGTGGGTTCAGATTGAAATCGCCGCGAATACCGCCAATGATGTTATGCGCGGTTGTATGACTTGGCGGAGTTGTGTCGTCGGTGGCGTACACCGCCGTCGTATATACCGTGATTTTGTCCTTCGCTGTCTCGCGCACCGCCTTCGCCGCCAGGTTATAGTTCAGCGTCGCGGAGTTCCCCCGCGTCAGGCTCAACCCCGTATCCACCAGGCCGCTCCAGAAGTCCAGCAAGTGTGGATTCCTCAGCCGGTCGACCTCCGCGTCGTAGACCTTTTGCTCGGCATCGTTGCGCACCGTCACGACAGTATCCTTCGGCGCCGCAACTTCCCCGGTGGTCGCCGTGGTCACATCGAATTTCCCATCCACGGTAGTGACGGGCCCCACTACCGTCTGCCCATCCTTCAACGTCAGGTGCAGCGTTTCCGGCGCCACAATCGCCGTCACCGCATCCCATTGCACCGTTATGTCCCCGGCAAATTCCGTTTTGATCAGCAACTCCGTTTTGGTTTTGTCGTCGGCCTTAACATCGACCTTCACGATGGTGCCCGTGATGCGGTCTCCATTCTTCAAAGTCACTTGATCGGCTCGCGCGTTCACTCCCAGTAAGCACAGAACCATCCCCAGAAAGACACTTCGGCGCACAGTAGTTCTCCTTTATGTGAATCAAGTCGGACTTCCCCCGAACGTAAAGGCTGAGCGGATCGTTAGCTGCGAAATGCGAATTCCGTAGCGGCCGCTTTCGGAAGCGGGCGGTCTTTGACCCTACCGGCGCGCGAAGAAACGGCACCTAAGCTTACAGAATTCCGCCCACCGGTCCAACGTATTCCGTCAGAATTCTGCTTGCCCTTTGGGTGTTAAAGTTCTCGGACGCCTTCAGGTATACTTGGCGGTTTGCGGCCCAAGGCCATCAAATTTCGGCCCATTTTCCATACCGCTTCTTCGGAGAACTGACCTTGCGGACTCGCCTGCTCGCCGTTTCTGTACTCACTCTCGCCCTCTTCTGCTCAGCCTGCCAGCAGCAACCCACCCCAAAAGAAGCTCCCGCCGCACCACAAACCACCTCCACCACCCGCCCCACCATCGTCTTCATGACCGACTTCGGCACCGCCAATGACGCCGTAGCTATCTGCCGCGCCGTAATCTACGGCATCGCCGCCGATGCTCGCCTCACCGACATTACTCACCAGGTCACGCCCTTCTCCATCGAGGAAGCCTCGCGCTTTCTCTACGGCGTCACCCCCTACTACCCCGCCAACACCGTCTTCTTGATCGTTGTCGATCCCGGCGTAGGCACGTCCCGCAAAGCTATCGTCGCCAAATCGAAAAAAGGCCAATACTTCGTGGCCCCAGACAACGGCGTCCTCACTCCCACCCTCGACCGCGACGGCTTCGACTCCGCCCGCGAAATCACCAACCAAAACTGGATGATCCAGGCGGCCGTCTCTTCCACCTTCCACGGCCGCGACATCTTCTCCCCCACAGCCGCCCATCTGGCCGCAGGCTGGGACTACAATTTAGTCGGCCCTGCACTCCCCGAACTGGTCCGCCTGACCACAAAAACCGCAACTTTTACAGACAAGGGCATCGCTGGTGACCTGATCGGCCTGGACGACCCCTACGGCTCCCTGATCACCGATATCCCCCGCGAAGATTTCCAAAAATTAGGCTACGTAGCAGGCGATAAAGTCCCAGTCCAGATCAACAAAAAGCCCATAACTCTTCCTTACGGCAAGACCTTCATGGACGTCCCGGTAGGCGACTCCCTCCTGTACATCGACTCCCGAGGCCGCGTAGCCATAGCCGTCAACCAGGGCAACTACTCCAAGAAATTCAACGTAGAAGTCCCCGGCGCCATCTTCATCCCCACCAAACACACCCCAATCATCACCAAAAAGCGCTGATCGGGACGATGTAGGCGCCGGGCTTTAGCCCGGCGCTCCCGCGGCCAAAATCATTCCGCGACAGTCACTCGAAGCGCCTTGCCTGCCGCCCCAGCGCCCAACGAAAATGCATGGCGATCAGGAGAGACGGGTGTACGATGGTGCCGCTTTTTGGGGCCAAATAGGGGATCCCGGGCCAAATCCTCTGCTCGTGTGAGGTACACATGACAGCGCCCGATAGCCCTACGGCTTCCGCCGCGACTGCCGTCCCAACCATTTCATCTCTCCCCCCGTTCTCGAGCGCGTCGTCGCAGGAACACACCCTGGCGGTCGCCCCTGTCCGCCTCGACGAACGAATTTCCGCGCTCGACACCATTCGCGGATTCGGTCTGCTCGGCATCCTCTTGATGAACATCTGCGCGTTCGGTCTACCTCTATCCGCTTATGCCAATCCAGTACCAGCCGGGGGCGCAACCGGTCTGAATCTCTTCACTTGGTGCTTCATGAACGTCGCCGCGGACGGCAAAATGCGGGCCATCTTTTCGGTGGCTTTCGGCGCCAGCGTCTATCTATTGATCGATCGCCTCTCCCGCAAAGGCGCTGCCGCCGACGCCGCGGACATTCATTACCGTCGCATGCTGTGGCTCATGCTGTTCGGCTCGATGCACGCCTATTTGATCTGGATTGGCGATATCCTTTTTCCTTATTCTCTGATGGGTCTTGTTTTGTACCCGTTGCGCAAGCTTTCCCCGCGAGCCCTGCTGATCACCGCCGGAATCATGGTGTTGGGCATGGCCGGGAATGGCGCTTACAGCTATGTGCATCTCGAGAATCTGCAGCGCGCGGATTTCCAGATTCAAACCGATGAAAAAGCCGGCAAAAAGCTAACCTCCGATCAGGAAGACCAGAAGAAAGAGTGGGAAGACGCCGTTAAGGAGTTCAGTCCATCCCCGGAAGATTTGAAGAAGGAAACGGATGCGCACCTCGGCGGATACTTCAAACTAGTCGCCTATCGTGCCAAGGACGTCTACCGCTTTCATAGTGCCCCCATTTACGCTCTATCGCGATTCGACATCCTGGCCATGATGCTGATCGGCCTCGCGTTGATGAAGCTCGGCGTGCTCACCGGCAGCTATTCCACAAAATTTTATATCTGGATGGCGCTGCTATCCTTCGCCATTGGCGTGCCTTTGGACACCTGGGCCGCGTGGTTCGCCGTCAAGCGACATTTCAGTATTGGACCCTGGTACCTGACGGGCGTTGAGTATGAATTTGGGCGCTTCACGGCCTTCGGCTACATCGCTGTGATTCTTTTGGTGATCAAGTCCGGCGCATTGCGGTCCGCCACCAGAACTCTCGCCTACGCCGGCCGGATGGCTTTTTCCAATTACATTCTCACGTCGCTGATCTGCACCACGATCTTCGAAGGCTACGGTTTTGGCCTTTTCGGCAAGCTCCAGCGTTACCAGCTTTACGGAATCGTCTTTGCGGTGTGGGCTGTGATTCTCATCATCAGTCCCATCTGGCTGCGCCACTTCCGCTTCGGCCCCCTCGAATGGGCGTGGCGCTCTCTTACCTACTGGAAAAAACAGCCATTCCGTATCCAGCCGAGTGGCCTTACTCCCAGCGCCGAGCCTCAACCTTTGCAACCACTCGCAGACCACAACTAGCCACGCAGCCCTGCCTCACACGAGCCTCAGCGGCGCCTTCCATCGCGGGCATCTCCTCGGCGGCCTTCCCACCGTTGCCTCCAAGGTGACGCACGAATGCCGCCTTGGAGCCAGGGCTTTGTAGCGGGCGGTGGTATACTCCGGCCACGATTCTATGAAGTGCTCTGCCTGCGGAAATGACGTCTCTGGCGCAGCGCGCTTTTGCCCTTCGTGCGGTAGCTCGCTGGACATCGGCTCCGGAGCAACCCTGGAACCTGAAGCCACTCCGCGCGGCGGCGTTTCGCCAGGCGATTGGCCAGGCACTACCCCGCGCAAGCGGAGTTCTTCTCTTAGTAGCAACATTCCCGCCTCCTCCGGCTACGAAGCTCACTACGTTCCGGGAACCATCCTCGCCGATCGCTACCGCATTGTTTCGCCGCTGGGCAAGGGCGGAATGGGTGAAGTGTATCGGGCCGAGGACTTGAAACTCGGCCAAACTGTGGCCCTGAAATTTCTACCACGCTCGTTGGCGCAGACCGATCAAGCGCTGGAGAGGTTCACGCGCGAAGTACGACTGGCGCGGCAAGTTTCGCATCCCAACGTCTGCCGCGTCTTTGACCTTGGCGAGATCAGTGAGGTCAGAGATGCTGGCCAAAGAACCAAACTCACGTTCCTTACCATGGAATTTGTGGATGGCGAAGATCTGGCTTCGCTGATGCGCCGCATCGGGAGGCTGCCGCCGGACAAAGCCCTCGAAATCGCCCAGCAATTGTGTGCAGGGCTCGCCGCCGCGCACGAGAGCGGCATCGTACATCGTGATCTGAAGCCCGCCAATATTATGTTGGATGGGCGAGGTCGCGTGCGCATCACGGATTTCGGTCTTGCCGGCTTGGTCGCGGAAATCGAAGGCGCCAACGCACGCGCCGGCACGCCCGCCTACATGTCGCCCGAGCAATTCGCAGGCGGTGAATTGTCCCCGAAAAGCGACGTTTACTCGCTTGGCCTTGTGCTCTACGAGATCTTCACAGGCAAGCGCCCTTTCCATGCTTCCGACATCGAAGAAATGGCGCGCTTGCGCGACAAGAACGCCCCAACAGCTCCGTCACGGTATGTGAAAGGGTTGGACCCGGTCATCGAGCGCGTGATCCTGCGCTGCCTGGAGAAAGATTCGGGAAAGCGTCCCGCTTCAGCGCTGCAAGTTGCCGCCGCGCTGCCGGGTGCCGACCCGTTGGCCGCTGCCATGGCGGCGGGCGAAACGCCCTCGCCGGAAACCGTCGCTGCCGCTGGGGAGTCGGTGTCCATGTCGACCCCTGCTTCGCTGACCTTGTTGGCCGCCGTTCTGCTCGGCATCGCTGCGTCCGCCTTTCTGGCCCGCTATTCCAACGTGCTCGGCGCCATTCATGGTGGGAAGCCGCCGGACGTGTTGGCCGAGCGTGCGCGCGAGGTGATTGTGCGCGGCGGGCACAACCCAAACGCTGCGGATAGTGCATGGTGGTTTGAGGCCAACCGCGAAGACCTGCCGAAACTCAGCCGCGGCTCTCCCGATGGCATGCACTTCATTTACCGTCAGAGCCCGCAGCCCATGATTCCGCAAAACCAGTTCACGATTGTCGACAGGAGCAATCCGCCCCCCGATGTGCCGGGAATGGTTACGGTGGTGCTCAACGCGGTTGGCCGACTGCGTGAGTTCTCGGCGGTGCCGGTGCCCGACGAGAAGCCGGGCCCGCCGGTGGAGTGGTCCGCGCTGCTGTCGGAAGCGGGTTTCGGAACTGCGCAGTTGGCCGCGCCCGACCCCAAGGTACTGCCGCCGACTGCATTTGACGCTCGACAAGATTGGCAGGCGAGCGACTCCGGACAGACCATCACCGTCACCGCCGCCGCGTATCACGGCAAACCGGTGTACTTTCGCGCTGCGCCGCTGGCACTGAAGCCTGCGGAGAGCGGAGAAAGGACGCGAACTTTCTCCGATATCATGTTCGTTGTCGCCGTTTTGGTTTGTGGTATCGGCGGATGCTTTCTCGCGCGGCGAAATGTGCGGCGTGGCCGCGGCGATCGCCAGGGCGCATTACGCGTGGCGGCGTTTATCTTTTTCGCTGAGATTCTTGGCTGGGCTTTGGCGGCGCACTCTTTCCCGGACGCCGGAGAGGAATATGGGGCGTTCATCAGCGGATGCGGCGAGTCGCTATACGTAGCAGGATTCATGTGGATCCTCTACCTTGCCGTTGAACCTTACGTGCGTCGTCGCTGGCCGGGGATGCTGATTTCGTGGACGCGCGTCCTTTCGGGAAACTTCCACGATTCGCGTGTAGGCCGCGATATCTTGCTGGGTGCGCTGGGCGGTGCCGCGATGGCTCTCATTCAAAATGGCCTTAACGCGCTGCCTGCCTGGTTTCCGGTCGCCCATATCCTTCCCGTTGCGCCGTCGCAGTTCGTTTTAGGCGGTCCCGCCGGCATGCTGGCGGCTCTGGGGGTCCAGTCTAGCCTGGCTGCTCAGTGGGCGCTCGCCACCGTCTCATTCCTGCTGGTGGCTCGCGTCATCATGCGCCGAGATTGGCTGGCCGTGATCGTTAGCGGCGTCTGTCTCGGAATGGTCGTGCTCGCGGCCGACAACCTCGTTCTTGCCGTGACCGCTGCGTTGCTGTGCTCGTTGGTTGTCTACACCCTTCTGTTCCGCTTCGGGCTTCTGTCTGTTGCGGTGACGCTGTTCTTCTATTTTGTGTTGCGGCGCTGGCCTCTCACTCTGGATTTTTCACAGTGGTTCATCTGGCGTTCCCTGTTTTCCATGTCACTTTTGCTCGCCATTGCCGTTTATGCCTTCCTGGCTATCAATGTCGGACGTTCCTTCTTTGTTGAATCCGACTTGGACTGAGTGCGGCCCCTACTCGCCGCACTCCTCCGGATGTAGGGGCACAGCACTGCTTTACCCTGAGCGGCGAAGGGCGCGCCCCATCTCGGCGCGATTGTCGTTTGGTTGCACGTCTGTGCGGTCAATCGAATCGCCACCTTCTTGTGATTTCCCAAATCCAGGAGTGATCGCACGGTCGAAGTAGGCGATATTTAGTCTTGACACTTCAATTACTTCGCTTGACAATTCCTTCATTCAGCAGTGTCTCTCGCCTCCAGCGAGAAATCCAAAACAACCCGACCCTTCCCAGTAGCTCAGGCTTCGGCCTGTCCTCGGGCAAGTCCATAACATAAGGAGACCACCATGTCCGCCATTCGCTCCAAGGACCGCGCATCGCTTTGTCTATTCTCATTCGCCGATAACCGCCGCTGCCGCCTCCCCCGCAGCCCAGCCCATCCACATCTCTGCGTATTCCATGCCCGCAAGGAAGCGCAAACCCTCACCGCCGAACAGGTAGGCCGCGACATCGCCGCCAGCTTCGGCAACGGCTACATCTCCGCCTGCGACCTGACTACGATGGTCCGGTATGGCATTGGTGGATGCGACCTTGTTTGACACCAAATCCGTCGTTAACGGCACCCTCGATTACAAACGCAGGAAGACCGGCAAACGTGCAATCGTGGTCCTTCCGGCTCGTGTGGTCGCGCTGCTGAACAAGCCGCCAGATGGCCAGCCGTTTCGGCGTCCTGACTTCAAGTTGGAGTCTGACAAAGCCTTCTGGCGCATACAACTTCAGGATTTATTTGAGCGTGCTAGGATCACCGTAGTGAAGACCGACCTGGGATTGCGCCCGTCGCATCCGCACCAACTGCGCGATACGTGCGCCGTGTGGTACATCCGCAAGGGTGCGCTGATCCAAGACGTTGCCAAGATGCTTGGAGACACGGTCGCGATGGTGGAACGCCATTACCTTCCGTACATCGAGGAATTAAAGGACGCGCACGTCGCGACGAACAAACGAATCCTGGAAGCGGCTGGAGCGGACTAAGCCGCCTTGCTAACCAGCCGTTCGTAGACCCTTCTGGCGACGGATTCGGGAATCCTCATGGATTCGTACTCACGTTTAAATCCGCCTTTGCGACCGTTGGACTTCTCAGGACGAAGAACCCTGAAAACGCCAGGCTCGGTCTTGAAAAGATCCCTGATGAATTGATCTGAAAAATTCCATTGCTCTGCTAGGTAGGAAACCTTCAAATGCTTATCATGTAGCGCCAATTGACACGTCCGAGATTTGAGACACCAGTGATGTCCTTAGTTCTCGGAGGTCGTTTAACCTGTAGACTTATGGCTTTCCCCGCGAGGGTACTTGTCTACTGCCACATTTCCCGCGTGCCAGGAGCCGATGTCCCTGGGGCGTTCGCGTCAAAACTCGGACGCGGCGATTAGCGTTACCGGAAGAGTGGTTTTGGCCGGGATTCCACACATTATAAAAGGGCGTCCCTTTTTTGGAGTAGGTTTTTGAGTGTTCGCTCGAACCAACCTCCAGAAAGGAGCACCCTGTATGGATAGCGTGAAGTATATCGGCATGGATGTTCACAAGGAAGCGATCTCCATCGCGGTCTTAAATTCCTCCGGCAAGCTGGTGATGGAATGCATCATCGAAACCAAGGCCAGCACCATTCTTCAGTTTTTCCAAGGGCTAAGCGGAAGCCTGCACGTCACCTTTGAAGAAGGCACTTGGGCCGCCTGGTTGTACGATCTGCTGAAGCCGCACGTCACGAAGCTCGTGGTGTGCAATCCACGAAAGAATGCCTTGCTGAAAGAAGGCAGCAAGAGCGACCGCATCGATGCCAGGAAATTAGCCGAACTGCTGCGCAATGGAGCGCTTTCCGCGGTCTACCATGGAGAGAACGGCCTGCGCATGTTGAAGGAATTGTCCCGAAGCTATTTGACGATTAGCAAGGATCTGGTGCGGGTGATGAATCGGCTCAAGGCCTTGTATCGAAGCTGGGCTATTCCCTGTGCCGGGACGCAAGTTTACGCACCGCGTTACCGCTCGGAATGGTTGAGCAGGATCACGGAACCTGGCGTGCGCCGGCGGGCCGAGCTTTACTACCAACAACTCGACGCCCTGCGTTTTTTGCGCCAACAAGCCCGGAAAGAGCTGCTGGCTGAGGCTAGGAAGCACAGCGCAACGAAGTTGCTACGCCAGATTCCTGGTATTGGTTCGCTTCGGGCGGCTCACTTGGTGGCGTTGATGCAGACGCCCCACCGCTTCCGCACCAAGCGCCAACTGTGGACCTACAGCGGACTTGCGTTGGAGACTCACGACAGCGCGCAATACCGCTCTGTCCAGGGACAGCTGCAACGTTCCAAGAAACCACCGCAACTTCGTGGGCTGAATGCGAACCATAACCACGATCTCAAGGATGTCTTCAAGGGTGCGGCCATGAGGGCGAGCACCTGCGATGGACCGCTCCGCGATTTTTACCAGAACTTGCTCGCCAAAGGGATGCGACCAACGATGGCTCGTCTCACCTTGGCGCGGAAGATTGCCGCGATCACTCTGATCGTCTGGAAGAAAGGAGCAAGTTTCGACGCCAACTATTTAAAACAAGCAGCTTGAGCGCCTCTGACAGAGAGTCTGTTCCGTCGTGGGGATCATCCTTGGCGGTTGCTGTCGGATTCTTGAGACGCTTGGTTCGAGGGAGAGTATCAACCGTACAAGTCAGGCCACCGTGTTGTCAAAACACGAGAGTCTCCGATTCCACCCTATGCCCCCTCGGATAACCAAAGAAAGTCATAGGCCACGAGTCTCCGATAGGACCATGAGTTACCGCTTATCTGAGCGGATAACTGCTCAGCTTGTTTGATTCAAGAAACGAATGGCGCCGTCACAAAAGTGAAATGGAACCACAGGAAGGAAGAAGGATCTCAGCGTTTCGTGCGACGAAACGAAGCAACGACTCCCTGAGGAAGACCACTCGCCGATCACGAGTGCACGTTCAAACGATTGGGCTGAATGCCGAAACAAAAAAGTGTTGGCACCGAGCCAACGGAGAGATATGTCTCTTGACATTTCCTTTTATAGGACTTGTACGGTTTGTGCGTTTCTCAGGCATGTGAACGCAAGCGGTTTCTAGTTTTGTGGACAATCTCAGGTTATTTCGAGCTCTCGTTCTGATTTCGCTTTGACGAGATAATCCACGTTCAATCCGTATCGTGCTTGCATGCTACCGTTCGATTCTGCGGTTGGACAATCAACTGAATCACAATTGATTCCAAATCGGCGAGGGCACTGTGAGGCTTCAAGGAACTGGAATCCGGTACAGATTGCGTTGCGTGGTGCTGCGATAGAACGCGTAAACATCAATTGAAGGACCGGGTATCACCCTCAACTCATCGGTTTTACGCGCTCCCGGCAAACGAGCCAGGTCCTCTTCGGAACGAAATCCGCCGGCCGGGATCGGTGGCAGGGTTTGGCGAGGTGCTCTCAGAATTTCTTTGGAGGAGTTCCTGAATGCTCGCTCGGAAAGCGGACGAAGTAGGCCGTGTACAAGGCTTTTTCCTGATTGCGTCTATGTTCGGTGTCCTTTGTTTGCTTGTTGCTGTTGTGACGTGGATGTGGGGCCACTCGTAAAGGATTCACGCCGTTCGGGACCTCGGTCTGTGGTATCTCTCGCCTCACAGTTCCTCACGCCCTGCCTGATGCGAAAATTTGTACTGCTCGTAACAGAAAGAATCCCCCAAAATCTGAAACAAGCCGCCTAGAACGGATTAGTTGCGGCCCGCTCAACTCCTGATAAACGCATTATAAAAGGGCGCCCCTTGGAGTAGGTTTTGATCGTTCGGATCATCACCTACAAGGAGCACCCTCATGAATGACGCTAAGTATATTGGTCTGGATGTTCATCAAGCAACGATCTCGGTTTCCGTTCTGGATTGCGACGGCAAGCTGGTGATGGAAGCCCTTCTCGAAACAAAAGCGGAGACCATTCTGCAATTTATGCGCGGACTGCGCGGCAGTTTGCAGGTGACCTTTGAGGAAGGAACCTGTGCCGCCTGGTTGCACGATCTGCTCAAGCCCCACGTTACACACCTAGCTAGTGGTCTGTGATCCGCGCAAAAATAACCTGGGAAAAGTGGGCAACAAGAATGATCGCAATGATGCACGCGAACTGGCCGAACTGCTGTACCGCAACAAGCTTGAACCGGTCTATCACGGCGAGCATGGTATCCGAACTAGCCTTCGTGATTTCATGTTTCTCCTTTTTATCTGGCCGCGATTGAATGTGCTGCGGGGAATAGGGCTGCCGGGCGGAAACATAGAATCGCACCCAGCCTTGAAGGCACTCTGCGCCGAACGTCAATGCCTCTCAATCGGGAATAGCCTATATACACGAGCGGAAGGAACAGGTAGAAAACACAGGGGGAAATTGTTTGCTATTAGATTACCGTTGGACACAAATGAGATGACATGACGGTGGATGGACCCAAATGCCTGATTAATCTCGGTTACCGGAAGAGTGACCACGCGACCCAGACCGAGGTGTCGCAGCTCGACGTCGAGCCTAAATTTGGCTTCGTTTCAGGATATAGTCGAGACCCCCCACCCGGAACCAACGATACCCGTAAGGTTCGAGTAGCAGCCGATGCTTGCCCGACGAATCGGCGCGGCTGTTGTCGCTGGAGAGTAAATTGACGAGGCTCCCGGCGCCTTCCACACCTACATCGAGCAAGACCTCGCTCGGAATAGCGCTAAGGTTATGTACAACCACGACGGAATTGTTTCGCCAATCGTAGCGGATCGCGAGAACCTCGGGCGTGCGCGTCTGTAGGATGGAGAACTCGCCCCAGCCAATTTCCGGCGCTTCCTTGCGCATACGGATCATTCGCTCCATCCAGTTCATGAGGGAATTGGGGTCGGTTCTCTGTTGCGCGACGTTGACATGTTCGAATCCGTACGCTCCTCCGCTGATCACCGGCAGGATCGGCTTCTTGCTCTTGGTAAATCCGCCTTGCGGTTCTGTGGACCACTGCATTGGAGTGCGCGCACAGCTACGCTCGGGAAGGCGAAGGTTTTCTCCCATTCCAATCTCATCGCCGTAACGCAAGACAGGCGTGCCGGGTAATCCCATCATCATGCTGTAGGCAAGTTCCAGTCGGCGGCGATCACCTTGCAGCATGGGAGCGAGACGGCGGCGAATTCCGCGATCGTAAAGTTGCATGTCGTCGTCAGGACCGAAGGCGGCAAATACAGCCTTGCGCTGTCCTGCGATCAGCCGCCCCAGATCCAGCTCATCGTGGTTGCGAAGAAATTGCCCCCATTGCGCTGTGGCTTGGGTTGTTTTTGTTTCCTTGATCGCCTTAATCAACGGGCGACTGTCGCCTGTCGCCAGAGAATAAAACAGATGTTGATTCACCGCGAAGTTGAACATCATCTGCAAACGTTCCCCGGCCGCGCCGAAGTACTCCATGTCTGTTTTCGGCATCACATTCGCTTCTGCGAGAATGATGGCGTCTCCCTCGCGCCAGGAGAGGAACTCGCGAAAGGTTCGAAGCATGTCATATTGTTCGGCCGGGCCAAGGACGTTCGCTCCCTTCTTTGCGATGACGAAGGGCACCGCATCCATACGGAAACCCGACACTCCGAGTTGAATCCAGAAGCCCATGATCTTCAGGATTTCTGCTTGTACTTCAGGATTCGAAGTATTCAAGTCGGGCTGAAATTCGTAGAATCGATGGAAGTACCACTCTTTCGCGCGCTTGTCGTAATTCCAGGTGGATTTTTGGACGCCCGGAAAGACGACCCCATCGCTTGCGTGTTTCGGTTTCTTCTTCGACCAAACGTACCAGTCTCTATACTTCGATTTGGGGGCGGAGCGAGCCTCCCGGAACCACGGATGTTTGTCGGATGTGTGATTCACGACTAGATCGATGATGACCCGTATGCCTCGCTGCTCGCAGCCGTGAGTGAACTCGACGAAATCGCCTAGAGTGCCGTAGCGAGGATCAACTCCGTAGTAGTCCGCGATATCGTACCCATCGTCGCGGAATGGAGACGGCTGAAACGGCATCAGCCAGATCGCAGTAATCCCTATGCCTTGCAGGTAATCCAGACGGTTCATCAGGCCGCTAAAGTCTCCGACCCCATCGCCATTTGCGTCCATGAACGTGGATACGGAGAGGCAGTAGATGATCCCATTTTTGTACCAGAGATCGTTGATCATAGAGTTGCTCGCTTCGGCCTCATCTGCCGCCTGCGAAGGATACGACAAGGCCGTACATTTTAGCGATCCCCCGACTCCCGGGCGAGCCGATTGAAAGTATGGCTGTTTGTGCGTTACCCGTGCTTAGCGGCGTTCAGGGCGGCGGCGACAATTGCGGCTAACTCGCAATATGACCATTCGATTGGCTGGACTCTACTCGAGGAATTCTTGGGTGCGGGAAACTAGGATTCAGACCAACTTCATCGCGAACTCAATGCCTGATCAAACGGGGACAAGTGCTTTCAGCCTCCGACTGAACGCTCGGCAGAAGTCTGAACGCAGCAAAGTCTGCTGGTAGCGCCCGCCCCAATTGCCGGCTCGCTCATTCAAAAGGTTTCGATGCAGGAGGCCAGTGTTTTGAAATTCGTCGTTTGGTTTTGATGAGGCGATTCTCCACCAGCAGTTATTGCACGCCAGGCGGTGGCGGGAGCTGATATACCTCACCAGGAATTGGGCCAGTAGCAACGGCGGCGGAAGCCAATAGCTTCCACTGTCCAGATCGCTTTTGCCAGGTATTGGCAGCCACATATTTTGCGTTCGGAACGTCATAACGCGGATCTTTATGGCCGGTCGCGTTGTATGTACCTGAGAGCGTCACGACCGCGGTGTCGCCGGAAATTCTCACCTTGATGTCCTGGATTTCGTTGGTGACCTTAACGTCGGGGTCAGCCTTTCTCATCCCTAAAGTCATTTTCTCCATGCTTGCTGGCGTCAGTTCGGTTACATGTCCGAGCGGGTCTACAGAAACAAAGGTTTCCGCAAAAATGCCCTTCGCGAAAGCGATATCGGCGTCGCTTGTCCCAGAATGCTTAGCCCCCTCAAGTTCCAACTTCTTGATGGTCTCCTCGTCGGCGGTTGGCTTAGACGAAGTTCGAGTCGTACAAAGCACCAACGCGAACAACGATAGCAGCAACAAAGAGATTAGTCGCTTCATTGGGCCCCTCCTTTGTGCCGGAGCCTAACATAGAGCCGCGCTCGGCACGACTATTTATTTGGCAACATATGGCAGCGAAGGCGCGGTGCCCATGTCGTTCCACAACTGGATAAAGGGTTTGAACCCTTCAACGTGCTTGATCGCGCGCTGGGTGTCGGACGGAAGCGAATTGCTGCAGAACTAGGCACTGGCGTTGGGACGGTCTAATGTAGCGCCCCGACTGTTACGACCTCCCCGGGCGGTAAAAAAAACCAGGGAAAAAGCTTTTTTCGATGGCCGGGCGCAGCTCCTTTGACGGGTCCAGTGTTGGGTTACGGATTCCCAGACCAATGTACATCGATCCGCCGAGGGATTCTCTCGGCCTTGTTTTTGATAGGTGTCCCATTTCGCACAGATTGTTCGACCGCTCTTCATGTTGAATTGATGTGGAATCTCAAGAGGCCCATGAAGTTTCGTTCATTGAATGCAAGGCACTTTTGTGCCAGTCAGGATTGCCATGGGTCAAAAAAACTTTCGGATTGTACAGGCAAACGAACGGACCAACATCGATGGGAAGCACGTAAGTAACAAAGTGCTGTTGGCAACGCCCGATAATGAATACCAGTTGATCCGTTCTGACTTGACGTACGTCGATCTGCCGAATCATCTTAGCCTTCATGAGCCGACGCAAATCATCGACTTCGTCTATTTTCCGAACCGAGGAATGGTTTCTCAGGTTGTAGTCACCAAGGACGGTCGAACCGTGGAAGTGGGTGTAGTGGGGAACGAGGGCTGTGTTGGGGTAGGATTCGCAGTTGGCTTAAGCAGAAGTTCAGTGCGTGAAATAGTCCAAATCACCGGCGATGGCTTCCGAATGATGGGAAATGCGTTAGAACGCATTCTGCGGTCGGCCCCGCAGCTGCAGATGATCTTGAGCAGGCATGCGGGCCTTCAAGGAATGCAAGTCGCACAGACCGCGGCGTGCAATCGACTCCACGACATTCAGCAGCGTCTCTCGCGGTGGCTGCTGATGACTCAAGATAGGGTGAATTTGGGAGTACTTCCGATCACCCACGATTTCATTGCGACCATGATGGGTACTGACCGATCCACTGTGAGCCTGGCAGCGGCAGTACTACAAAAAAAGGGGATCATAGAATACGTGCGAGGTGCAGTGAAGGTTGTGAACCGCAGGAAACTCCAGAACTCCGCCTATGAATGTTACGCCGTCATTCAACAGTTCGAGGATGACCTCGGGTTGAGATAGCAAACGTCAGGAGGGAAAGACCATGTTAATCCGCAATTGTGTTCTCGTAGCCGCATTGGTATGGACGACCGCCGCGTTCGCCCAATCTGCGGCACAGTCCGCGCGCGCGGATATTGTCAACGCACAAGGACAGAAGATCGGTACCGCGACGATCCGCCAAGCCGATGGCGGGATTCGCATCGACGTACAGGTTTCGCAACTGTCGCCCGGGACGCATGGCATTCACGTTCATACCGTTGGCAAGTGTGAAGGTCCTGCTTTCACGAGCGCAGGAGGACATCTCAACCCGACCTCGAAGAAACACGGAAAAGACAATCCCGAAGGCCCGCACGCCGGAGACTTGCTCAACATCCAGGTGCAGGCAAGCGGAGACGGTAAGGCGTCGCTTTTGGATCCGAACGTTACTCTCGACGACGGGCCGAACTCGCTCTTTCACGAAGGTGGTACGTCGATTGTGATTCACGAAAAAACAGACGACTATAAAACCGACCCCGCAGGTAACTCTGGTGCGCGAATCGCTTGCGGCGTCATCGTTCAATGAGAATGGACCTGAGGCC
>Ga0210399_10000528_pt1 | contig 30740 bp, 25 predicted proteins | sample IncBWC14MmetaG_FD_150865 | JGI IMG/M metagenome (GOLD analysis project Ga0210399, IMG submission 150865) | Forest soil microbial communities from Barre Woods Harvard Forest LTER site, Petersham, Massachusetts, United States - Inc-BW-C-14-M | ecosystem: Environmental > Terrestrial > Soil >... | reverse complement strand
GATCTAGGATCTCCCTTTACCTTACTGCACACATGCGCATAATGTCAAGGAAAGGGGACACCTCTCTTTCTTGCATTCTTCCCGATCATGGCTTATGATAATTAGCATTATCATCACCTGACCCGGCTGCGCCGGAGCCATAATTAACGACTCGGCCCCTCCGGGGCGGGGTAGAGGGGCCCGGAGGGGGGTGGGGAAGCCAGATGACGGACCTCGTTCAACGTCCCGAAACTGGCCCCGAAGGGGAGCCGCCCCACGGCGGCGGCCCGAGCGAGGTGGTTGCCCGCCTGAAGGCACTGGTCCTGGACACGGTGTCGTCCGAGCACTCCCGGAGAGCGTACGGGAAGGCCTTGGACGACTTCCTGGCCTTCCTGGGCCCTCGTCCCTTCACCCGGGCGTCGCTGCAGGAATTCCGCTCCCACATGGAGTCTCTCGGCCTCGCCCCCTCCAGCATCAACCTCCGCCTCGCCCCGTTACGAAAGCGCGCGACCGGGGCGGCCGAGAATGGGTGGATGGACCCGACGATCGCCGCCGGGATCGCGAGGGTCCGGGGCGTCCGCCGCCTGGGGATCCGGGTGGGGAAGTGGGCGACAGCGGAAGAGGCAACGGCCCTCCTCCAGGCACCGGACGCCTCCAGCGTCAAGGGGAAGCGCGACCGGGCCATCCTGGCCACACTCATCGGCTGCGCCCTCCGCAGGGGCGAGCTCGTGGGCCTCACGGTCGCGGACCTCCAGCAGCGGGACGGCCGAGCGGTCTTCGTCGACATCGCCGGCAAGGGCGGCCGGATCCGGACCGTACCCGTCCCAGACTGGGTCGAGGTGGCCCTCCGGGCTTGGCTTCAGGCGGCCGGAATTAGCGAGGGCCGGATCTTCCGCGCGGTCAGCCGGTGGGGGAGTGTGGTGGGGGAGAAGCTCTCCACCACGGCCATCCTCGCAGTCGTCGCCGAATACGCCGGAGACCTCGGTCTCGGACTCACACCCCATGACCTGCGAAGGACGTGCGCCAGACTCTGCCGGCTTTCCGGAGGCGCTCTCGAGCAGATCCAGTTTCTTCTAGGCCACGCCTCAGTCCAGACGACCGAGCGCTACCTCGGCGGGAAGCAGGAGCTCCAGGTGGCCGTGAATGACAAGCTGGGGGTGGCGCCTTCTTAACAAGGGGGGGGTGAAGCGACCTTGTTGACCTTCACGCTATCCCTGAAAAGCACGAGGCCGGGCTACGGTAGCCCGGCCTTAGTCCTGTGCCCAAATGGTAGAACCCCTTGCAACGACCATCGTAGTCAGAGAACCCCTTTGGATTCAAGAGTGTAAGTAGGCATAACGACGGCTGCGTCCTACGACATCACCAATCCAACACCAGTTCAAGATCCGCCTGCTCGGATTTGAACCAAGATCTCGACCTTCGCAAGGGGTCCGCTCTATCCAATTGAGCTACAGGCGGACATGACAACCCTATCATCCCAATGAGGTCGACACAAGGGGCCCATTGGCTTACATCCACCGACCGGCCGGCAGGCCAGAACCCCGTTTGACTTGGCTCTAAGACAGCCTGACAATGGATGTATGGCTGACACACGAGTCCTTCGGCAGCACATCCTAGCTAGGCTCGACGCTATTGCCGCTGAGCAGCAGGATCTTAAGGAAAGACTCCAAGCCATCGACCTGATTGAGGCAACTGAGGTCGAGTTGGCACGGCGCCCTAGTGTTCCCAGGCCGCCCATAGTGCCTTCTCCTGGGCGGGCCGAAGCGGCCAACTTCACGCTCATCGACACGTGCCGTTCGCTTCTGAATGAGGAGTTTCACCCAACACGCTGGTTTATCCCTGCTGTGCAGAGGCTATTCCCTGACACTGGAGAACCAGCGATCTTCACCGCATTCCGCCGGCTCTCAAACGAGAGCGAAGTGGAAACTCGGGGCAATGGCGGACGGGCATCGCCATATGAATACCGACTCCGGCGCAAGCTGGATACGGATGGGGAGGCGACGGGATGAGGTGAGAGAGGTGCCTGCCGCGTTCGCAGTTCCCACCGACGCGGAGAGGGCAGCGACGACAAGGCCCGGTCCCCGGCTGCTTAGGGGCTACCGGGACCGGGCCATGGTGGGCATCACCGGAGGGTGTTGCCAGTTGGTACTGGACGGCGCCGTATAAACGTCTGACGGGTGCGAGTACCACCCGAGCAGCGCGATTCTGCCACCCTCCTCCGGGCAAGTCAAGTAATTTAGAGAGGAGTGGTGTGTTATGGCAAGCACAGGCGAACAGATTGTTCTTACTGGAGTGTCCGGGCAGCAGTACACATTCGACATGTACACTCTAGAGACGCAGTTCAATGCCGTAGGCGCAGTCTACGCAATAGAGAGACGCGGTACCAACAATGTGGGTGGGATTATCTACACAACCGTCTACATTGGACAGACCAGCGATCTTTCAGAACGTTTCGACAACCACCACAAGGCGGCCTGTTTCAGGCGTGAGAGAGCTGGCCACATCGGCATTTGGCGAGCCGATGATGAAAAGACAAAGACAAGGCTAGCCGCAGAAGCCGACCTTATTGCACAGATACATCCCGTATGCAACGCTGAGCCGGTTCTGCAACCACCTCCGCAGCCGCCTCCCTCTTGGGGGTGGGGCCGCTGATCTGACCACGGTCCACGAGAGCGCGATGAAACGGCAATAGGCGCAGAGTAATCGCGCTCTCGACGTACTCTTCAAGCTTCCGATAAACCTACGCCCAACCGGACGCCGACGTTCACCACCACCGCTCACGAGGAGCCGTCTCGGCGAAGCCCTGCGGAAGGCTGGTCGCCATCAGAGGGGAGTGTCCTCCAGGGACCACCCTGGCGTCTATGCCCAGGGATTAAGTGTTGACAAGAATGTGGGCGACCATGGACCCAGGCAGACCAAGGGCCGATGTAAGGTCAACGTCTGGAGGGGGGAACAGATGGAACGCGGAGTTCAAGAGTTGGCTCTCGGGTTGGGTGATGTCTGGCTCTGGGGGAGTCGCGGCGACCACGGTCGTGTGACAAGCCCCAAGGATGAAGGTCAGCGGATGGGCACGCTATATAAGGAGATTCTACGCCTGGCCGACAAGCTGCCGCAGGACGATCAAGACCCGGGCGTCAGGGCCGGGTTGCAAGTCTTCAAAGAACTCGTGAGCCATGGTGGGCTGCCGGAACTCACACCCGAGGAGGCGGCTGAATGGCTAGTCGCGGGGGTTGCGGCTTCGGTTCTACGGCCCCGTGAGGCAGTCGCTCGGCACCCGCAGATCGACCCGTGGACTAGCGGGACGATCCGCCTCGTGGTTGACTTTCTCAACCTGCACTGCATCAGCCACATCCCCGTAGATGCCCGGGACGGTGTGGCCGTCGGCTCCTGGGTTGGTTCTCTTTTCTCCGAGGTCTTCGGTGCCGTCGCGCAATCGCATACGGCGGGCTTTGACGAAATCCTTGGCCATCTCGCGATGGAGTGCGCGAGCGCCGAACCGAAGCCCGGAGGCTATGTCGGGCTGTCCTCGTTCCAGCCCAAGGCCGTCGCCGCCTGGATCATCAGCATGTATGAGAGCGCGGTAGAGGCGTTCAAGGCTCCCTAGGCTCGGTCTTCTCTCCCCAGGAGAACTTCTTTGTCCACGTGCTGGGCTGCACCCCTTGGAGACTGCAAGGGCGGCATTACGGGGGAGCACCTCTTTAGCAAGGCGATTTTCACCGGCAAGAACGTCGAGATCCGTGGCGCACCTTGGTTCAAAGGAGAGCGCAAGGCCATCTCGCTAGCCGCTGCCGTTGGGAACGTCCTCTGCGAGTACCACAACCATACCCTGGGCGAATACGCGGACCCGGCCGCGAAGCTTCTGCGCGAGGCGATGCAAGACAGCGTGCGGAACCGCCCCGTGCCCGGAACCGCCTGCGTGCGGTCGCCCGGAGGCGTCCTGCTTCCGCGCCCCCGCGTCATCATTTCGGGGCCGCACCTGGGGGCTTGGCTCTGCAAGACCCACTGCAACATGATTGCGAACACAGGGGGCACGCCAGCGATTGAGTACGTGAGGTACGCGTTCGAGCCAAGGAACCCGGCGATCTACTTCTACTACCCGCACGGGGTCGGCGAGAATGTCGGCTTCACCGACCTGGCCAACACCAGCTACATCAACTTCAGTGAGCCGGGCGAGCCGTTCGCCATTCAGATCTGCGGACACTGGATGTTGGTGGCCCTTCAACCCACCTTGGTGGAGCAGCGGTACCTGAGCCGCCCGCGTGAGATCCGCTTCGCCACGCTCACGCTTGAGCTTGACTGGCGGGACGATCCACCGCCCGACGAGCCTGCCACCTACCTGGAGGGACAGGGGCCATGAGGTCTCCTACAACGCATTAAGCGAGAGTGACCATGCGGTCCGCGCCCCGGGGCTCTCCTCGGGACGCGGATCGGAGGTGACGTGGGATGACGAAGATGACGAAGAGCCCATTGATAGGCAACGCAGGCGAACACCTCGTCGTGGGCGAGCTCCTCCGCCGGGGTATCATCGCCGGACTCATGCCGAGGGGCATGGTGGCGTACGACATCCTGGCTCGGACTCCCGCGGGGCGCGACCTGCGGATCCGAGTCAAGACGCGCAGCTCCGGCGGATGGCAGTACTCGCTGCACAGCGACGGGGCACTCTTCCGGGACCTGCGCCCGGGCGACGACTGGTCGGCGCTCGTTGACGTAGGCACGCCTCCGGCGCCGCCCGCGTACTGGATTCTCCCCACAGAGAAGGTGCGCGAGCTTCTCATGGCGGACCACACAGGCTGGCTCGCGACCCTAGATAAGAAGGGCCAGCGGCGCAAGACCAACACGAGGCCCGTGCTGATGGAGAGACGCGTCCCGCAGCTAGCGCAATACAGGGAGGCGTGGGCGGCACTGCTCGAGTAGGCGCCTGTCGCACAGCACTAAAATGCCGGACTCCGGGCGATGGGGCGCGTTTCTGGCAGCTAAAGCCCGGACTGAGGAAGGGGCCTGGCAGTCAAATCCCGGACTAAGCGAACGCCTAAAGATCGGCAATTGAAGGCGCAGGGCAGCCGGAGGCGTCCAGTCGGCATTTGAATGCCGGACGAAGTTGGAGCGACAGTTTGTCCGGGGTTAAGCTGCTGTAGTCCGGGATTTGGCTGCCGCGGCGATAGCAGTTAAATCCCGGAAAGTTGTTGAGGCCAATCGAAAAGGCAGTCCGGGGTTCAGCTGCCGTGCGACAGTCACACAGCACGATAATCCTGGACTTCTCAAATTTGTCCAGCTTCATGGTGCCAGAAGGCTCTTTGGAGCGACCGGCCTGGCCCTTTAATCCCGGACAGCGTCGAGCGCTCGAATGGTTTCTAAACCGGTGAGGCACTGCGGGGCGCCGCGCCGGCCCCCGACTCCCCCGATTCAAGGGATGCGCGACAGCAGGCCGCGCATTGTGGGGGGAAGGAGCTTCGGTCATAGTGCTGACCGCTCGCAGGAAAAGGGGCGGATGCATCGCGGATCTCGCCAGGTCAGCCGTCTGTCGCAGCCTCCGCATCAGGGCCGCAACAGCGACCGCCATTTCCCTTATGCCTGTGCGACACCAACCGCCGAAGACCCGCGGCCGAGTCCAACTCAGCGCTTGGTAGCCGACTTGCTCACAGCCCGGAGCCTCAGTCAGTCACGGCCGCGGAAGCCGCGCTGTTTGTTGACGGCTCACGCCCCTTGGCAGCCGGACTGTCTCTGTCTTCGGATCAAACATGAGGGCATGCAGACGCGCAAATACTCCATCAACCAACACGCGAACGTTCTGGTTCTGGACGACGATGCGCTCCTTCCAGCGTCGACGGATCTCGCCGTACTCCACACGGAAATAGTGTGACATGGTCGTTGCAATCTTCGCGCCGCCGTGGCGAGCCAGCAAGGCGATCATGCCCAATCGCTCGATATCCCTATCAGTGAACCGATGCTGATGGACATGTGCATTGCGAATGGTAGAAGAGCCTTCTAGCGACGCAAGGATTGCATCGAGAAGCGTCTTAGAATGCTTGCGATAGGTCACAAGCGCAGGATCGGTCTTGTAGAGTCGGTCAAGAACCTTGACGTACTTGATCAGCCGTTCGCGGAGGATGTAGACCTCGGCCCAATAGGTTTCGACGTTGAACTGGAGATACCGCTCAGGAGCTATCCGTGTGTTCCGGAATGGGAAACGGCCGACGTAGAAGGCGATATCCTCAAGGGCCTGCACCGAGCAGTCGATCTCACTAAAGCCCTGGAACGCGAGAGCGAGGAAGCGCTCCTCGGGGCTAAGGGTACGCTTGAGGCTGGTCGGGCCCTCGCGCCCGAAGAGGCGATTGCCGAGTACTACGGCTGCTTCTTGGTTACGCTCCAGCATGCCCAGTTTCGTCCTAGCCCTGGCCGCTTTCCGGGCCGCGTCGGCCTGGACCGCCCCTTGGAGCCAATCGGGGACTCGCGGCGGGATGGCTGCGGCCGGCGTTTCGAGAGCAGGCACGAAGCGTTCTTGCACAGCACTCAAGAGCGCAGCCTGAAAGCGTTGGTAGCCTCCCGTCGAAGCCGTGGTCGCGGGGACCTGGTCCCGACTGTGGTCCGGCTCCAGTCTTTCTTCCAAATCGCGCCACCAGGCTTGCAGCTCCCAGTAGTCACTCTCGGCAGAGCGCACGCATTCGGGGCTGCAAGCAATGCGCTTGGGCGGGTCGTATACGTCTTCGGACTCCTGCTCATTCCCCTCGTCCTCCTCAGGGTCTTCTTCGCGCACGTAAGCCATCTGACCCGAGTGGAGCACCCTTCCACAGATGGCGCATTCCTCGGCCCTGTCGAGTCGCTTTTCGTAGAATCGTGGCCCTGACATCTCCCCCATGCTATCGCATCGATTCTACAGCCGCCTCACCGCCGTATCTCGGGACCCCAGGCTCTCGACAGCGGGCATCACACTCATGACCTGGCGCTCTCGACGGCGCGACAACGCCCGCCCGGCGACACCGTGAGCCTCTGGCGGCATCCCCTACCGTCGGTCAAAAAAGGACCCCAGGCGACCCCATCCCAGGCGAAGATGGGGAAGGTCCTTTAAGGAGGGATCCACCAATGCCCCCAGAATTGTGGTTCGGTCCGAATCTCGGAAGTGTCGATCTGCTCGACCTCTTCCGCTACCCGGAGCGATGGGCAACAGCGAGAGGGCATCTGAGGGCGATGCAGTTGTACGCGCAGCATATCCTTCTGGCTCCGGATTCGCCGGGAGCGAAGCAAAACGGGCTCAATACCTGGCCCTCATTCCGTGACGTCAATGCGGTTGGGCTACTGAAGGAGTGGGGTCGCGATCTCAGTGTCGAAATTGGCGCTGTCAAGCGATCCACATCGGAAGGCGGCTGCAATGCCAAGGATAACGAGCAGAACGCCGCAGAGGTGATTAGACGGGTAGCCGATGCTCGCGGGAGCGTCAAGTACATCGCCATCGACGAGGCGCTGGTCGCTGGGCTGAATCCCGTCGCTGGGCCGGAGCCCGGCTGCGGCCTGACGCTAGCGCAAACCGTGGAGAACACCGCGCGGTTTATTCGCAACCTGAGAACCCCGCATCCGGAGATTGACATCGGCGTGATCGAAGCCTACCCACATAACCCCCCTGCCAAAATAATTCAGTTCATGGAAGGTCTGCAGGGGGCAAACGCATCCCCGCAGTTCCTGCATCTCGATGTGGACCGTAACGATATTCACAACCGCGGGATGGATGATCAGCAAGTCAGCCGTGATCTGCGCTCATTGCAGTATCAGTGCAGTACCCCCAACGGCTGGAAAATTCCGTTCGGTGTAATCATGTATGGGCAAGTCGTCCACGGTGCCCAGACAGAAGCCGCCTACGGTGATTCCGTCCTCCGATGGGTGAATCAGTTGCACCACTGGCTCGGCACTTGGCCCGATCGGCTCATCGTTCAGAGTTGGGAAGTAGTCACGGCTACTGGTCTGAACACGCTACCGTACAATCTGACCGACTCGGACCCCCACAGCCATACCGGCCTGATCTCTGCCGTGCAGCAGCAGGTGGCGACTACCAGGGCGTGAGCGGGTGAAACATGAGGTGGGTAAAAGACCTCGCAATTGCAACCGCTGGCGCGGCGATCGTCACCACTCTCGATCACGTCGGAGTCTTCGAGAAGATCCTTGGCAGCCGGCTTGCCGTGCTCTTGGTGCAACCCATCGCCACATATGCGGCGGTGCTCTTGGTTGCCGTGGCATTCCTGCTTGGCCTTGCTCTCGCCCGGCGCAACGGCCCCGCTTCTCTTGCTGTCCCGCCAGGGGAGCCACCGATGGTCCTACCGGCCCCGGCCATCCTTCCCGTTCAGCCAGAGGAACCTCGGAACCTGCCACGGGATCTGGAGAGAGCCCTGGAGATCTTGCTGGTCAATGGGAACATCCAGGCCAGCGAGCTCCGTGGTTTACTCGGCGCCACGCCCGCAAACTTCGAACTCCTCATGCACGAGCTTGAGGAGGGTAACCTGGCGAGCAGAGCCGATACCTACTCGATCGACCCGTTAGTCCGCATTCTTGACAACGGAAGAGCGTACCTCGCCGACAAGGCACGCAGGGAGGGGCGACGCTTCGCCTGACCCGCATGAGAGAAATGAACGGCCCGCCATTCTTCGTCAACGAGTACGTTGCTCCAAAGGGCGCCGCGAGCGTCTGTGAAATTCATAGCCCGAACAGTGCGGACTATCCGGAGGCGTCTGTGCCCAAGGCCGGCTACGAAGCAAGGGCCCACGGCGAGTTTCAGACCATGGAGGAGGCCCGAGAGGTTTGCCTTGGACTCGGCTACACCAAGCGGGCGGTCAATCAGACACACGCGGTTGAGAGATGGATGCGCGCCCTCTCCTGATAAGCGCTTGGGAACATGAGGGGCTCCGAGGCTGAGGCCCAGAAAGGCTCACCCAAGCAATGCCGCGCTCACGTGATCGTAGGGACCGACGGAAGCGCCCCGTAACCGCAACGGCACTTGCGGCCTACCACTCCGATCTAGACCCCATCCCGATACGTGCGCTCCCGAATAAGATGCCGGATGTTCTTTACCACTACACAACTTGGCAGGGATTCCGTGGCATCGTCTCGAGTCAGTGTTTCCACGCCCGCGCTCATCACTGCACAAACGACCCCGCCGAGCTCACGTCGGTTGATGACATCCTGAACCGAGATCGCGGAGGACCTCGCCCGGACGGTCGCTGTCCCGCTCCGGCCTCCCCTGCGCGCATTCCTGAGAGACCTTCCCAAGCGCAAGATCGCCGAGGTTTTCGAGAACCTTATTAAGGACCTGCGATACGAGCACTTCGAGGCCCTCGTTCAAGGACGGCTATGGAAGGCCCGATGGATTCATGCACGATACAGCTTCGCGTTTTGGAAGGCGGCTGGACTCCACACGATCGTCAAGGTGGCTGGAGACGCCTGGAGAATTGTGCGGGGCCAGTGACGATGCAACGCCCTTTGGGGGGCGCGCTCGCCACCCAAAGGGCTTAAGGTCTTGCGTTGGATGACCACAGGATTCGAATCCTGGGTGCTGTCTGGCCCCCAGACCCCCGGTAAGGGGACCAAAGCCGTTCGGTGTAGAATCCGAGCGCCAAGGGGGGCCTCGTGTGGCAGCTCGTGCGAGACAATCTCGAAGCTGTTCTTCCCATCGGCCTTCCTGTGCTTTTCCTTCTCACGACCGCTTTTGGGAAATGGGTCTTCGGCAAGAAGGACTTTGCCGATCTCGGGGCTGACATCGCGTGGGCTGCCCTGACAATCTTCTTAGTGACTCTCTTGCGTCAGGTGCTTCGGCGCGAACTGTCGGACACACGCGACGTCGCTACGGGCATCGTGTTTGCGTTTCTCTTCTTCTTGTCATGGTTTGCGTGCCTGGCCCTTAGCTACAGAAGACTTCCCAGGCCGTACTTCTCGGCCGGCGGTCAGGTGGTGCTCGCTCGTCTTCTCGGTTCCTTTGCTCTATACTGGAGTCTGACGTTTACGCTAGCGGTTACCCGGTAGGAGCGCACGTATGGATTCACCAGTTCTTCTCATCCTCGGGATGCTGATGTCCGGGCTGCTAGCCCTGGCTGCCGAACCGCTCTTGACGCGGTTGGCGGCGACTCCGAGCACCGGCGGCGGTCCCCAGCCTCCTGCATTCCCGCCAGTCGGCCCGCCAGTTGACGTCAGCTCTTTTCTAAGCCGTCTCGACGACCATCAGCAACGGCAAATCGACCTAGCTGCGAAGGAGTTCTGGCAGCGTCTCGCTGACTTTCAGACCGCGCAGCGGCCACCCACCTGGACTCTCATGCTTGACACAGTCTTCTTCTTCTCTCAACTGACTCGTGAGCCCAGAACAGGTCTCGTTCCTGCCCTGAGCACTTTCTTTCTCTTTGAACGTTCCCTCGAAACGGCTGTACTCGCTCGGTTTGCTGAGAAACTCTGGCCAGTCCACTTGGCGGCGAGTGCGCTAGTCACCAGCTTTCAGCTCACGGAAGTTCCTGAGCTCGCTAGCGTAGCGGGCCAACTTGCTACTCTCGAGACCGAAGCGAAGCAGCAGCTTGAAGAAGTGGTTCCCGAGGTGCAGAAATAGGAATTCGGTCGGTTGCTGCGACAATTTACTATAGTTGGAGATGGCGAGCGTCCCTCCCGGGTTGGCTTAGTGTCGACCTTCCGCCTTGCAACGAAAGTGGGGAACCGGTTATAGGGCAGGGCGACACACGCAAGCCCCCAACGCAAAAACGCCTACCCAACGGGGCTGCGAGTTGGCCAAGCGTCCAGACATCTCGTCTGAAGATCCTGTGTCCCCCAACAGCGAGCCCACTCCAAGCAAGGGTGGCGGGGCAGACCAAGCGTGTATCGGCACAGCCGCTGCTTGGGCACGCCAATGTTGAACGTCACATTCCCCTCGACCCTCGGTATCCAGGAGTTCGAAGATGCGATCGCCGGCCCGGATCCACTTGGGTCGGCGGTAAAGAGCGTCACCTTCTCGTACGAGAGTGTCACATTCATACCGATGGAGGCGCACGTCCACGCGCTCTGCCTCTACAACCAACTCGCTCGCGCCGGTGTGCGGGTCCGCCTGCTGTGGCCGGAGCACGACACGCTGTCCTACGCCGATCGCATGGGGTTCTTTCAGTTACTTGATGACGAGGTTGCCGTTCGGCCCCGGCGACCACGCGGCTTGCTCGCGAGGGTTCATCGATCCCGTAACCCGACCCTCTTGGAGCTGACGGCGATTGTCCCTGCAGACCGAGCCTCGGCGGACCGCACACTCCAGCTGGTCTACGATCGAGTCCGCGCGAACGTACGTACCAGTTCCGAGGCAGATCACGTGGCGGGGCATGTTGGGACGGTGGCCACTGAGTTGGTGAACAACATCTTCGACTGGAGCGAAACGCCACTGTCTGGAATCATCGGAATACAGCGATACGGCGGCAAGAACCCGAGGGTCACCTTGGCGATCGCTGATAGCGGTGTTGGCATCACCGAGAGCTTGAGAAAGAACAACCCCCAGGGCACGGCTGGTGTGGGTGACCAAGACCTCATTCTCAAGGCATTCCGCGAGGGCCTGTCGTCTCGGAAGGAGCCCGGGGGTGGCGCAGGCCTCACTCGTTGCGCCGCCATCGCGACCCAGTACAAGGGGCGGCTCTGTGTCCGGACCAACCGGACATGGTCGAAGTTGATCGTTCGCGCCGAGAGCAATGGCCTCAACTGGAACGTGTTCAACCCGAGGGGGGCGATGGTCGCTGGAACGAGTCTGACCTTTGATCTCCTCGTCGACCGGGTCTAGGGCTTGACAGGATCGGTGCGGCGCAGTACAGTTTCACCGGTGGCAGTGAAAGCGAGCGTGCATCGGATGGCGCATCGGATCAGCGTCAAGGCCATCGCGCGAACACCCCAGCCGGCCGGGGTCGAAAAAGGAAGGGCGGATCTGGCCGCGATTCTTAGGGAGCTGGGTGCCGGTGAAGTCGTCGCGCTTGACATGCGGGGGATCAGGCTTGTGGATTCGTCGTGGGCACGTGAGGTGATTGGAACGTTGGTCGCCGAAGAGCCACGGGGTAGCGTGTTTTATCTGGATGGCGTCGAATTCCCGGTCGTTGCCGAGAACGTCGATGCAGCGCTCTTCCGCGGTGGTCACGCCATCCTCGCGCGGACTGCTGACGGGTCGCATCAGGTACTTGGGAGACCTCCGTCAGCCGAAGCATTGGAAGTCTTGAAAGTCATAGAAAGGGACCGAGAGGTCACAGCACGATCGGTCTGCTCGGCGATTGGCGGACTCGCCTCGACGGCATGCAACAACAGGTTGAAAGACCTGCTCAGCGCGCGTCTGGTTGTTCGGCAGGAGAGCAACTTGCCTGGCGGCGGCCGGGAGTTTATGTACCGTGCCCTTAACTAAGAAGCGGGCCCTTTTTTTCGCATCGTGTTCACCACCGACAGTGAAACCGCTGTCAGCCGACGCACTCGCCGTGGACCGAAGGCGGCACCACTCCGTGGTTGAGTAGTTGACCGACATGAGTAGGAACGACAGGCCCTTTCGGGTACTCAGCGTAGACGGGGGAGGCATGCGCGGCATCTACGCCGCGTCATACCTTGAAAACGTCGCGCGGGCCTTCGCGAAGAAGCGCGGCGTCCGAACACTGGATGTCGGTGCCGCCTTCGACCTGGTTGTGGGCACGAGCACCGGAGCGATCATCGTCTGCGCTTTGGCCGCGGGCCTACGCCTTGAAAAGGTCATCGCGCTCTTCCGAACGCGGGGACCGAAAGTCTTCCCCCATAAGCTTCCTGCGACATTACCGGCGCTTGTTCGCGAAGCGCTTGCGCTGCGCCTCTTCTTTCGGAGCCGTGCTCTTCGGGCTGGCGAAGCGGTGCTCCGGGAGGCCCTTGAGGAGACCTTTGACCGACTAACCCTTGGTCAGATCTACCAACAACGCGGAATCGCCCTTTGTCTGACGGCCGTCGAGATGAGCCAGCAGCGGTCGTGGGTCTTCAAGACACCACATCTCGCCACGTCGTTCAGTCGCGACAACGACTACGCCGTAGTGGATGCCTGCTTGGCAAGCAGCGCCGCTCCGCTGTTCCGTTCCCTCGCTCGCATCAAGAGCCCGGACACGGCGGATCAGTACCGGTGCTTTGCCGATGGGGGGTTGTGGGCCAACAACCCTGTTCTGGTCGCCCTCGTCGAGGCACTCCAGATGCTCTCGAAGCAGCCTGAGCGGCAGCTCGAGATCTTCTCACTAGGGACCTGTCCCCGACCGGACGGCACCTTCGTGGAGGCTGGCGGCACGCATTGGGGACTTCTGAAGTGGCGCTTCGGAGCGCAGGCTGCCCAGCTGAGCCTGGCGGCTCAGGACTACGCGTTCGACAACGTGGCCAGGCTCTTAGCTCCGCACACAGGTCGTGAGTGTTGCGTGGTGCGCTTTCCGAACGGCCCCGTTCCAGCCTCCCTACTGGACTATCTCGATCTCGATGAGACCAGCGCTGCGGGCCTGGATGCCCTGGTCACCCAGGCGGCGGCGGACGCGGACGTAACCATGAGTGCTTGTGGCCGACCCGCGTATCCCGAGGGACAGGCCATCAAGAGGCTCTTCGAGGAACTGCCGGAGATGAAGGAGGAATAGAGCGATGTTCGACTGTGCCGAGGATGTTACCGCATACCACGACGACAAGGTCACATTGCCGCAGGCGGAACGCGACGAGATGCGCGGCAGGCGCGACGCAAACCGTGATCGGCTCAGGGCTGGCCTAGCCAAGAACGAGAAACCGAAGCCAGTAGAGATCGCTAGCCAAGGTTCCTACAGCATGAGGACTATGGTTCAGCACACCGACAAGGACTACGACATCGACGATGGCGCGTATTTCGCCAAGGAGGAGTTGATCGGGCCGAAGGGCGGCGAGATGAGCGCCCTGGAGACCCGGCAGATGGTGCGCGATGCCTTGGCCGTGGACGGTCGTTTCAAGAAAGAACCAGAGGTGCGCGACAGCTGCGTGCGGGTGTTCTACGACGAGGGTTACCGCATTGATGTCCCTGCGTATCGCCGCACGAAGACGAAAGACGCCCTTGGGGTGGACACTTTCAGGTTCGAGCTTGCAGGGCCCGATTGGAGGGAATCCGATGCCCGCGCTGTCACCCGGTGGTTCGAGAAGCGAAACGAAATCCTCAGTCCCGACAAGGAGAACGGTCGGCAGTTTCGGCGCGTTGTCCGCCTAGCAAAGAAATTCGGCCGGAGCCGCGACACTTGGAAAGGTCGCATGGCCTCAGGGTTCATGATCACCAAGTTGTGCTCCGATTGCTTCCAACCTGCGTCGGAGCGTGACGACGTGGCGCTGCGCCGGACTCTCGAAGCCGTCCGAGATCGCCTGAAGTCGAGTCTGGTAGTGCAGCACCCCGTTCTGCTGGGCGAAACCATCAGCAAGGGCAACAACGATCCGAAAGCCGCGTTCCTGCGCGACAAACTCGAAGAGAACCTCGAACACCTGAAGACCCTCGACGAACCGACGTGTGACCACGAGCAGGCTCTCAAAGCCTGGGGCGACTTCTTCAACGATCCCTGGTTCCGCGGACGAGCGAAGGAGCCGGACAAGGCGGGCGCGGCCTTCATCTTCGGGACGACCGGACCGGATCGGCCGGCGGTCGATAAGCAGGGCGGGGGTAGATACGCCTGAGCGCACCACAGCGATCAGCCGGGGCACACCTGGCGAGGGCGCCGTCGCGGCGCTCGACGCATACTTCGCCGGCTGTGAGTGTCGGGCACGCCGGTTGAAATCCGTCGAGCTTCAGCGAGTGAACATCACTCCGGCGGCGATGGTGGGGTGGCGCCTGGAACTTCCGGTCCAGGGCCAGTCGGTGGAGATAGACTTCATCCTCGACATCGACGCGCCATACTCGAAGCCGCGGGTCGTTTTGGTTCATCCGCCGCGGCCGCTCACGTGGCCGCACGTCGAGGATGATGGAAAGCTCTGTCTGGCTCCGGACGGGGCAGCGGTCGTGTCGCTGCCGAACGACAGCATCGTAAGCGTGGCGGGCTCGTTTCTGCGCGCCGCGCACGACCTCGTAAGCGACTGCGTGCGAGGTCGGCGCAGAGAGGACTTCCTCGTCGAGTGGCCCACCTACTGGGGGCAATCCGCCAAGCCTGCAGGCCCGGAGTTCCTCAGCCTGTTGTCCCTCATGCCTCCCAGCCGGCTGATCAGCCTGTGGCGAAGGACGGGCCTCTACCTTCTTGCCGATGACCGCGCCGAAGGCGAGCGGTGGCTGCACCATGCACAGGGGACGACGACTGAGGAGCAGGACGAGCCAGCCGCGCTGGTATGGCTGGAGCGACCTCCGTATCCGGATGAGTTTCCGGCGGACACGCTCACGCTCCTCCAACTGACGCGTACTCTGTCCGAGGACGGTGCCGCAGTCTTCGAACGACTAGCGGCAGTCCGGCCAGAACCGTTGGTGGTTGTGCTGGCCGCAAAGTTCGCCAACAGAATCGGAGCGGCCGGGCTGGCAATCGCTGTTCCCGGCTCTGGCCCCCTAGGCGGAAGGGAGATAGGCAGGGGCGTCTATCGGGGGTTCCGGGCTGGTCACGTGCCGGAGGCGGTCAAGAGGGCGCGTTACCTTAGCTTTGCGCCGGGCCTGCGGTCAGTTCTGAGACGCGTCGACGCAGCTTGGATTCACGGTCGAGATCGAAGTCCCGAGGTGGTAGCTTTGAGGGAAAAGAGGGTCGTGCTCATCGGTTGCGGGTCGCTTGGAGCTCCAGTGGGGCGGATGCTGGTCCAAGCCGGCGTTGGGAGTGTGGTCCTGCTGGACGGCGACAATCTCGACTGGCCCAACATCAGCCGACACCCGCTTGGCGCCGATCAAATCGATAAAAACAAAGCCAAGTCCTTGGCGGAGCGACTCAGGACGGAGTTCCCCCACGTCCGCGAGGTCCTGGGTCTCGACACGACCTGGCAGGAAGCTCTTAGGAAGAACCCGCAGCTCTTCGATCCATGTGATCTTGTCATAGCTGCGTCTGGGGACTGGAACTCCGAAAGTGCCTTGAATGACATGCAGCGCGCCACGCCCGGGTTCGCTCCAATCGTCTACGGCTGGTTGGAAGAAAGGGCGGCCGCCGCCCATGCCGTCGTAGTAGGCTCGGCAGGGGCCTGTCTGAGGTGTGGACACTCGGACGTGGGCAAACCTGTCACACCGGTCACCGTGTTCCCCGCGGAGCCTCAGCATGAGGGTGCGTGCGCTGCGCCTTCGTCGCCGTACGGCGCTGCAGCCGCAAGCCACGCTCAGGGACTTGTCACGGAGCTCGCTGTCGATGTCTTGATGAGACGTGCGAAGGCGGCGACGCACCGTGTGTGGATTGCTCCACGGCGTCTCTTGGAGCAAGAAGGCGGTACTTGGAGTGCCCCTTGGATCCGCGCTCACGGTGACCCACATGATGGTGGAACTCTGCTCGACTTGGTCTGGCCACAAGACCCGAACTGCGTGCTTTGCAGCCTTCCCGGCGCAGCGTGATTGCGTATGAGCTTGAGACAGGCGAGCGGGTCGCTTTTGATGAGGAAGCGCTCCTGGTCTTCGAGCAGCACCGGCAGAGCGGTCGCCACCAGCGCGAGGCTGGCGGGCAGCTCTTCGGCCTTGTGCGGGACGGACTGGTGGAGGTTGTCGCCGCTACCGGACCTCGCCGAGCAGACTGGCGAACACGCTTTGGCTTTCGACCGAGCCGCCGTGCAGAGCGGCGTGAGATCAAGAGAATGCACGAGTTAGGGCTTCACTACCTGGGTGATTGGCATACGCATCCGGAGCCTGTGCCAAAGGCGTCTAGCCTAGATCTCCGAAGTATTGGCGAGACGGCCAGACTGTCGAAGCACGCGGCGGGCCCGCTTCTTCTTGTTGTCGTCGGCACAGCGCGGCCACCGGATGGGCTCTTCGTGTGCCTCCACGACGGAAGCCGATGCAGTGTTCTTCGGCGAGAAGGTGAGGGAGCACCGAGGGCACGGGAGTGAGCTCGGGACGGAAGGTCCTCTATTTTGTTGGAGCCGGCGTTCCGAAAGCTGCTGGCGCTTTCGTCGCGGTAGAGGGCGGTGGCGAAATCCCAATCCCTACGCAAGCGGAGTTCTGGCCGGTCTTCCTACGGCTGTGCCGTAGCAATTTGGCGCGGACGCAGATTGAATCCTTCCTGTTTCGGTACTTTGTCGGCTATCGGCGGCCACCGTATCGCATCAAGCCTCCGGAGCGTCGAAAACTGCTAGCGACGGTTGATGTCGAGGAAGTGTTTACCTTCCTCAGCGAACGCACCAAGGCACCGTCCAGCAGCTCGCAGCTCAAGGTTTACGCCCAGCGCATCTGGGATACGCTTGTCCAGCAGGTCGCAGCCGTCTTCTCGCGCTTTGAGCCGAACCGCCAGACGCGGCAGACGATCCAAGCCTTCCACAGGCGCCACGTGCGGTCATTCGACGCTCTGGTGTCCTTCAACTACGACACGGTCCTGGAAGAGTCGCTAGCCGGGAAGGTGCAGTGGGCGTACCATGGGCTCGAGGATGCGACTGACCGACTCTCGGTCCTGAAGCCCCATGGCTCGATTAACTGGGATCTTGTCGATGGCAAGGTAGTTCGACGAACCCAGCCGTCTAAGCCGGTCGTGGTGGCGCCCACGCATCTCAAGTTCGTGCAAACATCTGCCCAAGGTAGCGGCTCATCCGGCTATCTGGACCAGGCGGCCGAGATACGGACCGTTTGGGAGGAGATGGAGCGGGAGATGCGGGCTGCGAAGGTCCTCGTCTTCATCGGCTACTCTTTTCCGGTCGCAGACCTGTACTTCTCCTCCGTCCTCCGTTCGGTCCTCGCCGATCGGGATGGCGCTCCTGATGTCGTGATCGTGAACCCGGATGCGGTATCGATCGCCGCCCGTCTTCAGGCGCGCTTTTCGATACCGCGGATCGTCAAGTACTTCGATCTCGGGCAGTTCATCGACGCAGGGCGTCAGGGTGTGAAGCGTGCAGTCGATGCATGGCGGGCAGCTTAGTGCTGGCCGAGGTGGCCCCGGCCGGGTCGAAGGTTGTCACAAGACAGGGGTGAAGGCGGGCTCCCGCGCCTCGGGGCTCCGCCCGTATTAGTGCGAAAGTGTACCCTTGCCAAGAGAAGCAGGATAGTTGCCAGTCTAGGGTTTAGGGGCCGGTAGACAGCAGAAGTCTAGACTGCCCGCGGGGGCGGAAACCGCCTAGTTAGATGGGATATGGCCAAAAGATCGCGAGCCGGGAGGGATAGCGTGAACGAGGTGGAGCATGAGTCCTGAAGGCGGCGATCTCATCCGAAGACTCCTGCTTGCCTACAACACGATTGACGCGCACTTGCGAGCTACCTTCCAGCGGGACAACTCAGTGCCGTTCTCCGCGCTTGTAAGGTCCCAGCCAGGCCTGCGTCATGCGGACAGGGACCTGCTTCAGCTCGTGGGAGATATTCGGAACCTTTTGGTTCACCGTCAAAAGAGCCCTGACGACTACCCGTTGGTTCCCTCCGCGAGCGTCGTCCAGGGACTGGAGGCTCTGCAGCACCGTCTACTGAGGCCAGAGCGAGCGATTCCGACGTTCCAGAGAGCGGTCGAGGTGCTTGCTCCGTCCGACTCGTTGGCCCGCGTCCTGCGAATTATCGACGAACGCAGCTACTCGCAGTTCCCTATTTACGACGGCCCAAAGTTTCGCGGTCTTCTCACGGAGAATGGCATCACGCGGTGGCTGGCGACGCATGTTACACGGGAGCTATCTTTGGTTGATCTCGACGAAGTGCTCGTTAAGGGGGTACTCCGGGAGGAAGAGCAGCGCAAAGCAAACTGGGCGTTCGTGGGTCGGAACGAGAGTGTCGACGCCATTCGGCAGCAGTTTTCCGAGAAGGAGATGCTGGAAGCTGTGCTGATCTCGCAGAACGGCAGTCAGAATGAGAAACTACTGGGGATAGCCACCCGCTGGGACATGGTCAATCAACGACAGGACTAGGAACCGGATGAACGTCTTCGAACTTCGGAAGCGTCTGATCGACGATTACAGCTCCTACGTCCGCAGCTTCATCTCGATCCGCGACGAGCGGATCCGAGCGCAGGTGGACAAGGATCTCACGGAGGGGCTCCTTTGGCCTGAGGCCCGGATCGGGCTCAACCCTGCCTTCGCCGAGGGCGCTTGGATTGACGACCTTGTGCGGGAGGGTGTTCTCCACCCCACTTGCAGGCAAGTCTTTCGCGCCAAGCAGGACACTAGGGACGAGGGCAAGCCCCTCAGGCTCCACAAGCACCAAGCCGACGCCGTGCACACCGCCCGCGCGGGTCGCAATTACGTCCTGACCACCGGCACAGGATCCGGAAAGAGTCTCAGCTACATCGTCCCGATCGTCGACCACGTCCTGCGAAGCGAAAAGCGGAAGGGGATCAAGGCCATCGTGGTCTACCCCATGAATGCGTTGGCCAATAGCCAGCATGGGGAGCTGACGAAGTTCCTTTGCCACGGCTTCCCGGACGGGAAGGGGCCGGTAACCTTCCGCCGCTACACCGGCCAAGAGAGCGAAGAAGAGCGGGCCGAGGTCATTTCCAATCCCCCCGACATCCTGCTCACCAACTACGTGATGTTGGAGTTGATCCTGACGCGGACGGACGAGCGCCAGCTCGTCGCCGCGGCGCGAGGCTTGCGGTTTCTCGTCCTCGATGAGCTGCACACCTACCGAGGCCGCCAGGGTTCGGACGTCGCACTGCTCGTTCGCCGAACGCGTGACGCCTGCGAGGCGACCCAGCTTCAGCACGTTGGGACGTCAGCAACCATGGCGACGGGCGGCACCCTGGAGGACCAGCAGATAGAGGTCGCCCGTGTCGCGAGCCTGATCTTCGGAGCCGAGGTGGCACCACGGGACGTCATCGGCGAGACACTGCGACGAGCGACGCCCGAAGCCAAGTTTGACGACCCGGCCTTCCAGGCGGCTCTCAACAGGCGGCTGGCCGAGATAGGCGCGCCGGGCCCCACCACCTTTGAAGCACTGGTTCAGGATCCGCTGTCGGCCTGGATCGAGAGCACGTTCGGAATCACCACCGAGCCTGGGACCGGGCGCCTCATACGGGCCCAGCCCCGAGCAGTCAGTGGTGATGGCGGGGCAGCCGTGGAGCTGGCAAAACTCTCGGGCATCGCGGACGACGTCTGCGCCGCAAAGATAAAGGATCAGCTCTTGGCGGGGTACGAGATTAGGCACCCCGACACAGGATTCCCGGTGTTTGCATTCCGCCTGCACCAGTTCATCAGCCGTGGCGATACCGCCTACGCGACGCTCGAAGCGGAGGCGTCGCGGAGCATTACGCTGAACCCGCAGCGCTTCCTTCCCGGCGATCGCACGAAGATTCTGTTCCCCCTCACGTTCTGTCGGGAGTGCGGCCAGGAGTACTACACCGTGCAGATCCTCACTGACCCTAGTGGGGGGACGCGCCTGGAGCCGCGGGCCTTCGACGACAAGCCGACCGAGTCCCAGGGAGAGCCGGGCTACCTCTACCTGAGCACGTCGAATCCCTGGCTGCCCTCCCCAGACAATCTGCCCGAGGACTGGCTGGAAGCCGGCGAGTCTCAGCGGATCAAGTACCATCTGCGCTCGATGGTCCCGCGGGCACTGAAAGTCGCTCCTGACGGCGCCCTGGGTCACCAAGGGCTCGACACCCATTTCCTCCCGATGCCGTTCCGATTCTGCCTCAGCTGCAAGGTGGCGTACGGCGGCAGGGCGCGCTCTGATTTCTCCAAGCTCGGCACCCTCGGCTCGGAGGGCCGTAGCACGGCCACGACGATCATCAGTCTCTCCGCGGTTCGTCACCTGAAGAGTGCGAAGGACCTCAAGCCCGAGGCCCGCAAGCTCCTGTCGTTCACCGACAATCGACAGGACGCCTCGCTACAGGCCGGCCACTTCAACGACTTCGTTGAAGTCGGCCTTCTGCGCTCCGCCCTCTACCGTGCTGCCCAGGCGGCGGGGCCGGGTGGTCTCACGCACGAAGTGCTCACCCAGAAGGTCTACGACGCGCTTGCGCTCCCTCTCGAGCTATACGCGATCGACCCCTCGGTGAAGTTCGCGGCCCTCCAGCAGACGCAAAAGGCCTTGCGCGACCTTCTGGGCTATCGCCTGTACCTCGACCTCAGACGCGGGTGGCGCATCACTTCGCCGAACCTGGAGCAGACAGGGCTCCTCAAGATCGAGTACGAGTCCCTCGACGAACTTGCCGCCGACGCCGACACTTGGAAGGACTGCCATGCGGCCCTGGTGAGCGCCAAGCCTGAGCACCGGAAGGCGATCTGCCGCGTCCTCCTGGACTACCTCCGTCGTGAGCTGGCCGTGAAGGTCGATTATCTGGATCCCCTCGTTCAGGAGCAGCTCAAGCAGGTCTCGGCCCAGAAGCTCCGCTCGCCATGGGCCCTCGACGAGAACGAGAGACTCGTCTCAGGCACGATCGCATTCCCGCGGTCCCGGGGCGAGGGCGATCATGAAGGCTGGACCTACCTCTCCGCGAGGGGGCGCCTTGGCCAGTACCTACGCCGCTACAGCACGTTCCCCGATTGGAGTCAGGCCCTCAAATTGGATGACACGGAGGTTCTGATCCAGCAACTGCTCGAACGCGTCCGAGTGGCGGGCCTCGTCGAGCGCGTCCGCCCGCCAAGGGAGAACGGGGAAACCCCTGGTTACCAGGTCCCCGCCTCAGCAATACGCTGGGTCGCCGGCGACGGTAAGGTGGCTTCTCACGACCCAATCCGTGTTCCGAACCCACCCGCCGAGGGAAGTCGTCCGAACCAGTTCTTCCTCGAGTTCTACCGGACGGTCGCGGGCGACGGCCAGGGGCTGGAAGCCCGAGAGCACACGGCCCAGGTGCCATACGAGGCCCGCGAAGAACGGGAGAAGCGGTTCCGCGACGGCACGCTGCCGATCCTGTATTGCTCGCCGACGATGGAGCTAGGCGTAGACATCGCCAGCCTCAACGTCGTCAACATGAGAAACGTCCCGCCGTCGCCGGCCAACTACGCGCAGCGCAGCGGGCGCGCGGGCAGAAGCGGCCAACCCGCCCTCGTGATCACCTACTGCTCCGCCGGAAGCCCCCACGACCAGTACTTCTTCCGCAGACCGCATCGAATGGTGTCGGGCCAGGTCACGCCTCCGCGGCTCGACCTCGCCAACGAGGATCTCGTTCGGGCCCACGTGCATTCGATCTGGCTGGCTGAGTCCCAGCTCAGCCTCGGCAAGTCGCTGAAGGACCTCCTCGACGTCGGGGGAGAGCCACCGAGCCTGGGTCTTCAGGGGCACGTCAAGGCCGCCGTGAACACCCAAGAGACGCGGGTCAAGGCCAAGAAGCGGGCAGAACGAGTGCTGGCCACCGTCCTTCCCGAGATGGAGAAGGCCAACTGGTGGGGGGCCACCTGGCTTTCAGATGTCTTCCAGACCCTGCCGGCAGGCTTCGACGGGGCGTGTGAGCGCTGGCGGAGCCTGTACAAGTCCGCCCGTGGACAGGTCCAAGCTCAGAATGCCATTATCCTCGACGCGTCCCGCCATCAAAGGGATCGGGATGAGGCGCGCAAGCTGCGACGAGAGGCCGAAGCGCAGTTGGACCTTCTGACGGCGGTCGGCTCGGCAATCATCCAATCCGACTTCTACAGCTACCGGTACTTTGCGAGCGAGGGCTTCCTGCCCGGCTACAGCTTCCCGCGCCTGCCCCTGTCCGCCTTCATCCCCGGGCGGAAGGCGGCCACCGGCGCCGACGAGTTCCTGTCGCGACCCCGGTTCCTCGCTATCAGTGAGTTCGGACCTCGCAACATCATCTATCACGAGGGCTCGCGTTATGTGATCAACCGCGTCATTCTCCCGGTGAGCGACATCTCCGATCCCGTCACCGGCCGCGCGCTGATCACCAGCTCGGCGAAGATCTGCGCCGCGTGTGGCTACGTGCATCCGATGACGGGGGCGACCGGTCCTGATCTGTGCGAGAGCTGCCGGGAGCCGCTGGGCCCCCCGATGACGCAGCTCTTCCGGCTCCAGAACGTGACGACGCGGCGACGCGACCGGATCAACTCCGACGAGGAGGAACGCCAGCGGCAGGGCTACCAGATCGAAAGCGCCATACGCTTCGCCGAGGCGGGGGGGCGTCTCGGGAAGCAGACGGCCGATGTGACTGGGGCGGAAGGTCAGCTTGCCCGGCTCACGTATGGTCATGCGGCGACCATCTGGCGGATCAACCTCGGTTGGAAGCGACGGAGTGATGACGGCGAACGGGGATTCGTCCTCGACACCGAGCGCGGCTACTGGGCCAAGGATGCGAAGGTCAGCGACGAAGATGACCCCGACGACAGCCTGAGCCCGCGGACGCAGCGCGTAGTCCCTTACGTGGAGGACCGGAAGAACTGCCTCTTGCTGGAACCCGCCCAGGGCTCCGACATCAAGGTCATGGCATCGCTTCAGGCTGCCCTGAAGCACGCGATCGAGGTCGAGTTCCAGCTCGAAGACACTGAGGTGGCGGCTCAGCCCCTACCCAAGCCCGACAACCGCCGCTACGTCCTGTTCTACGAGTCGGCCGAAGGAGGAGCCGGGGTCCTGCGTCAGTTGGTCGAAGACACCGCCGCGCTGCGGCGGGTCGCCCGGCGTGCTCTCGAGATCTGCCATTTCGACGCCGAGACCGGCGAGGACAAGGGCCAGGCCCCTGGCGCCAAAGAACGATGCGAAGCTGCTTGCTACGACTGCTTGATGAGCTACACGAACCAGCCCGATCACCCCCACCTCGACCGGAAGCGGATCGTGCGTGAACTCATCGGGCTGGCCAAGGCCACCGTAGCCGTGGCTCCCGGCAGCGTCCCTCGGGAAGAACAGTTCGATCGGCTCCACCGGCTGGCGGCCTCGAACCTCGAGAAGAAGTGGCTCAAGTACTTGTTGGACAAAGGCTACCGCCTGCCCAGCGATGCCGCCCTCCTCTTCGAGAAGGCCCACACGCGGCCCGATTTTCTCTACAAGGCCGAGTGCGTCGCGGTCTACGTCGACGGGCCCCCCCACGACTTCCCGGAGCGGGCCGAGCGCGATACCCAACAGCAGGCCGCGATGGAGGACCTCGGCTACGTGGTCCTCCGCTTCCGTCACGACGTAGCCTGGGAGGCATTGATCAAGGAGTACCCCTCGGTCTTCGGCGCGGGGAACCCCTGATGAGCTTCGCCGTGGGCTCGCTCGTACGCGCCCGCGGCCGGGAGTGGGTTGTCCTCCCCGAGTCCGAGGAGGACCTGCTGGTTCTGCGGCCGCTGGGGGGCACGGACGACGAGGTCGCCGGGATCCATCTGAAGCTCGAGGAGGTCAAGCCTGCGACGCTCGCCCTCCCGAGCCCCGACGACCTCGGCGACTACCACTCCAGCCGGCTCCTCCGAGATGCCGTTCGCCTCGGCTTCCGGAACAGTGCGGGCCCTTTTCGCTCCTTCGGCCGCATTGCCTGCGAGCCCCGGCCATATCAGCTCGTCCCACTGCTGCTAGCTCTGCGGCTCGATCCCGTGCGCATGCTGATCGCCGACGACGTCGGCATCGGCAAGACCATCGAAGCGTGCCTCATAGCGCGCGAGCTACTTGACCGGGGGGAAGTCCAGCGGCTTGCGGTCCTCTGCCCCCCGCACCTGGCCGAGCAGTGGCAAGCCGAGCTGCGCGAGAAGTTCAACATCGACGCGGAGCTCGTGCTGCCGAGCACAGCGCGCCGCCTCGAAGCCGAGATGGGTGGGGCCACCACGCGGTCGCTGTTCGACGCTTACCCCTACGTCATCGTCTCCACGGATTACATCAAGTCCGACCGCCGCCGGGAGGACTTCCTCCGTGCCTGCCCCGAGCTAGTCATCGTGGACGAGGCCCACACGTGCGCCGCGATGGCGGACGGGCGCAACACGCGCCACCAGCGTCACCAGCTCCTCAAGGGCCTCACGGAGGATCCGGGACGCCACCTGATCCTCGTGACCGCAACACCCCACAGCGGCAAGGAGGACGCATTCCGGTCGCTTCTGGCCTTGCTGAACCGCGACTTCGCCGCTCTGCCCGACAAGCTGAACGAAGCAGACCGCCGTCGCCTCGCGGCCCATCTGATCCAACGTCGCCGGGGAGACATAGAGCACTACCTGGACTCCGACACGCCCTTCCCGAAGCGGGAGGAGAGGGAAGAGACATATCGGCTTCACTCCGACTATAGGAAGCTCTTCGAACGCGCACTCGGGTACGCCCGCGAGATCGTGCGAGACCCCGAGGGTGGGCTGTTCAAGCAGCGCGTCCGCTGGTGGTCGGCCCTCGCCCTTCTCCGTTCACTGGCCAGCAGCCCCGCCGCTGCGGCCGAAACCCTGAAGAACCGCGCCGCGGGCCTCGAGGCCGAGTCGGTCGAAGAGGCAGACGAGATTGGCCGCCGCACGGTCCTCGACCCGATTGATGATGAGGCAGCAGAAGGCGTGGACGTTGCCCCAGGTGGGGACCTTGGTGAAGAAAAGGAGGAGGACCACAAGAACCGCCGCCAGCTCCTTGAGATGGCGCGGATGGCCGAGGATCTCAAGGGCGAGAAGGACGAGAAGCTGCAGAGGGCCACGAAGCTGATTCAGGGCCTGCTGAAGGATGGTTTCCAGCCGATCGTCTTCTGCCGCTTCATCCCCACCGCCGAGTACCTGGCCGCGGAGCTGCGGACCACGCTTCCCAAAGGCGTCGCGGTCGAAGCCGTGACCGGCCTGCTCCCGCCCGCCGAGCGCGAGGTCCGGGTCCTTGCGCTGGCCGCGAAGGAGCGGCGTGTCCTCGTCTGCACCGATTGCCTCAGCGAGGGGATCAACCTCCAGAAGATGTTCGACGCGGTCGTCCACTACGACCTCTCGTGGAACCCCACGCGGCACGAGCAGCGGGAGGGGAGGGTGGATCGGTACGGCCAGAACAACAAAGTGGTCCGCGTCCTGACCTATTACGGCCTCGACAACCAGATCGACGGCGTCGTTCTCGACGTCCTGCTTCGCAAGCACAAGACGATTCGTAGCTCGCTGGGCATCTCGATTCCCGTACCCGCCGACACCGAGGCGGTCCTGGCGGCCCTCATGCAGGGGGCCTTGCTCAAGGGGGGCGGCCAGCAGCTCACGCTAGACGCAGTGCTCATGGACCGGGATGCCCTGCACTCCGATTGGCAGGCCGCCGCCGACCGGGAGAAGCTCTCGCGCACGATGTTCGCCCAGCACTCGATCAAGACCGAGGAGGTGGCCCAGGAGCTGGACGCCGCGCGTCGGGCGGTCGGCTCGGGCGTGGACGTGGAATGGTTCGTCCGCGAGGTCCTGACGGGGTACGGGGCGACGATCAAGGAAGGGGACCCGCTGACCGTCCGTTTGGCCGAGGTCCGAACGGCGGTCCGGGACGCAATTCAGGACCACCGGGACCTGGACGAGTTCCAGGCCAAGTTCGCTCTCCCGGTGGGGGAGGGAGTCCTCTACTTACATCGGACGCATCCCATCGTCGAGGGTCTTGCGGGCTACACCCTCGACACGGCACTGGACCCCCAGCTCAAGGGGGGTAGCTTGGCCCGGAGGGCGGGCGTCGTCAGGACGAAGGCTGTTTCGAAGCGAACGACGGCGCTGCTCCTGCGGCTCCGCTACCACATCGTCACGAGACGGGGCGGCGAAGAGAAGCCGCTCCTGGCTGAGGATTGGCAGTTGATGGCGTTCAGCGGGCCGCCGACGGCCCCCGAGTGGCTTTCGGATGAGCAGGCCGAGGCGCTGCTCCTGGCCCGGCCCGACACGAACATCGCTGCGGACCTCGCTCGCCCGCATCTGGAGCGGGTGCTGGTCGAGATGTCAGCTCTTGAAACAGCATTCGCAGACTTGGCCCGGAAGAGCGGCGACGCGCTCCTGGACGCGCATCGTCGGGTCCGGCGGGCGACGAGGACGACGGGCGTTAGCCAGCACATCGAGCCGCAGCTCCCGGTCGACATTCTTGGGGCCTACGTCTACTTGCCGCACGAACAAGCATGATCGAGAACATGGCGAGCACGGAGCTGAAGGATGCTGAGATCATCCTGAACCTTTGGTTCGTTTATGACGACCTTGGGCTTATCTACTCTCTGCGGGTCCGTGCTTACGTAGGTACCGGCACCCAGGAAGAGAAGTTGGCGCTGCTGCAGAAGTTCTCCCTGAGTGACTACCTCATCGCTCAGCCGTTTCCAGTGCCCGAGCGCTTCTCTATCACCGTCGTAGGTGAGGGCACCACTCGAATGCCGGTCACCTCAGCCCAAGTGCTTCGCGCCGTGAATGAGATCGCGCTGTTTGAGGACGCCATCCGAGAGATCGAACGACAGTTGCCCGCTCAGACGGATCTGACGATCCCCCGCAGGCCATTGGTTTGCTTGACCCCTCTCCAGGGAGATGAGAGTGGGAGTATCAGGCCCGTCTTTGACGGGACCGAACGCCTGTAGGCATGTCTCGCTCGCGCCCTAATGTCTTCGCCACAGTAAGGAGCGCGGGCGGACTGCTGCCCCCCGACTTCCTACAGCAAGTGGCGGAGGGCCGGTCAGAGGTCGAAGGCCTGACGCCCGAGGCCTACCATCTCACCGGCGGCGAGAAGCTGAACGAAGCCACGAGCCGGGCCTGGAACCATCTGCTGGGAACATGGGCCGCGTTTCAGGCCGCGTCGAAGGACCTCCGAGAGACCGATCCTGGCACGGGGCTTACGCGCGAGAAGTGGCTGCTGCCCCTCTTCCAGGAACTGGGCTACGGCCGCCTCCTGGCGGCCAAAGCGCTCGAGGTTGACGACAAGCCTTATCCGATCTCGCACCTCTGGCAGCACACGCCCATCCACCTGGTCGGGAGGAATGTCAACCTTGACAGGCGTTCGCCGGGTGTGGCTGGCGCGGCCAAGAGCACGCCTCATGGTCTCGTGCAGCAGTTCCTGAACCAGTCCGAGAGCCATCTCTGGGGATTCCTCTCGAACGGCCTGCGGCTTCGCATCCTCCGCGACAACAAGAGCCTCACGCGTCAGGCTTACGTCGAGTTCGACCTGGGCGGGATGATGGATGGCCAGGTCTACTCCGACTTCGTGCTGCTATGGCTCCTCTGCCACGAGTCCCGGGTGGAGACGGAGCGGGCTGAGCAGTCGTGGCTGGAGAAGTGGGCAGACGCCGCGCGGCAGCGGGGGACTCGCGCCCTCGATCAGCTACGCGACGGTGTGGAGGATGCTATCCGGGCCCTCGGCCGGGGCTTCCTGGCCCATCCCGCCAACAAGGAAGCGATCGAGAAGCTCCGCTCCGGCGCACTCGATAAACAGGACTACTACCGGCAGGCCCTCCGGACCGTCTACCGGCTCATCTTCCTCTTCGTCGCGGAAGACCGCGACCTGCTGCTCACGGCCCCGCCCGGCTCTCGGCAGCGCGACCGTTACCTCCGCCACTACTCGGCTTCACGCCTTCGCACCCTTGGCGAGCGGCGGCGGGGCTCTCGCCATACGGACCTCTGGCAGGGGCTGCGCCTCGTCTTCGGCAAGCTCAGCTCCGACACGGCCTGCCCTGAGCTGGGGCTCCCAGCTCTCGGGTCATTCCTCTGGAGTGACAAGGCAACGCCTGACCTCGACCGCTGCGAGCTGGCCAACGCCGATCTCCTTGGCGCGGTCCGCTCGCTGGCCTTCACGCTCGAGGGCAACGTCCGGCGGGGCATCGACTACCGCAACCTCGGGGCCGAGGAGCTGGGCAGTGTCTACGAGTCGCTGCTGGAGCTGCACCCCGAGGTCAACGCCGACGCCCCGACCTTCGACCTGAAGGTCGCCGCCGGCCACGAGCGTAACAAAACGGGCAGCTACTACACCCCGACGAGCCTTATCGAGTGCCTCCTGGACTCGGCGCTGGAGCCGGTCTTACAAGAAATACTGAAGCAGCCAAACCCGGAAAGGGCCATCCTCGACCTCAAGGTCTGCGACCCCGCCTGCGGCAGCGGCCACTTCCTCATCGCCGCTGCCCACCGCATGGCCACGCGCCTCGCAGCCGTCCGCACCGGCGACGAAGAGCCCTCGCCCGAAGCCCTCCGCAAGGCCCTGCGCGACATCGTCGGCCGCTGCCTCCATGGCGTCGACATCAACCCAATGGCCGTCGAGCTGTGCAAGGTCAACCTCTGGCTCGAAGCCCTCGATCCTGGCAAGCCCCTCTCGTTCCTCGAGCACCACATCCAGTGCGGCAACAGTCTCCTGGGCGTAACGCCCGCGCTCCTCAAGAAGGGAATCCCCGATGAGGCCTTCGAACCGCTGGAGGGCGATGACAAAGCCATCTGCCGAATCTTCAAGAAGAAGAACAAGGCCGAGCGCGAGGGCGGCCAGGCCAGTCTCCTCGAAGCGATGCACGAGCCCTGGGACCGTGTCGGCGATCTGGCCAACGCCCTCGCTGACATCGAGGCCATCCCCGACAATACGCCCGAGGGCCAGCGGGCTAAACAGGATCGCTGGGAGCAGCTTCTCCACTCGAACAGCTATGAGTTCGGCCGCCTCTGGGCCGACACCTGGTGCGCCGCCTTCGTGTGGAAGAAGGTGGATGATCCTAACCTCCCATACCCGATCACCGAGGAGGTCTTTCGGCGGATCGAGAAGAACCCGTTCGCTGTCCCGGAGTGGGTACGGAAGGAGATCCGGCGGTTGGGCGACGACTACCAGTTCATCCACTGGCACCTCGCATTCGCAGAGGTGTTTCGCGTCCCGCGAGCAGGGGAGTCGGCTCCGAAAGAGGGCCCTGGATGGCTAGGTGGGTTCGACGTGGTGCTCGCAAACCCGCCGTGGGATCGCATCAAGCTTCAGGAGAAGGAGTTCTTCACAGCACCCCGACCCGATATCGCGGAGGCGCCGAACGCCGCGGCCCGCGCGCGGCTGATCAAAGCCCTTGCGGATGAGGACCCAGCGCTTTTCGCGGCCTTTCAAGACGCTCTCCGGAGGGCCGACGGAGAGAGTGCCCTAGTGCGACGGACCGAGCGCTATCCACTTTGCGGACGGGGCGATGTGAACACGTACGCCGTCTTCGCGGAGCTGAATCGATCGCTCCTAGCTTCGCAGGGTCGGGCGGGCTTCATTGTTCCTTCAGGCATCGCCACGGACGACACGACCAAATTCTTCTTCCAGGCCATTGTCGACGCCCGGTCGCTTGTCAGCCTGTTTGACTTCGAGAACCGCCGAAAACTCTTCCCCGCAGTGGACAGCCGCATGAAGTTTTGTTTGCTCACCGTCGCGGGCGCGGGCGCTGCGAAGGCCTCCAGCGAGTTCATATTCTTCGCCCTAGAACCTGCCGAGCTTTACGATCCCGAACGCCGCTTCGCCCTCACACCCGAGGACTTTTTGCTGCTCAACCCCAATACCCGCACTTGCCCCATCTTCCGAACCCGCCGTGATGCTGAGATCACCAAGGCCATCTACCGGCGAGTGCCGGTGCTGATTGACGAAACGAAGGGCGATGCCGGGAATCCGTGGGGTGTCGAGTTCTTGCGGTTGTTCGACATGTCGAACGACTCTGGCCTCTTCCGCACGGAAAAGGAACTGGAGTCTAAGGGGTGGACGCTGCGAGGTAACGTCTTCCACCTTGGCTCGGAACGGTACTTACCGCTCTACGAAGCCAAGATGGCGGACTCCTTCGACCATCGTGCCGCTGACGTCGTGACGAGCGCTACTGCTGTGGTGCGCCAAGGTCAGCCTGCAGAGCTATCGCTTGCGGATCACAAGGATCCAAATCGGTTCCCCAGGCCGCGTTTCTGGGTACCAGGCGTCGAAGTCGATGCTCGGCTTAGCGGCCAGTGCGGGCGCGCTTCCCTTCTCGGTT
>Ga0210399_10000527_pt1 | contig 30751 bp, 31 predicted proteins | sample IncBWC14MmetaG_FD_150865 | JGI IMG/M metagenome (GOLD analysis project Ga0210399, IMG submission 150865) | Forest soil microbial communities from Barre Woods Harvard Forest LTER site, Petersham, Massachusetts, United States - Inc-BW-C-14-M | ecosystem: Environmental > Terrestrial > Soil >... | reverse complement strand
GGGAGATCTGTTGCCTGTCTCGGATTCGTGATTGAGCGTGGAGTAATCCACGCTGACCCTGCAGCAGCAGTCAGCAGCGGGCGTATTACTCACGCGAGTGAGGAAGGCCCAAACAGTGAGAGCGAGTAGTAGAACGTCGAACTCATGAGGGCTCAACTTACTGAACCGCCCGGTGCGGACCCGCATGCCGGGTGGTGTGGCAGGGGGGCGGGTGACTGGCTCCCCCTATGCCGATTCTGTGAGCAGCGAAATTGTCGCGGAGGACGAAATGGCAGAGTCGAAACGCGAAGTCGTGCGGTGCCGCTGGGCCAGCAATGCGTTGAACACTCCTTACCACGATGAAGAGTGGGGCGTGCCGGTCCACGACGATGACCGGTGGTTCGAGTTCCTAATTCTCGAGGGCGTCCAGGCAGGTTTGAGCTGGGACACTATTCTGCAGAAGCGCCCACGGTACCAGAAAGTCTACGCGGGATTTGACCCGAGGAAAGTGGCCCGCTTTGACGCGAAGAAGTCCCGCAAACTCCAGACCGACCCGGGCATCATCCGCAACCGCCTGAAAATTGCCGCCGCGGTGACCAACGCACAAGCCTTCCTGAAAGTGCAGGAACAATTTGGGAAGTTCGACAAGTACATCTGGGAATTCGTCGGCGGCTCCCCGATTCAAAATAAGTGGAAAAAACACCAGCAAGTGCCGGCCGTAACGCCGCTGGCTATAGCCTTGAGCAAGGATCTGAAGAAGCGCGGCTTCCGTTTCGTGGGGCCCACGATTGTGTACGCCCTGATGCAGGCCACCGGTCTGGTCAACGACCACCTACTCAGCTGCTTCCGCTACCGCGAACTGGCGCAAACCTAGCTTGCGGCTGATAAATTCATTTGATAATTTAGATACAGAGCGGGTGTCGTCCAATGGCAGTATAGACGCTTCCCAAGCTTCCTCTAGTTAACCCTAACCCGCTGATCTGGTGGCACTTAACTGAGACAAAACTCACAGTAATTGGAAATGAAAACGGACCCCGAACCCTTTCTCCCCTTATCTCTCGCTACCCAACACATCCTGCTCGCTCTGTCGGATGAAGACCGCCATGGCTATGGAATTATGCAGGAAGTCGCACGCCAGTCCGGTGGCAAATACAAGATCGGTTCTGGCACGCTCTATGACAACCTGGAAAAACTTATCGAACAGGGATCGGTAGTGGAGGCTCGCTCGCTTTCCACAAAAGAAGATCCGCGCCGCCGGTACTATCGAATGACTACCTTAGGTCGGGGCGTTTTCTCGGCTGAGGTCAATCGCTTGGAAAGCATGGTTCGCCAGGGGAAGCTGCGCCTGCGTGGAGCCAGGCCGAAGGAGGTTTTGTGATGCGCTCTCTTGCGGCACATGAGCTGTTACTTCCATGCTGTGATGTGAAGGCCTACGGAGTCGCCGTAGAGGTAGACCCGAACGTCATGCTTGTTGCCTGGCTCGACGGCGCGCCATGCCGTGAGGTTTGCCCCGGTCGGCTCATCCAACTCGTTTTCCTGGCGAGTCAACCAATTTGACGGTACAAGGACCTGAAGGCGAGAGACCAGATCGCGGAATCGGACCTCAGCAGCGGACGCGGAAGCCTCCTGCCAATAGCAAACGAACTGCGTTCCCGAGTCGGCGGAAGAAGAGGCTTTAGCTGCGTTGACCATACAATCCTTCGCCCCACCGAGTTTCAACATGCCGGCTGAGGTGTCCGCATTCGAGTTGGCGGTATGGGCGTCTTCAAAAACACTCGTGAGCGCCTCGAACGCTTTCTTCAGGTTTTGGCAGAATTCATCGCAACCCCCGCCCACGGCGGCTGGGGCGGATGGAGTCGGCTTGGAAGGGGATGACGAAATGTGATGTATCAAAAACGGAGAGGAAAGCGAGTTCATCAGCAGGTAAAGCTTCGCGGATCCGTCACTCTGCTTTGCCACCTGCAGATGGAGCGGGCATTGGCCGATATAAGGTCCCTCCCTGGGAGTAATTTCACAATCGGGTGGACCTGCGTCGACGTAGTGGTCGACACCCGGAGAATTCACGGTGAAGTGCCAAGACGGGTTAAGGCTCTTGAGCACATCCATTGTTCTCGTGTACCAGCTCCCGACGTTTGCAAAGGGGACTTGTGCGTAGCAGATACACATCGGCACATTGTTAGCCCACGTCGTCATTTGGCACGGGACTTTTGTATTCTCCGTCGAGACATCGGGAGGGGCGGATGTCTGCGACTTGTATCCTCTAAAGTCGATCTCGGCAGCTTCGAGTATGTTCTGCACACTCGAACAGAGCTGGTCTTTGCACTGCGCAGATGCAGGAATCGGGAGAAGAGCGAAGAGCATGCCAGAAATGAGATAAGCGGTTTTCCTGTTCATTTCATCCTGTCTGATAAAAGATGGCGGGCAAACTAGCGTCGGGCAGGGTGGCAATTGTCCGTTCAGCAACAGACTGCACCCGGACCAGTTTGCTGTCAACCGTATGAACCAAACGCGGATGTCCTGCGAGGCAACAGTCGAATCTTACTCGACTACCGGGGGGACAACTGATAAGTCGTTATGCAATCACTTGCCGCCGCCGTGCTGAGCAAGTCGGGCGCTAACCTACCATTCACGGAGTGGGATTCAGTTCTGGATGGCTGGAAGGCACATAGCATGCCCGTGGATTGTGAACGCATTTATCGTCGATTTGATTTTTGAGACCAGTTTCCAGGATCGCCCGCTCTAATCACTCCGATTTGCAAACATTGCTGTAGCGCAGTGGTGCGCCATGTTCCCACGGCTTATAGTTATTGGGGAATTCGATGCGTTCGCGAATGGACGGATGGTCGGTCCGGAAGATCAGCGAACTTTTGTTCCACGTAAGGTGCTGAGCGCGGAGCACCTGAATGCAGCATACAAGGCCCCGCCAAACATGAGGTAACGATTCTTCGCGACAAGCATGACAACTGCGGATCAGTGCAGATACTTAACCATCGCGACTTCGTTGTGTGCCTCGTTGTAAACCAACTCATCCACCATGGACTTGGCGAGCCGGATTCCGTAACCTCCAGGTCGTAATCCTTTTTCCACTCGAGCTTCACTATGCGCCATAGGTTTTTCTGGGTGACTGGTGACGGCCGCATGCTCTACTCCTGCAGGGTCGAATCCCGTTCCAGGATCCGCGATTCGGCACATCACAAATCTGCGTGTCCGCAGGTAATCAATCTGCGCTTGTGCCTCGGGATTCAACTCTCCACCCCATTCAATGGCGTTCATCAATAATTCGTGGAATGCGATTCTCACCGATTGCCTCACTTCAGGAGGCAGACTGTAATTCAGCTGATCAACAACATTTTCAATGCGGCCAGCAGTTTCCAGTTCGCACGGGAACCGGAGCTCCACCCAGCTGGGTTCTGCCGATAATACTTCGATCGGATCCGGACCGGGGGGAGATTCGAGTGTAGTTTTGATGAGCTGTATTAGATCCTCGGGCTGGAGGGGTTTGGAGATAAAGAGATAGGCCTTTTCGCGGAGAGAGCGCAGCAGAGTGTCGGGCGATTCATCTCCCGTTATCACGAGTGCCTTCGGCCTGGAGTCTTCGGGGAGATGCGCCAAAAGCTCAAGACCGTTCATTCGCGGCATCCAAATATCTACCAATAACAGGTCGAATTTATCAACTCGAATTCTTTGGAGCGCTTCCACTCCGTCGGCCGCGGAGCGCACATCATACCCCGCGCGTTCGAGTATCCGGCACAGGCCGTTCCGTTCGTTAGCGTTGTCCTCCACCACCAAGATCTTAGCCATAGTTCCCCAGTCAATCTTCCAACGTTGGGCGGCGGCGAATAGCGCTGACTGCGCACCTTCGAAATCCGATATTCAGATAGGTAGGACGGGGGGCCTACCTGGGCCCTCGCCCTTCTCAGCTTGCCCACTCAGGCGGGAGCAGCCTCCTGGATCTTTTGAACATGAATTGTGTTACTTGACCGGTCGAGCAAGCCAGTCACGAGCACATTCTTACCCTCATATTTCTTGGCTGATTTTTGATCGTCCAGGAGATACGGGCCTCTCGGAGAGGCACCTTCCAAGACATACTTGCCACTAGTACTGGAAATTTTCCCCGAGTAGGTTCTCAGATCTTCAAGATTTTCTTGCTGAGGAGTTTGCATCTGTGGCGTTTGAGGCCGAGCCTGTTGAGTTCGTGGGTTTTGAGCAAGCGCCACACCTGCCAGCGGGAGAATCCCGGCGAGAATTACAACAGCAAGTCTAGCAACATCCTTTCGAATCACGAGTCACCTCGATAGTTGAAAGTGACTGGACATTCTGAATAGGAGCAATCGATGAGCCAATACGAATGGTATGCAAACGACGTATACGGTGAGACTTAGCAAAGCGTGCAAAATATGCCGAGCAGTATTTTTAGGCAGGTGAAAGGACTTTCAGGGTTATGGTACCTACCAGATCAGGCATTACCAAGTACTGATATACGCTAGCGCTTTACCGGATGCGCGTTCTCGGTGAGGAATGAGCGGAGGCGGGGGAGTTCTGCGCGCGTCCGGTAAAGCCGTATACGCGGTTACCGGACCCAAGGATCTGATTAGGTTGCCCCGAGAAACCGCAACACCTTCCCTCAGGCCAGCTCGGCAATCCGCTCAGTGAAAGGGGTTCCGATTGGCACAGAATCAAAAATGTTCGCTTTTGAACAGACATTCCATTGTCTCCTTTGCGATTGTGTCGGGGCGGGGGAATGTGGTCGCAGATATGTCAAAAACTTACTCGGATTGGTTGGGTCGCCAGGTAGTTCTGCAACTCAAAGCTGGAGAATCGCTTGTTCCCCTCCGTGGACTGGTCGTTCACGAATCGAATAATGCGCTCCGTTTTCGCCTGGACGGATGCTGGGAAGTGGATATCTATAAAGAAATGATTTTGCGAGTGGAAGCGGACAATTATGAAGCTTTCCAGTTGCGTAACCGCGAAGCCAGCAGCAAAGCTCCATGCGCCGCGCGCTCTGACTCAATGCCGATGCGCAGTTGGAATCGTGTTTTCGACCGCTGGTGGTCCAAACATTTTTCGTGGCAATTGTGGTGGAAGGCTGTCATCTCCGCAGGATTGGCTGGAAGTGTCCTGTTTACTCTGGCCCTGCACATGAGTGTGCCGGGACCCATCACTCATTTTGCCCGCTTCATTTGCGGCTATCTCGGACTGGTGTTCTGCGCGGTATCTCTGGGTTGTGGAGTGTGGGCGCTGATCGAGTCGGTCAGGAAGCAATCGCATATCTTCGCCAAGTGGTCGAAACTCTTTGCGTCATTTCTTGACTGGTTGCGGCAACCTATTCACCTCTAACTCCAGAAACGGCTTGGTTTAACAAGCTGGTCTGTGACCATTCCATCCGTTTCTCATATTCAAACTTCTTCGCCTATCCGCTCGAATGTGCCGTGGGATTAGCATGATCCGGGGGGAAGCGTGGAAGCGAGGCACATGGTTTTAAAGGAGGGCCTGCGACATTTCTAACGGTTAGGTCAGAAGGTGTCGCAGGCCGGGTGAGGCTAAGCAGAGTTAGCCAGCTTTCGCTCACGGATTCACGACAGTGTCCACAGGCATTCCACAACCAAGCCGGGAGTCCGATGCGCTGGGTTGTAAGAGAATTTCGAGTGTTTTTTGTTCGTCCGGTCTGAGGCGCACTGGGGCACTGTGCGATTTTTCGTCTGTCCCCGGGTAATACCAAGGTCTGTAGCCATCGAGCCACATTTTGACCGTCACTTCTGTTTCAGACGGAATTAACACGCGGAAATTTTCTTTTATCAATCCGCTTCCAGACAAAAAATTCCCGTTTGGTCGTCTGAGTTCAAGACATGGATAAAGCGTCGCCCCGGTAATAGCGTCGCGCACTGTGCCGATGAGTACGCCTGCCTTCGACCCGAGGCGAATCATTACCGATTCAGCAGGATGATTGGCAGTCAAAGTGGCCGTTTGGAAATTGCCGTCGCTATAGAACTGGTTGCTCATGTTAGGGAAGTTTTCGTCCTCCTTCTTTGCAGCTACGGTAAACTTCCCAAACCACGAACGGGAAATGTGAATAGCGTAATACCCGGTTTCATCGGTCTCGGCGTGGGGAATAATTGCCCCCATTGGTCGCCCAAGTGGAACGGCGTAGACCGTTGCACCTTTCACAGGCTTTTTGTCTGGATAGGTAACAATTCCTTCAAGCAGGCCTCTGTCGTCTTTGGGCTTAGCAACTGCTTTCGGACTGGATTGTTGCATCGACAAAACAAAAGCGATTGCCACGCCCAGCGATATGAGTACAGTCCGTTGGCTCATGCGCTCCATTCTGGCATAACTTCATGCGAGTGAATGAGGGGCGGTCAGATGCCCCATGCTCGCCGGACGGAGAAATTCCACTCGAGAAGGTGCAAGAGGCGTTTTTCAAGATGGAATTGCAAAATACGCAGTTGGAAAACGGCCGCACTGTACCAGCAGCCGGTTAGTTGTGTATAATCAACAGACTAGGGGAATGAGCGGGCGTCGTACAATGGCAGTATAGAAGCTTCCCAAGCTTCGGACACGGGTTCGATTCCCGTCGCCCGCTCCAACTAAATCTTGTACGGCTCGGGAACATAGGTTACAGATCGTACTGGACACTTTTGGGCCAAAAGCGTTTTGTAGAGGCTGCAAAGCTTTTTCCTCCAGATCGATGTATCCAAGATCGTAATTCATAAAGCTGCCCAACGAGCGATGGTGCGCCATAGATAATGGGCCGTGGCCGGAGAAAATCGGCGGGCAGAAGAAAGCCCGTCAGGGCGTCAGCCCAAAAACCCTAGACCTTGGCTCGCTTCCCATAACGGAGTTGCTCCTTCTTGCTTCGTATCCAACAATGTGACACAATGAGTCACATGAAGACGATCACCATCCGCGAACTTCACCAAGCTACAGGACGGTGGGTCCGGCGGGCACGAGCCGGTGAAGTGTACGTCACCGAACGTGGACGTCTCGTTGCCAAGATCGTGTCGGCATCGCCGCTTCCTGCCAAACCGTTCTTCGCAAATCCCAAGTTTACGCAGGCTTTCCTAGCCCAACGCAGATACCTTCGCGGCGGAACCGATTCCACAGAGACCATTAGCGAAGAGCGAGACCACAGGGTTACGTGATCTATTTCGATACGAGCTATCTCGTCCGTCTCTATTACCAAGATCCCGGTGCCGACGCGGTGCGCGTGCTCGCAGCGACCGACCACGTGGCCTCGGCGACCCACGGGCAGGCCGAAATGGTGGCAGCGTTTCATCGCAAGCTGCGCGAAGGGGTGATCCGGCCCGCAGCTTACAATGCCTTATTGGCCCAGTTGCGGGCACACATCGAGGCAGGCGCATTCCAGTGGCTTGCTCAAGATCAGGAAGTGTTCTTGCGAATCCGCCACGTCTATCAGAAGCTGCCGGCAACTGTGTTTTTGCGCGCGGCGGATGCTATTCACCTGGCGACGGCGTCCGAGGCGGGTTTCCGCATCATTTATTCTAATGACGCACATCTGTTGGCTGCGGCGAGACATTTCGGCCTCGAAGGAAAGAATGTGATTGGCCAAGCGCCCTAAGCCAGACCCAAGACCATTGGACTTATCAGGCGTTTCAGTTTCCACCAAGTTTCCAATTGAGGCGCTCGGAAAGCTAAGTGCCGCCAGATCAATCGCTTTCAGAGTTTTATCAAGAGCTTCCCAAGCTTCGGACGTGGGTTCGATTCCCATCGCCCGCTCCATAAACCTCGTTGATTCAGTTGCCCTTCCGCTGCTATGACTCAAAAACGGGGCCAATTGGCTCGAGTTTTGGACCCGACTTGGCCCCAACTTTTCCAGCCAGCGACTTTCCAGCTCGATTTTTCGGTTTGACTTACGGGGTGGGCACCCTTGCGTTCCGTTTTTAGTTTTCTGTTCGCCCCTGATCCTAGTCCCATTTCTCCGGTTACGAGGAGTTGACTCCATTTAGTTGGGGATAACTGAATTCGTTGCTGCAAATCCAGGACCTGTCTATCACATGACATGGAGCACAATTCGATTTGGATGGGTGTTGCCCGCTACTGTGAAGACCTCGAAGTCGAACTTTCATCGGCCCCTGCCTTCCGTGGCGCTTACCTGCATCGAAACTAACCGGGCCACAAGCACTGCCAAGTAGAGCTGCCCCGTCAGCGCCTCTGCAGCGCCAAGACTATGTGCGAGCGGGTGTACCGGCACGATTCCTGCGTAGCCGACTGTTGTCAGCATCCCAAAACTATAGTTGACCCAACTGGTTGCGGCCGAGAGATCGCTCCCTACAGAGCTGAAAGCGCCTGGATTCAATAGTGTCGCAATGTGGTAGGCATGTGCCCAGCCGAAACCGAGGCACAGATAACCTGCAATCGCTCCTTGGACGCGCATCACGGTTACCGGCCCCGAACGGAACACCTGCCAAAGCAATACAGCCGTAATCGTAAGAATTGCCGCCAGCCCTGTAGATAGACTCCAGAGCCTGAGCGTCTTTGTTGGGGCCCACCATGCCGCCCAACGCATCACGATCGCTACAACACAAAACAAAACTGTCGCAGCGAAGAGTCTTCTGTCTGCCCATGCGATCGCAGCCCCCACGACCAACATGACTGTAAACGCGATATCTGCATAAAGGGATAAATCATGCTTCTCGACGTCTAACGAAGGGAGGATGAACCCAACTAAAACGAGAAGGAACAAAAACAATGAGAGGTTGGCCTCCGACTGCCAGCCCCGAGCCAAGAGATCACGGGTTTTTGAGCGCATGAGCGAATCCTCTGAATCGTCGTTGTGGGTCGGGACCGACGACCTCATAAACCAAACCCCTATCTAGCAAAGCAGATTGTAAACCAATGCCTTTCGGAATGGAGGTTGCACGTCATGCTGTCGGCTCCAGTATCATCTCCTGATAGATTACTGGACAATAAAATCGTTCTACGGAGTACCCTGTCACTATTGCCAATTGTCCGCATCTTCCTCACGGTCTAGGCTCGCACCAGTTTACGTTCAGGTCTATCACTCTCAATAGTGCTGAAAAATAGGCCACGAAAGGATTAGCCCCATGCGCGAAACCAGGATGATTTTACCGGTTAGGGGTTTACTTCGACTGGTTGCAGTTGCCCTGATCTTTATTCTGGCAGCATTTGCATCGGCCGCCGCACAGGAGGTCACGGGCACGCCGGGTTCGGCCAGCGCCACGACCTCCATAGACGGAAAACAACTCCCGGCACCACCTCCGAAATTCGGAGGAGTGATCAAAGAAACCCTCGATGGCTCCAAGCCCTGGTGGCCGCCGCGTATCGTGCCGCCGAAAGGCGCGCCCAACGTCCTGCTCATCATGACCGACGACCAAGGCTATGGTGTCCCCGGTACGTTCGGAGGCATTATTCCTACCCCAGCTCTGGACCGAATCGCGAAGGCAGGGCTGCGCTATATAGAGTTCAACTCCACCGCGTTGTGCTCGCCGACTCGGGCGGCGCTGATCACTGGCCGCAACCACCACTCTAGTGGCTTCGGCGTGATCACCGAATTGTCGACGGGTTTCCCGGGTTACAACTCGATCATCGGTCCAGAGAACGCCACAGTTGGAAGGATTCTTAAGGAAAACGGCTATGCCACCTCGTGGTTTGGCAAGAATCACAACACGCCGAGCTTTCAATACGGCGCGGCTGGACCTTTCGACCAATGGCCATCGGGAATGGGTTTCGATTATTTCTACGGGTTTATGGGCGGGGAGACCGACCAGTGGACGCCTTACCTATTCCGCGATCACACTCAGATCACCCCATGGATTGGCAAGCCCGGCTACAACCTCACCACTGACATGGCGGACGAAGCGGTTCAATACCTGAGGCAGATCAACGCCTCGGCACCCGATCAACCGTTCTTCCTTTATTACGCCACTGGCGGGAGCCACTCGCCGCACCAGCCGACCCAGGAGTGGATCGATAAGTTTAAGGGCAAGTTCGATATGGGATGGAATGTCATGCGGGAGCAGATCTTCGCGAACCAAAAGCGGTTGGGCGTGATTCCCGCCGAAGCCAAACTGACCGACTGGCCGGACACCCTCCCGAAATGGGAAACGCTGTCGGCCGACGAAAAGAAGCTGTTCGCTCGGCAAGCCGAGGTGTACGCGGGGTACACGGCCTACAGTGACCACGAGATTGGTCGGGTCATCCAGGCAGTCGAAGATATCGGTAAGCTCGACAACACACTGATCATTTACATCGATGGCGATAACGGTACCAGTCCCGAAGGCACGCTGGTCGGCACACCCAACCAGTGGAGAGCCTATAACGGCATCTTGGACACCCCAATAGCGGATCAACTCAAGTTCTACGACGCTTGGGGCTCGGCGACAACCTACCCGCACATGGCGGTCGCCTGGTCGTGGGCGTTCGACACGCCGTTCAAGTGGACCAAGCAGATTGCGTCACACTTCGGTGGCACGCGCCAGGGTTTGGCCATTTCGTGGCCCGGTCATATCACGGACGTCGGTGGTATCCGTACGCAGTTCCATCACATCATTGACATCGTCCCCACGATCCTCGAAGCAACGGGGATTCCGGCCCCGGAGACAGTCGACGGCATCCGCCAGAGGCCGATCGAAGGCGTGAGCATGGTCTACACCTTCGACAAAGCGAACGCGAATGCCCCCTCGAAACGAACGACGCAATACTTCGAGATGCTTGCCAACCGTGGTATCTACCACGACGGCTGGTACGCGTGCACGACACCGCCGCATGGGTCGTGGATACTGAACGCCCCCTACCCGCCACCGGAAGACTACAAATGGGAACTGTATCACTTGGCCGAAGATTACTCGCAAGCCCACGATCTGGCGGCGAAGATGCCCGACAAGCTGAAGGAGCTGCAGGCGATCTGGTTGCTGGAGGCCAAGAAGTACAATGTGCTTCCCCTGAGCAACGAGACGTTTGTGCGGGCGCTCGCACCGCGGCCTAGTGCTGTAGCGGGGCACACGGTCTTCACCTACTCGGGCGTCCTTTCCGGCATTCCGATCGGAAGTGCACCGAACTATATCGCCAAGTCGTACACGATTACGGCAGAGGTTGATGTGCCTGCGGGCGGCGGCGACGGGATGATCGTCACCAACGGAGGGCGTTTTGGTGGGATTGGGTTATACCTGCTCAAAGGCAAGCCCGTGTTCGATTACAACATGCTCACGCTCGCTCAGTACCGCTGGGAAGGCCAACAGCCGCTCTCCGCGGGCAAGCACACGATCGTGTTCGACTACACGTATGACGGCCCAGGCGCCGCGAAGGGCGGCAGCGGTGAACTAAAGGTCGACGGTCAAGTGGTTGCGACCGGTAAGCAGGCAAACTCGATCGCCTTCCAGCAAGTGGCAGACGAGACTTTTGACGTCGGCGTGGATACCCGTACTGGGGTGAACGACGCGGACTATCTGGCGCCATTCCCGTTCAACGGCAAAATCAACAAACTGACCTTCAAACTCGGTCCGTCGCAGCTCACAGCAGAGGACCGCAAGGCCGCCGCAAAGGCAATCGGAATCACCGCGGATTAGACGCCTATTGGCGAAGCGGACGGTCGTGATCGAGATGGAAGTCCAATTGTGCCGACGCGCACTCCGGAGACGTGCCGTCACCGTACAACTAGCAAAGGCTCAGTTAAACGGAACGTTTTTTGGCGTAACGGATGGCTCGCTGATCCTTCCTGAAGTCTCGGGATTTCGCTTTGGAGCGTTCAGCATACGTTAGGGATATCGTTGGGTTAGCCAGCCCAAGCCACAATAACCTCGCTTTCGCTTCCGGTGTTTTCAATCGAACATAGCGCTTCTGTTGCTGGATTGTCGTAACAAGGTCCGAGTGCTGGCGCACGTATTCTGCGACACGGCGCTTGCGCTTGGGGGTTGTCGTGATCGCCTCTACGAGACCGCTCGTGACGATCGCGACACAAATGGGGTACAGCGCCTTCTCTTTCGGAGGCTTCCGCGTAATTCGCTCGACAAGGACCAGATCCGAATGCCCGACTCCCGAGAGCCTCCAAATTCGCTTCATATCGGAGAGATATTTCTTCGGCAATTTCCCTTTTAGATCCAGGCTTTCGATGTTTAGCGGTCGGCTCAGCTTCCCTCGCACTGCTGACTTTTCCTTCCGCTTATAGTGCGTCAGACGTTTACCGTGCGCCATGGCTAGGTGGGTCTGCAGTGCCTTCTTGCTTTCTGCTGCCTGTCCGCAGTCCGGGCAAAAAGGTCCGTAAATATTCGTGAAGTGCGCACGCCTCTTTATCGTAAGTCCGGGTCTTCGTTCCACTTGCCCACCTTTGCATGGAATTTCCCAACTGTCCGTTCACTCCCATTTGAGAAGAGCCGATAATTACTCTCAAATTTGACGGAAGGAGTCAAATGGCTCGCCACAAACTGACGCGATTACAGCAACTGAAAGGACTGCGGAAGGCGGTGCGGTCACCTCGGACGCCTTCTTGGCTCAAACCATCGATTCGCCGTTATCTCCGAAGAATCGAAGAAGAGCTAAAGCACGCAAAGGAGAACGGAGGAATCGATGCCATCGCAAACTGACTATTTAGCCGCTGTCGGGGCGAATCCGGGCTCAAGTGCGGAGAAAATTTATGCACTCGTGAACCGCTGTCCCACGGTCGCTGCTGCCGACACAATGCTCCGCAAGCTCGCGAGCAAGGATCTGCTCATTGCTGACAATACGTCGCCACGCACGTACTCACTAACAGACAAGGGCAAAGCAGAGACTTCCTGTCACAGGACTTGTCCGTCATAATCACTTCCCACGCGCCGAACCGTGGCCGCCACCACCGAAGAAGCAGGCGAGGCCGAACAAGTAGCCGAAGTTGTACCAAGCTCCGTTGTTGTGGAGCTCGTAGATATTGAGGTTGCTTTTGAACAGTGAGACCACGAACACGAACGGCGCAATAAAGCCCTGCCAGAGCCCGAGCCAGAAACCCGCGACGACGTTGTGTTCAGTCGCCGTTCCTCTGAACTGATTAGGTCCGGCAGCACATCCGGCCAAAATGCTCACCAACAGTAGAACAAGCACGAGTAACGTTGACGAGGATTTCATCGCAAGTTCTCCTTACTTGTGAGTACGTTGCTTGGTGCTGAAAAGTCTCAGGATGAACGCTAAACAGCAGTTCGTGTTCGGGTTAGTACCCATGTACGGTTCGGCGTTATCAGGACTTGAGTTTATTTCGCAGCTGGGCAACGGAAAGATGCCGGTCTTACTGAGCCACCTGAATAGCTGGCGGTTGCCATGTGCCGGAGCCGGGAGGAAGGATGGAAGGTGGTGTTTCCTTTGGCCAATAGAGGCGCATGATCATATAAATCGGTCCGTTGGGCGCAGGGAGCCAGTTGGATTTTTTGTCAGCGGATGGCGCGTCTTTCTGAATATAGAGAGTCAGCGAACCATCTTTGTTCTTTTTCATTTCAGGCAACATCGGCGAGTTGATGAGATAGCGATTTATCGGGTTTTCGATTAGAAGTTGTGTGTTGCCATCGTACATGGTGACGGACCAGAACGCATTCACAGGAGGAAATTGGTCCGCCGCAAAGGTAATCGCGTAGTTGTGCTTACTGCCATCCAGAGATTGGCCAGCCGAGTCGTTTTTTGCGATGGGGTAGACCGCCTCCTCCGCACTGTTGCCATAGATACCCGCCAAAGCAGCCGCAGCACGCAACAGCCAATTGCCTCGAAAGAAGGCGCGGTCGCCCAAAGCTGACCCGACCAGCCAGCCGTTGATATTCTTTCCGATGTCGTCCTTTTGCTTCACAATCGAGTCGTAGCCTTCTTTGACGCCAAGCGCTTCCTCCGCCTTCTGTGCGTCGGAGAGCTTGTCGAGGTCAAAAGGCTTACCCGCCTCGATACCAACGGTGGCGAACTTCGCTCGGAGCGCCTTCTCTTCCTCCACTGGGGGACAGAATTGCAGGACGAAGTTCAGGTATTTCGGGAACGGCAACTTCATGTCGTCTTTGGTAAACGACGGGAAGTCAATTGCAGGTGCTGGTGACGGAGGGGGCTGTTTCAAAAATTGCGAGAGCGTCTGTACTTTGTACCCAGACTGCACTTTCACCACGTTTGGCATGTCCTTGGGCCCGAAAAGCTGCGTACGGTAACCCACCAAGCCAAACTGCGTCTCGGAGTGAAAGACCTTTTTGATTCCAGCGGCTGAATCGCCCTTCCAATCGGGACCAGCGATCATATAGCAACCCGCATCGTTTCCCGTAGCACGGCTCCCGATGTAGCCGTAGTTGAATGTGTACATATCAACGAGCTGAACGTCATAGTAGCGAGTTTTTTCTATCTTTGGGACGCACAACACGATTGGCTCCGCACGCAGGTCCAATCCCACAAATGAATATGGGGTGTCGCTGTTGGGAGTAACGATGGCAGTATCTTTCGGCGTAAACACACGCGCTTCATTGTAAATCTGGTTGAATGGTGCCTTGAACTGGCCCGAATTGCGGTCCACGAAATACATATACATAACACCGTAATTCATCAGCATTGGGAAACCATAAACGTAAGCTTGCTGGTAGGTATCCTTATTGGACACTGCCTGGCGAACAGGACCGTTTTCCTTGTTGCAAGATATTGTCCCGACAGCACCCATCGTAAGGGCCACTAAGAAGGCAAGTTTGTTTTTCATTTGTGTCCTCTAGGGGATGAGCCTAACGTAATTTCCGCGAGAGGGGATATTGGCAGAATTGACAAGGAGTCGGGTGGCTCGCCGGGTCAAGTCCCGATAAGTCGCGATCCGAAGTTCATCGACAAACTAGTGGACATTGTCGGGCTCTACCTGAACCCACCGGACAAAGCACTGGTGCTATGTGTGGACGAGAAAAGTCAGATCCAAGCCTTGGATCGTACGCAGCCCGGGTTGCCGATGAAGCCGGGTCGCTTGCGGGACCATGACGCATGATTACAAACGCCACGGAACGACCACGTTATTCGCTGCCTTGAGCATGTTGGACGGAAAAGTGATTGGCGACTGCATGCCACAACACCGCCACCAGGAATTCATTCGCTTTCTAAAACGTATTGACACCGAAACGTCTGCGGAAGCGGAACTGCATTTGATCGTGGACAACTACGGCACCCACAAACACCCGCGCGTGAAATCCTGGCTGAGACGTCATCCGCGCGTCCATCTACACTTCACCCCCACTTCAAGTTCTTGGCTGAACCTGGTCGAACGTTGGTTTCGTGATCTAACCCAACAACGCATCCGGCGTGGTAGTTTTCACGCTGTCCAGGAATTGATCACCACCATCGAGGATTACATTGAAAACCACAACCAGAAGCCCCAAGTATTCGTCTGGAGCGCTCCGGTTGAGCGCATCCTGAGCAAGATCGCCAAATGTAAAGAAGCGTTAGACGCAGTACACTAGTTGTCCGGTAAGCCCATTTCCCACATAAGAGGCAGCCCCACAAAACACTTCACTAGGGATTCCCCTAGTTGATTGGGAATGGGGCCAAGTCTAAAAGTTTAGGCACATGGTACAACCCCGCCAATCCAAAACACGGCAGGACTCGGAGAACCTGCATTGCCCCCCAATGCCTCCCCGAGTCCTGGCCGCCAGTTCTAGTGACCTAAGTTATGGGGAGACTATCGGCGTGGCAGAGAACTCAATCGATAGGAAAAAGGCTCGCGACGATCTGAAAATCAAGAGGGCCAAGATGTTCGAGCAGTTCTTGGAGCACCCTATGGATACCCGTCTAGCATTAGCCATTAAGATTATTGATGATCAGATTGCCGACTGTGCTGAGTGGATTCAAACGAAGGACAAGAGCGCGGCAACAGAAAAAAAGAATAGTGATCAAGTTCGAAGAACTCCCTCCAAGCATCCATAGGATGCTAAAGCAGTGGGCTAAGTCCGTACCGGGCCGTCGAGCACATGGAGACGGTCCAGTTCTGCGCTTGGATTCGCGGACCGCATTGCCAGCCTGCAAAAAAATGAAGCCGACCTGGCAACCATAAGGGAGACCTCGACGTGAGCAAAGATAAACGGAAAAGCGATGGGGCCACGGGATCGACCGACCGGGGAGACGAGAGCGATCAATCCAAACTCAAACGCAAGGAATATGATCGCGAATTGCGTGCGTTGCAGGCAGAACTTTGTGTGATGCAGGATTGGGTAAAAGCTACTGGACAGCGAATTATCGTCGTATTCGAAGGGCGTGATGCGGCCGGTAAGGGAGGGACAATTAAGGCGATAACGGAGCGCGTTAGCCCGAGAGTGTTTCGATTGGTCGCGTTGCCCGCTCCATCTGACCGCGAAAAGAGCCAGATATATCTACAGCGGTTCGTGCACCACTTTCCGGCCGCAGGAGAAATCGTGATATTCGACCGAAGCTGGTATAACCGCGCCGGGGTGGAATACGTTCTCGGTTTCTGCACAAAAGAGCAACACCGCCGATTCCTGGAACTCTGCCCGGCCTTCGAAAAAGTAATCGTTGAGAACGGCATTTGCCTGATCAAGTATTGGCTGGAAGTAAGTAACAAAGAACAAAAGCGCCGGTTCGAAGCACGCATCGAAGATCCATTGCGCCAATGGAAGCTGAGTCCAACCGATTTGGAGTCTCGGCGCCGCTGGTACGACTATTCACGCGCAAGAGACATGATGCTCGAAGCGACAGACACCAAGTGGGCGCCGTGGCACATCGTGCAATCCGACTCCAAGCGGAACGCTCGTCTCAACTGCATCGCGCATTTACTTAGTTGTATTCCATACAAGCGTATAAAGCGTCCCAAAGTAAGAATGGTGGAACGCTCCAAAAAACACGGGTTCGATGACATTACGCCGATGCGCAGGCGGCACTGGATTCCCGAAAAATACTGAGGGTTCGCTACCCAGCTACAAGCCGCATGCAGGCAAATGGAAAGCGGCACGTGGTGGAGATTACTGGTCACCCTCAGAGGGAGAAAAAGCTCTCGATGAACCATCAAAGTCATGGCGACCCGCTGGTCGCAGATTGGTTATTTAGCTATCGGAAAGACTGGCTTAGACCAGATCTGATCGCGGGAATAACCACCGCCGCCGTGGTCATTCCGAAAGCGATGGCGTATGCAACGATCGCGGGTCTGCCGGTCCAGGTCGGGTTGTACACCGCCTTGGTCCCCATGGCGCTTTACGCCGTGATCGGAAGCTCTCGCCCACTGAGTGTAAGCACCACCACTACGATTGCTGTTCTTACCGCAACTCAACTCGGTCAAATCATGCCTGGTGGAGAAACGGCATCTCAGCTTAGGGCTTCGGCAATGTTGGTACTGATGGTTGGGTGCGTCCTCATTCTTGCTTCGTTGCTGCGGTTGGGCTTTATCGCCAATTTCATTTCTGAACCAGTTCTGGTGGGCTTTAAGGCGGGCATCGGTCTAGTCATTGTGCTGGATCAGGTTCCGAAGATTCTCGGCATTCATTTTCCCAAAGGCACCTTCCTCCACAACCTGCTAACGATCGCCCGCAGCGCTTCACAAGCAAATCTAGCGACGATAACTGTCGGGTTGGTCGTGATTGCCACCTTGTTAGGAATCGAACGATTCTTTCCGCGAGTACCTGCTCCGCTGATTGCCGTGGCGGCAGGGATACTTGGTGCGCGTTTTCTAGGGCTGCAGGCTCACGGAGTAGAATTAGTCGGCCGAATTCCTCAAGGTCTACCAGCTGTTACCATTCCAGAGTTCTCTCTTGCGGCGAAGCTCTGGCCGGGAGCATTAGGCATAGCACTCATGAGTTTTACCGAAACCATTGCTGCCGGACGAGCATTCGCCAAGAGTGAAGAGCCGCCAATCCGCTCAAATAGAGAGTTGTTAGCCACAGGGGTTGCAAATGTGGGTGGTGCATTCCTGGGGGCAATGCCTGCTGGTGGAGGCACCACCCAGACTGCCGTGAACCGACTCGCAGGAGCGCGCACCCAGTTAGCAGAGATTATCTCTGCCCTGGGTGCATTGGCCACAATTCTATTGCTCGCACCGCTACTCGCACTCATGCCTCAAGCGACGCTCGCAGCTGTGGTCATCGTCTATTCGATCGGATTAATAAAACCAACCGATTTCCGGGCAATTCTTGAAATCCGGCGTACCGAGTTTATCTGGGCTTTGACCGCCTTTGCGGGTGTGGTTCTTCTAGGAACTTTGAAGGGCATTATTGTTGCAATCGTTTTGTCGCTCGTGGCGTTGGCTTCTCAGGTAGCTGATCCACCGGTTTACTCCCTAGGACGTAAGCCGGGAACCAACGTGTTTCGGCCACGTTCAAAGGAACACCCCGAGGACGAAACATTTCCTGGATTGTTGCTGTTGCGTGTTGAGGGACGCTTGTTCTTTGCTAACGCCGAAGCTATCGCGCAAAAGATAAGACTCTTGGTGAACGAAGCACAGCCTAAGGTGGTTGCGCTCGATCTGAGCGCTGTGTTTGATCTCGAATATACGGCGTTGAAAGCGCTGGGCGATGGGGAGAAAAGACAGCGTGATTATGGTGTGGCTACATGGCTGGTGGGGCTTAATCCCGGGGTACTGCAAATGGTCCAGAAATCGCCACTAGGAAAGTCTCTAGGACGCGAGAATATGCAATTTAGTCTAGAGTTGGCGGTCGCAAAATACTGTGAACTTGCCCGCTAGAGACGGTGGCATTAATGGTCACTTTAGGAATGCCAGGAGCTTTAGATCCTTACTACGAAGTCATGGTTTCAATCTGAGTGTTACCTCGTCCCTTCCCGGCGAACTGCCTTTGCGCCGCTCAACTCTGATTAGCGCTTGCCGGACAAGGATTTGACTCCATTTGGCTCCAATTGAACTGCGGAACGGGTGGTAACGCCTTTGTTTGGTTCATTCGGATTTGTTCGATTCCCATCGCCCGCTCCAGAATGAACTAAACCAAAATATTCACAGGGAAGTTAGCTCCATTTCGGCGCTTGGCTTCAAGTGAATTGTTGCGTGACGATCAATTTTGTGTGTCCGTGGGTTTTCTGCCTTGTTTTCTGTGGGTCCCTCCTAATGCTTGGTGGTCCTTTTCCACAGGGGCCCATTCAGCCGCTTCCCACTTCCTGCTATCTTGGCGATTCACTACAGGAGGAGCCAAAATGATCGTCGAGGAACAGATCTCCGCCCGACAACAGCGGGCCCGCAAAGCGATTCGGAACGTTCTCACGGGGCCGGCCGGGCAGGCTTATGGCGACTATGTCGTGCAGTCGGCAAGCGGCAGGGAGTATCGAGTGGCAATGCGCGGTCCTAGTGTGTTTGAAAACTTCTGCTCCTCAAATAGGAAAAACAGCTTGCCTACTGTGATGTCCAGCGTCACCTCACCCTGTGGAAAATATTCCGGGGTATCGCGATCGCCATTCCGACGATCATGATCAACTGATCGGGATCATCCCGGAATGAGTGATCGGCATCATCCCGGAATCGCGATTGCGATCATCCCGGAACCGGTGATCGGCATGCCCCGGAACACTGATCGGCATCGTCCGGAATCCCCACACTCGCCTGGAGTGCCCAAAAGAACTAGCAGGCCATCGATAATCCGAGGTATAACATCTGCTACTTGCCATGGGTACAAAGACGATGACTGACAGCCCAATAAAACACGTCGTTCTTCTTATGCTCGAAAACCATTCCTTCGACCAGATGCTCGGTTGCTTACAAGGCGAATATCCCGAACTCGACGGCGTAGACGTGAATTCGAACGAGCCGCGATTCAACTTAGACCTGTCCGGAAGCAAGGTGTTTCAGATTCCCATCGACGTTCAACAATTCCCGCTAGACCCGAAGCATGAATCCAGGTTTGTGTTGGAGCAAATTGCCAACGGCAACTCCGGTTTCGTCACCGATTTCCAGAAAAATGTTTCCGGGAATACGGCGACGGACCGGCAGAACATTATGGGGTACTACCTTCTGGGCCGACTCCCCGCGTTGCACGAGCTCGCAACTAACTTCACGGTTTGCGACCATTGGTTTTCCTCCCTGCCCGGACCGACGTGGCCGAACCGATTTTTCGCCCTAACCGGGACCTCATCGGGGCGAGTCTTGATGCCTGAGGGGCCTCTCAAGCCACGCCTCAACGAGTTCTTCGTCCAAGACCAAATCACATTGTTCGATAGGCTCACCAAGGCAGGGAAGCCCTGGAAGATTTATTATTACGATTTTCCCAGCTCGCTGCTCCTCAACCGGCAACGGTTTCCCGAAAATCTGCAAGGATATTCGCGCATTGACAACTTTTTCGAACAGGCCCGCAATGAACAACAGTTCCCAGCTTTTGCTTTCATAGAGCCGAAATACTTCGGTGCCGACCAAAACGACGACCATCCTCCGCACAATGTGTTCAAGGCCGAAAAATTAATCGCGGATGTGTATAACGCGATTCGTTCGAACCCTGAGCTTTGGGAATCAACCTTGCTGGCGGTTGTATACGATGAGCATGGCGGATTTTACGACCACGTGGTTCCTCCGGGAGCGATTCCACCGGATGAACATCGCGAAGAGTGGACGTTCGACCGCCTCGGTGTACGTGTTCCTGCGATTTTGATTTCACCCTTTGTCGGTAAGCGGGTTGAAAAGACCGTGTTCGACCACACCAGTTTTTTGAAGTATTTAACAAGCTTGTGGACTTTGGGTTCTCTCGGGGACCGCACGGCGTCAGAGAAAACAAACAGCATTGAGGTAGCAATTACTCAAACGGAGCCACGGAAAGACACAATCCCCTTCATTCGTGTGCCGTACACGAATCTCATGCCTGAGAGACCGGACCTCGAAAAGGAAGACTCCAGCAACCATCACAACGCATTACACGCGTTCGCAACGTATTTGGCAGAAAAGGAAGACATCGCGATAGCCGACGCGTTAAAACTCGCGGCAAAGGGTGCCGGAATAATGTCGGAGACAAAAGCGATAGTTGGGAAGCTGTTGCTGAGATTCGGAAATTACCTGACTGAGGACCTTGAAAAGCGAAACAAGGAAATGGTGAGACTTACTACCGACATGGCGCTGAGGCCACTTCGTCGCCAAGCGTTGAAGTAACATTTCCGTTGAATTCATCCGACCATGGTGTACGCTGAGCAACTCAAATGTCCACCCGCATAACGAATCCGGCTCCGCAACCCGTCCACTGGTCCCTGCTTGGCCGCCTCGCAGTGAGTACCGAATTCCGCGTGCGGGGCCTCGGGGAGATCTTGCTCATGGATGCCCTCCACCGCGGCCTTGGTTCGAGCAAGCAGATCGCGTCGGCGGGTGTTATCGAAGACGCAAAGGATGAGTCCGCGGCTGGATTCTACAGGGGATACGGATTCATCGAATTGCCCAAAATTGAGAAACGACTCTTCCTGCCTATGGGGACTGTCGAGCAATTGTTTCGGAAGGGCAGATAGCGGGCGTAGCACCGCCTAAGAACTGATAACGCATGCGCCTATACTCCGGCACCACAAAATCCCTTATCGAAGACTCAACTTACAACCGCGTTGCCACGAAACTAAAGATGCCTTCTTCCTTGAATTTCGGTACCAGCCAGCCGTCGCTGAGGTGAATTCCTGGAGCAAAGCGGCTTGACTGCCTTGTGACCGGGAGAACGAGTGTGTCTTGGAACGCAGCAAACGCATCTAATCTTTTCGCGGGGTTACCCGCGGGATTCCATCAAGGATGTATGACAGCCAATGACCGGGGATGCTACGAGAAAGAGTTTGTCGCTCAGGCTGGGAACCTTGATTTTTGCCGGGTTGCTTCTGCTGCTTTGCGGTATTCCGTGCAGGCCTCAACAGGCAACCGGCGCGGTCGCGGCGGGCAGCGTTTCCTCTGACCGTCATAGCGCCGGGACATTCCCCTTCGCACCGTCGTCCGATCAGCAACAAGCCGGCAGCATCACCGGCACAGTTGTTGATCAAACCGGAGCACGGATCACCGGAGCCGCGGTGAAACTTGTGCGCGAAGGCGAATCCTCCGGCACCGAGGTTTTGTCGGACGAAAATGGACAGTTCTTTTTTTTCAATATCGCTCCGGGGTCTTTCCATCTCTCGATCACGTCCGAAGGTCTCGCCGCGCAAGAGTTCTCCGGGGACTTGCACCCTGGAGAGGCTTACGTCACGCCGCTGATCCGATTGATTATCGCCCCGCAGGTAACCGAAGTGCGTGTTGCGCTTTCAACGGAAGAACTCGCGGACGCCCAGATCAAGGATCAGGAAAAGCAGCGTGTGTTCGGCTTCATCCCGAATTTTTACGTCAGCTACGTCCCGGACGCCGCCCCTCTCGCCCCGCGACATAAATTCGCGCTTGCCTGGAAGTCGGCCACCGATCCAGTGACCTTCGCCGCCGTGGGTGTTGTTGCCGGTTTTGATCAGGCGGGAGACCGCTGGGGTGCCTATGGACAAGGCGCTCAAGGATATGCCAAGCGCTTCGGAGCCTCCTACGGCGATGTTTTTGCAGGAACGTTCATAGGCAGCGCCATCCTGCCCTCAGTGCTGAAACAAGATCCTCGGTATTTCTATAAAGGAAGAGGATCAAAGCGATCGCGGATTCTTTATGCGCTGGCCAACTCGGTAATCTGCAAGGGCGACAACGGACATTGGCAGCCGAATTACTCCAGCATCGCCGGAAATCTTGCCGCGGGCGGAATTTCGAATCTCTACTATCCGGCCAATGATCGCAACGGAATCGGAACTGTGGTTACGACCGCGCTGATCCGGTTGGGCGAAACGGCCATTGCCAATATCTTCCAGGAGTTCGTTGCCCCTAAGATGACACCGAATCTTCCGAGTCGCGGGTCAGGCCAACCCTGAAGCGCTTAGCGCTCTACCCAGCCTTCAGTTTCCGTCAAACTTCATTCGAAACTTCCAGTAACACCCTGGAAGCCGTTGATGGCCTGTTTATACAGCCACTTCATGACCCGAGTCGCCTCGTAGCAGTAGGCAACATTGTAGCCGAGAGTTGAGAAGCAGTGCGGTTCACAGCCGTGCTTCATCTCCGCGAGTTGTTTCAGGTCGAATTTCTGGTTTTCGACCGTCCCCCAGTCATAGGTCGCGTTGTACATTGGGAAGCAGGGCGCGAGGGTCCCGTCGGTGCGGATAATCAGCCAGTTCTGGCCGGCGCGGCAACCCCAGTGTTCGCCTACGCCACGCATAAAGCCCTTCATATTTTGCAAACGCGGAATTGAGTCCACCATCTTGTATCGCGTTGCTTGTCGATGAGCCAATCCAAGAGGTCGTCCACCATCGGAAAATCTTCCGGACGGATGTAGGTGTCGTTCTCGTGGAGATGCTTGAAGTGGGATTGCTGCATCATCGGAGCTTCGTTGATATGGAACGTCAGCGAAATCCCGTTATCGTGGGCAATCTCCACTAACTCTTTCACGTCGTCGATGTTGGTGCGGCAGATATTGGTGTTGAAGAAAACCGTGTAGCCATAGCGATATTGGCGCCGCACGAGGTAATCGAAATTCGAACGCACGTGCTCCAGGGCTTTTGGCAAGCCGGGCTTTTCCTTAATCGCATCCACGGCGAAATTGATGGTGGCGATACCCGCGTCGGCGAGTCGATCGGTGACATCCGGGCGGAGCAAGCGTGCATTTGTTGCCAGATAAACCCAGAAGTCCTTCTTTGCGGCGTAGTAAATCGCTTTGTGCACAAAATCGGGCCGCAGCAGCGGTTCTCCCCCCGTAGGAGCCAATACGCGGCATGGAGTGGATTCCAGCCAGTCAATCGCGCGCCTCGCCGTCTCCTCGGTCATGCCCTTGACGCGGTTGTCGTACGACCAGCAGTAGTGGCAATCCAGATTGCATTTCCATTCTGTAAACAGGTAGGCGATGATCGGCTGGAAATCTCCCGGGAGAATGCGCGATTTGATGTAAGGCAGCATCCAGCCGCGCATCGTTTTGAGAATCCGAGAAACTGGCCATTGCCTTTTCCCCATGCGCAGCACGTGATCATGGGCCGCGATGTCCGCTGCATCCAGTTCGTGCAACAACTCGGGATGTTGCGGAAAGGTTGGGATGGGAAGCGCCTCAGGCTCCTTCGCAGAACGGGGCGAAGGCCGCTGTCCGGGCTGCTGCAAGAGATTGTGTAACGGAACATCGAGGCGAAACGATTGAGTAGGAACAGTTGGGCGCGGTTGTTCCAGTATGGACATGAATCCACCCTCTTCTTTGCGTAAGATAACCAGGGGCGGGGCTGAGTCAGCGCGTCACCGAATTTACCAAAACTGACTTGATTCGTTCAGATCCCCGTACTGCCGCTACAGAAGCGCTGACCGCTTACTGCCGGACCCTGGTAACAAAAACTTGGATAATCGGAATTGCCCGGGAGATACATCGATGAAGAAAAAACTGTGAATTTTTGCCGAAAAATCCTTTAACCAATTCGACTAGCCGCAGCATCTATACGCAGATGGGCACCCGAAAGGGAACTCCCCAGAGCCAGCCCGCCGATAGTCATGCGCCACTGGGCAAAGAATTACGCGACTTGAGGGTGCTGTGGGATGGGTTCAGTTTAAATCCTGGTTGAAATTAACGCTGCCCGCCCTGGGCGGGGTCGGACTGCTGTTATCCGCCTTTATTGATTCTTCCTTCGTCCCGCTTCCCCTGGTTACGGATTTGTTGCTGATGGAGTTGTCCAGCCGTCACCCGTTGCGCATGCCGTATTACGCCTCGATGGCCGCCGTTGGCTCCCTGGCGGGATGCATCTGGATCTACTGGCTCGCGCGAAAGGGCGGACAAGCCTACTACCGCAAAACGCATGGCTATCCGCCCGGCAGGATCCGAAAGTATATCCAGGACTATCCAATGGCCTCGGTCTTTCTTCCCGCCGTCGCTCCGTTTCCGGTGCCATTTAAGCCGTTTGTGATTGCCCAGGGCGTTTTCCAGGTGCCGTTTGTAACGTTTGTGATTGGCACCCTGCTTGGCCGTGGTTCACTTTTCTTCATCGAAGCATTTCTGGGAGCCCGCTATGGAACGGCAGCGAAGCAGTTCCTGTTGGAGCAGAAATGGGCTTCCGTGGCGCTGGCGCTTGGCCTTGTTCTTGTGTTTTTTCTGCTTCGCCGGCTGTCGATGTTTCGCAAACCAGAATATTCTCAGACCGATTGAAGTTCTCGAACCAAGCGCTCCAGTTCGCGGGTGATCTCGTTCGCGTCCTGACCAGGGCTGAAACGCACTGGGGCACCAATCGTGGCTTGCACGTGGCCAGGCCTGGCGAAGATATGCTCGCTCTGTTTCAGATCAAAGAGCCCATGCAGGTAGATCGGGACAACAGGAACGTTTAACTGGTTCACGAGCAGGCCGATGCCCGAGCGAAAAGGCGACATGTTTCCGTCTTCAGTCGTTTTGCCTTCCGGAAAAACCATAATGTTCCAGTGACGATCAGCAAGATCGCCTGCAAAAGAAAAACTGCGGAGAAACCCTGATTGTTGCGGCAGCGGGAAGACATTGAAGAGACTCAGCGCGAGAAAATATCTCAACCTTTCGAGGAAGTACTCGACGAAGTTCACGCTGTTCGAGGGGCGCCGCATGCGAGCGAGCCTTTCGCCGCCCATCGCCGTGGCCAGGCGGTTTCGGAATCTAGCGGGGAGCGCCGGCAGAATCCACGCGATGTCCAGGTAGGTGACGTGATTGGAGATCACCAGCGCTGGCCCATGCAGGGCACGGAGATTCTCACGTCCGCGAATCCGCGGAGCCGCAAGCAAATAGGTCGCCGGCCAGGCGAGCGAGTAGTAGATGGCAAGACGCAGCGCGGTAACAAGCCAATGTTGCGGCCAGGTGGGGAAAACGTGCTCAATCGGAGAGGAACTGCCCTGGGCGAGGAGCTTTTCAAGTTGCGCGACCGTGGTCACATCCTGAAACTGAGCCTCGTTCAGGTCCACTTGGTGGCGCTCTTCCAGTGCGCTCATCAGCTCGACGCGATCGAGCGACGTGAGGTGTAAGTCCGATTCCAGATTGACGTCCCGGGAGGCCAGTTGAACAGGGCTGCCGGTGATGCGCGCGATCAATCCAGCGAGCGAATCCTCCATCGGCGCGGCTTCCGTTAGACCGCCCTTCGCTTTCTTGACCACTTCGCGGATGCGGGGAAGAATCGGCTTTTGCGTCGGTGTTCGGGGGAAATCCGGTTCCGGCCAAAGAAAGGAATGGCGTATTTTCTGATAATCAGCAAGCGACTGATTGGCGCCATCGATTGCCGCCGCAGGGTTGCCGTCGGCACCGTTCCATAAGAGAACAGCGCAAGGCTCGGCGTTGCCGTCCCGTTCCAGACCGATCACGACGCAATCGCGGATGCCGGGTTGTTTCCGTATTGCTTTTTCGAGATCCTCCGGATAAACATTCATGCCGGCCGGAGTGACGATGACGTTTTTTCGCCGGCCCTTGAAATACAAACGACCAGTCTCGTCCGTTTCCGCGACATCTCCCGTTCGAAACCACCCGTCGTTCCCGGCGACTGCCATTGTCTTCCCCTCCTGCCGGTAAGCTGTCGCCACGTTTTCACCGCGCACGAGGATTTCACCATTCTCGTCTGCGCGCACTTCCAAGCCCGGAAATGCCTTCCCAATGGAGCCCTGCGCGGTGCGGAATGGGTGATTCAGGCTGATGAGCGAAGTGGTTTCCGTCATCCCGTATCCTTGAATCACGGCGTATCCAAGTCGATTCCAAAAGGTTTCGGCCTGCTTGGGAAGCGCGGCGCCACCCGAGATGAAAGCCCAGAATTTCCAGCCGAGCCGTGCGTGAATCCTGCGGAATCGCCACCACCGCCGGAGAAAATGCTCTTGTTCAGCGAGTACGAAATCTTTGCGAAACCGCTCTATTTTTCCTCCGCGCTCCTCCTCGCGTTCAACCGCGCGTTGCAGAGATTCAATGAAGCGGGGAACCGCTACGACGACGGACACCCGCTCTCGCCGGATCGTGTCCATAAACTCTGCAGGCCGGAGGGAATCGATGAAAACCACGGTGCCAGCCAGAATCGGGGGAATGAACATGGCCAGTATTTGGCCAAAAATGTGACTGAGGGGAAGCAGATTCAAGAAACGAAGCGGGTGGACAAGTTTTTCATAGCGGAGGTATTTCTGAATTTCGGCTTGCAGCGGCTCTATATTGGCGAGCACATTGCCGTGTGAGATCACTACGCCACGAGGTTCGGCGGTGGTCCCGGAAGTAAAGACGATTTCCAGAGTGTCCTTGCGGGTAAGGAGTGGTGAAGGGTAAGGAGCGGGATCGTGTCGCGCAATAGTAGCGCCGAGAGACTCCAGTGGAATGGTTGGCACCGATCCCCATTCCTCGTGGATGCCGGCGCGAAAGAGAAGCTTTGCATTTACTTCCAGCGAAACCTGGCGTGAGAACTCCGCCGGTGAAGCTTGGTCCAACGGAACCACTACAACTCCACGGAGAAGGCACCCGAAAAATACCGTGATCCATTCCGCAGAGTTTTCACCCCAGAGCAAAACGGCATCGCCTTTGTTTATGGCGCGGGCTTCAAGTTCGCGAGCGAGCCGGTTTGCCTCTTCGGCAATCCGCCCGTAGGTCCAACTTTCCATCCGATAACCACGCCGCTGGCGCACGGCAACTTCGTCCCCTTTAGCCGCGTACAGTTGGAGGAAAGTAAGAAGTGACTCCACGGGTGCTCCAATCATCTATTTTGTCAGAATTGCGACAGCTTGGTTTGCAGGTGACTCCGGCAAATTTGATAGGCTTTGCTTGCTGTGGGATACATGGAAAAAGTTGTGATTATAGGCGCGGGAATCTCAGGCTTGGCTTGCGCTTACCGCCTGAAGCAATTGGGAGTCCGTTGCCTGGTTCTAGAGGCCCAGGAACGCGCCGGGGGCGTAATTGCGACCATCAGAAAGAATGGTTTCTTATTCGAGACTGGTCCTCAGTGCCCGCGATTTCCGCAATCGGTATGGCGGCTGGTGCGCGAGTTAAATCTGGAAGCTGAATTTGTGGCGGGTGACGCCGGGGCGAAGCGCTATATCCTGCGAAATGGCCGCCTCCACTTGGCACCCTTCTCTCCGGCAGCATTGATCGGAACACGATTGGTGGGGTTCGCCTCCAAATGGCGAATCTTGACCGAGGTCTTTGGTTCTTCGCGGCCGCCCGTGGGTGAGGAAAGTCTGTCCGATTTCGTTCAGCGGAAATTCGGCGCTGAAGTGCTGGACTATCTGGTGGACCCGTTGATCTCCACGATATTTTTCGGCGATGCCCAGAAAATGGGAATGGAAAGCGCTTTTCCGGCTCTTGTGGAGTGGGAACTAAATCATGGAAGCCTGGTGCGCGGTGCGATTCGTGCGCGAAATTCAAAGCGGTCAGCGGCAGAGGGAACCCCATCTCCGAGACTGGCCGGAACGTGCCCAAAGCACGACACACTACGTGTCACCGACGCGCTGCCCTCGCTGGGTTCCTTCCGCTCAGGAATGGCGGCGCTCCCGGAAACGCTCGCTGCAGAATTACATGAGGAGATTCGCTATAACTCCGCGATCAACTGCGTCGAACGAATGCCAAATGGCAACAATGTAGCGAAGCCTGTCTGGCAAATTGGTTTGGCGAGCGGAGAAGCAATAACGGTGGAGCATTTGATCTTCGCGGTGCCCGCTTACGTTGCAGCACAACTTTTGGCGAACGCCGCGCCGCAACTTGCCTCACAACTGAAAGCAATTGGGTACGCTCCGGCCTGCGCGGTTGGCTGTGTGTACGACCGTTCGCAAGTGGTTAACACCCTTGCTGGATTTGGCTTCATGGTCCCGCGCCGGGAGGGGTTGGAAACGATTTGCACGTTTTGGAATTCTTCTTTGTTTCCGGGACGCGTCCCCGAAGGCAAGGTGCTGATGACCAGCTTTGCCAGAAGAAGGAAGGGAATCGACGGAATGGCGATGGACGAGGAAGAGTTTGCGCGCGTTGTAGAGGCAGAAAACTCCACAGCCCTTGGCATCAAAGGGCGGCCGCTTGACCGGGCGTTCTGGAAAGATCCGCGGGCCCTGCCGCAATACAATGTAGGGCACGCGCGGCGAGCCGCGGAGATCCAAAGCATTTTGCCTACAATGACAAATCTGAGGATTGTTGGCAATTTTCTGAGGGGCCGCTCCATCGGTGATTGTGTGGATTTAGCATTCACGGCGGCCCTGGATGTGCATAGCCAGATTCGCAGCGAAAACATCTAAGCGTCCTAGGGATCCTCTTAAGGAGCGGGGAACTTGATTGAAATCATAGCTTGGGTTGCCGGCGCTACCTTGCTTTTTGCAATGCTGGGCGTGGTTTACCAAGTGTTGGGAACGCGCAGAGATGACCGGGGCTATCCCCCACCCGGCAGATTGGTTGACCTGGGAACTCACCGATTGCACCTTCTTGAATCGGGCCGCGGGAGTCCAACCATCTTGTTGGAAGCCGGTCTCATGTCCACGGTGCTCAGCTGGAGCGAACTGCAGCACACGTTGGAAAAGTCGTTTCGCCTTGTAAGTTATGACCGGGCTGGACTGGGGTGGAGCGAGTTAGGGCCCATGCCCCGGACCGCTGACCGCATCGTCGATGAGTTGCATGATTTGCTGGAGCGAGCAGCGATACCTCCGCCGTACGTGCTGGTGGGGCATTCATTCGGTGGGTTGACGATGCCGCTGTTTGCCGCGCGTTTCCCGGACCAAGTTGCCGGGATGGTGCTGATTGATCCGGTAACGCCGACGGAATGGAATCCGCCCTCGGCGCATGATCTGAAAATGACGAGGATTGGCGCCAGGGTGTGCCGGCGCGCGGCACTCCTTGCCCGCGTCGGAGCGATTCGGTTCGTAGCATTTCTTCTCGCCATGGGGGTGAAGAAGGTGGCGGCGTATCTGGTTCGTCTGATCAGCCGAGGGTCGCCTGACGATTCCGGAACCGTTTCAAGTCCCTGGTTTGCAGCCTTGCCGCCAAAGGAAAAAGCCATGGCGTCCGTTTTCTGGGTTCAGCCGAAATTTGCGCTTACGATCGCCAGCCAATTGGAAAACCTGCCCGCCAGCGCGGCAACTGTCGGCCAATTTGAAAATTTCTCCGATAAGCCGGTCGTGATTCTATCGGCTAGTACCGCACCCGAGCGTCGCCGTAAAGAGCATGCTTCGATAGCAGGGCGCCTGCCGCAGGGGGTGCACGTGTTAGCGGGAAAGAGCAATCACTGGATCATGCAAGCAGACCCTGATCTGGTGGTTCGCGCGATCGAAATGGTCGTCAAATACCCGGAAAACGTCGTGACCCATCCTTAGTGGCGACCTTGCTGGATTCATTTCGCAAACAATCAGTGTCACAAAAATGCTGGGCGATTCAGCGCTTAGATGATTCCATTCGGGCAACAAATGTGAAATGCCTCGCCGAGATTGGCGCATGATGTCATGCAGATCCTCGTCCACAGTTTGTTTATTGCCGGACCTTCCGACAGCGTCCAAATCGAAACATGAAATTCGACTGTGCCATAACTGTGACACAAGAAGACCTGTGTTTGTTGCCAAACTGACTTCGTTGATCGATAGCTTTCGTGATTCCACGCAAATTATTGAAAACATAAAGGGACGGGAAGATTCCGGATTATCCGAACGCAAGTTCTAGGCTCACTTTGGAGCCCCGCTGGTATGGATTTTGTACGTGGGAATCCTGGGGCGGTCGCGGAAAACCGCAAGGAAAACCGTCTTCACCTGCTCCTAATCCGGCGCGGATGAGGCACAAGGTGCGCGAATGTAGAACGTTAGACGGGAGACCACTTGCGGGTGGAATTCGGTCGCCTGTGGCCGGCGTCTCGCGAGACACCACAGTTTTAGGAAGTGGCTCAACACCCTCTTGGGAGATTTCCACCCGATTGGCAAGGA
>Ga0210399_10000526_pt1 | contig 30789 bp, 23 predicted proteins | sample IncBWC14MmetaG_FD_150865 | JGI IMG/M metagenome (GOLD analysis project Ga0210399, IMG submission 150865) | Forest soil microbial communities from Barre Woods Harvard Forest LTER site, Petersham, Massachusetts, United States - Inc-BW-C-14-M | ecosystem: Environmental > Terrestrial > Soil >... | reverse complement strand
CTGCCCTATGCGGTGTTGTCTGTCAGCTAATCACGTTGACTCAGGGCAGTGTCGGCAAGCTCGGCAAGCTCGGCACGCTCGGGACGGACACGCTCGGGATGCTCGGGACAGGCACAGAGCTCAACGAGGGCAACGACGGAAGAGCAGGCGTGGGCAGCGGGGTCAGGCTGGGCACGCTCGGGAGCGGCAGTGATCCCAGGGACGGCACCGACGGGAGGCTCGGGACGCTCGGGACGGGGAGCGAACCGAGCGTGGGGACGCTTGGCAGGCTCGGGGTGGGGAGCGACCCAGGCGAGGGCAGGCTCGGCACAGGTAGAGATGTCACAGACGGCAGACTCGGAATCGGCAGCGAACCAAGCGAGGGCAGGCTCGGGGTCGGCAGCGACCCGGGCGAAGGAAGGCTCGGCACGGGCAAGGACGTCACAGACGGCAGGCTGGGTACAGACGGTGCCGGCAGCGAGATGCCAGCGGGCAACGCGGGCAGACCCGGGCTAGCCATCGCAGCGAGCGCGCCTGCGGACAGCGCACCGGCGATCACCACGCCCGAACCCACCGCCGCCAAACCCTTGATTCCACGAAATCTCATTTTGTGAACCCCTTTCGGTCCTGTCGTAAAAGCGAGTGAAAAGGACTCACAGCGATCCAGCCCCACCCACCGGCGGTTCGAGAAACAAGGGTGACCCAGCGACCTTGCGCGAGAAATGCCCGATTTACTGGAGGTTTGTGAAACGAACGTTTGGACGATGATCCGCCTATTGGGTTCGCGCGCGATCACTTGACTCGTGCTGAAAGGGCGCTGGCCACCGCGACCAAGCCCAAGGCAAAGTCGTCGATCGTCTACGGCGTTGCCGCGTCTCGACCAAACGGAAAGGATCCCGTCCCGCGTCAACGTGTTCCTGGATCCCGGGTCACTCAAGTTCCTTGGCCTAAGTGCTGACAGCTCGCCCTCGGCGTAGAACACGGCCGAGTACGTGAGGACGTGGATCGGACGGTGAGTAGGGCTGGTGGGGATCGAACCCACGACCCAAGGATTATGAGTCCTCTGCTCTGACCACTGAGCTACAGCCCCGCCGGGATGTTACCGACGGCCAACCCGTCTACCTGTGCCTAAAGCTCTGCATGAGACCCATCGGCTTGGAGGGTTTGGCAACATGACCCGGTGCCGACGCCGCGAACGAGGGCGACTGCTGCACTCCCGACGTTCCTGACCTCGTCGTGACGACGGCCCCGACCGTCACCGGCGCGGACCAGGTCGCCACGCCCAAAAAGCAGATCGCCACTCCGGATCTGCGGGACCCATGGTGGGTGCGCTTCGCTCCTTGGAGTCTCGTCGTTGTCGCCATCATCTGGGGGTTGGTGGAGCTGCGGCCCGAGCTCACCGCCGTCCCGTACCTCGACGACAGCTCGATCCACGAACAGATGGTGCGCTTCGCGTCGACCCGGATCAGCCAGGGCCATCTGCCGCTTACGAGCTGGTACCCGTATCTGGGACTCGGCTCGCCGCAGTTCCTCCATTACCAGAGCCTGCCGTCCATGATCACCGGGCTCTTCGGCACGTTCATCGACCCGGACACGGCGTTCCGCTGGTCGATGTACCTGTTGTTGGCGCTCTGGCCGTTGGTGATTTATTGGGCGGCCCGCGTCTTCGGACTCGGCCGCTGGACCGCCGGCGCGGCTGCGCTCATCTCGCCCTTGCTCACGTCGGCGGCCGGTATCGGCTACGAGGACATGGCCTACATCTGGCGCGGCTACGGCGTGTGGACCCAGCTGTGGGCGTCGTGGACGTTGCCGCTCGCATGGGCCTTCACCTTCCGCGCCCTCGACGCGCGTCATTCGGTGCGGCGTTCCGTGTTGCCGGCCGTCTTCTTCATCATGGTGACCGTCGGCCTGCACTTCGAGACGGGCTACCTCGCGTTCGTGGCCGTCATCGTGTTCCCCTTCCTGGTGCCGTCAGACCTCCGGCGCCGGTTGGTCCGGGCCGTGCTCATTGGTGGCTCGGCGCTGTTGGCATCGGCGTGGGTCATCGTGCCGGTGCTTCAGCAATCGCACTGGGCGGCACGCAATCAGGTCCTCGAGGGGACCGGCCTGGAGAACGGCTACGGCGCACGACAAATCCTGGACTGGCTCGTCAGGGGCCAGATCTTCGACCGCAACCACTGGATCGCGGTCATCACCATCTTCGGTGCAGTCGGGGTGGTCGTCTGCATCGTGCGGTGGCGCACCTTCGTGGCCGGACGTGCCCTGGTGGCCATGTTCGTCGTCACGACGCTGATGACGTTCGGGCGCACGACGTGGGGAGGGCTGTACTCGGTTCTTCCCGGGAGCAGTGACGTCTTCATCCGGCGCTTCGAGATGGGTATGCACCTTTCGGGAATCCTGCTGGCGGGCATCGGTCTCGTGTTCGTCGGGCGGCTGCTCGTGGAGTCGGGCACCAAGCTCGTGCCCGAGGACCGCCGGCAACGCCTCCAGCGTCCGATGGGTCGCTTCCTCGTGGCCGACCTCTGCATCGTGGGAGCGATCGTGGTCCTCATCCCCGCCTGGACGTCCATGGACACGTACAACAGCGGCAACGCCGCCAACGTGGCCTATCAGGCGAACGCCGACACGTCCCAAGGGCCTGCGCTCGACTCCCTGCTCGCCTACACCAACGCGAACCCACGCGGCAGGGTGTACGCGGGCCAGCCCACGAACTGGGGCAACGACTTCCTGATCGGCGAGGTCCCCGTCTTCAAGTACCTCGAGAGCAAGGACATCGACGAGGTCGGCTACACGCTACGTACCGCCTCGCTCATGACCGACCCCGAGTATCACTTCGACGTCAACAACCCGGGCGACTATCCCCTGTTCGGCATCGGCTACCTGCTCACCCCGGCGACGATGCCTGATGGCTCTCCCTGGTCACCGGAGGTCCCGGCGGAGCTAGTGCGCTGCGCGGGCGACTACTGCCTGTGGGCGCTGCCCGACCCTGGCTACATCCACGTGTACGACACGACGGGCGTGCTCGACGCCAACCGGGCGGACATCGGGACTCAGAGCGTGCCGCTCTTGGAGTCGACGGCGCTGTCGGACCAAGAAGACGACACGGTCGCGTTCAACGGCGGTCCCGCCTCGCCACCCACGGCGTCGGGAGGGACCTCGTTGACCGGGTCGCCGGGTCACGTGGTGGTCGAGCACGCGAGCCTCGCGCAGGGCAACGCCAGCGCGGTGGTGAAGACCAATCGGCGTGCCACCGTGGTCCTGAGCGCGTCGTACGACCCTGGTTGGACCGTCACAGTCAACGGGCACCCGGAACCCACCGTCATGGTGGCACCGGCGTTGGTAGGAGTCGACGTCGGTCCCGGCGTGCACACCGTGAGGTTCTCGTACGGCGGTTACGGCAGCTACACGCTGCTGTTCCTACTTGCGCTGTTGGTGTTCGTGGCTTTGGTCGTCGGGCCGTCCGTGTGGCGTCGCTACCGGCGCACCACTACGGTCTGAAAGTTCCACAGGAAGGAGGGTGCGATGCCCACTTCGCAGCGATCCAACGCCTCTTCGGCGCAGGTTGCACCGGCGGATGTCGTCGTCGAGTTCCTGGAGGCCTGGGGCCGGTGGGACATCGACCGCGTCCTCGAGCTCGTCACCGAAGACCTCGAATACATCAACGTCTCGTTGCCGACGATCCACGGCCGGGACCGCCTCGAAGCCCTGGCGAGGCCGATCATGCGGCCGGATCGCTTCGGGTTCAACGCCTACCTCCATCACGTTGCGACCGACGGCGACGTTGTCCTGACCGACCGGGTCGACGAGCTGACCTTCAAGAAGTGGGCCAGCCGCTTCTGGGTCTACGGCCGGTTCGTCGTGCGCGACGGGCAGATCGCCGTCTGGCGCGACTCGTTCGACTGGCTGGACGTGACGATCGGAAACCTGCGCGGGCTCGTCGGGATCTTCGCTCCCGCGTTCAACCGCCGCATGCCGGGTCGCTGAAACAGAACAAATCTGGGACCGGCCCTTGGGCGGGCGACGGCCTACGAGCTACTGGAGATAGCCCTCGACGGTATCGGCGGAGCGCTGCTGGGCCGCGTCGGGGTCCTGGCCAGCGCTGCGCTTGGCGCGGCGCTGGCGCAAGAGGTCCCACATCTCGTCGAGTGTGATTTCGAGGTCACGCTTGCGCTTGAGCTCGTCGTCGGAGAGACCCTCGCCGACATGCGCCTCCTCGAGCTCCTGCTCTTCGGCAGCAAGCTCGGTGATCCGCTTCACGATCTCCTTGTCGTCCATGCACGCTCCGATCGAGGGATTCGTTCCGTCCCCGGCCAGTCTGCCCGGCCGGGGACGGTCACAAACCTATGCGGGTCTGGGTCTAGGCGGCGTTGACGAGCTCGTTGTGGCGCTCGCTGTCCGCCCCGGCCGCCGGCGCCTCCGCGCCCTCCCCGGACAGAGCCGGGGTGAGCACGTCGGCGATCGTGGCCGCCAGGTGGAACTTCATGACGTCACGGACCTCCTCCGGGACATCCTCGAGGTCCGGGCCGTTGCGCTCGGGCAGGATGACCTCGGTCAGCCCCGCCCGGTGAGCGGCCAGCACCTTTTGCTTGACTCCACCGATCGGCAACACCCGGCCTTGCAACGTGACCTCACCGGTCATGCCGACGGCAGAACGCACCGGGACGCCCCGCAACAGGCTGACCAATGCCGTCGTCATGGTGACGCCGGCGGACGGCCCGTCCTTGGGCACGGCCCCTGCGGGGACGTGCACGTGGAAGCGCTTGCCGGTGAAGGCCGCCGGGTCGATCCCGAGCTCCTCGGCGTGCGAGCGCACGTACGACAAGGCGATCTCCGCCGACTCCTTCATGACGTCACCGAGTTGCCCCGTCAACGTCAGGCCCTCTGGCCCGTCGGACACGCTCGCCTCGACGAACAACACATCGCCACCGGCACCCGTCACGGCCAAACCCGTGACGACACCGGGCACCGAAGTGCGGTCCGCCGCTTCGAAGAAGAAGTGTGCACGGCCCAACCAGCCACGCACGTCGTCCTTCCCTACGACGACCGGTGCGGTCGCCTCGCCAGAGGCGAGCTTCGTCGCCACCTTTCGGAGCAGCTTGCCGAGCTCGCGCTCGAGGTTTCGCACGCCCGCTTCCCGGGTGTAATCGGCCACGATGACGCGCAACGCCTCGTCGTCGATCGACACCTCGTCCTCACGCAACGCCGCCCTGTTGAGCTGGCGCCGGATGAGGTGGTGCTTGGCGATGGAGACCTTCTCCGACTCGGTGTACCCGTCGATCCTGATGACCTCCATCCGGTCCAACAGGGGCCCCGGGATCGTCTCGCTGACGTTCGCGGTCGCGATGAACAACACCCGCGACAAGTCGAGGTCCACTTCCAAATAGTGGTCACGGAACGTGTGGTTCTGAGCCGGGTCGAGCACCTCGAGCAACGCCGAGGAGGGGTCGCCCCGGTAGTCGGTCCCGATCTTGTCGACCTCGTCGAGCACGATGACCGGGTTCATGGTCCCGGCCTCACGAAGTGCGCGGACCAGGCGACCCGCTTGCGCACCGACGTAGGTACGGCGGTGCCCACGGATCTCGGCCTCGTCACGAATACCACCCAACGAGACACGCACGAACTTCCGACCCAAAGCGTTGGCCACGGACTCGCCGAGCGACGTCTTGCCGACACCCGGAGGGCCGACCAACGCCAATATCGCACCGGAGCCACGCCCGTCGACGGGCGCGAGCCCGCGCTCGGCCTGGAGCTTGCGCACGGCCAAGTGCTCGAGGATGCGCTCTTTCACGTCAGCCAACCCGTCGTGGTCGGCCTCGAGGATGCGCGAGGCCTCCGGGATGTCGAGCCTGTCTTCGGACTCGACGCCCCACGGAATCTCGAACACGGTGTCGAGCCACGTGCGGATCCATCCCGTCTCCGGGCTCTGGTCGCTCGTGCGCTCGAGCTTGTCGACCTCGCGCTCGACGGCCTTGCGGACGTCTTCGGGGAGATCACGGGACTCGAGCTTGGCCCGATAGTCGTCGGGGTCCTCCCCGTCCTTGTCGCCGCTGAGCCCGTTGAGCTCCTTGCGGATGGCATCGAGCTGGCGACGCAAGAGGAACTCGCGCTGGGTCTTCTCCATGCCCTCTTCGACGTCGGTCTTGATCTTCTCGCGCAAGGTCAAGTCCGCGAGCGTGTCCCGCGCCCAGCCGAGGACGAGGCGCAACCGCGCCTCGACGTCGATGGTCTCGAGGACCTCGACCTTCTGGGTCAGCGAGAGGTCCGGCGAGTAGCCCGCCACGTCGGCGAGGCCGCTCGGCTCGGTGATCTCGCGCAGCTGGGCCGCGATGCGGCCGGCGCCACGGGTGTGGAGGATGTTCTCGAGCACGGCGCGGTACTCACGAGCCAGCTCCTGCGCGGCAGGAGTGGCCTCGGGCTCGGCGATGGGCTCGGCCTCCACCCACAGGGCGTTGCCGGTCCCGGGCACACCGGTCCCGATGGTCGCACGGTGGTCACCCCGGATGGCGACGGCGTTGAGCCCGCCGGGCAGCTCACCCTCCTCCATGACCTCGGCGACCACGCCCACGCGGGCGAAGCGGCCGTCGATGTGGGGCACGAGCAGCAGGCGTCCGCCGGCCGAGCGGGCGGACTCCACGGCAGCACGGGCCTCGTCGGACTCGAGCGCCATGGTGAACACCATCCCCGGCAGCACCACCCCTGAGGTGAGGGGGAGCAATGGGAGTGTCACGTTCTCGTTCGTCATGGCATTTCCTTCTGGTCGGTCCGTCCTTACGTAATGTCGTAAGCACGAATTCCTTTGACTGGTCAACCATTTCGGGGCGATGGTTGTTCCCGTGATGGAAGACCTGGTCAAGCCCCCCTTTTCGAGGTCCGGCGGCAGCTTGGGGTTGCTAGCGGCAGCCTCCAAAAGAGAAGAGATCTAGCCTAGGGACGTGGGCCGGACCATCAGCGCGCCAAGGGCATCAATGGTCCCCGAGGGTGAGCGCGGGACCACCCTGGCGCCGGCCCGGCCCCGGCCCGACCTGGACGACGGGGACCACGACCGGATGGCCCACATCGTGCTGGAGGGCTACACGCCGAAGAAAGGCGAGGGGGCCGGCGAGTTCGTCTCGGCGGGCCCGAGCGTGGTCGAAGGCATCGTGAACTCAACGCCGGTGCGGGCGCTGTGCGGCAAGGAGTGGGTGCCCGGGCGCGACCCGAAGCGCTACGGGCTGTGCCCGACCTGCAAGGAGATCGCCGAGTCGATGGGCTGGAAGGTCCCGGCGAACTGAGCAGGCGGCCGGCTGAGGCCGTGAGCTGATCAGGCGTGGGGGCCGGGCGGTGGGGTGTCGTGCGGAGTGCGGGCGTATGAGGGACGCTCTGTTCATTCGCGGAAAAAGTGATCACCGGATCAGGGTCGGTTGGGGTCGAATCGATCACACGAGCCTGATCAATTGATCGGATTTGGCGAATAAGACCGCAAAGCCGATCATCCGGGCTCGAACCGAGTCGATCGGCGTTGTCATTTTCCGAAAAATGAGTCGAAAGCGGCATATGCCGCGCCGCTGGATTTGTCACCCCCTTCGACGTTTCCCGTCCTGCTGGTTGCAACTCGAGTCGGCAACAACGCCGTCCGTGCCGGAGGCGGCCGGCCCCGGTACCGTGCGGCTGACGATTGAGCAGCCCAGGGCGCCGCAACGCGGAGGAGCACGTTGGCACAGGTCAGCTTCGAGGGGGTCACCAAACGCTTCGGGGAGACGGCGGCCGTCGACGACCTGACCCTGTCGGTGACCGACGGCGAGCTGTTGGTGATCCTCGGCCCATCGGGGTGCGGCAAGACGACGGCGCTGCGGCTGGTGGCCGGCCTCGAGGAGCTGACCGAGGGCACCGTGAGCATCGGCGAGCAGGTGGTCAACGACGTCGACCCCAAAGATCGGGACGTGGCCATGGTCTTCCAGAGTTACGCGCTGTACCCGCATTTGACGGTGGCGAAGAACATCGAGTTCCCGCTCCGCCAGCGCGGCGTGGACAAGGAGGAGCGCGCCACCAAAGTGAAACGGGCGGCGGACACGCTCGGCCTGGGGGCATTGCTCGGGCGCAAGCCGGCGCAGCTCTCGGGCGGCCAGCGCCAGCGGGTGGCGCTCGCCCGTGCCATCGTGCGCGAGCCCCTGGTCTTCCTGATGGACGAGCCGCTGTCGAACCTCGACGCCGCGCTGCGCGTCCAGACGCGGGCCGACATCGTCGAACTGCAGGCACGCCTGTCGACAACGACGCTGTACGTCACGCACGACCAGGTCGAGGCGATGACGATGGGCCACCGTATCGCCGTCATGAGCGAAGGCAAGCTCAAGCAGGTCGCGTCGCCTCAGTCGCTTTACAACCGGCCGGCCAACACCTTCGTGGCCGCTTTCCTCGGGAGCCCGGGCATGAACTTGATCAACGGGATGCTGGTGGAAAGCGGGCCGTCGGGTACGGAGCCGGAGGGCGCCCCCGGCCCGGGCACTTTGTGTGTGGCGTTCCCCGGCGCGTCGGTTCCCTTGCCGGCGGAGGTGGCCGATTTCGTTCGGGGCGCCGGTCCCGACGTCGTGCTCGGACTTCGGCCGGAGGCGGTGCACCTCAGCTCGGACGGGTCGATCGGGGCGAGCGTCGTCATCGTCGAACTGCTCGGAGCGGAGACCCACGTGATCTGCACGACCGAGACGGGCACGCGGCTCATCGTGCGCCAGGGCGCCGCCGCACCGAGGCCGGCGATCGGTGAGTCCGTGCGTATCGGCGTGGCGCCGGACCCACAGGCGTACCACCTCTTCGACGCGGCGACGGGCGAACGGCTGGGGCCGTCGTGACGACGGTGACCGCCGGCATCGGCGGAGTGGCGGAGCCGGCTGAGCCGGCGGGTGTCACGGTGTCGCCCGCCCCGCGGCACGGACTGCGCACGCGCAAACGCAAGGAGGCGCTCCTCGCGTACGGGTTGCTGCTGCCGGCGCTCGTGTTGTTCGGCGCCTTCTCCTTCTATCCCTTCTTCCGCAACTTCAAGCTGATGTTGTACGAGACGCCGCCGGTGCCCGGCCTGCCGGCGCACTATGTCGGGCTACACCAGATCGGCCAGACGCTCACGTCGACGCAATTCACCCAGAGCCTCGTCACCACACTGATCTTCGTGGTGCTCGTGATCCCGATCAGCCTGATCCTCGGGCTCGCGCTTGCGGTGGCCGCCCACCGCAAGCTCAAGGGCATGGCGATCTACCGGATGATCTTCTCCTCGACCGTCGTTTCCTCGGTGGCGGTGGCGTCGGTCGTCTTCGGCACACTGCTCAACCCGGTGGTCGGCCTGCTCCCCTGGCTCGGCATCAACCCGAACCCGCCGGCCCTCGAGAGCACGACCTGGGCCCTGCCCGCGGTCGCAGTCATCACGATCTGGCAGTTCCTCGGGCTGGCCTTCATCATCATGCTGGCCGGGCTGCAGTCGGTCCCCGACGAATTGCTCGAGGCGGCGCGCATCGACGGCGCCAATGCGTGGACGCGCTTCTGGCGCATGACGGTGCCGCTCCTCTCCCCCACCATCTTCTTCGCCGTCATCGTCAGCACGATCTACGCCATGCAGGCCTTCGGGGCCATCGACATCCTCATCGGCCCCATGAACGCGGTGCGCCTGCACACGAACGTCCTCATCTACAACATCGTCAACACGAATTCGCCGGCGCTCGGGAACAACACCGGGCAAGCCGCCGTGATGGCGACGGTGCTCTTCCTCATCACCCTTGGCATGACCCTTCTGCAGATGCGGTTCCTCGAGCGGAGGGTGAGCTATGCCCGCTGAAGGGACAGCCGGCACGACGGAGAACACGGGGACGTTCGTCGTGACGGACCTGCAACCGCCCGACGAGACGTCGCCGCCCGAGCCGCCCGCACCCGAGGCACAGACCGCGGCCGGCGTTCCCGTGCCGCCGCGTCGCCCGCGCCGCAAACTCCGCACGCTGGGGAGCTATGCGATGTTGACGGCGTTCGCCATCATCATCCTGTTCCCGATCTACGTCACGATCGTGAACTCGCTTCTCCCACCCGACCAGCTGGTGCGGCAGCCACCGCCGCTCTTTCCCACCAACCCGCAGTGGGGCCACTACGCCACCGCATGGACGTCGGGCTCGATGTCCAAGTACATGGCGACCTCGGCCGTCATGACGGCGATCATCGTGGTCGGGCAGTTGGTCACGTCCATCCTCGCCGCCTACGCCTTCGCCTTCCTGCACTTCCCGTTCAAGCGCACACTGTTCGTCGTCTGCCTCGCCACGCTGATGATCCCGCTCGAGGTGACGTTCATCACGAATCTCGACACGGTCACGTCGTTGCACTGGTTCAACAGCTACGAGGGCCTGTCCATCCCGTTCCTCGCCACGGGCTTCGGCATCTTCCTCATGCGCCAGGCCTTCCTGCAGATCCCGCGCGACCTGCAGGAGGCGGCCCAGCTCGACGGCTACGGCCATCTCCGGTTCATGACGCGGGTGGCGGTGCCGCTGGCCCGGCCGTCGCTGGCCGCGCTGGCCGTCTTCTCCTTCCTCGGCGCATGGAACCAGTACCTGTGGCCGCTCGTCTCGACCGGTGGGTCGACGCCGCTCTACACCGTGCAGCTCGGGCTGAAACAGCTCCTCGGCACCCAGGTGTCGCAGATCCCGGTGGCGCTGGCCGGCGCGGTCATCGCTTTCGTCCCGTTGGTGATCCTGCTCCTGATCTTCCAGAAACAACTGGTGCGCAGCCTCACCGCGGGGGCCGTCAAGTAGCCCGACGTGAAGGGTCGCGCATGCCGTGGGTGCCCGTGGCCGCGCCGGCCCGGGTGCTACGAATAGGCATGCGCTCCGCCCCCCCGTTCCGCCACCGCTTCCGCCTCGCCGCTGCCGCGCTGTTCGTCGTCTCGGGTGCTGCGGCGACCACGGTCGCGACCGCGGTCGTCACCGAGCCGGCCGGCGCCGCGACCAAACTGCCCAGCTGCAATCTGTCGGCCCTGGCCAAGCACCAGGGCACCGTGAACATCACGTTCTGGGAGTCGGCCTCGTCCGCCAACCTCACGGTGCTGCAGGGGATCGCCAGCGCGTTCAACTCGTCGCAGTCGAAGGTGCACGTGACGCTGGTCACCCAGGCCGGCTACGACGACACCTGGCAGAAGTACACGGCAGGCCTGAGCAACGGCCAGCTGCCGGACGTCGTGCAGCTCGAGGACGACCGCACCCAGGAAGCGATCGACACCGGCTCGTTCCTGCCGGTGCAGTCGTGCATGAACGCGGCCAAGTACTCGACGAGCGACTTCCTCGCCCGGCCGCTCGCCTACTGGAAGGTCAACGGCGTCCAATGGGCCATGCCGTTCTCGGTCTCCGCGCCGATCGTGTACTACAACCAGAACGCGTTCACCAAGGCGGGCCTCAACCCGAACAACCCGCCGCTCACGCTGCCGCAGATGCTGAGCGACGCCAAGACGCTCAAGGCCTCGGGCAGCGGCATGGGGCTGGTGCTCGATCCGTGGCACCTCGAGACCTGGCTGGCCTCGGCGAACCAGCTGTTCGTGAACAACAGCAACGGCCGCAACGCCCGCGCCACGAAGGCCTCCTTCAACAACGCGACGGCGGACTCCATCTTCAGCCAGCTGAGCCAGCTGGTGCGCTCCGGCGACGCGACGACCAACCCGTCGACCGGGCCCGACCAGTACGACAATCTCCTCGGGATCGGGAGCGGGAAGTACGGCATGACGATCGAGACATCGGCCGCGCTCGGCACGGTGACGAGCCTCCTCGGCCAGGGGCAGTACTCCAACGTCAAGCTCGGCATCGGGCCCTTCCCGGTGTACAGCTCCTCGGTGAAGGGTGGGATCGAGCCCGGAGGCGGCGGCGTGTACATGTCGAACAAGGTGCCGGCCCTGGAGCAGGCGGCCTCCTGGACGTTCGTGTCGTATCTGATGAACACCCAGAGCGTGGCCACCTGGTCCGCGGGCACGGGCTACATCCCCGTGCGCAAGTCGTCGACACAGACGGCGACCGTCCAACACCTGTGGGCCACCGACCCCGGCTACAAGGTCGCCTACAACGAGATCAACAACGGCGTGGACTCCGCTGCCACCTCGGGCTCGGTCATCGGCCCCTACGCCGACGTGCGCACGGACGTGCTGAACGCCGAGATCTCCATGTACACGCAGGGCGTGTCTGCCTCGAAGGCCGTGAACAACGCGCAGTCGAGCGTCGACCAGACCATCGCGGGCTACAACAGCCGGCTCTGACGCCGGCCACCGACCGGCGCGTCTGGCGCGCCTCTGGAACCCGCCGGACACGGCGAGTCAAAGGTGACCTAAATTCGGCTTCCGACACGAGCAGGGAGGCCGCCGGTGGCGATCGAAGTAGTCCGTGGCTACGAGCAGATCAGCCCGAAGGCCTACGAGCACCCGGCCGACAAGGCGGCCACCTCCGCGCTGCACTCTGTGCCCCTCCTCGACACCGTCATCAAGCGGCTGACCGACCTCGGCCACGAACGCCGGTTGCGCCAGATCGTCATGGGCAACGCCATCCGCCTCGGGCCGGGCCAGGTCCCCGAGGTCTTCCAGACCTACGTCCGCTGCGCTCGGATCCTGGACCTCGAGACGACGCCGGACCTCTACCTCGTGAACGACCCCGAGATCAACGCCATGACGATCGGCGCCAAGACCCCGCTCGTCGTCGTCAACTCCTCGCTGCTCCGGTCGTTCGACTACAAGGAGGTCGAGACCGTCCTCGGCCACGAGCTCTCGCACGTGCTGTCCGAGCACTACTACTACACGACCGCCCTCCTCCTGTTGAGCCAATTCATGAAGGGTGCGCTGCCGCGCTCGCTGCTGCTGGGGCTCCCCGTCCGCGCCATGTACCTGGCGCTCCTCGAGTGGCACCGCGCCGCCGAGCTCACCGCCGACCGTGCCGCGGCGTTGATCATGGCCGACCCGTTGCAGCCCTGCCGGGTGTTGATGACGCTCGCAGGCGGATCGGTGCCCGGCATGGACTTCGACGCCTTCCTCCAACAGTGCGCGGACTACGACAGCGAGGACGACCTCTTCTCACGCCACACCCGCTTCTGGTCGGAGCTCAACCTGACACACCCGGTCGCGGTCAAGCGGGTGAAGGAGCTGATGGAGTGGGTGCAGACGGGCGCCTACGACCGCATCCGCGACGGCGACTACCCACGGCGGGGCCAAGAGCCGCCGCCGTCGCAGGAGTTCGAGGACGCCGTGGCGCACTACCGGGAGCGTTTCTCGCGCATCCTCGAGCGGGCGGCCGGCGGGGTCCAGGACCTGGGGCGCCGGCTCGGCAGCGGGATCGAGCGCATGCAGGCCTCGGCGCCGGGGGATGACGGCGAGGACGAGGAGTTCCGAGACCCCGACTGACCCGATCCGGCAGGCCGAAGAGCAGCAGCGTCCATATCCCTGATCTCGTGCCCACGCGGCTTTAACCTGAATTCCGAGGGCCGGGAACGCCCTCATTCTTGGGTGCACCCGGCCGGGGATACGGGGACCCGCAACGGCCCCCGCTCTTACACAGGAGGTAGGGGCATGGACAACGACGGAAAAGGCTGGCTCGTCTTCGCGGCAGTGATCCTGGGCGTGGCCGGGATCATGCGCATCTTCGACGCCATCTGGGCCTTCCGCTACAAGGGAGCGGTGCCGGAGAACCTGCAGAACGCACTGTTCGGCACGACCCTCAAGAACTACGGCTGGCTCTGGCTGATCGTCGGGATCGTGCTGATCCTCTGCGCGCTCGGCGTCATGGCCCGCTCGCAGATCAGCCGCTGGATCGGCGTCCTCGCCGGCGCCGTCATCGCCGTCAGCGCCATCTGGTGGATGCCGTATTACCCGATCTGGTCGCTGGCCTACATCGGCATCGGCGTCCTCGTCATCTACGCCCTGGTCGTGGAGGGCGGCCGCCAGGCCGTCACCCAGTAGCTCCTCACCAGGGGAAATCAACACGGAGAGCCCGCGTAAGCGTGGTTGGACAGCCTAATCCCGACTAATCCACTTGTATTTAGGAACCCGCGTGTATTAGTCTGCTTCAATGCAAACGAGATCACCCCATCCCTCCACGCCCGGAGCCCGTTCGGGACCCTCCCGCCGCGCCCTCGGGCGGGGCCTTGGCCTGGCCGCCCTCGCCGCGGCCCCCCTCGGCCTGCTTGCAGTCCCCACTGCCGCCGGTGCCCAGACCGGCGGCAGTGTCAACCTCGTCGCCTACTCGACCCCTAAGCCGGCCTACACGACCCTCGGGGCCGACTTCGCCAAGACCAATTCCGGTGCCGGTGTCACGGTGGCGGGCTCGTTCGGCCCGTCGGGCACGCAGGCGACCTCGGTCGTCGACGGCCTGCCGGCCGACGTCGTCAACTTCTCGCTCGAGCCGGACATGGCCAAGCTGGTCAAGGCCGGCCTGGTGTCGAGCACGTGGGACAAGAGCGCCACCAAGGGCATCGTCACGGACTCCATCGTGAGCTTCATCGTGCGGCCCGGGAACCCCAAGCACATCACGAGCTGGGCCGACCTCGTGAAGCCCGGCGTCGGGGTGATCACGCCGAACGTCTTCAGCTCGGGCAGTGCGAAATGGAACATCATGGCGGCGTACGGCGCTGAGCTCGCGCTCGGCAAGACGTCCGCCCAGGCACAGACGTACCTCTCGCAGCTGCTCCACAACTCGGTCGCGCAGCCCTCCAGTGCGAGCGCCGCCCTGCAGACGTTCCTCTCGGGACAGGGTGACGTCCTCCTCGACTACGAGGACGACGCGCTCTACGCCAAGAGCAAGGGCGAGGCGCTGGACATCGTCACGCCGCCCCAGACGATCCTCATCGAGAACCCGATCGCAGTGACGAAGACCGCTGGCCCGTCCGCCAAGGCGTTCGTCACCTACCTGCTCTCCCCCGCCGGCCAGAAAGTCTGGGGGCAGCAGGGCTACCGCCCGGTGCTGCAGTCGGTCGCGAAGCAGTTCCACTTCCCGCAACCGAAGACGCTCTTCACCATCGACCACCTGGGCGGCTGGACGGCGGTCAACACGAAGTTCTTCGACCCGCAGACCGGCATCGTGGCCCACGTCGAGCAATCGCTCGGGGTGTCGACCGCCAGCGGATAACCGAGCGGGCAGTGCCGGATAGGGAGCCGGAACACACAGCATGACCAACCTCGATGCCACCGTCGCGGATCTCGGGCTCGGCCCCCCTTCCCGAGATCCGGCGCCGGCCGAGCGTGGGCCAGGGCGGGGGAGATCGCGTCGCTACTCCCTGGTGGCGCCCTCTTCCGCCCTGGCCCACGCCGGCGTATTCGGGAAGAAGGCGGCCGGTCCCGCACTCGCCGTCACCTACCTGTCGCTGCTCGTGTTGCTCCCCGTCGCCGCGCTCATCACGAACGCGTTCAGCGGCGGCTGGCACACGTTCTGGGCTGCCGTGACCCAGCCCGAGGCGGTCGCCGCGCTCGAGCTGACGCTGATCGCCGCGCTGATCGTCGCCATCATCAACTCGATCGCCGGCCTCGCCATCGCGTTCGTGCTCGTGCGCGACGACTTCAAGGGCAAGTCGGTCGTGAGCGCGCTCATCGATCTGCCGTTCGCCCTCCCCACGATCGTCGCCGGCCTCACGCTGCTCGCTCTCTACGGCGCCAACTCCCCCTTCCACCTGGACCTGGCCGGCACCCGTCTCGGCATCGGCGCCGCGCTGCTGTTCGTGACGCTGCCCTTCTGCGTGCGCAGCGTCCAACCCGTTCTCGCTGAGCTCGATGCAGAGATCGAAGACGCCGCGTCCTCCCTCGGCGCCACCCGGCGCCAGGTCCTGCGCCGCATCCTGCTGCCGAGCGTCCTGCCGGCGGTGCTGGCCGGCGCCGGCCTCGCCTTCGCCCGTGCCGTGGGCGAGTTCGGCTCGGTCGTGCTCATCTCGGGCAACATCCCGTTCAAGACCGAGGTCGCGTCGTCCTGGATCTTCAGCCTCTCCCAGAGCGACGCCCTCCCCGCCGCCAGCGCCGTCTCGATCGTGCTCGTATTGATCTCGCTGCTCGTGCTGCTCGGCATCGGCTGGGCCCGCCGGCGCTTCGACGTCCCGGACACGGTGTGAAGGAGAACCGCTGGCGTCTGCCGCTGCGCTTCGGCGTCCTCGGCTACCTCGCCCTGCTCGTCGTCCTGCCCGTCGGGACGGTGTTCTACCGAGCGTTTCAACACGGACTCGGTGCGGCGTGGCATGCCTTCACCGCGCCGGACGCCCTGCACGCGCTCTGGCTCACGCTCCTCGTGGCCGCCATCGCCGTCCCGCTCAACACCGTCTTCGGCGTCGGCGTCTCGATCATCCTGGCCCGCCACCGCTTCCCCGGCGCCTGGCTCCTCGATGCGTTCGTCGACATCCCCCTCGCCCTCTCCCCCGTCGTCATCGGCCTCGCGCTCATCCTCGTCTACGGCCACACCGGCTGGCTCGGCAACTGGCTGGCCGCCCGCGGCATCACCGTCATCTTCTCCGTGCCCGGCATCGTCATGGCCTCCGCCGCCGTCTCGCTCCCCTACGTCGTACGCGAGGTCCTCCCCGTGCTCCAGGAGATCGGCACCGAGCAGGAGCAGGCGGCGCGCACTCTCGGCGCGCGGCCGTTCACCGTCTTCCGCCGCATCACGCTGCCCAACATCCGGCGCGGCCTCGCTTACGGCGTCACCCTGACCACCGCCCGCGTCCTCGGCGAGTTCGGCGCCGTGGCGATCGTCTCGGGCGCGATTGCCGGCAAGACGCAGACGCTTACGCTCTTCATTTCCAACAGCATCGACAACCTCGACCCGCAGAGCGCGTACGTGGGGGCCGTGGCCTTGTGCCTCTCCGCCCTCATCGTGTTGCTGTTCCTCACCATGACGGACCGCAACCGCGAGGCGTGGCACGGAAAGGCGGCCGCGTGAGCATCCAAGTCGAATCCATCTCCAAGCACTTCGGTGACGCCGTCGCCCTCGACGACGTCACCCTCGAGGTACCGACGGGTTCGCTCACGGCGCTCCTGGGGCCGAGCGGCGGGGGCAAGTCGACGCTGCTGCGCATCATCGCCGGCCTCGACACCGCTGACACGGGCACGGTCCGGATCGAAGGCGAGGACCTGACGAACACGCCGGCCCGCAGCCGCGGCGTCGGGTTCTGCTTCCAGCACTACGCGCCGTTCCGCCACCTGACCGTGCGGCGCAACGTCGCCTTCGGTCTCGAGATCCGGCGCCGCCCCAAGCCCGAGATCAAGGCCCGGGTCGACGAGCTGCTCGAGCTCGTCGGCCTCGCGCACCTGGGCGAGCGCTACCCCTCCCAGCTCTCCGGTGGGCAACGTCAGCGCATGGCGCTCGCCCGCGCCCTCGCCATCGAGCCCAAGGTGCTTCTGCTCGACGAGCCCTTCGGCGCGCTCGACGCGCAGGTGCGCACCCAGCTGCGCCAGTGGCTGCGCGACCTGCACGACACGCTGCACGTCACCACCGTGCTGGTCACCCACGACCAGGAGGAGGCGATGGAGGTGGCCGACCGCCTCGCCATCATCAACCACGGACGCCTCGAGCAGGTGGGCACGCCGGCCGACATGTACGACCACCCCGCCAACGAGTTCGTGCTGACGTTCCTCGGGCCCGCCACGCGCCTCAACGGCGAGTGGGTCCGGCCCCACGACCTGGCGATCCACCGAGCCCTGGACACTCCTCCACCCGACGGGGCCGTCGCGGGCACCATCACGCGTGTCACCCACCTCGGCTTCGAGGTCAAGGTCGACGTCGCGTTGACCAATGGAGAGGACTGTTGGGTGCAGCTCAGCCGCGGCACCGCGGCCGACCTCCGCCTCGAGCCCGGCCAGCGGGTGTGGGTGGTGCCGAGCCCGGGCCCTCAGCCCGTCGTCGGGTGCGTGGGCGTCGAGCCGTCCGGGTTCAAGATGTCGAACCCGTCGGGGGTGTTGAGCTCCCCGGGTGCCGTGCCGGCCACGTCAGGCACCCCGTAGTTCCAGACCAGCGCCTGAGTCGTCGGGTCGATCGCCGCCATCCGGTTGCGGTAGTCGTCGTTCGCCATGAAGACGCCACTCGGCAGCAGCTCGGCCAGGGACGGTTGGTTGAGCCGGTTGATGCCCGACGGCGCGCGGTACGTGTAGAGGATCTGTCCGGCCTTGTTGAACTCGACGATGCCGCCTGGGTTCGTGTAGTCGGCACACATGTAGAGGTCGGGCCCGAGTTGCTGGGGGTCCGACGGGTACGCGATCGGGAGGTGCACCGTCCACACCAGGCTCCCGCTCGGCGTGTACTCGGAGATGTACGACCCCCTCGTCTCGGAGACGAGGACGTTCCCGTCCGCGAGCGGCGTGTCGCCGTTGGGGCCGCCGACCTCCGTGGGAGGGTTGTGCACGCACGAGCCCGTCGTGCCGATCTGGTTGAGGACAGAGCCGCCCGGGCTGATGAAGAGGATGCGACAGTTGTCGGCGTCGGCGACGGTCGTGTTGCCGTTCTTCAACAGGTACGCGTCGTCGGGTTCGTGGAGGTAGCCCGGTGACGAGCCCGGCTGGGCGGGATGGCCGTAGCTCCACAAGATCTTGCCGCTCGGGTAACCGATCTGGACGATCGTCTCGTTCTGCTCCTGGTTCGAGATGATCGCCGTGCCATTCTTGATGAAGAAGGCGTCGTCGGGGAAGTAGAACCCACCGGGCCCGGGTGGCGGCGGCATGGACGGCGGGTTCGGGTACGTCCAGGTCACCGCGCCGGTGTCGTCGAGTACGAGGAGCCGGTTGTTGCCGCGGTCGGCAACGAGCAGCTTCTCGCCGAAGTACGGCGAGCCGGCCCTGGGCGCACCCGCGGTTCCGAACTTGATGTTGGGCTTGAGCATCTGAACCGCGGCGGTCGGTGTGCTCCCGCTCTCGCCCCCGACGAGCCACGCCGTGCCGGCGACCGTCGCCACCGCTGCATTCGACAACGGCGAGATGAGATGCCCCGCAACCAGCACCTGACCCTTGACCGGGTCGAAGGCATAAATGACCCCCGAGTCGGACGGCCCGGTCGATCCCCCGGCAACGTAAATCACACCTCCCAACGTCACTGCGGAAGCGCCGAGGAGCGCCTGCGGCAGATGCCCGACGACCCGGATCTTCCCCGACGCCGTGTCGATGCCCTGGATGGCAGTCACCGCGCCCGCCGCCCCGCTCACCTGCTGGCCGCCGAACGCGTAGATCATCTGCCCCAGAGCGGCGACGGCCGGGTACCGCACGGGCACGGGCAGCGACCCGACCGAGTGGAAGGAGCTCCCATCCGTCGTAGACAACACCTGCGGATCCGCGACCGTGCCGTCGTAGCCGCCCACGACGTAGGCCGTGCGCCCGATGGTGACGGCCGCCGCATCGGAACGCGCTTGCGGCAGCTGCCCGACGACCACACCGGTGGCGGAGGCCCCCGCCGCCGTCAGCGGATAGGCCTGCACCGTCGAAAAGGAGCTGAGGACGCCGCCGCCGAAGACGAGGACCCGGCCCCCGAGAATGGTCCCGGCTGCGTCGTGGGTCGGGTTCGCGAGCGCGCCGGCGGCGGTCGGCGTTCCGGCTGGGACGGCGAGGTTCACGACACCCGCCGTCGTCGCGTTCCCCGTCGTGAGACCGCCGAGCACGCTGACGCTGCCGCCGGCTGCACCCGGCACCGCGACCTCCCGGCTCAGTGGCGCCGCCAGTTGCCACGGCAGCAGGCCCGATTCGATCGCCGGGGTCCCCGCCGGCGCGGCCGCATGGTGCCCGCCCGACGACGCGAGTCCCGGGATCGACGTCGTGGTTCCCCCGTGGTGGCCCGACGCGGCGGGAGGCGGCGACGCGGCTTTGTTCCCGCCCGAAGACCCCATCGCATAAACCAAGATGGCGATCACCACCACGACTACGACCGCACCCACCCCGAACGTGCGCCGACGGCGCGCCATGGTCCGGGCGCGGCGAGATGAAACGGACTGACCCGCCGGGCGGAGGTTTGTCACGGCAGCCGTATCTTGACCGCCCCCGGTGGGCGGGACAAGGACCGCTGGTGGTAGCGCTGAGGATCCGCTATGCGGGGTCCCGGAGCGGCAACTCAGGGTGGCGCGCCTCGATCATGCGCCGGAATCCGTCGCGCCAATGAACCTTCGTCCGTCCAAGCACCTCGTGCATGTGGGTGACGTCCGGCCATAGGGCGGTGTGGACGGCCGGGTCGTAGACGATCGTCGGCTCGATCCCGACGAGCTCGCCCATGTAGGCGCAGTACTCCTCCGCGCTCACCGTCTCGCTGCCCGCCCAATTGACGACCACCGGCAGCGCGTCCGCCACCTCGAGGGCACGGATGCCGTGCGCCACGTAGTCGTCCTCGTAGATCGGGTTGAAGTTGTTCGGTGCGTCGGGATGCAGCCGGACGGGCTTGCCCGCCAGCATCCGTTCGAAACGATCGGCCGGGGTGCCCCCCTCGGGCCCGTAGGTCGAGCAGATGCGGATGATGGTGAGCGGCACCCCGAACTCACGAGAGATCCACGTGCAGACGGCCTCACCCGCCACCTTCGAGAAGCTGTAGTTGCCGTAGCTGTCGAGCCGAGGGACGCCGGGAGGATCGCTCTCGGTCAGCGGCCGACCCCCTTGATACTGATAGATCGAGCCGGTCGAGCAAAACACGAAGCCCTTGCACCTTCGACAGTGATAGAGGAGCCGTCCCGACGCCTGCGAATTCATCTCGAACGCCGACGCCCAGCCGTCAGCTCCGCTCGCCATGGCGGCGTGGAACACGTACGAGAAATCGTGAGGGAGCGACCAAAAATCCGCGGCCGCGACATCGAGGGCCACCGGCCGCACCCCTACCGCCGCATGTCGGGACTGCGAGCCGGGGTTGGTGAACCTGGCGACACCCCAGACCTCGTTGTCCTTGGCAAGCGCGCGGGCGATCGGGAAGGCGACCCGCCCACTCGCTCCAGTGATCAGAATCTTCTGCCCTTCGAGCACTACTCCCCCAATTGCGGCTTCGCGTCATACGGATTGCCGGCACGTTCTACTCTTCGGAAATGCGGGCGCACAACGAGTGGGCGCCCGCAACGACGGGTCGTCGAGGCGACCATAGCGGCCGGCCTCCTCAACTCGGCACCGTCGCTGGTTCCGGCTTCAGTGTGTCCCGGCCTCGTCAAGGGTCGCCTCGGGAGGCCGACGTGCTCCGGTCCTATTCGGCGTCGGCCTACTAAACAGCGGCGCCATGTTGCCCCGGCGCACGAGGACTGCACGGGCTCCGAGGACGATGATGGCCCAACAGAAACAGATAATCGCGAAGATGCGGAGGGTCGTGGCGTAGGCGTCGGCCACCCCATGGCCCCCGTGCTGGAACCCGCTGATGATCGTCGCTGCCAGCGCTACGCCGATTCCACCCATGGTCACGACGACTGTGAGGACGACACCCGACGCTTCGCCCGTCCGTTCAAGTGGCACCAGGTCCTGAGTGGCGACGTTGACGAACGTGTACCCGAGTCCGAGACCAAGGCCAGCGACGGCGAATACGGTCACGAACGCGCCCCATGAGACGACGAACGTCAGGCAGAACACGGCGATTCCGGCCGTGAGCGCGGCTGCGATCATGACGGCAGAGGGTTGGAACCGTGACGCCAGGCGGCCACCGATCGGGCCCGACAGTGCCACCATCAGGGCAGGTGCCAGGAAAAGCGTTCCAGCCAACAACGGCGAGAGGCCTCTCACATTCTGCAAGTACAGCGATTCCACGAACACCGTGACCGCGTAGAGAACGTTGCCAACCGCTCCCGTTGTCATGACCAGCACGAAGGGAAGGTTGCGAAAGAGGCGGAGGTCCACCAGCGGATGCTGGACCAGCCGCTCGCGGAATACGAACACGACGAAACAAGCGCAGGCGCCTGCGAAGCAAAGCCACGTCGCGAGGGATGCCCAACCCCATGAGCTGCCCTGGATGAACCCAAGACTCAAGAGGCCGACGCCACCGGCAATCAGGAGGGCGCCGGGGAGATCGACATGGCGATCCGCCGCCGCGTCGCGGCTGTCGGGGACAAACCTGGCGGCCAACAGGAAGCAAGCAGCTGCCAACGCGGCCAGCACCCAGAAGATCCAGCGCCATCCGGGACCGCCAGCCAGGCCACCTCCCACGAACGGCCCAAGGGCGGTGCCCAGATTGGCGAGACCAAACGTCAGGCCGAGCGCTCGGGCTCGGATGTGGTCGGGGAAGGCGTTGGAAATGGCCGAGACACCCACGGGGAAAATGAAGGCGGCACCGATGCCCTGGATCACCCGGAAACCGATCAGGCTCCCGATGTCGGGGGCAACGGCTGCACCGACCGACGACAGGACGAATATGCCGATGCCCCACAACAGGACGGGGCGCCGGCCGAACATATCACCTAGGCGGCCGCCCACGATGAACATCGACCCGAGGGCGAGCATGTAGGCGCTGATCGTCCACTGCGTGGCCTGCGATGAGGTATGGAAAGACTCCCCGATACCGGGAAGGGCGAGGTTGAGCGCGAAGAAATCGAGTTGGATGCAGAACAGTGCGACGGATACCGCCGCCAGAATCCCTCTCCGCGAAGCTGCGGGCGTCATGGTCACATCCGCAGAGACCTCGCCATCGCCGTGATGGTACTTCCGGGATCCCCCGTAATGACTCCCTGCCGCATTGAGTCGCTAGGACACCGGGCCCAACATCGCCTTGTCGCTGAGCGAGTGCGTGCGCTCCATCGTCATCTTGAGGTCGCGCGCGTAGGCGCAAGAGGACCCCGATTCAAGCCTTCTCTCATGTGACTATGTCCAAGCCGCCGCAAAACCGGACCCGCTTTGATCCTGACCTCGGCGGATGTCTCGTCGGCGTCGGCACCCGATGACCGTGGCCTATCCGTCCCACCGTCACGGAGGGCCTGTTGAGCTACGTGGCTGCACCGTGAACCCCTTGCGCAAGCTCAAAGTACCGACAAGGCTCCCTGCATCGAACCCCTACCCCTCGGAAGGGATGGCGGACTATGTGGTGCGTAGTCGAGCAGGCTGATGTGCCTGCGGAGGAACTCGAACGGAAGGACGGAGTGGGTTGGGTCCATAGCCCTCCAAGCGGCCGGCCTCATTCTGTCGAGGGTTCGCTTCTCGATTCGAGCGGTGAGGTATCCCGGCCTTTCCAAACCCAGGCCCCCGACGCTGACAACAACCTCTGATGGCCGGGGAGCACTGGGAACCTGGAGACCCAGGTTCGCCACCGCACGGATCAGAGGGGCAGAACTTCACCATCCCTCTACAAGCGCTGGCCGATGAGTGGAAGGCGGAGCAGCGTGATCGAGCGAGCGCGGAGGATGCCTCGGGTGCGCGGCGTACAGCACAGAGCGATGCAGATAGAGCCAACGAACGCGCCTTGTTCAAGTCAGTCCACGACGCCTACATATCCGTGGCCTCGGACTCCCTACAACGAGCTCTGCAACGGGGTACGTTCGTTGTTACGGCCGCTAGCGCTGTCGTCACCCTCTACACCGGCATCCTCGGCGTCCGCTTCGCGACCGGGAAGGGAAGCCAGCTCATCCCGGCGCGCGGCCTCATTCCTGCTCTCTATCTCGGCGCTGCAATAGCGCTGTCCGCCGCTTACGTCGCCTTCCTCAAGAGCTCAACGGTCAATATCGCACTCCTTCCCTCCGGAATCGGCGCAGACGTGGCTGAGGCGCGCCTCCGAACGTTCCTCTTTTGGACAACGAGTGGTGTGCTCAATAGATCCTGGGCTATCCGTAGCGCAATCGGCGCGCTCGCGCTCGGAGCTGCCACCCTTCCGCTACCTTTCTTGTCAATCTCAGACGGAGCGGCATGGCTGTCGGAGTTGGGGTGGTTGTTGGTTGTCGCATTCGCAGTCTGCTGGAAGCCGCGACCATGGGAGAAGCAGACCCCTCCCGAAGGCGTTCCCGTGCCAGCCGCTCTGCGATAGTGAGTAGAGCGGTCCGAGTCCACACGTCGGCTCACACATAATCAGCCGCAGCCACTCGTGCTGGGGCTACCACAGTGACCAGCGAGAACGACGGGGAGTGCTCCGGGGGTGAGATTCGAACTCACAACCTAGCGGTTAACAGCCGCTTGCTCTGCCATTGAGCTACCCCGGAAGGTGGAGCAAAGAGCTCCGAACAGCCCCCGCACGATATCAGCGGGCCAGACGGATGCCGGCACCGGAATGACCTTCGACCAGGAACGCAGGTCGCCTGCCAGCTGGGACTTGAGACCCTTTTGCTTTCAGACGTCACGCCGACGCGGCCTCTCGCGTAAGTTCTCCCGTATCCGCACGACGAACCAGGAGCGCCCGCGATGACGATCGAGAAGACAGCCGTACCGATCCTCCACGATGACCGGTTCTTCATCGGCGGGATGTGGGTGGAGCCCTCCTCCTCCGATGTCATCGAGGTCATCGACTCCGCGACCGAGGAGCCGTATTTCAAAGTCCCCGAAGCGCGCGACGCGGACATGGCCCGGGCGGTCGACGCCGCTCGCGAAGCGTTCGACCGGGGCCCTTGGCCACGTATGTCCCACAAAGAGCGCGCCGACTATCTGCGGGCAATCGGCGAGGGGCTGCGCGGGAAGTCGGAAGAGGCGGCACAGCTCTGGCCGCGGGAGTCCGGTGCACTCTTCAGCGTCGCCCAGTACATGGGGGGCGGTATGGCCGGTGTCTTCGACTACTACGCCGGCCTGGCCGACACGTATCCCTTCGAGGAACGACGGCAGCCGACCATGGGCGGCGATTTCGGCCTGCTGGTCCGCGAGCCGGTCGGCGTCGTCGGCGCGATCATCCCCTGGAACGGGCCGCTGAGCCTGATCTCCTACAAGATCGCCCCCGCGCTTCTCGCCGGCTGCACCGTCGTCCTCAAGTCGTCGCCCGAGGCGCCCGGCGACGCCTACCTCTTCGGGGAGATCGCAGAGGACATCGGACTGCCGCCAGGCGTGCTCAACATTGTCACCGCGGATCGCGAAGTCTCCGAGCTCCTGGTGCGCAACCCCAGCGTCGACAAGATCACCTTCACCGGCTCGACCGCAGCGGGGCGGCGCATTGCCTCCCTCTGTGGCGAGAGGATCGCCCGCTGCACCCTCGAGCTCGGCGGCAAGTCGGCTGCGGTGATCCTCGACGACATGGACCTCCAGGCCGCGGCGAGTGCCATCTCCGGTGCGGAATGCTTCCTCAGCGGGCAGGTCTGCTCCTCCCTGACGAGGATCATCGTCGGCCGCGACCGCCACGACGAATTCGTCGAGACTCTGGCGGGCACGTTCTCGAAGGTCAAGGTCGGCGACCCCTTCGACCCGCAGACCCAGATGGGGCCGCTGGCGATGAGCCGCCAACGCGACCGCGTCGAGGGCTACATCGCCAAGGGCATCGAAGAGGGTGCGACCCTGGCGACGGGCGGAGGCCGGCCGAAGGATCTCGAGCGTGGCTACTACGTCGAGCCGACGGTGTTCGGCGACGTCGACAACAACTCGACCATCGCGCGGGAGGAGATTTTCGGGCCCGTGCTCAGCGTGATCCCGGCCGACAACGAGGACCACGCCGTCGCTCTGGCGAACGACACGATTTACGGCCTGAACGCGTCCGTCTTCACCAACGACGTCGACCGGGCCCGTGCGGTCGCCGGCCAGCTGCGTTCGGGCACCGTGGGCCACAACGCCTTCCGCACCGACTTCGGAGTGGCGTTCGGAGGCTTCAAGCAGTCCGGCATCGGTCGCGAAGGTGGAGTCGAGGGCCTACTGCCCTTCCTCGAGACCAAGACCGTCATCCTCAACGGCGAACCCAGCGGAAACTCGTAAGCCCGGCAGGTTTGGGCCGCCGCTAGGCCGTCAGGACTCTTCGAGGTAGTCCCGGAGCAGGTGGGCCGCGTCCGGGCGGCGGAGCTTGGCCAGGGTCTTGGACTCGATCTGGCGTACCCGTTCACGGGTCACCCCGAACTCCTTGCCGACCTCTTCGAGCGTCCGGATCTTTCCGTCGTCGAGCCCGAAGCGCAGTCGCACGACGTCCTGCTCGCGCTCGGACAGGTGCCCGAGAGCCTCACGCACCGCCGCATCCAGCAGCGAACGCGTCGCCGCGTCGTCGGGGACGACTGCTCCTCTGTCCTCGATCAGATCCGACAGGTTGAAGTCGTCTTCGTCCCCGACCGGCTGCTCCAGCGACACCGTGTCCTGGTTGATGCGAAGGATCTCACGCACCCGCTCCATCGGCAGCTCGACCCGTAGCGCCACCTCTTCGATCGTCGGTTCGCGTCCGAGCTCCTGCAGCAGCTGGCGCTGCGCCCACACGACCTTGTTGATCGTCTCGACCATGTGTACCGGGATCCGGATCGTCCGAGCCTGATCCGCGATCGCACGCGTGATGGCCTGACGTATCCACCAAGTTGCGTACGTCGAGAACTTGAACCCCTTCGTGTGGTCGAACTTGTCGACCGCCCGCATGAGCCCGAGGTTGCCCTCCTGGATGAGATCGAGAAAGGCGAGGCCCCGGTTGCGGTAGCGCTTGGCGATCGACACCACGAGGCGGAGGTTGGCCTCGATCAGTTCGTCCTTGGCCTTGAGGCCCTTGCGCATGAGGCGCCGGTACCTCGACTGCTCGGCCGCGTCGAGGAGATCGGCATCGTTCCCGTCGCCCGTAAGGGCCAGTTCGTACGCCGCCAGCTTGGCCGCGGCCGCGTTCCCCTCTTCGATCGTCTGCGCGATCTCCACCTCGAGCTCGGCGTTGAGCAGCGGGACCCGCCCGATTTCTTTCAGGTAGGTGTGCACGGGGTCTTCCGCGCTGCCACCCGAATCTCCGGACCCGGCGCGCTTGCCGTTCGTCGTGCGACGGGTTTCCGTCTTCGCACCGTCGCTCTTTGCGGCCCGTGGCGCCTTGCGGGTCTTGACCTCGACGGTCAATTCCTCGACTTCGATGACCTCCACCACTTCTTCGACGATAAGCGTCACACCCTCAGCCGTGACGCGGTCGATCAATGCGGTGAGCACCTCGGGTGTGAGCTCGACCGTGCGCAGCGCCTCGACCAACTCACCTTGGGTCAACTGACCCTTCTCGCGGCCGACCGCGAGCACCGCTTCGAAGTCGGCTTGCGGCACTCCTTCCGGCAGCGCAACGTATGAGATCGATGCGAGCGAATCAGAAGTGTCGTTGGACGACGCGGAATCAGTTCCGCCGTTTTCGATCGCGATCGCAGAATCTTCGCTCATACCCCTGCCACGCTCAAGCCTCCCTCTCCACCAACCACGCTACCAACCGGTCAGCTGCATCGCGTCCCGTCTCCGATTCGTCCAGTTGGTTGAGCCAAAGACCCACTTGAGCGGACTCCGCCGCAGGTGCTTGCCACGCGTCACCCCCCGCGCGCGACTCGATCTCCATCTCTGCGAGCGCCCGGCGCGTCGCGCCACGCACAAGCACGAGGACCACGGAGTCCACGGGATCCCCCAGTTCGGGGTCACCGGCCATCGGCTCTTCGACAATAACCCGACGCAACACGATGCCGACTTCGGGCGCCGCAGTTTCCACTGCGGCCTGCACGCTGTCGTGCTCGAGGAGTGCGGTAAAGGCCTCGCGCTGGACCGGGTCGGCGAAGAGCACTGCGTGCACGCGGTCGGCCACGTCCTCGGGACGATGCACCGCGAGTTTGAGCGCCTCGAGCCCCGGACCCGGGCGCAGCGCCGACGCCGCGGCCACCGCGGCCCCGTCGCCCGAGTCGAAGTGTTCGCTGTCGTCCTCGGGGTAGTCCATCGGCGGCGGCTCGTCGCGCCGCGACCTGCCGCGGCGACCGGTCGGCTCCGCTGGGGGATGCGCGCGCAAGTGATCGAGGCGCTCGCGCAGCCGCGCCGCATCGACACGGCAGCGATCGGCCAGCTGCATGATGTACTGGTCACGCACCAGGTCGTCCGGGTGTTCCGCCACCGCCGTCAACGCCGCCTCCGCGGCGCGGGCGCGTCCCTCTGCTGTCGTCAGGTCACCTGCTCCCAACATGCGGTCCACGCGGAACTGGAGGAAGGGTCGCGCCTCCTTGATGGCACGAGCGAGCGACCCGGGGTCGGTGCGTGCCAGGTCCCCGGGGTCGCTGCCGCCGGGAAGCTCCGCGACCACGACGTCCACCTCGTGCTTGCGCTCCCACTCGTAGACACGCGACGTCGCGCTCTGCCCGGCGCTGTCCGCGTCGTAGGCGAGCACGATGCGCTTGGCGAAGTTGCGCAGCAGCGTGAAGTGCTCCTCGGCCAACGCGGTACCGCACGTGGCGACCGCCCAGGGCACATCCGCTTGGAAGCACCCGATGACGTCGGTGTAGCCCTCGCACACGACGACCTCACCCTGGGCGATGATGCCTTGCTTGGCCCAGTTCAACGCGTAGAGCGTCCGGCGCTTCGTGTAGATCGGCGACTCCTGCGAGTTCTTGTACTTCGGCTCGGGCCGCTCCGGCGGGCCCTGGCCGGGGCGGGGCGGGAGGATGCGCCCCCCGAGCGCGATGGGCCGGCCGGAGGGGTCGCAGATCGGGAACAAGATGCGGGAGCGGAAGAAGTCCTGCGCGCGCCCCCGGCGGTTGATGAAGCCGAGGCCCGAGTCCGACAGGACCTTGGTGGAGAGATTCAGGGCCTTGGCCAGCGCGTCCCAGTCGTCGGGCGCCCAGCCCAGCCGGAACCGGCGAACGATGTCGCCGTCGTAGCCGCGTGACCGCAAGTAGTCGCGCGCGGGCCCGGCATCAGGCGACCGCAGCAGCCGGTCGTGATACCAAGCAACGGCGCGCTCCATCGCGTCGAGCAGCTCGGAGCGCCGCTGGTGGTCCCGCCCCATTTCCTGGTCCTCGTGCAGCGTGATGCCGGCCCGGTCGGCCAAGAAGCGCACGGCGTCCACGAAGTCGAGGTGGTCGACGGCGCGCACGAAGGTGATGGCGTCGCCCGAGGCCTGACAGCCGAAGCAGTAATAGAAGCCCTCCTCTGCGTTCACGCTGAACGAGGGGGTCTTCTCGGCGTGGAACGGGCACAGGCCGCTCCAGCGCCGCCCGACCTTCTTCAACAAGGCGTGCTCGCTGATGAGGGCCACGATGTCGGTGGCCGCCCGGACCTGGGCGACTTCCTCGTCGGGGATCCCCACGGCCCCGACGGTACCGCGCCCATGTCCGGGGCTGAACGGAACCGACAGGACCCTGACCTAGCGTCGTCGGATGGTTGTCACCATCTACGGCGTCTGTGCTCTGACCTTCATGATGCTCATGTACGCGCTCGAGCGACGCGGCCGGGCGTTCGTCCTGGCCTTCGCCCTCGGCTGTGCGCTTTCGAGCTCCTACGGCTTCCTCTCGGGAGCGTGGCCCTTCGGGGTGGTCGAGGCGATCTGGACGTTCATCGCGCTGGGCCGCTACATCGCCGCCGGCCGCTCCACCGAGGCCCCCGCCTGATCAGGCTTTGGCCTTCTTGGCGCCCTTCTTCGAGGCTGCGTCCTTGGAGCCGTTGCCGGCCGGCGCGCTTGCCAGCACAGCCTGTGCCGCCGCGAGCCGGGCCACGGGGACCCGGAACGGCGAGCAGCTCACGTAGTCGAGGCCGGCCCGATAGAAGAGGTCGATCGAGGCGGGGTCGCCGCCGTGCTCGCCGCAGACACCGATCTTCAGCGACGGGCGCGTGGCCCTTCCTCGCTCCGTCCCGATTCGCACCAATTCGCCCACGCCGCCGGCGTCGACCACCTCGAAGGGGTTGCGCGGCAACAGGCCCAGCTCCAGGTAGGCGTCCATCATGCGCCCCTCGACGTCGTCACGGGAGAAGCCGAACGTCATCTGGGTGAGGTCGTTGGTGCCGAACGAGAAGAAGTCGGCCACTTCGGCGATCTCGTCGGCCCGCAGCGCGGCCCGCGGCGTCTCGATCATGGTCCCGATGGTCACCTCGAGCTTCCCGCCCTTGCCCGAGCCGTTGCCCCCGCCTTTCACGCCCTTGGAGGGACGCGGCGCGCGCTCCTTGTTCACCTCGGCCACGGCGTCCTCGACCCAGCCCCGCGCCAGCGCGAGCTCTTCGCGCGTCACGGTGAGCGGGATCATGATCTCGACGATCGGGTGCCCGCCGTCGGCCACCCGCTGGCGGGCCGCCTCCATGAGCGCGCGCACCTGCATCGCGTACAGCCCGGGCTTGATCACCCCGAGGCGTACACCCCGCGTCCCGAGCATCGGGTTCGTCTCGCGCCACGCGAGCGCGGCCTCGTACAGCCGTCGCTCCTCGGGGTTGAGGCCCACGGTGGCGTCCTTGTGGGCCAGCTCCTCGGTCGAGGGCAGGAACTCGTGCAGCGGCGGGTCGAGCAACCGCACGGTGACGGGCAGCCCGTCCATCGCCGCCAGGATCGCCAGGAAGTCCTCGCGCTGGACCAGCCGCAGCTCCTCGAGCGCGTCCGCTTCCTCCTCCGGCGACTGCGCCAGGATCATCCGCCGCACGACGGGCAGCCGGTCCTCACCGAGGAACATGTGCTCGGTGCGGCAAAGCCCGATGCCCTCGGCGCCCAGATCGCGCGCGTTGGCCGCGTCGTCGCCCGTGTCGGCGTTGGCCCGCACGTTCAGATGGCCCTTGCGGATGTCGTCGGCCCACGAGAGCACGGTGGCGAAGGCAGCGGGCGGCGAGGCCGACGTCAACGGCACCTGGCCCGCGATAACGATGCCGGCGCCGCCGTCGAGCGAGACCCAGTCGCCCTCGAAGAGCACCTCGTCGCCCACGGTGACCGAGTGGGGCCCCAGGCGCAGCGCCTCGGCGCCCACGACGGCGGGCTTGCCCCAGCCGCGTGCCACGACGGCGGCGTGGCTGACCAGGCCGCCCCGGGCGGTCAGGATCCCCTCGGACGCCAGCATCCCGTGCACGTCCTCGGGGGACGTCTCGCTGCGCACCAGCACCACCTTTTC
>Ga0210399_10000525_pt1 | contig 30798 bp, 27 predicted proteins | sample IncBWC14MmetaG_FD_150865 | JGI IMG/M metagenome (GOLD analysis project Ga0210399, IMG submission 150865) | Forest soil microbial communities from Barre Woods Harvard Forest LTER site, Petersham, Massachusetts, United States - Inc-BW-C-14-M | ecosystem: Environmental > Terrestrial > Soil >... | reverse complement strand
GACGCTAAAGGCCTGCTGAAGACCGCGATTCGCGATGAGAACCCCGTTGTCTTTTTCGAAGACAAAATGATGTACAAGCTGAAAGGCCCCGTTCCGGCGGACGACTACACGATCCCGCTAGGCGTGGCTGACGTGAAGCGCAAAGGCGACGACATCACGCTTGTGGCAACGAGCAGCATGGTGCAGATCGCGCTGGGCGCGGCGAACGTGTTGGAAAAAGAAGGCATCAGCGCGGAGGTAGTCGATCCGCGCACCACCTGGCCGCTCGACGAAAAGACCATCATTGACTCGGCAAAGAAAACCTCGCGCGTGATCGTCCTCGATGAAGGCTACGGCAGGTACGGAGTCACGGCTGAACTCGCGGCGGTGATTGCAGAAGGTGCATTCTACGATCTCGACGCACCGGTAAAACGCATGGGCGCGATGCACGTTCCAATTCCATTTTCGCCGCCGCTGGAAGACGTGACGGTTCCGACAGAAGCAACAGTTTCGGAAGCAGCAAGACAAATGTGTAACAAGACGTAGCGCCGGCGTCCCGCCGGGCTGTCGCGAGGGCGTCTCGCCCTCGGTTCAAGCTAGCGGCTAGAAGCTAGCAGCTAGGAGCTGATTTATGGCACTCAAAACCCACGGAACCATGGCCGTCGACTGGGAGCAGCGTATCGACTTCGACCGCCTCCGCCGCGAGCGCCTGCAAAAAGCGAAAGACTTGCTCAAACAGTCGTCGATGGGCGCATTGCTCTGCTTCGACATGAACAATGTGCGCTATCTGACGTCGACGCACATCGGTACGTGGGCGCAGGACAAAGCCAACCGCTTCACGCTCCTCCCGCAAAACGACGAGCCCATCCTCTGGGACTTCGGTTCCGCCGCCAAGCATCATCAACTGAATTGCCCCTGGCTCGGAGATCGCTCGCGCCCCGGTATTTCGATGTTGCGCGGCACCATGTCGCCCGAGCATGGACGCGCTGAAGACGTCGCCAAGAAGATTCGCATTGAACTCGAAATGCGTGGCCTGCACAAAGAACCCGTCGGCATCGACATCATCGAGCTTCCGGTTTTATTCGCGCTGCAACGCGAAGGAATTCAAGTTGTCGACGGCCAGGAGCTCATGTCCAATGCCCGCGTCATCAAGACGCAGGACGAAATTTCTCTCCTCAACACCTCGGCCATGATGGTCGACGCCGCCTACGATGAGCTCTACCGCGCCATGAAGCCCGGCATGCGCGAAAACGAAGCAGTTGGTTTAGTCAGTAAAGTCCTCTACGATCTCGGTTCGGAATATGTCGAAGCGGTGAACGCCATTTCCGGCGAGCGCTGCAATCCGCATCCGCATGTGTTTTCCGATCGCGTTCTGCGCCCCGGCGACCCCGTCTACTACGACATCCTTCACTCCTACATGGGATATCGCACTTGCTATTACCGCTGCTTCACCATCGGCTACGGATCGCACGCGATGGTGGACGCTTATAAGCGGTGCCGCGATTATCTCGACGCCGCCATCGAACTGATTCGCCCTGGACGCAACACCGCGGAGATCGCGGCGGTGTGGCCCAAAGCGCAGGATTTCGGTTTTCCCAACGAAGAAGCCGCGTTCGCTTTGCAGTATGGCCACGGCATCGGGCTGGCAATCTGGGAAAAGCCAGTGATTTCGCGCCTGGTTTCGCTCGATCATCCGCAGACGCTTGAGCCCGGCATGGTCTTTGCCCTTGAAACTTTCTGGCCCTCGACGGACGGCTGGAGCGCGGCGCGCATTGAGGAAGAAATTGTCGTCACGCCCACGGGACACGAAGTCATCACGCGCTTCCCGGCAGAGCAACTCCTGGTCGCCGGCGCGCATTACCACACGGTGAACGGCCCGCTGCCGACCACTAGAGATTCCGAAGCACCGCCCAGCGCGCATGTCCTCGAGATGATCGAAGCCAGCGCCAAAACTGAGCGGGTGGAAGTTTAGAGCTGCCGTTCCTTTTTGTTTTTTTCTTACCTCGAAAGGGCGCGGCTTTAAGCCGACGCCGCACAGGCGCACAATCGAACGCGGCTTTAAGCCGATGGGGGATGTCAGCTTAGGGAAGAGTTGTCAGCATCCGTGAAGGCCCGCAGTCGGCCTTCTTTCAACGAAACGACTATGGCCTTCAGCGTTGTAATGCCCGCCCTCGAGATGGCGCAGGAAACCGGTAAGCTCATCGCCTGGCGCAAGCAGGAAGGCGACCGCGTCACAAAGGGCGAGCCGCTCCTCGAAATCGAAACCGACAAAGCGGTCGTCGAAGTGGAAGCACCCGCCGATGGCATTCTGGCGGGCATCAAAGCGACCGCTGGTGACGATATTCCTGTGGGGCAGACCATCGCATGGATTGTTGCGCCCGGCGAAGCGCCCCCGGTTGAAACTAAGTCGACTGCGCCAGCCGCGAGGGCTGCATCGCACGCTAAGCCCGAAACCGTTGCGACAATTCCCGCCAGCGACTCAGCGCAGCCCGCTTCGAACGCGGGCGCGAAGATTTCTCCCAAGGCGCGCCGGCTCGCTAAAGAATTGGGTGTAGATCTCGCCACGGTGCGCGCCTCGGGACCGGGAGGAGAGATTCTCGCGTCCGACGTTCAGGCGGCAGCCTCAGCGCCTGCCGCATCAGGGCCTCCAGATAAAAAATCCGGAAGTATCGAAGTCCCCAGTTCGCTCGGTCGCATTATGGCCGAGCGTACCACGCAGAGTTGGACCACCGTCCCTCACTTCTTCGTGAGCCGCGAGATTGACGCGAGCGCGCTTAACGAATATCGCGAACACATAGTAGCGGAGGTCGAGCGCGCGCATCAGGTCCGCGTCAGCCATACCGATATCCTCGTCGCGCTCGTGGCTCGCGTGCTCCTGAAGCACCCACGCCTGAATGCAAGTTGGAGCGCGGAAGGAATTCGCCTGCACGATCACGTGCACATGGGCATCGCCATCGCCGTCGAGGACGGCGTGGTCGCCGCCGTAGTTCGCAACGCGCATAGCGCGAGTCTGCCGGAAATCGCGATCCAGCGGCGGGACGTCGCCGAGCGGGCACGGGCCGGGAAGCTGCGGCCAGCCGATATCGCCGACGCCACGTTCACCATCAGCAACCTCGGCATGTATCAGGTCGATCAATTCAGCGCGATCATCACGCCGCCGCAAGCCGCCATTCTCGCGGTTGGAACCATTGCCGACCGGGTCGTCGTGGTTCAGGGCCAGCCCGCGGTTCGGTCCATGATGACACTAACTATCTCGTGCGATCATCGTGTCGCCGATGGCGCCCGAGCGGCGCGCTTCCTCAGCGACTTGGCCGAGGCAACTCGAGAGCCCGCCAAAATATTGAAATAGAAATTTGCTCACAGCCCGGCTAATGTTTCGCGGCATGACGTACCGGCTCCTCTGCATCCACCGACCTGTGACTTCGGGTTGACACCACGCTCTTCTGAGCCCGGACTCTTCTCCACAAGACTTTCAGAAACGTCTGCACCACCGGCGATGGATCGTGCTCGCGATACGCTGCCAACAGTTCGGTGCGCGCCCGCACGCCCGCCAGACGGCGGAACACCACGTCCTTGCGTTGCAGGTTGCCAATACATTTCGGCACGATCGACACTCCGATGCCGGCGGCCACCAGGCTCAGCGTGGTCTGAATTTCCACGGTGCGCTGTACGACGACCGGACGGAACCCGGCCTGCTGGCAAAGGCCAATGATATATTCCGTCCAACTTGGACGAGGATGGTCTGGGTAGAGAACAAAAGCCTCCTCGCTCAGGGCCGACAGCGGCACGGCGGGCAGCTGCGCCAGGTGGTGCGAACTGGGCAAGGCAACATACAACGGCTCGCGCGCAATCGTGCGAAACACCAGGCCCTCGGTCTTGGCGGGAAGTCGGAGCAAGCCAATGTCGATTCGCTTTTCAGTGAGCGCTTCAATTTGCGCGTAAACCGTCATCTCCGAAAGAGTCAGATCGACGTGCGGAGCGGCCTGCAGGAACTCGCGCAATACTCCTGGCAAAACGTCGTAAGTCGCCGACCCCACGAACCCCAGATTGAGCGTTCCACTCACCCCGCCTCCGGCGCGCTGGGCAGCGAGCACGGCCTCGTCGGTTCGCGCCAGAATCAAACGCGCGCGTTCGAGAAAGACCTGGCCCGCCGGAGTGATCTGCACCCGTCGTCGGTTGCGAAACAGCAGTTGCACCAGCAGGTCCTTTTCCAGAGCCTGAATCTGCCGACTAAGAGCGGGTTGGGCGATGCGCAGACGGTGAGCGGCGTGGCCGAAATGTAATTCCTCGGCCACGGCCACGAAATAGCGCAGCTGGCGCAAATCCATGGGCATTATTGTAATGCCGACTCGCTATTACTGGAACCATCCAATGTATTGGACGTATCAGCCAAATCAGGGGCATAGTAGTAGGCTGTGTTTCTGCGATTTCTTGAGATCCAGGGAATCCAGGGGCACATGTCGGGCTCAGTTCTTGGCCTGCCCGTTCCAGCTAGGTCAACGGTAAGGTTATGTGGTTAGTTCGACTGGCGCTGCGGCGCCCCTACACCATTGCCGTCTCTTGCCTGCTGATCATGATCCTCGGCGTGCTATCGCTGACGCGCATGACGGTGGACATCTTCCCGGTTATCGATATTCCGGTGGTCGCAGTCGTGTGGACCTATCCCGGACTCTCGGCGCAAGACATGGAACGCCGCGTGGTCCTGATCAGTGAACGCGGCTACTCCACCACTGTCAACGGAATTTCGCGAATCGAATCGCAGTCCATCCCGGGAATTGGGCTGCTGCGGATTTACTTTCAGCCAGGGACGGAAATTGGCGCGGCCATCGCACAGATTTCTTCTGTGTCGAGTACCATCCTTCGGATCGCGCCTCCCGGCATCACGCCGCCCAGCGTAATCCAGTTCAATGCCACCAACGTTCCGGTAGCGCAGCTCACGATTTCCAGCAAGACTCTCTCCGAACAGCAACTCTACGACTATGGTGTGAACTTCATTCGCATACGACTCTTCACGATTCCCGGACTTTCCAGCCCGGCCCCATTTGGAGGCAAAGAGCGTCAGGTCATCGTCGACATCAACCCGCAGGCGCTGGCGGCGAAGGGCCTATCGGCGGGAGATGTGGTGAGTGCGCTGCAGACGTCGAATGTGATTCTGCCGGCGGGCGATGCGAGAATCGGCAACACCGACTACACCGTGCAACTCAACTCCAGCCCCGACACGGTAGCGCAGTTCGGCCGCATCCCCATCAAGGTCGTTGGCTCGGCAACTGTTCTGCTGGGCGATGTGGCGAAGGTGTCGGATAGTTTTGCCGAGCAGCGCGGCATCGTACACGTGAACGGCAAACGTGCGACCTATCTTGCCATCCTCAAGCACTCCGACGCGTCGACCCTGGCCGTGGTGGAAGCGACCCGCGACATCTTGCCGATTATCAAGGCTTCCGCCCCTGAGGGGATGGACCTGAAGATCGACTTCGATCAATCCGTGTTTGTGCGCGCCGCGATCATGGGAGTGGTGCGCGAAGCCGTGCTCTCTTCGATTCTCGTCTCGCTGATGATTCTGGCTTTCCTCGGAAGCTGGCGCAGTGTGATTGTGGTATGCACTTCGATCCCGCTGGCCATCTTCACCGCCATCATCGGCCTGAACCTGAGCGGCGACACCATCAACATCATGACCCTGGGCGGCCTTGCGCTCGCCATCGGCATGCTGGTCGATGACGCGACGGTCGAGATCGAGAACATCAACCGTAACTTCGATATGGGCAAGTCGATCATGGTCGCGATTCTCGACGGCGCCAGCCAGATTGCCGTGCCCGCAATTGTGGCGACGCTGGCCATTTGCATCGTGTTCTTCCCAGTCGTCCTGCTGTCGGGCGCGTCCAAGTACCTGTTCACGCCCATGGCGCTGGCCGTGGTGCTGGCCATGCTGGCTTCCTATATCTTGTCGCGCACGCTGGTGCCGACGCTCTCGCGATATCTCTTCGAAGGTCACCGGGAAGCGGATGAAGCCAAGGAAGAAAATCCCGGATTCCTCGGACATCTGAACCGTAAGCGCGAACACGCCTTCGAGCGCCTGCGCACCGGCTACGGAAACATCCTGGATCTGGTGCTGCATCACCGGGTGTTTGCGTTGTGCATGTTTGGACTGATGTTCGCGGTCACCGCGGTGCTGCCCTTCATCATCGGTACGGATTTCTTTCCCACCGTCGACGCGGGGCTGATGAAGCTTCACGTCCGCGCGCCGGTCGGCACCCGACTGGAAGATACCGAGCAGTTGTTGATGAAAGTCGAAGGACGGATTCGCGAGATCATCCCGCCAGACGAAATCGATACGATTAACGATATGGAAGGTCTGCCCACTTCCTATAATCTCGCTTTCGTGCCCATCGACAATGTGGGCGACATGGATGCCGAGGTCCTAATTGCGCTGAAGCCTTTGCATCACCCCACCGAAGGCTACATGGAGAAGATCCGCGCGCAACTGCCGGGCGAGTTCCCGGGATCAAGTTTCTATTTCCAATCGGCGGACATCGTGAGCCAGGTGCTCAATTTCGGCGTGCCCTCGCCCATTGACATTCAAGTCGAAGGGCCGAATCTTGACCAGTCGTATCAGATCGCGCGCCAGCTGAAAGATGAAATCCGCAACGTCCCCGGCGCGGTTGACGTACATGTCAAGCAGGCGATCCGGTATCCCGCGTTGCATATCAACGTTGACCGCGAGAAGGCGGCGCAGTTGGGCCTAACCGAGCAGAGTGTCGCTAACAGCATGCTGATCTCGCTGTCGTCCAGTTCGTTGATCGCGCCATCGTACTTCCTGAATCCGACGAACAACGTCAACTACATCGTGGCCGTGCGCATTCCGCCCGAGCGCTTCGATTCCGTCGGAACGCTGATGAGCACTCCGCTGAGCCTGCCTGGAGCCGCCAACCCTTTGCAGGCGGCGAGCGCCCCGCAGACACAGCCTGTGCCCCAACCGCAGTATGAGACGCTGGCCAACGTATCGCAGATCGTTCCGGATTCTGTTCCCGCGGAAGTCAATCACTACACGGTGCAGCGCGTGATCGATATCAACGCCAACATTCAGGGCCGCGATCTGGGCTCGGTGGTGGCCGGCATTCAAAAGAAAATCGAGAGCCTGGGGAAACTCCCTCTCGGCATGCGCATCAGCATTCACGGTCAGTACGAGGTCATGAATTCGTCGTTCCGCAGTTTGCTGATGGGCTTGATTCTCGCCATCGTGCTCGTGTATCTGCTGATCGTGGTGTTGTTTCAGTCCTGGATCGATCCTTTCATCATCATGATCGCCGTTCCCGGAGCGCTTGTGGGAATTCTGTGGATGCTGGCCATGACCGGCTCGACCATCAACGTGGAATCGCTCATGGGGTCGATCATGGCGGTCGGAATCGCGACCTCCAACTCGATCCTGGTGGTCAGCTATGCCAATGACGCCCGGGTCGAGCACGGCATGTCGCCCATCGAAGCGGCGCTGGAAGCCGGAAAGACGCGGCTGCGGCCGGTTTTGATGACCGCGCTCGCTATGATCATCGGAATGGTTCCCATGGCGCTGGCTCTGGGCGAGGCCGGAGAGCAGAATGCTCCCCTGGGCCGTGCCGTGATTGGAGGACTGGTGGTGGCGACCGTGGTCACCCTTTTTATCGTTCCAGTTTTCTATACACTGTTGCGAAAGGATTTTCCCACGCGCCACTTGCTCGACGCCAAGTTCATCGCCGAAGCGCGCGGCGAAGAGTTCAAAGGAGAAGAAGCCTGATGTCTGAATCGCAAGGCCGGCGCCGCGGATCTGCCTGGCTTTATCTCGCCGGCATACTGGCCGTTGTGGTCGCGGGGATCGGGGCCTTTCTTCTTTTTACTCGCCAGCGCGCCCACGTGGAAGCCGCCACCCAGCAGTTGACGGTGGAAAGTCAGAAGGGGCCGGCGGTTGAGATCGCCACCGCCCACAGAGTCGCGGGCTCCGACATGGTCCGCCTGATCGGCGAAGCGCGTCCCTACCAGTCGGCGATCCTGTATGCCAAAGTCAGCGGCTATATGCGCAGCATCAGCGTCGATAAGGGCGATTTCGTCCACGCGAACCAGGTCATCGCGGTCATCGAATCCCCTGAAACCGACAAGCAATATCAAGCCGCAGTCGCCGACGCGCACAATAAAGAGCTCATCGCCAAGCGTGCCGCCACGCTGGTCAAGAAAGAAATGATCTCGCAGCAGGATGCGGACCAGGCCGAAGCCGACGCCGCGGTCTCCAAGGCGAACCTGGAGCAGATCGGCACTTTGAAATCGTATGAAGAGTTGCGGGCTCCGTTCAGCGGAACCGTGACGGCGCGCTATTCCGATCCCGGCGCCCTCATCCAGAATGCCGCCACGTCGCAGACCAGCGCGCTGCCCTTGGTCGAAGTCTCGGAGACTACGCGACTCCGCATCTATGTTTATGTGGACCAGGCGCATGCTCCCTTTGTCCGCAACGGAGATGTCGTCACCATTACCGATCAGGCCAACCCGAGTCTGAAAGTGGTGGCGCGGGTCACCCGTACCAGCGGAGAGATTGATCCCAAGACTCGCACTTTACTGGTTGAGATCGACGTGGACAATCCGCACAACCGCATCCTCGCCGGCAGCTTCGTGCAGGCTGAGTTGAAAGTGCAGACGCCGCGCTACGTCGAGGTGCCGTCGGACGCATTGATCGTTCGCGGAACCCAGATGTTCGTGGCAGTCGTGACCCCCGACAACACAATCAAGTTCACGCAGGTCGCGGTTGCCGAGCAAACCGGCGAGACCGCGCGCCTGTTCAGCGGTTTGGACGAAGGTGAACGCGTCGCCCGAAGTATTGGAGAACGCGTGCCCGAAGGCGGCAAAGTGCAACCGGTCGCGCATCCCGGCAGTTGATTCGATTTTGGGTGGCGCGGCGCTTTCAGCGCTGCGATGAAGCGCGGGAAACCTGGGTGAGAGTCGCGCTCTAACTGTCGGATGAAGACACACGCACATCTCGCAAACCTGGCGGCATTGATTCTTTTGATCGCGATCTCTCCGGTCTCCGCCCAGGACAAACCGCTGTCGCTGGCGGATTGTTATCGCCTCTCCGAGCAGAATCAACCGGATCTCGCCACCGCCGAGGCTCAAGTGCACGTGGCCGAAGCTCATCTCAAGGAACGCCGCTCGCCATACTTTCCTCATCTCAGCTTCGGCGCCAACCATAACCAGCAGACCTACAACTATGCTGCAACGCCGGGGACCTCTCCTGCCACCGCCAACATTTCATTCAACGGCGAGAGATGGTCGAACTCTCCCTATTACTACACTGGATTGAACTTCAGCCAGAACATTTATGACTTCGGCCTGACCCGCGGTTCGGTCGAGCGCGGGAAAGCAGAATTGGCGCAGGCGCAGGACAATCGCGACCGTGTACGCCAGCAAACGCTGCTCAATGTGCGTAACGGATATTTCAGCGTGCTGGCGGCGCAGCAACTGGTCCAGGTTCGGCAGACGACGGTTCAGGATCAGAGCAAGCATCTCGAGCAGATCAATGCCTTCTTCCAGGTGGGGCGTGTTCCCAAGATCGACGTTACGCGACAAGAAGTGCAGCTAGCCAACGCGCAGCTCGATTTGGTGCAGGCGCAATCCGATCTGACGGTAGCTCAGGCGGCTTTAGCGACAGCAATAGGACTGCCGGTGAAGAATACATTTACCCTGGTCGATGTATTGAATGAGGCGCTCGCGCTGGATCCTGTCGATGGATATCTGACGGACGCGCGTACGCTGCGCCCCGATCTGCACGCCCTGCGTGAGGCCGTTAAAGCCGCTGAAGGGGACATCGTCTCCGCGCGCTCGAACTTCAAGCCCCGCCTGAATTTCTCGAGCTTCGCCGATTTTCAGAATCTGAAATTTCCCCTGATCTGGAACGTGGGCTTCGGCGAGAGCCTGCTGCAGCCGCTTCTCACCGGCGGCTTCAATCGCGCCTTTCTCAACGAGACCGAGCAGGCCAAGAGTGCAGTGGAGTCGAACCTGAAATCCGCCCAGCTGCAGGTCGATCGCGAGGTCTACACCGACTACGCCAATACGACCGTCTCCCAGCAGCAGATCGGCCTGGCGACGAAGGCAGATTCGGAAGCGCGTGAAAATCTGGCGTTCGCCGAGGGCCGCTACTCCGCAGGAGTGGGAAACATTATTGAATTGACCGACGCGGAATTGTTAGCCGCGACCGCCGGAGCCCAGGTCGTCACCGCGCGCTACAACTACCAAATCGCGTATGGCCAACTGGAAGTCGCAGCCGGAAAAGATCCGAGCGATTAGCGCGGTAGAGGAGAGCTGTTTAGAAAGTGATCAGCTTGCCGTGAAAAACGCGCGAGGGAAACCCGCCTGTCATCCTTCGCGAAGCGAAGGATCTATGCAACACGCTGTCAAAAACTGCGCAGGTCCTTCGCTTCGCTCGGGATGACAAAAGCGCGCCGGACGCAGCGAACTTAAACTACTCCTGCACGTCATCCAGCAGCGACCGCAGCTTGCCCGACCGCGACGGGTGCCGCAGCTTCCGCAGCGCCTTGGCTTCAATCTGCCGAATGCGCTCGCGCGTGACGTCGAACGACTGCCCAACTTCCTCCAGCGTGTGCTCCGAGCCATCGTCCATCCCAAAACGCATGCGGATGATCTTCTCTTCGCGCGGGCTGAGCGTCCGCAGCACGTGCGCGGTGCGCTCCTTCAGGTTCACGTTCAGAATAGCCTCAGCGGGCGACATCTTCGTGCGATCTTCGATCAGGTCGCCGAGATGCGAATCGCCCTCTTCGCCGATGGGCGTCTCCAGCGAAATCGGCACGCGCATGATCTTCTTCACCTTGCGTACCATCGCCTCAGGAATGTCCATCTGCTTGGCGATTTCCGCTGACGTAGGTTCGTGCCCCGACGCCTGCACCAGTTGCCGCGAAGTTCGAATCAGTTTGTTCACGACTTCAATCATGTGTACTGGCAGCCGGATGGTACGAGCTTGGTCGGCGATCGCCCGGCTAATGGCCTGCCGGATCCACCACGTCGCATACGTAGAAAACTTATAGCCGCGCCGGTACTCGAACTTGTCCACCGCCTTCATCAACCCAACGTTGCCCTCCTGGATCAGGTCCAGAAACTGCAGCCCGCGATTGCCATATTTCTTGGCGATCGAGACCACCAGCCGCAGATTGGCTTCGATGAGTTCGCGTTTGGCCTGCTCCGCGTTCATGTCGCCTTGGATCATCCTGCGCTGCGTGCGCTGCAGGTCCGGAAATGTCATTCCGGCTTCGTCTTCCAGGCGTTTGATCTCGACGCGATGCTGCCGCTGGGCGGCGCGGTAATTCTTCTTAAGTTCTTCGCTGCGCGTAGCCGTAATCTTCGCTTCCAGGCTTACTAGTTCGCGATCCAGCGCGCGCATGAGTTCGATGGTCTTATTCACCCGCTCGATCAGGCGCTTGCGCTCCGCGTGGTTCAACCCGAGGTTCCGGATGATGAGCGAAATCCGCACCATCTCGCGGCCCAACTGCCCACGGACCTTACGATATTCTCTCGGCTTCTTCTTCGCCGGAATCGTGTCCAGCCTCTCGGCCAGCCGGTTGGCGGTCTTGTAATGCTTGTTCAGTTCGTCGATGCGGCCCGTAATATCGTCGACGCGGTTCTGCAGAATCTCGTCCGTGATCTCTTCCTCGTCGAACACCACCAGGTCTTTGATCGAGCGCAGTCCGCGTTTCAGATCTTCGCCCAGGGCCAGCACCTGCTGGATGACAATCGCCGAGCGCGAAAGCGCTTTCATCGCCGTGACTTGTCCGCGTTCGATGCGCTTGGCAATCTCCACTTCCTCTTCGCGGGTCAGCAGCGGCGAGGCGCCCATCTCGCGCAGGTAAACCCGCACCGGGTCGCTGGCCGAGTCGGGAGCGCCCGGGGTCAGATCGAGTTCGACTTCCTCGGAATCGTGCGCCGTCCGCCGCTCCAGCGCGGAATACGGCGAATGCGGCTCTTCCACTACTTCCAGTCCGCGCGTGCCAATGGATCCAAGCAGATCGTCTACGTCCTGAGGGGATTGCGTGTCTTGTGGAAGCAGGTCGTTCACCTCGTCGTCCGCGATATCGGTCTTTCCGTTCACCAGCATCGATCGGTTCTTCGTGTCGTTCATCGCCAAGTGGAATGCCTCTTCAGTGCCTCTGTATGGGCCGCCTCTGTATGGCTGCCTTTGTGTGGAGAGAAGGGAGCTTGGCTAGTCGTGGCAAGTTCAACAGAAAGCGCGGAATTTAGCCCTTCCTGATGCTAGCACAGCTGTGTCCGCATTCCTATTCGCGTGTGGAGAGGGGTCATGTGGGGACGGGCGCCTTCGCCCGTCTCGCCAAGCCCAGCGAGGCGGGCGAGCGCAACCACCGCTCCGGATACGACATAGCCCGTAACGGCCGCTGGTGCAGAGGGATAGAAATGGTCGGGGCGCGCGGATTTGAACCGCGGACCCCCTGCGCCCAAGGCAGGTGCGCTACCAGGCTGCGCTACGCCCCGACCGCTTGATTATAAATGAGATCTGTGCCGGTGCCGGGGCATCCGTATGGTCAACCCAATTCGAGAAAACATCGGAGAACCGAAACCCGCCGCCAACCATCCTGATGCAGAATGAAGCGTGGCCATGGCGGAATCCATAATCCCATCCGGCGACTGGAAGAGGCTGGACGGAATCGATTTACTGCGCGGGCTGGCGATCTTTTTCGTGTTGATGAACCACGTCAACATTCGCCTGCTGGGCGCGGACGTGCTCTATACGAAATTCCTTCCCGAGCAACTCGTCCACTTCCTGGTTTGGAATGGCCAACTCGGTGTGCAGATGTTCTTTGCCGTCTCCGGGTTTCTGATTACCTCGATCACGCTGCGGCGCTGGGGATCGCTGGCCCGAGTCAGCCTGAGCGGGTTCTACCGGCTCCGTTTTGCCCGGATCGCGCCGCTGCTTCTTTTGCTGTTGGCGGTTCTCAGCGGGCTGCACTTCGCTGGCATTCATCATTTCGTTGTGCCCGCAGAGAGGGGAGGACTGGGGCGGGCGCTGCTGGCCGCGCTCACGTTTCACGTCAATGTTCTGGAAGCGCGCCGAGGATATCTGCCGGGGAATTGGGACATTCTCTGGTCGCTGTCAGTGGAAGAGATTTTCTATCTCTTCTTCCCCGTCGTGTGCCGGATATTGGGGCGAAGCAAACTGTTGTTCGCGGTTTTGTTCGGTCTGGTCGTGCTCGGTCCATTCGCGCGTACGGTGTTCGCACACGGAAATGAAATCTGGGAGGAGTATTCCTATCTGGGTGGAATGGAAGGCATCGCTTTGGGATGTCTTACCTCACTGATCGTCTCGCACACTCGCTTCTCGGGCGCAATGCTTTGGGTTCTGGGTGGCGGAGGGGCGGCGATCGCGGCCAGCAGCCTGATTTTTTCGTGGCAGGCCTATGTGGGTTGGCCAGGCCGGACTGGCCTCAATATGACGATTCTCGGCGTGGGCACTTGCATGTTCATCGCCGCGACGGCGCAGACGCGATGGCGAAGTCCGCGCCTTCTCGCGCCATTGCTGAAAATTGGCCAATACAGCTATGAGGTCTATCTAACGCACATGTTCGTGGTTTTCGGATTCTTCGGCCTGTTTCTCCAGGCCGGCGGGCGGATGCGTCTCGTGCCCGGGTTGTTCGTCTCCACCATTCTGGTTGCCGGTTTGCTGGGCGCCGCGGTTTCCACTTTGTATTCCGAGCCCATGAATCGATTCTTGCGGAGGGCCGCAGGCAGCGGTCTTGGACTCGCCCCGACGGGCGAAACCGCACTGAAATAAGAGCCCGCGTAGCTTCAGTCATCTGTCCTAATCTGATTAGCGTCTCTCCGCTCTCACCGTCAGCGTATAATTTTCCCCCAGTATGCAGAAGCCGCGTTACGCGCTGGTGGCGTATCTGAAGAATCCCGCAGGAGAGTTCGTAGAGAACCTCCGGCGCGATTTGCATCCCGACCTTCCCCACCTGGCGGCCCACCTGACCATCCTGCCTCCGCGCCCTTTGCAGGGTTCCGAGAGTGAAGCACTGCAGGTTCTGCAGCGCATCTGCGGCCACGAGGAGCCCTTCGAGGTAACCCTGGGCGATGTAGAGACGTTCGTCCCGGTCACCCCCACGGTGTACATCCGCGTTGACGGCTCCGCCGGACGCATGAGCGAGCTGCACAGCAAGTTGAATACCGAAGCGCTCGCGTTCAAGGAAGAGTGGCCTTACATCCCCCACCTCACGATCGTGAAGATGACCGCCGAACCGCCCGCCCAGACGGCCTTTCAGATGGCCCGAGAGCGCTGGGCTCATTATTCGGGAAGCCGTCGCATCCTGCTGGAACGGCTGACCTTTGTCCGGGAAGACGTCCGCGAAGACGCCCACAACTGCTGGGTCGATCTGGCGCCCGTGGTCCTCGGCCGTACTCTTGTTCCGCGATAACCATCCGTAATCGGCCCTCCGGTTACTCGTCCAGTTACTCCGGCCATAGGCCCATGGCCCTAGGTACATCTCCCTCCCGTGCGTTGAAAAGCCGCGCCCATGGCTGTAGATAAAGAGTAGGGCAAGTATCCGGCTATCCCTATCAAAGGCCACTTCGACACGGGGTTCCGGTTAGGACGGGAGAGCACATGCAGATCGGAGTTTACGGTTCGGGGTATCTGGGAACAGTAATTTCGGCCTGCCTGGCAGATTTTGGCACTCCAGTCTCCTGCTGTCATCCCGACCGGTCGCGCATGGTCGAGATGGCCCAGGGCAACATCCCCTTCTTCGAAAAGAATCTGAAAGAGATTATCCGCCGCAACGTGCGCGCCGGCCGCCTCGCTTACTCCACCGACATCGAATCGTTTGCCCGCAAGACCCAGGTCATTTTCCTGGCCGAAGATAAAGCCGACGGTTTGATGGACGTGGCCATGCGCATTACACGGCTGGCTGCCAAGCCTCCAATTCTCACGATTGTCACGCCGGCTTCGGTGGGGACCGCGAACGCACTGGAAAAAAGCATCAAAGACGCCGGATTGCAGGCCACCATCGTGTCGCAGCCGATGTTTTTCACCGATGGCTGCGCCGTCGAAGATTTCAACTGGCCCGATCGCCTGATCCTGGGATCGACTTCGAGTGAAGCCGTCCAGATGTTGAAGCAGATTTTTCATCCCCTGGTCATGCGCGGTGTGCCCGTGATTGTGACCAACCAGGCGACCGCGGAGCTGGTGCGGGAAGCGGCCACCGCATTTGTGGCGACCAAGATTTCTTTCATCAACGAAGTGGCTGCGCTGTGCGAACGCGTGAACGCCGATGCCGTCAACCTGGCCCTGGCTCTCGGTCTCGACAAGAAAATCGCTCCCCGCTGCCTGCAACCCGGCGCCGGCATGGGCGGGGTATTCGCGGAATCGGATATGGACTCGCTCGCTCGGTTGGCCGAGACCCATGGCGTACCCCTGAAAGTGCTCAGCGCCGCGCGCGACGTCAACCACTACCTCGCCGATCGCCTGGTCGACAAAATTGCCCTCGTCCTGAACTCCGTGGAGAACAAAGAAGTCGGCATTCTGGGGCTTGCCTTCAAGCCCAACACAAATTCAGTCGCGGGATCGTCGTCGGTCCGCCTGGCCGAGACGCTGGTTTCCAAAGGTGCGCACGTCCGGGCTTACGACCCCGTGGCCATTCCCGATGCCAAGACAAGGCTCAACAGCACGGTCCGTTATTGCGATTCCGCCTACGCTGTGGCGGAAGGTTCCGACGCGTTGGTGGTCGGCACCGGCTGGCCCGAGTTCCGCGCCCTCGATTTCGACCGCATCAAGCACCTGTTGAAAAAGCCGGTTATCGTCGACACCAAGAACCTGCTGGATTCCACCCGCCTGCGCGCCCTGGGATTCGAATACGTAGGCGTAGGCCGCGGCTAAAGGCACGATCACCCACAACTCATATGGGGATGGCCGCCTCGGCCGTCCAAGCCAGAGCCTGCCCTGAGCGAGCGCAGCGAGTCGAAGGGGCGAAAGCCCGGCGCACTCATAAGTAAGCCCTCCCCTGTACTTCTGTCGTCGCCTCAGCCCCTGCCATCCGCCACCGACAGTTGCTATAATCAAGCCGAGTGGTGGGAATAGCTCAACTGGCAGAGCACCGGACTGTGGCTCCGACGGTTGCGGGTTCGATTCCCGTTTCCCACCCCAGATTTTTCCTCCCACGGCCCTGTAGCTCAATTGGATAGAGCATCAGTCTTCGGAACTGAGGGTTGGGGGTTCGAGCCCCTCCGGGGCCGCCATCTCGATCTTGGACGTAAAACCATCAACCACGAAGTCTCACGAAGGCCTTCGGGTTTCCTTCGTGAGCCTTCGTGTCCTTCGTGGTAAGGGCCTTTCTTCCTGCGGCCCGAAATCACGATAGCGCTGGTTTTCCGCCTGAGATAGAATTCTGCCTCAGTTTTCCCCGCGTGAAACGCATCTTCCATCTCGGCGCATCCTCCTCTCAACTGGGGCCTCTGGAGGAGCGCCTGCTCGAGGCCCTGTGGGAGCGCGGCCACGCCACCGTCCGCGATCTGCTGAATCGTGATCTGCTGAATGATGCTGGCCCCTGTCACGGCCTGGCCTACACGACGGTGATGACCACGCTCGACCGCCTGTTCAAAAAGAATCTGCTGTCGCGCGAGGTCGAAGGCAGCGCCTTCCGATACACGCCGCGATTCACTCGCGAGGAACTGCACCGGGAAGTCGCCGGCGAAGCCTTCCGGCAATTGTTGGATGCGAGCCCAACATCGTCGTTGCCGATCTCGTACCTGGTGGAAGTCCTGACCGAGCGCGACGCGCACCTGCTCGATGCATTGGGCCAGATCGTCGAAGCCAAGCGCCGGCAGTTGCGCAGTGGTGAACCACGCCTCGAATCCAAAAACCGCGAATCCAAGAATAAGGACAAAGCCTGATGTTCGCCGCCCGCGGCCTCGCCGTCTCCTTTTCCGTCTTCGTGATGGTGTACTGCGCGCTGTCGCTCGCGGTGTGCCTCGTCTGGCGCGCGGTCTGGCTGCGCAGCCAGCGGCATCCGGTTCGGCGGATTGCAGACTTGCTGTTTGCCTTGCGAATGCTCCCGCTGGTCGCAGCAGCCGTGATCACAGCAGCCTTCACCGTGCCCTCTTTTCTCCTGCTGGAGCCGCGCTCCATTGACGAGCCTATGAGCGGGATTCCGCTGGCGCTGGGAATTTGCGGAGCGATGCTCGGAATCTTTGGAATTGTGAACGCCAGCCTCGCGCTCCGCCGGGCCTCCCGCACGATTGCGACTTGGACGACCTCGGCGCATCCCGTCGACTCCGGCTCGCCCGTTCCAGTTCTGCGGATCTCGCAGATCATTCCGGCCATGACAGCCGCAGGCATTGTTCGTCCCAAAGTCCTGCTGTCCGCCGCCGCAGAGTCCATGCTGACCGCCAACGAATTGCAGACGACCCTGAATCACGAGATCGCGCACGTGCGCCGCCGCGACAACCTGAAAAAACTACTGCTGCGCTTCGTCACCTTTCCTGGAATGTCGGGTCTGGAAGCCGCCTGGCTCGAAGCCACCGAAATGGCCGCCGACGACGCTGCAGTCTCCAACGCCGGCGAAGCGCTGGATCTGGCTGCCGCGCTGATTAAACTGTCGCTCCTGGGCCCGGTCGAGGCTCCCGTGGATTTGACCGCCGCCCTGATTCACAGCCCCGCTTCGGTCATGAACGCCCGCATCGAACGCCTGATCGCCTGGAGCGACGTCCGCCTCGCATCGCCCCAAAGATTCTCTCCGTGGTATGGACTCGGCGCAGCGCTGGCCGCAGTTGCAGTCTTCGCCGTCACCTACAGCCAATTGCTGGTGCAGGTGCACACGGCGACGGAGTGGTTGGTAAGGTAGTTCCTTCTTCAGGAACCATCTCTTCGTTTGCGGCGTCAATTACTTAAGAAGGCCAAGTATGGAAACGCGAGTTGCGGCAGTCTCGATGTTGCTCCTCTCTTTGCTTTCGTGTGGATGCGAGAGCAAGCGCCCAGTGTGCGCTGCTCACTTAGAAGTTCGTCTAGATAATCTGACTGGTACGCTGCAACGTGATCTGAAGCACGTCGAGATGCGGGAGTTCATCTGGAGCCACTGGCGCGAACGACAATGCGCCACGCTGCTTCTAAAGTCGATATCAAAAGAAGGCAAAGAGTCGGACTCCAGCTTCGAAATAAGCGTCCTCCCGGCCGGAACGCTAGTAATGGTCGTGACCAACAAGCATGCCCGGTACGGCTATCAAGGGCAGGTATTCTGGCGCGAAGATTCTAAGTACGACGTCTACACAGTAGAACGAGTCCAGCCAAACAATCCCTACTCGTTGAGTGTGAATTCGAAGGTCGAGGTCCTGCCTGAGAACGCGAACTTGTCTGGTTCCGACTATTGTCTGCGATTCAAAGGGTGGGGGAACGAAGTAATGTCATTCCTCTGAACGATTCGCGGAACCGCTTCGAAAAATCGCAGATTGTCCCACCGAAACGATTCAGAAATTCACCCGCACCCCCACCTGCGCCGCAAACGGGATCCCCACAGTCGTGCCCGGCCCAAAGAAGTCTCCCAAGCCTCCGCCGGGAATCTCCAGTTGCTTGAAGCTGGTGACGGGCACCCGCCGGTTCGGCGCGCAGGTCGGGAAATCGAGGCAGATGGTGGTGGCGTTGCCGGCCGTAATGTCGCTCGGAATCAACGGCAGCGCGCTGACATTCGCCACGTAGTTTGCGCCGGGGTTATTCCGGTTGAACACGTTGAAGAACTCGGCAAAGGGGCGAACCTCCCACCGCTCACCGAACTTGAACGGACGCGTGACCCGCAGATCCATCTGGATGTAAGGCGTGCCGCGAAAAGCATCGAGCGCCGTAGGATTGCTATTCACAGAAATGCGCTGGCTGTTGTCCGCCGTCGTAATCGTGAACGGCCGCGCAGACTCAGCCTGCGTCATGGTCGTCAGTTCAAAGCCGCCGGGGATGTAGACCGTCCCTGCCAGCACGAACCGGTGCCGCACGTCTTCGCCCGACGGTCCGTAGTCGCCGGGGGCGAACGCGTTCAGCGGATTGCAAACTCCATTCACATAATCAAACAGCTCGCCCAGCACGCATCCCCAGGTTTGCGCTTTGGAAAAGGTGTAATTCGTAACCAGGTTGAATCGCTTCGTCACGTTCCCCTGAAGATGAAGCATCAAGGCGTTGTAGCTGGAGCGGTTGTCGGACCGGAAAACCGTGGCCGCGGTCGCAGAAACAAATGGATACGCCCGGTAAGCGTGATTTCCTTCCTCGTGAGTGTAGTCGGCGCTCGCCGTCCAGTTCGCGTTGAACGCATGCTGCACGCCACCGGTCGTATGCAGCGCGTACGGAGTCTTGTAGTTGGGATCGATCAGCGCCGCCGGAGGATTCGGCCCTCCATTCACCGCTTGCAACGCGGCGGCCCAGCCATTCTGCGCCAGATCGTTGTAGAAAAGTCCGAAGCCCGCACGGATCACAGTACGGCCGCTGTTGCCCGGCGAATACGCAAGACCGAGCCGCGGCCCGAATTGCTGGCGATCATCCTGCGGCGCGCGTTCCGGAAGCCCAAAAGACGGCAGCAAAGGAAATGACGGATTGATAGCTTGCTTATGCCCCGAGGCGATGAACAGCCCGAAAGTAGTTTGCCAGCGCAGTCCGTAGTTGACCGTGAGATGCCGCGAAACCCGCCACGAGTCCTGCGCATACAGCGCGAGCCGCTGGACACTTTGCGAGAAGCTTCCGTCACGAACAGGAGTGGTCGAACCTCCGCTCGCATAGTCGACGGGAAACTGCGCCAGATTCGTAGCATTCAACGTGTAGAACGCCGGATCGTTGGGAAACGAGTACAGCGTCTCCTGATTCCCCGGAAACGCCCCGCCCAGCACGGGCTCGTGAATGAAGTTCACTCCAAACTTGAACGAATGATCGCCCGTGGCGTGGCCGAGGTCGTAGCGAAACTGGTACTTCTGCTGATTGCGCAGCGACGGAAACAGCGTAATCGGCGTGGCGAACTGGTTGTCCCCATAAGTCTCAAAGCCCGAAACAGTCAGCGTCGTCGAGCTGAACGGAAACGCGAGCGCGAACCCCAGCGTGGAATTCCGCGTCTGCGTCAGGTGCAGCAGGCTGGCGTCGAACACAAACGTGCCCAGCCACGTCGGGCTGAAACCGTAGGTGTTGCTGACAACGCTGTTCCAGTAGTTGTTGTGCGTCGTCAATCCAGTCGAAGGCAGCGTCGCCTGCGCCACCAGCGCGTTGCGGGTCAGATAACTGTCTTCAGAAGCCCGCAGGAACCACTGCGACTTTGCCGACTGCGCCCAGTCCAGTCGCACCGAGCCGATGTAATCGCGAAACGGAATCGGCACGTTCTGCGGAACCGCAATCGATGGCACGCCGGGAATCAGACCTTCCGCGGCGATCTGTGCCAGCGCCTTGAACTCGTCAAGGCTATTGGGGCTGTAGGCGATGCTGGCGTTCTCCCGCACGTACTCGAAAGACGTGAACATCCAGATCTTGTCGTGGGCAATCGGCCCTCCCAGCGTGGCAACATAGTTCTGCCGCGAGAACGGCTGCTTGGGATTGGGCGCAGGATTCTCGATCGGAAAGCGCGCATTCAGCGCCGCTGCCCGCTCGTAGAACGCGCCGCTGCCGTGCCATTCGTTGGTCCCGCGCTTCGTCGTAATAACCACTGACCCGGCCGTGGTCCCCCCCGTATCGGCATCCTCGTTCGCCGTGCGCACGGCAAATTCCTGAATCGCGTCCGGCGAAAAGTTCTGCAGAAATCCACCAATCCAGTCGTCGGAGTTGTCCCCACCATCCACCGAAAGATCGTTGTTCAGCCCCGAACTTCCGCCGGTTGAAACGGCGGTGATCCGCGCCTTGGTTGGATCGGACGGCTCCACGGGCTCAGTTCCCGGCGCGAGATATGCAATGTTGGCAAAACTGCGCGCCGCGAGCGGCAGCGTCTGCAAATCCTGGCTGCCGATCACTCCCTGATGCACCACGCTCACCAGATCAATCGGCTGCGTCGTGATGGACGAATTCTGTCCTTGCACCGAGACCGTTTCTCCCGGAGCCGCGGCCTTCAGCGTGACCGTAACTTCGCGCACTGAGCTAACGGCGATGGAAACACTAGCCTGTGCCGACGCGAATCCGGCAGCGCTCACCGTGATGCGATATGTGCCCGGGAGCAGATCGTCCAGACGAAACTCGCCGCGGTCCTCGCTGACCGCCTCGCGCCGTAGGGACGAATCCGCCGCCTGCACCACGATCTTCGCTGCTGGAATGCGAGCCCCGGTCGCGTCCTGCACCGCCCCGCGCAGAGAGCCTCTGGGGTTTTGGGCTTGAAGAACTGCCCCCAACGCGAACGCCGACAACATGACGAGGCCCGATTTCCTGAGCAAATCTTTCCCCTTTTTCACCCTGAGATCGTCAGCGGAGGCTTGGGATCACGCTTGAAATCTTGATGGGCCAGAAGCATCGCCCGGTCAGAAATGGAGGTTAGCGTGACGAGATGAACTACTACCAGAGATGGTAGGAGCGGTACCGGTCGAAAATTGGCCATGGAAAACAATGCTGCGAAATCAGAGAAATTTTTCTAACGCTTCGGCTGTTTCCTTGGGCCGCTCCTCAAGCACCCAGTGCCCGGTGTCCTTCAACACAATGACGGTCGCATCTGTCGCAACCAACTTCGCTTGCTGCCCTAGCGCCTCTCCCAACGACTTGTCGCCGCCGATAGTCAGCACCGGCATGGTCAGTTTGCGCTGAGAGAGTTGAGCGAAGTCCTTCGCCGCCTGTAGGAACGAAACGAAATAGGCCCATCCCGCATGCATGCGTCCCGGCCGCGCGTAGGCTGCAGCGTAGGCTTTACGATCGGCTTCCGGAATCGACTTGGTCTTGTCAGCTGCAAAATCATCCCAGAAATAATCGAAATACGTACGCTCACGACCTTGAACCAGGGCTTCGGGAGTCGGCCCATTGAAGCGGAAATGCCATATGTTCGGGTTGTTATAGACGGCCTCCCAGCCCTCCACCCCGGGGAGAAAAGCATCCATCAACACAAGTTTCGTGACCTCCGTCGGGAACTGCGCGGCGTAGGCATACGCGACCATCAGGCCGATGTCGTGCCCCACGACCTCGGCTTTCTGCACGCCGAGCGACTTAACGAGGTCATGAATGCGGATTGCTGCCGTCTTCATATCCAGACCGTCGGAGGGAATTCCCGAGTCTCCGATGCCGGGCAGGTCTGGTGCGATCACGGTGAAGCGCTGTGCCAGTGCGGGTATTATCGGCTTCCACATTAGCGAGGTCTCCGCATAGCCGTGCAACAGGATGAGCGGTGTGCCGTGGCCAGCGGTCAGGTAGTACAGTTTGACGCCATCGATCTGCGCAGTGCGTGAGGCGATGGTCTCGTCGGGTGCGTGTGCATAGCCCTTCACGGGGAACCCAATGGAGAGAGCGAGCAGGCCGAACATAGCCAGGCTTAGAGTGCGCTTCATGAAATCAACTCCTCGTGCGTAAGATCTTCCACACACATTGTGAAAGCAAATTTGTGAAAGCGAGTTTCGACCCTAGTCCGACCACCGCTGCGGCGTGCGGTCCCATCGATGCTTCTTCAGTTCGGCGAGCAGCGATTTGTCCAGAGTGCCCGCGTCGCTCGTGGCAATGTTCTGCCGCACGTGTTGTGCTTTCCGCATGCCGGCAATCGTCGTGCTCACCGCGGGATGCGACAGGATGAACCGGAGCGCCATCTCCGGCATAGTCATCCCCGCGGGCAAAATCTCTTTCAGCTTGTCGACCCGCTTGACCGTCTTCGCCAGGTTCTCGGGACCAAAGTATCCCGCGCGCCAGTCGCCCTTCGGGAAGCGGGTTTCGAGAGTCATCTTGCCCCCCAGGCTGCCCTCGTCGAGCGGCACGCGGGCAATCACGCCTACGTTGAGTTCTTGGCACACCGGGAAGAGTTCATCCTCCGGCGCCTGGTCGAAGATGTTGTAGATCACCTGCACCACATCCACCAGACCGGTGCGCAGGGCCTTGATGCCGTTCTCCGGCTGCCAGCGGTTGATGCTCAGCCCGAAGTAGCGAATCCACTTGTCACGCTTCAGCTTTTCAACTGTGGAGCGGAACTGAGGCACACCCGTCCACGAATCGTCCCAGACATGAAATTGCGCCACGTCGATGGTATCCACCCGCAGCTGCTTGCGAATAAGGTCCGCATACTTGAAAACGTGGGCCGGAGAAAAAACGTCGCCGTACTTGTATTCCGGTAGCGCGGGCCACTGGTCGTTCGCCGGTGGAATTTTCGACGCGGCATAAATTCGCTTGCCCGCATTCCTCGCCATGATCTCGCCCAGCAGGCCGTCGCTCTTGCCCTCGCCATACGCCCATGCAGTGTCGAAAAAGTTGCAGCCCAGATCGACCGCCAACTGCATGGCGCCCAGCGATTCCTTATCGTCCGACCCGCTCCACCCGCTCATCCCCCACAGCCCGTGGGCCATGTCGCTGACGTCGAAGCCGGTACGGCCAAGCTTGCGGTATTTCATAATCGCGTCCTCCTGGGAATCCTACTTTGTCATCCCGAGCGGAGCAGAATTGCCATTTTTCGGGAATTCTGCGCAGTCGAGGGACCTTGGGTTTCTCTACGATACTTGATCAGAGCTCCTGAGGAATTCCGTCCGCAACGAGTCTCAGAAGCGGACTGACCAGCATATATCGAAGTCGAGATTCTCGCCCAACCACCGACCTGGCCGATCGATCACAAAGAGGCCCTTGCTGGTTTTTCGATCACAACCATCGAAATTTTGCGGCCTCGGGACCCGCCCATGAGGTGTTTAATGAGCCTAGATCATAAAGATGGAGGTCCTCTCCCAATGAAATCTGAATATCCTTTTAATCCAACGCCCGGCAGGAAAGATGAGCTGATCGCGCCCCCGCCCTCCCGCCTCATCGACGAGAAAATCTCGGACGAGTCGGGCACCGAGGCGAACACCAACAGCGCGCTGGCGCCGGCGGGTCTCAAGAATCCCTTCTGGAATTAATCTCGGCCAGCGCCGGTCGCGTCGCAACGCAGATTTCGTAGCGCAAATTTAGCAGAGACCGACCGGCGCTTATTTTTTGGCGCACAAACCGGCCTACCGCAAAATTGGCAGGCACAAGCACGGCCGGATCGCGAAATCCAGCTGCGACATTTCTTCCACCGCCGGATGCAGCAGCGAATCGCGGCACGGCTCCAGCGTAATCACAAATGGAAGCGAGGCCTTGTCACAGCCCGGCTTCTGCAGCAACGAGTCAATGTTCAGGTGATGCGCGGCCAGGATCTGTGCCAGCCGTGCCACGATCCCCGGCTGATCCCGCACAAAAAACCGCAAATACCATGGCGTCTCGAAATCGCTGCTAATCGTTGGTGTGGAGATCTCCGCCGTAGAGACGTAGCTTCCTACGTCTCTCTTGCCCCCTCCACCGGCCAAGCTTTGCGCCACGAACATCAAATCCGAAACCACCGCCACGGCCGTGGGATCGCCGCCCGCGCCCGCGCCCAGAAACGCCATATCCCCGCCGTACTGGCCCGAAGTCAGCACCAGGTTGAGATTTCTCTGCACCCGTCCAAAAGGAGAATCGGTCGGAACCACGCATGGCCCAACGTCAGCGAACAGAGTGCCTCCCTTCAAGTCGGCCCGCGAAATCTGGCGGATGGTGCAGCCCAACTCCGCCGCATAGTCAAAGTCAACGGCGTCCACCGATCGAATCGTACGGGCTCGAATCGATTCCCGCGCAACCTGCGTGTGCAAACCCGCCAGCGCCAGAATGGCGAGCTTGGCCCGCGCGTCCCCTCCATCCAGATCCTCGGAAGCGTCGGCCTCGGCATAGCCACGTGCCTGCGCTTCCTCCAGCGCTTCGCTAAAGGGAATGCGCGCGTTCTCGATCCGGCTCAGAATGTAATTGCAGGTCCCGTTCAGAATGCCCGCGATGCCGTGCAGCCGGTCTCCGCACAACCCGGTGCGCAGCGCCGGAAGCACGGGAACTCCTCCGGCCACCGAAGCACCGAACTCGATCTGGCATCCCTTGCTGCTGGCCAGTTGCAGAAGCTCAGGCCCGTGGCGCGCGATCAGTTGCTTGTTCGCCGTGACCACCGACTTGCCCGCCTCCAAAGCGCTCCGCACGATCTGCCCCGCGGGATTGAGGCCGCCGATCAGTTCGATCACGATCTCGACGTCCGAGTTCAGTACGGACTGCACGTCGTCGGTCCAAATGACGTCGCCCGGAACCCAGGGCTGCTTCTTTCTCTCCACGTTGCGGTTGCAGATATGGGTGAGCTTTAGAGAACCGCCCTCGTTCTCGCACAGGATTTTTGCCACCGCGCGGCCCACGGTTCCAAACCCGATCAGGGCGACGCGGCAGTCGGAGCTTCGTTCTGTGCTCTTCGATGTGGCCGCTTTCGGCGCAGGTCTTGAGGTTCGATTGGACAAAGAGTCTCTCGCTGAGAAAATGGAATCCCTTATCATACGTGCGACTAGCGGTTCCCGGAAACTGCAAACGTCACCGCGCGCGGCACTTCTCAAAGTTTCGACGTTGACTCAGAGAGAACCACTGCCACCCTGGGAGACTCCAACCGCGCTATTTCGGCTATCATCACTGCCTCCATGCCGTGTGTCCGTCATCACCGCTCGGGCGGTTTGCTTCTCGCCGGGATTCTGATGCTCTCGTCCGGCTGCAAGAAGAAAGACGCCGCGCCCCAGCCCGACCATCCCCGACTCAGCGCGAACGTAGTTCTCCGCGACGTTACATTCCATAGCCCGGCTCTCAACCGCGAAATGCCGTACCGCGCCGTCCTGCCGTCAAAAGTAGCGCCAGGACAGAGGCTGCCAGTGGTCTACCTCCTGCATGGCGGCGGAGGCGGATTCCGCGATTGGACGAACGACTCCGACGTCGCGCATTTTGCCGAATCGGGTCTCATTCTCGTCATGCCCGAGGGCGCCTCGTCGTATTACACAAATGCCGTCGACCCGCCGCAGGATCGCTACGAAGACTACATCGTGAGGGATCTCATCGCGGATGTGGAAAGCAAGTTTCCAGTGGCAACCGGCCGTGCGAGCCGCGCAATCGCAGGCGTCTCCATGGGGGGCTTCGGAGCGGTGAACCTCGCGTTTCATCATCCTGACCTATTCATTTTCGCGGGAGGACTGAGTTCCGCCATCGATGTTCCGCGCCGATCGTTCTCTATCAAGCGACTAGAGCAGTCACGCCACTACAACTCGATTTTCGGGCCCTCCGGAAGCCAGACGCGCCGCAACAACGATCCCTTTGTCGTGGTCCGGACCGCGAGTCCCGAGACAACTCCATATTTGTTTATGACCTGTGGGGAACAAGAAGGGCTGCTGCCTTCAAACCGCGATTTCGTCAAGCTGCTCGAGGCTCGTCACTTTCGCTACGAGTTTCACACCGTCCCCGGAGGACACGACTGGAACCAGTGGAATGCATGGCTTCCCACCTTATTTCGCAGCCTCGCCGAGCGCATGAACACGAACGATCTGATCGTCCAACCGCGGCCATGACCTGGCAAGGCGGCATCGCGCGCGGAATCGGCATCAAAGTTGATATCATGGTGCCTGCCTGCTGCGAGTCCAATCCCGGCGGGAGCATCGCGGACCCGTCGTTCCAGAAGCGCCTGTTCCTAACGAGTTATGCGGCCGAAGTTTGGCCCGAGCGCTAAGTCCGCAACCACGCCCGGCAGCGGGAGGAGAATGAATGATTCGAAAGTTCGCGACGGTTCCTGCATGCAGGATCGTTCTGGTGTTCATCCTGGTGACGATTCTGGTGGGAGCCACAACCGTCTTTGCCCAGCAGGCCCAAGCCCCACCGACCCCGGACCAACAAACCCCGGCGCAGCAGCCGCCCACCCAACCGACTCCGGCCTCACAGCAGCCCGATCAACAACCGTCCAGCACGCAGGAAGCCTCGCCCGCAGAGGTTGGTCCCACGCGTAAGCCAAAAGTGAAAGACTACAAGAACTGGACCTTCAACCTAGGCGGCGGAGCCAGCCTCACCAACGGCACCACCGCGAATTTTGTCCGCGGCGGAGGCCCCGTAGGGGCCGCCGGTGTGGCCCGCAACTACAGCAAATATTTTGGACTTCGCCTCGAATTCCAGTTCGACAACCTGCCGCTCCGCAATTCCGCGCTGGAGCTGGCGCAGGCGCCGGGGGCAACCAGTCATGTCTACTCGTTCATGCTCGATCCCATCATCAACGTGCCGGTCACGAAGGTTTGGGGCGGGTACATCGTGGCCGGTCCCTCCTTTTTTCATCGATCGGGCAAGCTGGATTCCTCGACCGCGCTTCCCGGATCGGCCTGCAACCCTTTCTTCATTTGGTGGGGACAGTGCCTGACTGGGAGCCTGCCCGTGCGCGGAGAATTTCTCAAGGCCAACCAGAACGAACTTGGCGCCAACTTCGGGGGCGGCATCACGCGTAAAATCAGCCCGAAGATGGAGTTTTACGCCGAAATCCGCTACCTGCACGGCAAGCACTTCAACATCACCACCGACCTGCGTCCCATCACCATCGGTGTGCGCTGGTAGCCGACCGATTTACAAAGGCGCTGATTACTCTGGATTCGTGCGGTAACTCCACAACTCCGTATTCGCCTTCTGCAATTGCACGAACGACGACGCACGCACCGGCTGTGCGACTGTGGCGTCTGCATTCGCTTCGCGCACGGCCGATTCGACGATACCGTGCGATGGAGCCAGCGAGCAGGCTGGATCGGTCACCGTGGCCTCTCCGGCCAGCAGGAACGCCTGGCAGCGGCAGCCGCCGAAATCTTCGCTGCGCCGGTCGCAACTGCGGCACGGCTCCGGCATCCATTCCTCGCCGCGGAAACGGCGGAACGAAGACGATTCCTGCCAGATCCACGCCAGCGTCTTTTCGCGCACGTTCTCAAACGACAAGCCCGGCAGCACTTCCGCCGCATGACAAGGCAGCACCTTGCCCGCGGGATTGATCAGCATCAACCTTCGCCCCCACCCTCCCATGCAGGCCTTGGGATATTTCGCGTAGTAGTCGGGCACGACGGAATCGATGCGAATCCGCCCGGCCAATCTCTTCTCGGCTTCCGCCACGATAGCCAGCGCTTTCTCCAGTTGTGCGCGCGTCGGCAGCAGCGCGGCGCGGTTGGCCAGCGCCCACCCGTAGTATTGCGTGTGCGCGATCTCGACGCGCTCGGGATTCAGTTGCTCGATGAACGCGATCATCTCTTCCAGGTGGTCGAGGTTCTGCCGGTGCACGACCAGGTTCACGGTGAACGCGATCTTCTTCTCACCCACCTGCCGGCGAATCGCCCGCGCCAGTTCGATTTTGTGCGCGTGCGCCCTCGCTCCGGCAATCCAGTTCGCTGCCTGTTCCCGCGAATCCTGAAAACTGATCTGGATGTGGTCGAGTCCGGCATCGACCAGCGCCTTCAGCCGCTCTTCACTCAGCCCGATGCCTGAGGTGATGAGATTGGTATAGAGTCCCGCGGCCCGCGCGGCAGAAATCAGTGCTCCCAGGTCGGTGCGAGCCAGCGGTTCGCCGCCGGTAAAGTGCGCATGCAACATGCCAAGCTTGCCGCACTGCTGGAAGACGTTAGTCCACTCCTCAGTCGAAAGTTCCGACTGTGTGCCCGCCAATTCCAAAGGATTCGAGCAATAGACGCAGTGCAGCGGGCAGCGGTGGGTAACTTCGGCGATCAGGGCGAGAGGATTTTGGACCAGTTCCCGGCGCGACTTCACCGGCGGATGCTCATTGTTCTCGACCATATTGTGTAACGCAAGGAACACTTCCGCGGGGAATGCGGGTCAATATCCGGCCTCGCGCCCGTGGCGGACCGCCAGAATTATGATCTCCCTCTGGTCGAAGTGATACAAGGCGATATACGCCCCGTGGCCGAATTCGATCACCCACTCGCGGAACTCTGGCGGCATTTCTTCGACTGGGCGACCCATCTGTGGGTGCTTGCCCAGCGCTTTGACGCCTTGCCGGATCGCTCTAACAGCACGCTTGGCGGCGTCACGGCTCTTTGGTTCTAAAAAGTTGTAAAGACGGGCCACATCCAGCAGGGCCGGCTGAGACCACTTCAGGCGCGGCACTTGGGTGGAGCGGCGTCCTTACCCGCTTCGAGCTTAGCTAGCCACGAGTCGGCTTCTTCTGCGGTGACGTGCAGGCCGGTTGCTTGATAATTTGCCCAGGCGGTTAGCGCGTCCTGCCGGAATTGCTCACGACGCTCCTCGCGCTCCACATACTCCTCGATGGCCTCGCGCATGAGCCAGTGCGCCGACCGTCGGCGCACAGCGGCAAGACGCTGCACCCGCTCCTTTACCTCGACATCGAGCTTCAGGCTGGTGGTAGAGGGCTTTGGCATGTGGTGTTCCAAGGTGTTACCTAGTGTCACTCAGTATAGCATTACGAGGAATCGCCGTCCAGCGGCTGGCCTCGTATTAATTCATCTCGCTCAATAATCTACGATCCGCTTCTTCTGCAACTGCTCCAGAAACACGCTGATGTCACTGCGAATCTTCGCGGGATCAGCCGCGTCGAACTGTTTCTGCAACTCCGCGATGATCTCGCCGAACGTGCGTTGGCCGTCGCATTGCTCCAGCACCTGCCGCCCGGTCCCCTGCAACTTGAGGGCGCCTTCGGGATAGAGGATTACGCGATCTTCTTCCGTTCCGCCCCATCGGCACCCGGTGGCGAGGCGCGGCTGGCTTTCGTCTGACGGTGGCGCCATCCTAGCTACCCTCGATGAGAAACGCGCCGGGCGGCGGCCAGCCCGGCTGCACGTAGGCAAAATAAAGCGCGTCCAGCTGCGCCCACAAAATGTCGCACTTATCGCGCAGCGCCTGGATGGCGAGTTCCTGCTCGGCCCGCGTCTTCGCGTTCTCGCACACGTAGTTGATCGCGAACTTGGCGTCTTCGGGGGCCTGCGTCAGGCGCACCTCGAAGTACGCCAACCCACCCGACAGCCACGGATAATGCTGGCGCAGCTTTTCCATGCGCAGCGAAATCAAGTCGCGCGAAAACAGTTCGGTCAGTGATGACGCGACCGCTTCCAGCAGACTCCGGCTGCGCACCAGATTGAGATATTCATTCACCGCGAAGCGCGTGGCCGGCAGAATCCCGCTCCCAGCGCGAACCTGTTCTGCGTCGAGTCCGGTGGCCTCTGCGAGTTTCAGCCAGCGCTTGATCCCGCCTTCGTTATGCGCGGTGCCGTCGCCGTCATGATCGATCACGCGCTTGCGCCAAGCCCGGCGAAAAGCCGGATCGGGGCCGCGTGAAAGAATGATCGAATCCTTAATCGGAATGACGCTCTGGTAGTAGTAGCGATTCAGCGCCCAGGCCTGAAGCTGCCCGCGGCTGAGCCGCCCTTCGTGCATCATCAGGTGGAACGGATGCTGGTGGTGGTAGCGCTCTTCGCCCACTCCACGCAACTGGGCCCGCAACCCATCGTACGAGAGCAGATCCGCGCTGGGCGCGGTTGCGTCTACAGGTCGAACTGCCATCCATCCTCCGCGATCTCCCAACCGGCTTCGCGTACCTGGCGATATTCGGGGCCCGCTTCGTTCAGCATGGGATTCGTGTTGTTGATGTGCACATAGATTTTACGTGGATGCTGCAGTCCCGCCAACTGAACCAGGCTGCCCTCGGTGGAAGAAACGGGAACGTGTCCCATCTGCCGCGCGGTTTGCCCCGACCCTTGAATCCGGATCAGTTCATCGTCACTCCAGAACGTGCCGTCGAACAGCAACACGTCGCAAGATTCCAATTCCTTCAGCAGCGCCTCATCGATTTGCGGAAC
>Ga0210399_10000524_pt1 | contig 30804 bp, 31 predicted proteins | sample IncBWC14MmetaG_FD_150865 | JGI IMG/M metagenome (GOLD analysis project Ga0210399, IMG submission 150865) | Forest soil microbial communities from Barre Woods Harvard Forest LTER site, Petersham, Massachusetts, United States - Inc-BW-C-14-M | ecosystem: Environmental > Terrestrial > Soil >... | reverse complement strand
GATCGATCCTTTCGATGAAGAGGTCCTGGCTGTCGAGGTTGGTGGTGGTGAAGCCCCAGCCGACCGTGCCGTTGTGGCCAAGGACGACGGCGGGCGAGCCGGGCGAGGTGGCGCCGCGGATATCGAACCCCGGGCCGACCAGGCGGGCGAGATACCAGGTGCCGGGAAAGGAGAGGGCAAGATGCGGATCGTTGGCGAGCAGCGGCTTGCCTGAAACGGAATGGGCGCCCGACAACACCCACTCGTTGGAAGCCTCGCGCTTGCGCGTGCCGATATTGTCCGTGGCGCGATAAAGCAGGTCGAGATCGGTCCCGTTCATCGCTTCGTTCGCCAGAGAGAGCGTCGAATCGCGGCTTTCGCCCGACGGCTGGATCAGGAACTTGACGCCGTCTTCGCCGATCTTGCGCGCGAGCCTGAGCCGCAGCAGCTCGGCGCGCCAATTGCCGTCCAGGCCGAGCGCCATCAGCTTGGCCCAAACCAGCGAATCGGCCGGCTGCCAGGCTGCGGGCCGGTAGCGGCCGCCGGACAGGAGATTGATGACGGTGAGCTCGAGACCGAATTGCTGGTCGTCCCGGGCGAGCCAGGCGTTCACGCCCGCGGCATAGGCGTCGATGATGGCGCGCATCGCCGGCGAGAGCGCGTTCACGCTGTCGGCTGCCTTGCGGTAGAGTCCGAGGCCGCGCATCGTGCGATCGGTGTCTATAAGGCCGGAGCCGACCAGCCGCGGCGGCACGATCTCGGAAAGCCGGCCCTGGCCCAGGCGGCGCATCAGCTCCATCTGCCAGAAGCGGTCCTGGGCGTGCACGTAGCCCAGCCCGAACGCCGCGTCCTCGAGGGAGCCCGCGATTATGTGCGGCACGGCGTTCTTGTCGCGCAGGATCTCGACCGGAGCCTTCAGCCCCTTGGCCTCGACATGGCCGCTGTAGGCCGGCAGCGCGCCGCGCACCTGAAAAAAAGCGCCGGTCAGGAACACCAGGATCGCCAGCAGCGCGCCGGCCAGGACTTTCGCCAGGCCGACGCCGAGCCGAACCGCCATTTTCGCGGGGGGTGCCCGCACGGGCTAGCCGCCGAGATAGGACAGAATGGCGTCGCGGTCGCTGTCGAGATCGGGCGCCGGTCGTCGCGTCTTGGGGTCGTCGAAGGCCGACATCTTGATGGGATTGCCCGCCAGCTTCAGCGTGCCGCCGCTGCCGTCGGGAACCTCGACCAGCATGTTGCGCGCGGCGATCTGGGGATGCTCCAGCGCCTGCTTGATGTTGTTGATCGGGCCGCCCGGCACGCCCGCCTTGGCGAGCACGTCGAGCCAGTGAGCCGTGGTGTGATCTTTCAACACCGCTTCGATCTCGCGCTCGAGCTTGCCGTGATGCTTCTGGCGAAGTGCGTTGGTCTTGTAGTTGGGGTCGGTCGCCATGTCGGATCGGCCGAGCGCCTCACAGGTCTTGATGAAGAGGCCGTCGTTGCCGGCGGCGATGATGATGGCGCCGTCGGCGGTGCGGAATGCCTGGAAGGGCGTAATGGTGGGATGGCGCGCGCCCAGCGGACCGGGGATCTCGCCCTCCACCGTGTAGCGCATGACGGCGTTTTCCAGGAGGGCGATCTGGCAGTCGAACATGCCGATATCGACCTTGGTCGCCTCGCCGGTCTTGAGGCGATGGACCAGCGCGGCATTGACCGCGACCGCGGTGAAGAGGCCGGCGCCGATGTCGCCGATCGACATGCCGACCCGGGCCGGTGGCTGACCCTCGTTGCCGGTGATGCTCATGACGCCGCCCATGCCCTGCACGACCATGTCGTAGGCGGGATCCTTGGCGTTGGGGCCGGTATGGCCGAACCCGGAGGCCGAGGCGTAGATCAGCTTGGGATACTTCTTGTGCAGCGTGTCCCAGCCGTAGCCCAGCTTCTCCATCGTGCCGGGCCGGAAGTTCTCGACGATCACGTCGGCCCTTTCGAGCAGCTTCTCGAAGATCTTGCGCTGCTCGTCGTTCTTGAGGTCGAGCGCGATGCTTTCCTTGCCGCGGTTGACCGAGGCGAAGTAGGTCGACTTGCCCTTGACGAACGGCCCGTAGGCGCGCGCGTCGTCACCGCCTTTGGGCGGCTCCACTTTGATCACCCGCGCCCCCATCTCGGCCATCAGCAGGGTGCAGTAGGGGCCGGCCAGGATGCGCGAAAGGTCGACGACGACGATGCCCGACAGGGGGCCCTTTGAACTCTGGGTCATGTCCGGTTCTTAGCCAGTGGACCGCCGTGAATCCAGCCACACGTTTGCCGCGGCGGCGCCGATCACGATGATGCCGCCCAGCAGGGTGAGGTCGTCCGGCTTTTCGCCATCGAACAGCCACACCCAGACCGGACCCAGCACCAGCTCGAGCAGGCCCAGCAGGGCGGCGCGGCCGGCCGGGATGCGCTTCAGGCTCGCCACGTAAAGCAGCAGACCGCCCGCGAGCTGGCCCGGGCTCAGCGCCAGCAGCCACGGGACCTGCGACCATGTGACGTTGGCGGGTTGGGCGAACGGCAGCGCCACCAGGCCGGAGATCAGCCCGGCCAGCCAGATCGCCGGTGCCATGCCGACGTCGCGGCGGTGACGCACGACGACGTAATTGCCGCTCATGCACAGCACGACGATGAAGGCAGTGGCCATGCCGGCGAGCGCGCCTGCCTGGAGCGAGCCCGCCACGCTGATCGCAAGCCCCAACACCGCGACTGCCATGGTGAGAACCGTATGGCCGTGCAGCGGTTCGCCCAGGACGAGGCGTGCGAGCAGGGCGGTGATGAACGGCGTGGCGCCGAACATCAGCAGCACATTGGCGACCGGGGCGAGACCCAGCGCCAGAATGAAGGCGACGAAGCTGCCGGCCAGCAGCAGCGCACTCAAGAGAAGTGCAAGACCCGCATTGCGAACGTCGATCCATACGCCGCGACGCTGCCAGAAAAGCAGCGGCAACATCGTGGCAACGAGCAGGGCCGAGCGCCAAAACGACACATCCCAGGCCGGCAGGCCGATGCGGCGCACAATGACGCCCGCCGTGCTGAAAACGGCCGCCGCGCCAACGGCATATGCGACGCCCAGCAGGGCGGAACTCTGTGACGGAACCGGCGTTTTCATCTCAAGCAAACTGTGAATACGGATTCGACGTGCCCCCGTCCATCGATTCCCTTGATCTGCCGCCGTTCAGGCCGCGCTTTCCGTGGTGGGGCGCGGATTTGCAGACGATCGCGGTATTGGTCGGCACCTACCAGGCGAACCTGGCGCCGCATACCAGCGAGCGCGTGTGCTTTTGCATGGCCGACCGCAGCGGTGACATTCTGGTGGGCATGCTCGACCGGCCGGCCAAGCCGCAGGCCAACCGACCGCTGGTGATTCTGGTGCACGGCATCACCGGCTGCGAGAACAGCTCGCACGTGCTTAACGGTGCGCGCCATCTGCTCGACCTGGGCTATCGCGTCTTGCGCCTGAACTTGCGCGGATGCGGCGCCTCGCGTCCTTATTGCCGCGAACATTACCACATTGGCCGCACCGCCGATTTCCGCCGCGTTCTGACGCAGCTGCCCGGCGAACTGACCGACAACGGCGTCGCGGTCGTCGGCTATTCGATGGGCGGCGCCATGTTGTTGAAATATCTTGGCGAGGAGGGCTCGTTCTCGCCACTGCGCGCGGCGGCCACGATCTGCGCGCCGCTCGATCTCAAGCGTACCTGCGAGCACATGCAGCGGCCGCGCAATTGGCTCTATCACAACTACCTGCTGACGGAGGTCAAGAAGGAGACGCTGGCCGAAGGCGGTGAACTTTCGGCGACGGAGCGCGATATCGTCCGCTCGGTGCGCAGCGTGCGCGAATACGACGACCGCTTCATCGCGCCGCGCTACGGCTTTCAAGACGCCGACGACTACTACGCGCTTTGCACGCCTCTGAACTACATGCCCGAGATCCGCGTGCCGACCATGGTGCTGGCGGCGGCCGACGATCCGTGGATTCCGGCTGAGTACTATCGGGACTTCAAATGGTCGGACAATCCGTTCCTGCTGTCGGTGATGGCCGAAGGGGGTGGCCATCTCGGCTTCCATGCGGCGGACAGCAGCCATCCGTGGTGCGACACGGTGCTGGAGAAATTCCTCGAACGAATTTGATAGACGAGTTTGATAGAATGGGGGCGTGAGCCCCGATCTGCCGCCCTTCCGACCGCGCTTTCCCTGGTGGGGCGGCGACCTGCAGACCATCGCCAACCGACTGCGCAGCGTTTCGACCTCTCTCGCGCCGCACAAGACCGAACGGCTGAGATTTCTGCTGCCAGACGGCACCGGCGACACGCTACTGGCCAGCCTCGACCGGCCGGCGACGCCGCGGCCCGGCGCGCCGCTCGCCATCCTGATCCACGGACTCACCGGCGCCGAGGACAGTCTCTATCTCTTCACCCTGGCGCGTCTGCTGCTCGATCGCGGCGGCTGCGTGCTGCGACTCAATCTGCGCGGCGCGGGCCCGTCACGGTCGGTCTGCGGCCAGCATTACTATGCCGGTCGCAGCCAGGACTTGCGGGCGCTGCTGATGGTGCTGCCTGACGAGCTCACCCGCAACGGGCTCGTGGCCGTCGGCTACTCGTTGGGCGGCGCCATGCTGTTGAAATATCTCGGCGAGGAGGGTGTGGCCTCACCGCTTGCGGCGGCCGCCACCGTCTCGGCGCCGATCGACTTGGCCGTCGCCTGCCGGTACATGATGCGACCGCGCAACCGGCTCTATCAACGCTACATCCTCGATCTCATGAAGGCCGAGGCGACCGGCTCGGGCGCCATCGTTTCGGCCGCCGAACGCGCCGCCATCATGGGCGCCCCAACGGTGTGGGACTACGACGACGTCTTCATCGCGCCCCGTTACGGTTTCGCCAGCGCCGAGGACTACTACGAACGCTGCCGGCCGACCCGGTTCATGGCCGGTATCCGCGTTCCCACCCTGGTGATGTCCGCACTCGACGATCCGTGGATTCCCGGCGCGCTCTATCGGGACTATGATTGGAGGTCCAATCCGTCGCTCACGCCGCTTCTGCCCGAGTCGGGCGGCCATGTCGGCTTCCACGGAACGAGCAGCCGGCAGCCTTGGAGCGACCTGGCCGTCGCGAGGTTCTTTGAACATGCTTGAAGCTCAGCCGATAGCCGTGATCGTGGGCGTCGCCTGCTCGTTGGTCGCGCTCGTCCTTGCCTGGCGCGCCTATCGCAGCGCGGCGGCCGAACAGGAGAGGCGCAAGCGCGAGAATGAAAAGCGCTGATCGTCAGGATGACAGAGAGATCGGTTCCTTCGGCGGCCCGTCGCGCAGCAGTGCAGCCAGCCGTACGCCGAGATCGAGCGGCTCGAAACGCTCGCGGGACGCCGCGATCTCCTCGGCGCGCCACCAGCGATGGCCGCGCGTCCAGCTTCGTTCGCGCTCGTCGAGGCCGGAGGTGTCGGCCTCCGTGCGGTCGGTATGGGCCAGGAAGAAGCGTTCCTTGTGCAGAACCTCGCGGCCGCGCCAGCTCATGCGGCGCTCGCGGGTCCACACCCAGCGCGGAGGATCGATCACCGGTAATTTCGTCTCTTCGCCCGCCTCGCGCACGGCGGCCTGGGCGAAATCCTCGCCGGCATCGACCATGCCGCCGATCATCACCCAGAACGGATCGTGGAACGGATGGGCGGGATCGAACACCGCGGGGTCGTGGACCTTGAACAGGAAGAGGCGATCCTGCGGGTCGAGCAGGATCAGCCGCGCCGACGGCCGTTCGATCATTTCAGCAGTTTCGCCGCGTCGACCGCGCCATAGGTCAGGATGCCGTCGCAGCCGGCGCGCTTGAAGCCGGTCAGGGTCTCGATCAGCACCTTGTTCCAGTCGAGCCAGCCCCGGTCGGCGGCGGCTTTCAGCATCGCGTATTCGCCGCTCACCTGATAGGCGTAGGTCGGCACGCCGAAGGCATCCTTCACGCGGCGCACGATGTCGAGATAGGGCAGGCCGGGCTTCACCATCACCATGTCGGCGCCTTCCTCGATGTCGAAGCCGACCTCGCGCAGCGCCTCGTCGGAGTTGGCGTAGTCCATCTGGTAGGTCTTCTTGTCGCCCTTCAAGGCGCCCGAGCTGCCGATGGCGTCGCGAAACGGGTTGTAGAAGGCCGAGGCGTACTTGGCGGCATAGGACATGATCTGGGTGTGGATGAAACCCTTGCCGTCGAGCGCCTGGCGGATGGCGCCGATGCGGCCGTCCATCATGTCGGACGGTGCCTGGATGTCGGCGCCGGCTTCGGTCTGCACGATCGCCTGCTTGACAAGCGCCTCCAGCGTCTCGTCGTTCTGCACGTAGCCGTCGCGCACGATGCCGTCATGGCCGTCGCTGTTGAAGGGATCGAGCGCCACGTCGCAGACCACGCCGATGTCGGGCACGGCCTTCTTCACCGCCGTGATGGCACGGCAGACGAGGTTGCCGGGGTTGTAGGCTTCGCGGCCGTCGGGGGTCTTGCTTTTGGCATCGGTTTCGGGGAACAGCGCCACCGCCGGGATGCCGAGATCTCGCGCCTGTTTCACCGCCTCGACCAGTAGGTCGACCGATAGGCGATCGACGCCCGGCATCGACTCGACCGGCGTGCGCGCGTTCCTGCCCTCCTGCACGAACACCGGCCAGATCAGGTCGTCGACCGAGAGCCTGTGCTCTGCGACCAGCCGGCGCGACCAAGCCTCGCGGCGGTTGCGGCGCAGGCGCGTGGTCGGGTAGCGGCCGAGAGTGGAGAAGCGTTTCGCCATGGCCGGTTCTTATGGCGTGAACCGCGGACAGCCGCAACATGGCGGGTTTGTCGCGGCTCGAAGGATTGCTCTACCCTGCATGAACGAATGTCATGGCCGAACCGCTTGCCAGGACACAGCTCAGGGCCGAACGCTCGTCGCCAGTCGTTTCCTGGAGGATCGCCCATGGCCACCTCGCCGCCGCAGAACCCGGTCGAAAGCCATTACGCCTCGCGGTCGCTGGTCGATGTCGTGCTGGCCGCCCTCGACGCGGCGGGATTGCCGCCCCGGCTCGCGGCGGCCGACCTCGCGCCGCTCGACCAGTTCCACGCCCGCGGTCTCGAAGCGACCAGGGAGCTGGCGGCACTCGCCGGTATCGACGCAAGAAGCCGCGTGCTCGATGTCGGCTGCGGCATCGGCGGGCCATCGCGCTACCTGGCGGAAAGCCTGGGCTGCAAGGTCGTCGGTATCGATCTCACGGCGGAGTACTGCCGGTTGGCCGAAGCGCTGACTGCACGCGCGGGCCTCGCCGGCACCGTCGAGTTCCGCACCGCCGACGCGCTCGACCTGCCGTTCGGCGACGGTGAATTCGACAGGGTCTGGACCCAGCATGTGGCGATGAACATCGCCGACCGGTCGAGGCTCTACCGGGAGTTGGCGCGCGTGCTGAAGCCGGGCGGCAAGCTGGCCTTGTACGATGCCGTCGCCATTCCGGGTGCCGAGCCGTTGTTTCCGGTGCCATGGGCGCGCGATTCCTCGACCAGCTTCCTGCTGGACGCCGAGGCAACGCGTGCGGTGCTGGAAAAGAGCGGCTTCGCCATCCGCACCTGGCGCGATGCGACGCCGGAAGCCAAGAAGTGGTTCGCGGCGCTGCGTCCGCCCGCGCTACCGCCGAAGCTGGGGCTTCACCTGCTGCTCGGTCCGGATTTCCGGACCATGGCCGGGAATTTTGGCCGCAACGTCATTGAAGGCCGCGTCGGCCTGCTGATGGCGGTCTGCGAGAAAACTGATGTGAAGACTGCGGTACAGCCTGTGAGCGAGGCGCTTGTGCGCTCGGTTTGACAGGGGGGGACCCCCCGATATGATCCCGCGCGCATGGACTTTAACCTCACAGAAGAGCAGCAGGCATTTCGCGACACGGCGCGGCAATTCGCGACCGAGCGCATGTTGCCCGAGGCCGCGCGCTGGGATGCCGAGAAGATCTTCCCGGTCGAGACCCTGCGCGAGGCGGCGGCGCTGGGCTTCGGCGGCATCTACGTCAAGGAGGACGTCGGCGGCAGCGGGCTTTCGCGGATGGATGCGGCGCTGATCATGGAGGAGCTGGCGGCGGCCTGCCCTAGCACGGCAGCCTACATCTCGATCCACAACATGGCCGCCTGGATGATCGACGGCTTCGGCGATGACGAACAGCGCCGACGCTTTCTGCCCAGGCTCTGCTCGATGGAGCATTTCGCCAGCTACTGCCTCACCGAGCCCGGCGCCGGGTCGGATGCGGCGGCACTCGGCACGCGCGCCGAGCTGCAGGGCGATCATTACATCGTGAACGGTACCAAGGCCTTCATTTCCGGCGGCGGCCGCAGCGAGATCTATGTCGTCATGCTGCGCACCGGCGGGAAGGGGGCGGGCGGCATCTCCACCTTGGTGGTCGAGGCGGGAACGCCCGGTCTTTCCTTCGGCAAGCAGGAGCAGAAGCTCGGCTGGAACAGCCAGCCGACGGCGGCCGTGATATTCGAGAACTGCAAGGTGCCGGCCGCCAACCGGCTGGGGCCGGAAGGCCACGGCTTCAAGATCGCCATGGCCGGTCTCGACGGCGGGCGCATCAATATCGGCGCCTGTTCGCTGGGCGGCGCGCGGGCCTGCCTCGAAACCGCGTCGCGCTACGTCGTCGAGCGCAAGCAGTTCGGCCAGCCGATCGCCGACTTCCAGGCGACGCAATTCAAGCTGGCCGACATGGCGACCGAGCTCGACGCCGCGCGGCTCCTGATCTGGCGCGCCGCCTTCCTGCTCGACGCCAAGTCGCCCGAGGCGACGCAGGCCGCGGCGATGGGCAAGCGCTTCGCGACCGACATCGGCTTCCAGGTGGTCAACGAGGCGCTGCAATTGCATGGCGGCTACGGCTACTTGAAGGATTTCCCCATCGAGCGCTATCTGCGCGACCTGCGCGTTCACCAGATCCTCGAAGGCACCAACGAGATCATGCGGGTGATCATTTCGCGGCGTTTGTTGATGGGATGAGGGATGTCTGACGCGGAGATCTTGTTCGACGTCAAAGACGGGCTGGGCCTGATCACGCTCAGCCGGCCGAAGGCGCTGAACGCGCTGACGCACGGCATGATCCTGGAGCTGGAAAAGGTGCTGCCCGGCTGGGAGAAGGACGCCGCCATCAAGGCCGTGGTGCTGCGCGGCGCGGGCGAGCGCGCCTTCTGCGCCGGCGGCGATGTCATCGGTCTCTATCGCGAAATGCGGGACAACCCGTCGGGCACGCTGCGCCGCGACTTTTTCCGCGACGAGTACATCGTCAACCGGCGCATCTATCGCTTCGCCAAGCCGTGGATCTCGCTGATCGACGGCATCGACATGGGCGGCGGCGTGGGCCTCTCCGCGCACGGCTCGCACTCGGTGGCGAGCGAGAAGTTCCTGTTCGCCATGCCGGAGACCACGATCGGCCTTTTTCCCGATGTCGGCGGCGGCTATTTCCTCACCCGTCTGGCCGGCGCGCTGGGTACGTTCCTGGCACTCACCAGCCATCGGCTGAAAGCGGCCGATGCGCTGTGGGCCGGCATCGTCGATGCCCATGTGGCGAGCGCCGACATGAACGACCTGCAGGCCGCCCTCGGCGCGGCCGACCTGTCGGGCCCCGACGCCGACCGCAAGGTCGATCGCGTGATCGCGCGCTTCGCCAAGGATCCCGGCATGCCGACCCTGCCCACGCTGATGCTCGACGTCGACCGCTGCTTCTCGGCCGATTCGGTGGCCGAGATCGTGGCCAGGCTGAAGGCCTATCCCGGCGAGTGGGCGCAAAAGCAGCTCGCCGCCTTGATGAAGCTCTCGCCGCTTTCCATGTCGATCACCCTGGAGCAGCTCAAGCGCTGCGCCAACCGCTCGTTCGAGGACACGATGACCATCGAGTACCGCATGGCGCAAAGCGCCATGCGGCCCGACCACGATTTCTTCGAAGGCGTGCGGGCGCTCCTGATCGACAAGGACCAGAAGCCCAAATGGAACCCGCCCACCATCGAGGGCGTGACGCGCGACATGGTCGAGGCGCATTTCAAGCCGGTCGCGAACGACCTGTTCTTCGACTGATCGGCGCAACAAGGAGGACAACATGGCGAAGATCGCCTTCATCGGTCTCGGCAACATGGGTGGGCCGATGGCCGCCAACCTCGTGAAGGGGCAACACCAGGTGATGGCCTTCGACCTCTCGGCCGCCGCGCTCGACGCGGCAGTCGCGAAGGGCGCGAAGAAGGTGGCGTCGGCGGCCGAAGCGGTAAAGGGGGCGGAGATCGTGGTCACCATGCTGCCGGCCGGCAAGCATGTGCGTGAGGTCTACGAGAAGGACGTGCTGCCCAACGTCGCCAAGGGAACGCTGCTGATCGATTGCTCGACCATCGACGTCGACAGCGCCCGACATGTCGGGCAAGTGGCGCAACAGGCGGGGCTCGAAATGGTCGATGCGCCGGTCTCGGGCGGCGTCGGCGGCGCCACGGCCGGCACGCTCACCTTCATGGTCGGCGGCGGCGATGCCGCCTTCGCCAAGGCACGGCCGATCCTGGAGAAGATGGGCAAGAACATCGTGCATACCGGCGCGGTCGGCGCCGGACAAGCCGCCAAGATCTGCAACAACATGATCCTGGGCGTCACCATGCTCGCGGTATCCGAAGGCTTCCTGCTCGGCAAGCGGCTGGGGCTGGATGCGCAGAAGCTGTTCGATGTCGTGTCGACGTCCTCCGGCAGTTGCTGGGCCGTGAACAACTATCTGCCGGTGCCCGGCCCGGTGCCGACCTCGCCCGCCAACCGCGACTACCAGGCGGGCTTCACGGCCGACAACATGCTGAAGGACCTGAAGCTCGCCCAGCAGGCGGCGCAGGCTTCGGGCGCCAGCACGCCGATGGGTGCCGAGGCGGCCCAGCTCTTCAACCTGTTCGTCAACAGCGGCAACGGCGCCAAGGATTTCTCCGGCATCATCCGGATGCTGGACGGAAAGTGAGGCCGGCATGATCACGCTCTACGACCTCGTCTTGCAGGACGATCGCCGTCCCAGCCCGTTCTGCTGGCGGGCGAAGTTCGCGCTGAAGCACAAGGGCCTCGACTGGCGGGACGAGCCCATGGGCTTCACCGAGAAGCAGAAGATCGCCTTTGCCCAGTCGCAGACCGTTCCCGTCATCCATGACGGTCCCATGGTGGTGAAGGACAGTTGGGCGATCGCCGGGCATCTCGACCAGGCCTATCCCGACAAGCCGCTGTTCAAGGACGCCACGGCGCTCGCCTATGCGCGCTTCGCGAGCGGCTGGGTCGACACCGCGGTGCATGTGGCGCTGTTCCCGATCATCGTCGGCGACCTCTACGATCGCGTTCGGCCGGTCGATCAGCCGTATTTCCGGGAATCGCGCGGCAAGCGCCTGGGCACGACCGACTTCGCTGCCTTCCAGGCCAAGGCGCGCGAAAAAGGCGTCGCCGCCTTTCGCGCGGTGTTGGAGCCCGCTCGCCGCATCCTGCGCGACCAGAAGTTCCTGGCCGGCGAAGAGCCGGCCTATCCCGACTATGCGCTGGCGGGCGGCTTCCTGTGGGCGCGCATCGCGAGCCCCCTTGAGTTGCTGGAGCAGGACGATCCGGTCAATGCCTGGCGCGAGCGCATGCTTGACCTGTTCGATGGCGTGGGGCGCAAGGCGAAGGCGGCGTGACATACGCCGCCGTCGTCTTCGACCTGCTGACGGCGCTGCTCGATTCCTGGACCTTGTGGAACGATGTCGCGGGCTCGCCCGATGCCGGCATGAAGTGGCGACGGCGCTATCTCGAGATCACCTACGGCTGCGGCGCCTACCGGCCCTATGAGACGCTGGTGCGTGAAGCGGCCCGCGATGTCGGCCTGCCTGAGAGCCTGGGCGACGGATTGGAGCGGCGCTGGGACGAGCTGGCGCCGTGGCCCGAGGCGCGCCGCGTGCTGGCCAGGCTGTCGGTGCCGCTGGCCGTGGCGACCAACTGCTCGATCCGTCTGGGCCGCCAGGCCGCGGATCGCGTTGGCGTGCCGTTCAAGACAGTGGCTACGGCCGAAAGCGTGGGCTTCTACAAGCCGCGGCCCGAGCCTTATCGGGCCGTGTTGGCGGCGCTGGGCACGGCGCCCGACCGGACCTTGTTCGTCGCCGGCTCGGCCGCCGACGTGCCGGGCGCCAAGGGCGTGGGCATGCCGGTCTATTGGCACAATCGCGTCGGGCTTCCGCCACGCGACGACACCCGGCCCGACTATCTCGAACCGACGCTCGACCGGCTGGCCGATCTGTTTCCTCCGGCCTAGAGGCCGGGCTATGGTGCTGCCGCAACGGGGAGAAAGCGCGTGGCGGAGGCCGGTCAATTCAAGCCCGAAGAGCACCGCTTCGGACCGACCCACTGGTTCGAGGACATGAAGGTCGGGCAGAAGTTCTACATCAACTCGCGCACCCAGACCGAAGCCCTGTTCGCCGCCTTTCAGCTCGCCAGCGGCGACAACCATCCGATCCACTACGACCGCGAATATTGCAAGGCGCGGGGCCATCGCGATCTGCTGGCGCATGGCCTGCAGGTGGCGATCCAGGGCGCGGCCGGCGCCGGCATCTTTCCCCATGTCATCGGCGATTCGCTGATCGGCTTCCTCGAACAGTCCTCGCGCTTCCTGAAGCCGGTCTATTGCGGCGACACGCTCTATCCGATGCTCGAGGTGAGCGAGCTCGAACCCGGCCGCACCACCGGGGTCGTCACCATGAAGCTCTCCATCCACAACCAGAAGGGCGAACTGGTCTGCGATGGAGAACACAAGTACCTTGTGAAGAAGCAGCCGCACTAGGAGAAGGGGAACGACCATGCTCGGTGTCATCGCCAAGCTCACCATCAAGCCGGGCACCAACGCCGATTTCGAGGCGACGATGAAGGCGCTGCAGGCCAAGGTCCGGGCCGACGAGCCGGGCAACAAGCTCTATGCGCTGCACAAGACCGCCGACGTTAACGTCTACGTCATGCTGGAGCGTTACGACGATCAGGCGGCGCTGGAGGCCCATCGGGCCGCGGCGCACTTCAAGGAAATCGGCCGCAAGCTCGGCGACTACCTCGCCGGACGACCGGACGTGCAGATCATGCAGGAGGTCTGACGCCGGCAACGGCGCATTGGAACATGGACGGTATCGTACATCGCCATACCAAGCCCGGCACGGCGCCCGGCACCCTTGCCGGGCGCGCGCCCGTGCCCGACGAGGCGCTCGACTTCACCCTGGTCGAGTACACGTCGGAAGACGTCCAGGTGCTGCACGGCGTGGAGGTCGACGAATGTCGCTTCCATCTCGGCACGCCCGGCCATACCTGGATCGACGTCGCCGGCCGTCCCAGCTCGGACATGCTGCGCGACCTTGGCATGGCCTTCAATCTGCATCCGCTGGCGCTCGAGGACGTGTTCCACGCCCACCAGAGGAGCAAGCTCGACCTCTATGAGGGCCAGGGCTTCATCGTGCTCAACGATCCGAGCTACGAGGACGGCGAGCTTCATCCGCGCCAGGTCAGCATCTTCTTCGGCGAGAACTACGCGATCTCCTTCCACGATCACAAGCTCGATATCTTCAAGCCGGTGCGTGACCGGCTGCAGACCTCGGGCTCCCGACTGCGCACCTTCGGCGTCGACTATCTCGTCTATGCGCTGATCGATCTCGTGGTCGACCGCAAGTTCCCGCTGATCGAGGTGCTGTCGAGCCACCTCGAGGAGCTCGAGGACGAGGCGCTGGGCCATCCCACGGAGGACACGCTGAACCACATCCACCAGGCCCGGCGTGCGCTGGTGGCGTTCCACAGGATCGAATGGGCCGAGCGCGAGACCGTGCTGGCGATGATGCGGCCCGAGGTGCCCTACATCATGCCCGAGACGCGCACCTACCTGCGCGACTGCTTCGACCATGCCGTGGCCGTGCTCGACCTCGTCGAAAGCTACCGCGAAATGACGAATGGCTTGATGGAAGTCTACCTCATGCATGCCTCCAACCGCATGTCCGAGGTCATGAAGACGATGGCGGTCATTACCGTCTTCTTCATGCCGCTGAGCTTCCTGGCCGGCATCTACGGCATGAATTTCGAGCGCGAGGTCGGCAACATGCCCGAGCTCGGCTGGAAGTACGGCTACGCCTTCTTCTGGTTCCTGGTGGTGGTGGTCGTCGCCGGGCTGTGGATCTGGCTGAAGCGCAAGCGCTGGATCTGACGGCGCCGTGAGCAACTACCGTATCTTCGGCTCGGAGCTCTCGCCCTACTCGGTGAAGGTGCGTTCCTACTTTCGCTACAAGGGCCTGCCGCACGAGTGGATCCCGCGCTCGCCGGCCGTGCAAGCGGAGTTCCAGAAATACGCCAAGCTGCCGCTGGTGCCGCTGGTGGTGACGCAGGAAGGCGAGGGCCTGCAGGACTCCACGCCCATCATCGAGCGCTTCGAGGCGAGCCAGCCGGAGCCTTCGGTCGTGCCCGACGATCGGGCGCTCGCCTTCGTTTCGGCGCTGCTCGAGGAGTATGGCGACGAGTGGGGCAACAAGTGGATGTTCCACTATCGCTGGCGTTACCAGCCCGACGCCTGGTCGACGGCCGAGCGCATCGCCCAGCAGATGATGGGCGCCCAGGGCACGCTCGCGGTGGCCCAGGCGCGCGCCGCCGTCGCCGAGCGCATGATGGGCCGCCTGGGCTTCGTCGGCTCCAACGACCGGACCCAGCCCACGATCGAAGCCTCGTTCAAGCGCGCGCTGGCGCTCCTCGAGGCTCACCTGCAGACGCGGCCGTACATGTTGGGCGGCCGGCCGGCGATGGCCGATTTCGGCCTGTGGGGCCAGTTCTATGAAGCGGCCACCGATCCGACGCCTGGCGCGATCATGCGGGCGTCGTCGCCCAAGGTCATGGAATGGGTGCAGCGCATGGTCTCGCCCTGCTCGCAAGGCCCGTTCGAGACGTGGTCGGCGCTGGCGCCGACCCTGATGCCGCTTCTTAAGGATGAGGTCGCCGCACTATTCCTGCCGTGGACCGCCGCCAACGCGGCGGCCATCGAGCGGGGCGACAAGAGCTTCGAGATGGCCTTGGGTGGCGCGTCCTGGTCGCAGGAGCCGCAGAAGTACCACGCCCGCTCGCTGGCCGAGGTCCGCCGCAAATACGCGACGGCAAAGGATGCAGCCGGTCTCGAGGCGATTCTCAAGGAAAGCGGCTGCCTTCCATACTTGACCTCACCCTGAGGAGCGGTCCGCAGGACCGCGTCTCGAAGGGTGGCAACCAGCTTCATCAGAGTGACGACGCGATCAGGGTCACTCCGGACAATCCCAGCAGCGCCAGCACGATCCTGCGGAACTGAGCATCGTCGATACGGCCATAGAGCCTGAGGCCAAGCTGTGCGCCGGCTAAGGTCGCAGGCAGGGTGATCGCTGCCCAGATGAAAAATGTGCGGTCGAGGAAGCCCGCGATGGCAGAAGACACCAGGGCCGCGGCGAGCACGGCCATGTTGAAGGGCTGGTTGACGGCGCGCTGCTCGTGCTTGTTCCAGCCGCGCAGCTGCACCCAGATCGTCGGTACGGGGCCGCTGATGCTCGCCATGCCGCCCATGACGCCGCCGGCGAAACCTGCCGCCGCGTCGGCGACACGGCCGCCGCCGGTCACGATCGGCGGGCGGCGCATCAATCCCATCCAGCTGCTGTAGAAGATCAGCAGCAGCCCGACGCCGAGCTTCAGCGGCTGCACGCGCACATGCTCGAGCAGCATCGTGCCCAGCGGCACGCCCAAGACGCCCGCGGCGAGAAAGGGCCAAAGGCGGGACCAGCGCACGCCGCGCCAGATCGAGGGCAGGGACTGCACATGGCCGCCGACGGAGCAGAGCGCCACCAGGGGGGCCGCGGTGAGGGGCGACATGGCCTGCAGCCAGAAACCCAGCGCCAGCAGCGCGTAGCCGGTGCCGCTGAGACCATTGACGAAACCGGCGACCAGCGCACCGGCGACAACGATCGCGATGTCGCCGAGCGGCGGCAGGGGCACGCTTTTACGCTCCGGTAAAAGCCTGGATTCCGGTCATGGCGCGGCCCAGGATCAGGGCGTGCACGTCGTGGGTGCCCTCGTAGGTGTTGACCGCCTCGAGGTTCATGACGTGGCGGATCACGTGGTATTCGTCCGACACGCCGTTGCCGCCATGCATGTCGCGGGCGACGCGGGCGATGTCGAGCGCCTTGCCGCAGTTGTTGCGCTTGATCAGCGAGATCATCTCGGGCTGGGCGTGGCCTGCGTCCTTGAGGCGGCCGACGCGCAGGCAGGCCTGCAGGCCGAGCGCGATCTCGGTCTGCATGTCGGCGAGCTTCTTCTGGATGAGCTGGTTGGCGGCCAGCGGTCGGCCGAACTGCTTGCGGTCGAGCGTGTAGTTGCGCGCCTGCTTCCAGCAGAACTCGGCGGCGCCCATGGCGCCCCAGGCGATGCCGTAGCGTGCATTGTTGAGGCAGCCGAACGGACCGCCCAGGCCCGAGACGTTGGGCAGCATGTTTTCGGCCGGCACCATGACCTCGTCCATCATGATGGCGCCGGTCACCGAGGCGCGCAGGCTGAACTTGCCTTCGATCTTGGGCGTCGTCAGGCCCTTCATGCCGCGCTCCAGGATGAAGCCGCGGATCGCGCCGCCATCGAGCTTGGCCCAGATCACCAGCACGTCGGCGATCGGCGAATTGGTGATCCACATCTTGGAGCCCGAGACCTTGTAGCCGCCGGGCACCGTGACGGCGCGGGTCATCATGCCGCCCGGATCGGAGCCGTGGTCGGGCTCGGTGAGGCCGAAGCAGCCGACCCATTCGCCGGTCGCGAGCTTGGGCAGGTATTTCAGGCGCTGCTCCTCGTTGCCGTAGGCATAGATCGGATGCATGACCAGCGAGGACTGCACGCTCATCGCCGAGCGGTAGCCGGAATCGACGCGCTCCACCTCACGCGCGACCAGGCCGTAGGTCGTGTAGTTGGCGGCGGCGCAGCCGTATTTCTCGGGCAGCGTGGAACCGAGCAGGCCGAGCGCGCCCATCTCGTTCATGATCTCGCGGTGGAACTTCTCGTGCCGGTTGGCCTCCAGCACGCGCGTCATCAGCTTGTCCTGGCAGTAGTCGCGCGCGACGTCGCGGATCGCGATCTCCTCCTCGCTGAGCTGCTCGTCGAGGAAGAACGGATCCTCCCAGTCGAACGGCTTGGCATCGGCACTGATGCCCTTGGCGGCGCTCTTGATCGGGGTGGCGGCGAGGGACATGGATTCTCCTGGCGTTGTCCGCCGCGTCTTATCAGGCGCTGCCGGCCGCGCCAACTGGACGCCCGCGGTCCGGAAGATCATGATCGCCCGCTAAGCGCCCGGAAAATATCGAGGCTGAGCCGGCCGAACGCCTCCGCAGCGCGCAGTTCCACCGTCCGCGGACGCGGCAGGTCGATCAAAAGGTCTGCCGCAATGCGGCCGGGGCGCGGCGACATGACCACCACGCGATCGGACAGGAACACCGCCTCGGCGATCGAATGGGTGACGAACAGCACCGTCTTGCGCGCTTCGCGGGCGAGGTCGCGCTCGCCCCAGATGCGCAAGAGCTCGAGCGCCATGTCGTCGCGGGTCATCGCATCGAGGGCGCCGAACGGCTCGTCCATCAGCAGCAGCGGCGGATCGAGCAGCAGCGCGCGGCAGAGCGCCGCGCGCTGCTGCATGCCGCCCGACAGCTCGCGCGGCAGCTTGTCGGCGAAGCCCTTCAGCCCCGCCATGTCGAGAAGCTGTTCGGCGCGCGCCTGCAGGGCGCCGGCGTCCTGGCCGGCCAGTTCCGCCGGCAGCAGCACGTTCTGCAGGATCGAACGCCATTTCAGCAGGACCGGCGCCTGGAAGACCATGCCGATATCGGGAATGGGCGCGCGCACGGCGCGGCCGGCGACCGTCACGGAGCCGACGGTGGCCAGCCGGAGTCCGGCCACGATGCGCAGCAAGGTGGACTTGCCGCAGCCGCTCGGCCCCACCAGCGAGACGAATTCACCGGCGCCGACCCTGAGGGAAATGCCGGCGAGGGCCTCGACCGGGCCGCTTGCCGCCTCGTATGTCATGCCGACCCTATCGAGGCCGATCAGTTCCTTGTTCACGCCGGGATCGGTTCTATTTCGGCATCTCGACCTTGGTGAAGAAGTCGGTCGTGTAGACGTCCTTGCAGTCGACCTTCTTGGGCAGGCCCATGTAGGTGTTCACCAGGTCGACCGAGTCGCACATCTTCTTCTGGTCGATCCAGCCGATGCCGTTCTTGGCGTAGCGTTCGGTCTTCATCAGGTCGAGCCCGATCATCATGTTGGGCGTCATCACCTCGACATCGACCTCGGGCACGCTCTTCTTGAGGATCTCCATGGCAGCCTTCGGGTCGGCCATGACGTCGCGCCAGCCCATGTACGACGCCTCGAGGAAGGCTTTTAGCACCGCCGGACGCTCTTTCATGGTCTTGGCGCTGGCGATGATCGACATCGAGTACATGTCGAAGCCGAAATCGGCCCACGGCATCATCACCACGTTGCCCTTGCCGGCGGCCTTCTCGTAGAGCGGCAGGCCGGTGTTGTAGTCGCCGACGCCGTCCATGCGCTTCTCGGCGACGGCGGCGATCTTGGCCGCCGGCTCGATATTGACCCAGGTGACTTTCGCGGCATCGATGCCGTTCACCTTGGCGAAGGCCGGGAACATCTGGCGCTGGCTGTCGCCCGGCGGCGCGCCCAGCGTCTTGCCCTCGAGGTCCTTGGGCTTGGCCAGGGGATTGCTCTTGAGGCTGAAGATGTTGAGCGGCGTCTTGTCGAACACCATGCCCACCGTCTTGATGGTGGTGCCGCGGCCGACCGAAGCGATCACCACCGCGGCGTCGGCCAGGCCCGCATCGGCGCGGCCGGTGTCGACCTTGGCGATCGAATCGCCCGAGCCCTTGGAATTCTCCAGGGTCACGTCGAGGCCCTTGGCCTTGTAGTAGCCCTTGTCGAGCGCCACCCAATAGGCGGCATGGTCGCCGACCGCGAACCAGTTGAGCGCGAAGGTGAACTTCTCCTGCGCCGAGGCGCTGCCGGCTGCCGCCAGGAGCGCGGCCAGCGCCAGTGACAATGTGCGAGTCATGATGTTTTCCCTTTTCCCTTCCCCTATGCCTTCCCCGATTCAGTCGATCCCCTCCGCCCACGGCGCCCACAGCTGCGCGGCGACGACGACGGCGCCGTAGAGGGCAAGCCCGACGACGGAAATCCAGATCAGCGAGGCGAACGCCACCGAGGTGTTCATGCTGCTCTGGGTGGTGACGATGACGTAGCCCAGCCCCTTCTGCGAGGCCACGAACTCGCCGACGATGGCGCCGACCACGGCCGCCGTGGCGGTGATTTTGAGCGCGCTCAGGATGTAGGGCAGGGCGTTGGGGATGCGGATCTTGGCGAAGATCTTCCATTTGGGCGCGTTGAAGACGCGGCCGAGATCCAGCATGTCGGCCTCGACCTGGCTCAGGCCAACGGCCGTGTTGATCACCACCGGGAAGAAGCCGATCAGCGCTCCCATCAGCATGTTGGGGAAGATGCCGTAGCCCATCCAGATCAGGAACAAGGGGGCGATCGCCACCTTGGGCAAGGTGTTGACGAACACCAGAAACGGCACCAGCGCATTGGCCATCAGCGGCGACCAGGCGATGGCCACGCCCAGCGCCACGCCGACGCCTGCCGCCAGGAAGAAGGCGCCGATGATCTCGAGCGTCGTCGTCCAGAGATGCTGCGCCCACTGGGTGTCGCCGTGCCATAGCGCGTGCCAGACCGCGAGCGGCGAGGGCAGGAGATATTCGCGGATGCCGCCCAGGCTCACCGCGAGCTGCCAGCTCGCGAGCAGCAGGGCGAACAGGACAAGGGTTGGCCAGTATTGACGGCTGAGGGTCGAGAATTTCGTCATGCGCGCCGAGCGACGAAACTGTTCATCGCTTTGGTCCCGCTGATATCATGCCCCGCATTTCAGTCAGACTGACGAACGCGCATTTGGCCGTCAAGGCGCGGGCCGCGAGGCGAGGATCATCGGTGAGGCTTTCTCTCTGCAACGAGGTGATCCGCGAGCTTTCCTTCGAGCGTCAGTGCGCGCTGGCGGCAGGCCTCGGCTATGGCGGCCTTGAATTGGCGCCTTTCACCTTCGGCGACGATGCGTGGCGCATGCCGGCATCCAGGCGCGCCGATATCCGCAAGGCCTGCGCCGATTCAGGCCTCGAGGTGAGCGGGCTGCATTGGCTGCTGGCCGCGCCGGCCGGCCTCTCGATCACCACGGCGGATCGCACGGTGTGGCGGAAGAGCGTCGACGTCCTGCGCGCCTCGGTCGACCTGTGCGCCGAGCTGGGCGGCGCCTACCTGGTGCACGGCTCGCCGGCGCAGCGCCGAGTCGCCGCGTCGGACGATGCGTCCCGGGCCGAGGAGGCGTGGATCCTGGCCGCCGAACAGGCGGCCACCGCGAAGGTCGCCTATTGCCTCGAACCGCTCGCCCGGCCCGACTGCAATTTCGTCAATACGCTCGGCGAGGCGGCGGAAATCGCGCGCAGGATCGGCAATCCGGCGCTGCGCATCATGGTCGACACGCTGGCCGCCAGCCTGATGGAGCCCGAGCCGGTGGCCGACGCGATCCGGCGATGGATGCCGAGCGGCCTCCTGAGCCATATCCAGTTCAACGACCGCAACCGGCGCGGCCCGGGTCAGGGCAACGACAGGTTCGCCGGCATCGTGCGCGCGCTCAGGGAAACCGGCTATGGCGGCTGGATCGCCATGGAGCCTTTCGTCTATGAGCCCGACGGGCCGACCTGCGCGGCGCGCATGATCGGCTATGTCGCGGGCCTGCTGGAGCCGGGTGCATGAAAGTGAAGTTGCAGGAAGTCGAGCGCTACGAGCGGCATGTGAAGATGCGCCTCGCCTTCCGCTTCGGCGTGATCACCGTCACGGATGCCACGCAGGCGGTAATCCGCGTCCGCGTCTCGCTGCCCGACGGGCGGACCAGCCAGGGCGTGGCGGCCGAGGCATTGGCGGCCAAATGGTTCGACAAGAGTCCTGAATTCACCGACGAGCAGAACTTCGACCAGCTCCGCCGCTCGCTCGACCTCGCCATCGAGCTCTATCGCGCGCAGGGCTTCGACAACGCCTTCGACCTGTTCGCCGGCTGCTATGCCGAGCAGCAAAAGCGCGGCGGGGCGCGGGGACTCAATCCGCTGGTCGCGGCCTATGGGCCAGCGCTGCTCGACCGCGCCATCCTCGATGCGCTGGGCCGCGCCGCCGGCAAGTCGTTCGCCGCCATGATCGCCGGCAATCTTCCCGGTATCCGGGCCACGTCGCTGACGCCCGATATCACGGACGCAGCGTTGGCGCCGTTCCTCGCCGGCCTGAAGCCGGGCCAGAGCATCGACGTCCGCCATACCGTGGGTCTCGTCGATCCGCTGACGGCGGCCGATCGTCCGGTGTCCGAGCGGGTCAATGACGGACTGCCCGAGACCCTCGAGGAGGTCGTCGCCTATTACCGCGGTCGCTACTACAAGCTGAAGGTCGGCGGCGACATCGAGGCCGACCTCGACCGGCTGGGCCGCATTGCCGCCGTCCTCGACGCCGGCGCCGGCGACTATCGCGCCACGCTCGACGGCAACGAGCAATATGACGACGTCGAGGGCATCGTCGAGCTGTGGCGCAGGGTCGGCGAGAGGCCGGCGCTGGCCAGGCTCGTGAAGTCGACGCTGTTCATCGAACAGCCGATCAAGCGCGCCGTGGCGCTGTCGCGGTCGGTCGAGCCGCTGGCCAGGCTGCGGCCGGTGATCATCGATGAATCGGACGGCGAGCTGTCGTCATTCCCGGCGGCTTTGAAGCTGGGCTATGCCGGCGTGTCGAGCAAGAACTGCAAGGGCTTCTACAAGTCGATCCTCAATGCCGCGCGCGTGGCAAAGCTGGGCGCCGGGCACTTCATGTCGGCCGAGGATCTCACGACCTGGCCCGGCACGAGCGTGCAGCAGGACCTGGCGCTGGTGTCGTTGCTCGGCCTGACCCATGTCGAGCGCAACGCCCATCATTTCATCGACGGCATGAGCTTCGCACCGGAAGGCGAGCAAAAGGCCTTCGTTGCCGCCCATCCCGATCTATATGAGAAACAGGACGGCAAGCCGGCACGCCTCAAGGCCCGTGGCGGCAAACTGATGCTGGGCTCGCTCGGCGGACCGGGCTTTGCCGTCGGGGCGGAGATGGATTTCAAGTCGATGAAGCCGATGACCAGCGGAGCCGCGACATGAGCCACGCCAAGCTTCCCGACCGCTTCGACAGCGTCGAGGCCGTCGAGGATTTCATGACCGCACCGTCGGAGGCGCTCGCGGCCGATCTCGCGGCGACGCCGGGCGACATCCTCGTGCTGGGCGTCGGCGGCAAGATGGGCCCGACCCTGGCGCGCCTGGCCAAGCGGGCGGCGCCGTCGAAGCGGGTGATGGGCGTCGCGCGTTTCAGCGAACCCGGCGTGCGCGAGGCGCTCGCTGGCGCAGGCGTCGAACCGATCGCCGCCGATCTTCTGGATCGTAGCGCGCTCGAGCGGCTGCCCCAGGCTGCCAACGTCGTGTTCATGGCCGGCCGCAAGTTCGGGGCCACCGGCGATGTGCCGCTCACCTGGGCGATGAACGTGCAGGTGCCGGCCATGGTCGCCGAGGTGTTCAAGGCCTCGCGCATCGTCGTCTTCTCGACGGGCTGCGTTTATCCCTTCGTGCCGGTCGACAGCGGCGGGTCGAACGAGGACATGGCGCCGGTGCCGCCGTCCGGCGACTACGCCAATTCATGCGCCGGCCGCGAGCGCATGTTCGAATACTTCTCCGCCCGCCACGGTACGCCCGGCCGCCTGTTCCGGCTGAACTACGCCATCGACATGCGCTACGGCGTGCTGCACGACGTCGGCCGCAAGGTGCGCGACGGCGAGTCGATCGACCTCAGCATGGGCCATGTCAACGTGATCTGGCAGGGCGACGCCAACACGATCGCCTTGCGCTGTCTTGCGCACACCACGACACCGACCTCGCCGATCAACGTCACCGGCCCCGAGACCCTCTCAATCCGGTGGCTCGCCGCCCAGTTCGGCAAGCTCTTGGGCAAGACCCCCAAGCTCGCCGGCAAGGAAGCGCTGACGGGCTGGCTGAACGACTCGCGCCGCATGGTGAAGGCGTTCGGTCCGCCCGCCGTGCCGCTGGCGAAAATGATCGAATGGACCGCCGATTGGCTTGCCCGCGACATGGCCACCCTCAACAAGCCCACGCACTACGAGGTGCGCGATGGCCAGTACTGAGGCGATCGATGTCATGCCGATCGACGCCGACCAGTGCGAAGCGGTGTGGCCGCTGTCGGTCGAGGCGGGGTGGAACCAGAACGTCGCCGACTGGCGCTTCATGCTGGGCGCCGGCCGCGGCTTCGGCTGCTCGGGTGCCGGCGGCAAATGGCAGGCGAGCGCGCTGGTCCTGCCGCTCGGCCGGCAGCTCGCCTGGATCAGCATGGTTCTGGTGACCCGCGAGCGGCGGCGCGGCGGGCTCGGCACAGCACTCCTGAAGCACTGCATCGACGAGGTGACATCGGCCGGTGCGGTCGCAGGCCTCGATGCCACGGAGCAAGGCCGGCCGATCTACCTGCCGCTGGGCTTCCGCGATCTCTACAAGATCTCGCGCTGGCACGTCGACCGCGTACAGCACGCGGTCCTCCCTCCGCCCGCCGGCACCAGGCTGCGTCCGGGCGTCCCGGCGGACCTGCCCAGGCTCGCTCTCTATGACCGGCCGCTGACCGGCATGGAGCGGCCGGCGATACTGGCGCATCTTGCGCTGCGCCAGCCCGGCCGTGCCTGGATCGCCGAGGATGCCGCGGGAAAAATTTCAGGTTTCGTGCTGGGCCGCGAGGGCAGGGCGGCGACGTCGCTGGGTCCCGTCGTGGCCGACAGCGAGGCGATCGCGCTGCCGCTGATCGCCAAGGCGGCCGCGTCGGCGCCCGGGCCCTTCATCATCGACGTGCCGGAAGCCCATCGCGCGGTCCGCGCCTGGCTCGAGGCGCAGGGAGCGATCACGCCGCGCGACTACATGCGCATGACCCTGGGCGAGGCCGAAAGGCTGGATGATCCGTCCCACGTCTTTGCCCTTGCAGGTCCTGAACTCGGCTAACTGCCGGTGAACGCTGTTCTTTGCCTTGGATTGTTCGCTCTACCTGAATTCGACCGCAGCGTGCAGCGATTACGAAGCTTTGATGGGCGAGCATGGCGCCTAGGCGAATTGGCGGGCGATTTCGATGAAAACCTTGCCTATATGCATTGGGTGTCGAGATGGACTCATGAATGCACCGCGGCGACCTCGCGGATCTGACGGCATTCGTCGCCGTCGCTGATGAACTGAGCTTCCGGGCCGCAGCGGCGCGGGTCGGCGTTACGCCCTCAGCCCTCAGCCACGCCATGCGACAGCTGGAAGAGCGCCTCGGTGTCCGCCTGCTGCATCGTACGACGCGTAGCGTCGCGCTGACCGACCAGGGCCGGCGCCTGCTGGAGCGGCTGCGGCCCGCGATCGCCCAGATTGCCGGCGCCCTGGAGGATCTCGACCGCGAGCGCCGCCGACCTTCCGGGCGGCTGCGTATCCTCGCCAGCGCCGGGGCGGCGGCGTCGGCGATCGCGCCGGTGTGGGATCGCTTTCTCGCGACCTATCCCGACGTCCATCTCGAGCTGCAGGTGGACGACGCGCCCGTCGACATCGTGGCCAAGGGCTTCGACGCTGCGATCGGCATCAGGGAGCGGGCGGCGGAGGACATGGTCGCCGTCCGGGTCACCGGGCCGATGAAGGTGACGGTGGTCGGCGCGCCGGCCTATTTTGCGCGGCGGCCCGCACCGCGCACGCCGGACGATCTCGCCCACCACAATTGCATTCAATATCGCTGGGGCGATGGCGTGTTCGTCTGGCCGTTCCAGCGCAACGGCCAGTCACGGCGGATTTCGGTGCGGGGCCCGGTGACAGTCAACAGCCCCGGCCTGGCGGTCCGTGCGGCGGTCGACGGGCTGGGAATTGCCTATACGATCCTGCCGCCGGCGGAGCCGTTCATACGATCGGGCCAGTTGGTCCCCGTGCTCGAGGACTGGTTGCCGCCCTACGAGGGATACTTCCTTTACTATCCCGGACACCGACAGGTCCCGTCAGCGTTGCGCGCGCTCATCGAGATGCTGCGCACCGGCCGTGAGCCGCCGAAGCCCAAAAGGGTGATCGAGCCCCTTTTGGCGGAAACGAGCAAATGACGTCAAAAAATCCGGCCCGTCGCAGGGAGGCACCAACGACGAGCCGGAACGAGAGTCGGGATTTTCCTTCAGGCCGATGCCCGGACCGTTACTGCGTATTGCTCGTTGAACCCGCCGGCTGCGCGATCCTGTCGTCGTGCGGCAGGTCGATCTTCTTGTCGGCGAGCTTCTTTTCGAGCAGCGCAATCGTCTGCTTCGGTTCGCTATCGCACTTGCTCAAAGCAACGACATCGGCGACCGGCATCCCTTCCTGCATCGACCACATGCTCTGGTACGACTTGGCCAGCGCGTTGCAGTATTTGACGTCCCCGGGCGACCCGGCGACATTCTGCTGCGCGGATGCAGCAAACGGGAGGCCGAAAGCCAGGCCCGTCAGCAAACAAAAACTCACAATTTTCATGGCGCTTCACTCCTATGCCTGAACGCCCGTCTGTGGGCGAGAGGGCCGAAAATGCAGGCAAACTGAGCAGGTGAAAAGCCGGTGTGTATTGCATACTCTGCTGAGCGCACCTCATTAATGCATAGCAGAGGGGCTGCGAATTCCTTTGATGTGCGCGTGAAGGGAGTGTCATGCGCGTGACGCGAGGCAAGACGAGATACCGCCCGCCCTTCATTGGGGGCGCACCCGGCAAAGACGCACTTCCAATCGATCGGCGGTGTCGTTCCGGCCGGCCTTCAGCGCCAGCTCAGGAAGATGCCGACATCGCCCGGCATGCCGCCCGGATAGTCGATGATCTCGTAGCGGATGTGATAGCCGCGCGGCTTGAGCTGGCGCTTCCAGAATTCATAGATCTCCTTGGGAACGCCGGTCAGTGTCTGCTCCCAGCCGTCCTCGACCTGGTTGATGGCGCGTCCGTTGTCGGTGCAGATATGATTGGGAAAGCGGAACACCTGGACGGACGTCATGCCGCTCTCGACCGCGCGGTTGACGATGATTGCGGCCTTTTCCATGACCTCGTCGTCCGACAGGCCGGAGGGCCGGGCCAGTCGGTCGAGCAGCGCCTGCTTCTCGGCCTCCGCCGCTTCATGCGCCTTCATCGCCTTGGACGCCTTCTCGCCCTCCACCTTGGCGATCTTCGCCATCAGTTCCTTGGCGCTGAGTATGTTCGTCATGATGCCTCTCCGTCGGTAGCAGCAATCCCTGGCGCCGGCCCGGCCGGCGCCCTTTGACCGCGATCAAAGGCCCAGCGTCTGGCTGGTGTAGCGGGCGATCATCCGCTCCTCGTCGGTCGGCACGACCCAGACGGAGACCGACGCGTCAGCGGCGCTGATCCGCCCGTTGCCCAGCGTATTGAGCGCAGTGTCGAGTTTCAATCCCAGCCAGCCGCAGCCGGCCGCGACCTCTGCCCGGGTCGCCGCATCGTGCTCGCCGATGCCGGCGGTGAAGACCAGGCCGTCGAGGCCGCCCAGGGCGGCGGCGAGCGAGCCGATTTCGCGCACGATGCGGTAGACGAACAGGGCGATCGCCTCGGCCGCCTCCGGCGCTTTCGACTGCCGCAGGGTGCGCATGTCCGAGGAGACGCCGGAGACGCCGAGTAGGCCGGACTGGCGATAGAGCAGGTCCTCGATGGCCTTGGCGTCGAACCCGCGCTCCTGCATCAGGTAGAGCAGCACCCCGGGATCGAGCGCCCCGCAGCGCGTGCCCATCATCAGGCCGTCGACGGCGGTGAAGCCCATGGTGCTGGCCACGCTGCGGCCTTGGGCGACGGCGCACAGGCTGGCGCCGTTGCCGAGATGGGCGATGACCAGCCGGGACTTCGCCAGGGCCGGATCGATCTCGCCCAGCCTCGACACGATGAAATCGTAGGACAGGCCGTGGAAGCCGTAGCGGCGCACGCCGGCCGCCGTGAGCTCGCGCGGCAGGGCAAATTCCTGCGCGAGGGCCGCCTGGGAACGATGGAACGCGGTGTCGAAGCAGGCGACCTGAGGGATGCCGGGCGCGGCCGCGGCGATGAACTCCATGGGCGCGAGATTGTGCGGCTGGTGCAGCGGGGCGAGCGGCACCAGTTTCTCGAGGGCGGCCATGACGCTCGCATCGACGCGGACCGGCGCCGCGAATTCGGTGCCGCCGTGGACGACGCGATGGCCGAACGCGAGCACGGGACGGCCGGCCAGGAGCTCGCGTCCGAGCTTCAGGATCTCGGCGGTGGCGCCCTTGTGATCGAGCTCGCCTTTGCTCCAGCGGCGCTCGGCGACGGTCGCGCCCGAAGCGTCGGTGGCCGCAAAATGCGCCGCGAGTCCGATATTTTCGACCTGGCCGTGAAACAGCAGCGCGCCGTCGCGGCCCGCCTCGTAGAGCGCGAACTTGATACTCGACGAGCCGGCATTGAGCACCGCGACGCAGCCGATCATATCGCACTACCTTTCAGGCGATGATGTTGGCGCCGCCGTCGACATAGACGGTGCCGCCGGTGATGCGCTGGGCGAACGGCGTTGCCAGGTAGGCGCAGGTATAGCCCACGTCCATGATGTCGACGAGTTCGCCCAGCGGCGCCTTTTGCGCCGCCTCGGTCAGCAGCAGCTCGAAGTCCTTCAGTCCCGAGGCCGCGCGCGTCTTGAGCGGGCCGGGCGAGATGGCGTGCACGCGAATGCCGCGCGGCCCCAGTTCGAAGGCGAGGTAGCGGCAGGCGGCTTCCAGCGCGGCCTTGACCGGGCCCATGACGTTGTAGTTGGGCACCACGCGGTTGGCGCCGTAGTAGCTCATGGCGAACATCGTGCCGCCCTCGGTCATCAGCGGCGCCGCGAGCCGGGCCATGCGGATGAAGGAATGGCAGGAGACGTCCATCGCCTTGGCGAAGCCCTCGGCCGAGCAGTCGAGCAGGCCGCCGCGCAAATCCTCGAGCGGTGCGAAGGCGATGGAATGGACCAGGATGTCGAGCTTGCCCCAGCGCCGGCCGATCTCGTCGAATACCGCTTCGAGCTGGCCCGCCACGGCAACGTCCAGCGGCGCGGTGATGGCGGCCTCCAGTTCGCGCGCCAGCGGCTCGACATGGGGCCGCGCCTTGTCGTTCAGCCAGGTGACGGCGAGATCGGCGCCGACCGTGCGGAACGCCTTGGCGCAGCCATAGGCGATCGACTGGTCGTTGGCGATGCCCACGATCAGTGCCTTGCGGCCGGTCAGGACCGGGCGGAGGGTCTCGTTCATGTTGTCCTCAGGCGATGGCGGCGATGGCATGGGCGCGGCGTGCGGCGGCCACCAGGACCGCGACGGCGCAGGAGGCCAGCCGCGTCAGAAGTGAATCGGCCCGGCTGGTCAGGATGATGGGCACCCGCGCGCCCAGCACGATGCCGGCGGCGTCGGCGCCGGCGAGAAACGACAGGCTCTTGGCCAGCATGTTGCCCGCCTCGAGATCGGGCACGATCAGCACGTTGGCCCGGCCGGCGACCGGCGAGACGATGTGCTTGATGGCCGCGGCATCGAGACTGATGGCGTTGTCGAGCGCCAGCGGGCCGTCGAGCAGCGCGCCGGTGATCTGCCCGCGATCCGCCATCTTGCAGAGCGCGGCCGCCTCGACCGTCGACGGCACCTTGGGATTGACCTGCTCCATGGCGCTCAGGATGGCCACGCGCACGTCGGTGACGCCCATGGCGCGTGCGAGGTCGATCGCGTTCTGCACAATGTCGACCTTGTCCTCGAGCGTGGGGGCGATGTTCACGGCGGCATCGCTGATGATCAGCGCCTCGGGATGGCTGGGCACGTCCATGACGAAGCAGTGGCTGATGCGCCGCGCGGTGCGGATGCCGGCGTCGCGCGCCACCACGGCGCCCATCAGCTCGTCGGTGTGAAGGCTGCCCTTCATCAGGGCTTCGGCGCGGCCGGCCTTGACGAGCTCGACCGCCCTGTCGGCCGAGTCGTGGCTATGTTTGGAATCGACGATCTCGAAGGCGCCAATATCGAGGCCGGCGCGGCCGGCGACATCGCAGAGCCGCGCCGCCGGTCCGACCAGGATGGGCTTCAGCAGGCCAAGCCGCGCCGCCTCGACGGCACTCTCCAGGGAGACGGCGTCGCAGGGGTGCGCGACGGCCGTAGCCACCGCCGGCTGTTTGCCGGCGACCTCGATCAGGCGATCGTATTTGGCATGAGGCCGGACGCCGGCCGTGCTGGTCGCGTCAGGCATGAGCCACTTTCAGCGCCTGCGGCCCAGCCTCGACACCGAACAGCTCCTCGATGCGTCCCAGGCGTCGCAGGCCTTCCTCCGGCAAGGCGCCGCGCGCGCCGAGCACCTGCAGCAAGGCGTCGAGCGCGGCCCGGCGGGCTTGCTCGCTGTCGGGCAGCAGCCGGGGGATGGCGCGCACGGCGCGCTCCTCGTCGAGGCGGACGAGGAGATACTGCTCCTTCAGGCAGGCCTTCAGCTCGGCCATGCTCATGCGGTCGTTGACGGGCTGCATGGCGCGGATCGCCTGCAGCGCGGCGAAGCCGCGCTCGTCGACGCTGCGTTCGGGCATGCGCACATAGATCAGGGCGCGCAGCACGGCCTGCGGCAGGCCGCCGACCTCGAAGCGGTGCTCGAGCTCGACCCGCATCTTGGCCTCGTCGGCCTCGTGCACCAGCTCGCGGTCGATCCGGCGCTCGGTCGGCGCATGCTGGGTGCCCAGCCCGACCATGGCCTGCAGCAGCGGCGAGCCGTAGACACCGAGGAACATCGCCTCGGTCATGGCGTCGCGCGCCTGCTGATAGCTTTCCCACCAGGTCGTGATCCAGGTCGAGGCGACCTTCTCGAGCGAGAGCAGCGGATTGTCGGGGGCGACCGGCTGGCGCGTCTCGCGCACCGACTGGGCCAGGGCCTTGACCGGCTGCATCATCGGGTTCTTGTCGGAGAACATGGTGAAGCGCAGGCGGTTGGGATGCAGCTGGCGCATCATCTCGGCCGATTGCTCGGTCGTCATCGCCCGCACCGTCGGCTGGACGAGCGTGCGGTAGAGGCCGTGGTTGACCTCCGACAGGCGGGCGACCGCGGCGAAGCGCTGGTTGTCCTCGTCGCTGTTGGCGCCGAGCGCGCGGATATCGTCCAGGCTGCGCGCCTCCAGGCGGAAGAGATATTTGCCGTGGATGAGGTCGCGATGTTCGGTGGTCTTGTCGACCTCGTCGATCACCGCCTCGTAGAGGCCGGGCGGCATCAGGTCGATCATCTCCATGCAGGAGGCGAACTCGGCATGTTCCTTGGTCGCCACCTTGCCCGAGACGAAGATGCCGAGATGGCCGATCGTCTGGTGCAGCGTGTAGACGATGGTCTGGCCGTTGGCGACGATCTCGTCCTCGTGGCCGTAAAGGTCGGTGATCCAGCCCAGCGCCTGCTGCGGCGGCGTGATGTTGTCGCCCCACGAGCACAGCACGATGATCGGCGACTTGATGTTGCGCAGGTCGACGCGGATGCCGTCGGACGTGTGGATCTCGCCCGAGGTGAGCTTGTTGCCGACGAAGAGATTGTCGGCGATCCACTGCATCTCGCCGGCATTGAGCAGCACCGGGCTGCCCCACCAGGTCTCGAAATCGAGGAAGCGCGCGGCCTCGGTGTCGACCTTGGAATAGACGTTGTAGGCCTTGCCCCAGTAGGTGTTGGCCGGATTGAGCGATTCGAAGTTGGCCACCAGG
>Ga0210399_10000523_pt1 | contig 30810 bp, 27 predicted proteins | sample IncBWC14MmetaG_FD_150865 | JGI IMG/M metagenome (GOLD analysis project Ga0210399, IMG submission 150865) | Forest soil microbial communities from Barre Woods Harvard Forest LTER site, Petersham, Massachusetts, United States - Inc-BW-C-14-M | ecosystem: Environmental > Terrestrial > Soil >... | reverse complement strand
CGAGTCACCGTATTGATCATCAGCCCCGCGCAAATCAACGAGACCAACGCCACCGCAATCTCGGCCACCACCAGGATGTTTCGCGTGCGATGGCGCGACTTGGTCGCTGTGCTCCGGCCTCCCTCTCGCAAACATTCATTCGGGTCGTTTTTCGATGCCCGGTAAGCCGGGATCAGCCCGAACACCAGGCCGGTCAGAACGCAGACGCCGAACGTAAAGAATAAAACCCGGCCATTCACAGAAACTCCTGCTGTCGGAAGCAGGTATTTGGACAGCGCAACCAGAATCCGGACGCCCGCGAAAGACAAAATCAGACCCGCTGCCCCGCCGGCCAGGGAGAGTAAAACACTCTCGGTCAAGAGTTGCTGGATTAAACTCCTCCGGCTCGCGCCCAGAGCGACGCGCACTCCAATTTCCCTGCGCCGCCCGTCCCCGCGAACCAACAGCAGGTTGGCGACGTTCGTACACGCAATCAGCAGAACGAACCCCACCGCTGCGAAGAGCAAGTAGAAGACCTCCGCCGACCAGCCGAACAGGCCCTTCTGCAAAGGCTCAACCTTCACTCCTACGTCTTTGTAAGCCGACGGAAAGACCTGGGCCAGATGCTGAGCCGTGACATTCATGGCGGCTTGAGCCTGCTCCACGGACACACCTGGCTTCAATTTTGCGATGGCAACCATCCATCGGGGATCATCGACGCCGGAGTCTCCGGGATCTGGCATGCCGTGGATGAAGTAAGCCTCGGGGACTCCTGTGCCAAAGAGGTTGAATCCCGGACTCAGAACCGCAATCACCGTGGTTGACGCAGTGTCGACGAAGATAGTGCGCCCGAGCACATTCGGGTCACTCCCGAAATGGTGCTGCCAGAATTCGTAGCTGATTGCGACACCGTCCGATCCCTTCTTCTCAGACAAGGCGTCCGTGGGGATGGTGCCTAAGAAAGTTTTGACACCCAGCAGCGAAAATAGCCGCACACTGACGTGCTGCACCCCGACGCGTTCCGCATAACCCGCGCCCGACATCGCTACATTGTCCGGCCCCGACACAAACTCGATTTGCTCGAACACCCGGTTGTCGGCTCTCCAGTGGGCCACGTCGGTGCCGGAGACGGGTCCGTGAAATCGCGGATATTTCGCATAGGTGGTCGATAGATCTACGAGGCGGTCCTGGTCAGGATAAGGAAGAGGACGCAGCAGTAGCGCGTCGACGGCGCTAAAAATAGTTGTCGTGCCGCCGATTCCAAGGGCTAGCGTCAGCACGGCTACCAGAGTAAAGCCGGGCGCCTTGCGCAGTCCCCGAGCCGCGTAGCGAAGGTCCTGCCCCAGAGCCTCGATCCAACCCGCGATGGACCCGATGCGGACCACGCCAAAGTGTAACTCAGAGCGCCGCCGGAGTGGATCGCAGAACGAAATGACGTCCGAACCACTATCCGGGCACCGTCAGCGGTCTTTGCGGTAGAGCAGATTGCGCATCGCGGCCCGGCGCGCCTCGTTCGCTTCTTTGTCGACGGTCCGCTTTGGCGCGGGTTCGGCATTCTCAGGCTCGCTGCAAGCCGGACAGCGGTTGGCAAAGCCGGGCTTACCCGGCTTCAGTTCGAACTCCTCGGAACAGACGGCGCAGACTTTGATAGGAAATGCCATTTCTCTACTATGATAACAATCCACGCGCAAGGATGATGATGAAGACTCTGCTGCGAGGCTTGGCTCAGCTCTTGCTTGTCATTGCTGGCCTGTCTTTTTTCGTTGGCGGGCTGGCGATCAGTATCTTGACCAAGACAGAACGGGTGCTCGCTGAGGCGGAAGGCATCGGCCTGGCCGTCGTATGCGGTGGCCTCGGATTTCTGGCCAAGTCTGTCGGAGACAATCTCGATGACGGGGACTCAAGCGGTCAATGAGCTGACGGCGAGCGTGACGGCGATTGATCGCCAACCACCACCAAAAAAATATCTCCGCAGTGGGTGAAAAATCTTTCACATTGACACCATCTGGAATTCCGGACAATATTGCCGCCGCCTTCCCTGAGGCTCAAAACTAGACATTCAAAACACAGGAGAGTCCGATGTTAAGTAGGATGTTAGGAAAGATGTTAAGAAAAGTGTGCACTCTAGTCGGTCTGGCCACTCTACTCGTGGCTGCATCGACATTAACCGCCTTTGCCCAACAAGCCATTCAAAGCCGAAAATTGCCAGCGAGCACTCTGCGTACGATGAAGCCCCACACCCTCCAATCCAGCCAGAATTTGAAGAGATTCGGAATCACGAAGAACGCTATGGGGCTCAAAACCGCCGCGTCTTCGTCAATCCCCGGCATCGACAGCATCGTCAACTGGAGCGATCAATTCAATTATCCCGGCTTCGACGGAAACGGCAATGCGCAGTCGGTCTGGCCTTACACCATGGTCGGAAACCCGCCTGAATCCGGGCAGACCACATCGATTAAGGCTCCGATTGTTCCGGTTACGGTAGAACTGCTGGGTCCCGATGGCAGCGTGGCCTTAACCTTCGGTCCCGACGGAAACGTCGTCAACGCCGCGCTTTCGTCTCCCGAGTTTGAGCCGTTTATTTACACCAACGGTGTCGGCCAGTTCAACGACCAGATGATGCGGGCCGCGTTTGCCGACCGTCTTCACCACCACCACCACGGCGACGGCGACGACCAGGACGGCTGGCACACCATCCTCAAACCCAAGCTCCGAACCGCAAGAACGATCCAGGTGCCATTCCTCACCGCCAGCGGGGCGAACGCGTGGTATTACTTCGTCAATGCAGCGGGGCAGCCCGTGCTGGGAGCCATTGATTACGAAACTTTCGGAAACCTGCTTTTCCCCGCGACCTACCCGTTCGACAGCAGCACCCCCATCGGAGCCGCGGAGCTGGCGGGCGACATCACCACCCACGACATATCCACCTTCCTCTTCAACAACACCGTGCTGTTCGGCGGCAATATCAACAATTGCTGCATCATCGGCTTCCACACCTATGATTTCGAGCCCGGAATCCCGCAGAATGGAAATCTTCCGCGGCTTTACGTGCTGAACTATTCCAGCTGGCTCTCGCCCGGTCTCTTCCTTTTTGGGATCGAGGATATGACGCCCTGGAGCCATGAAATGGCCGAGACTTTCAACGATCCCTTCATCAACAACCTGACGCCCTGGTGGTTGAGTGTGGATCCCTTTACCGGTGGGGGGAATTGTCAGAACGACCTCGAAGTGGGCGATGTGGTTGAGGTGCTCGCCTCGCTGAACCCGGTCTCGACGATTCCGGGGAATGGATTTACCTATCACCCGCAGAACATGGCGCTGTTCCCATGGTTTGCCTTCGAGTCGCCGTCCCCGGCAAACCTGGGGGCCTACAGCTTCCCGGATGAAACAACGCTGACGTCGCTATCTCCCGGGCCGCTGCTTCCCGGTTGCGTAGCTGCTCCATAAAAGCCGAACCAAAGCGATTTGCAATGAGCCGCCCGATGTCTGGGCGGCTTATTTTTTTTCGTGATACCGAGGAGAATCATAGCCCCACGGTTGGCCGACGACCTGGAGTTGGACGTCGGCCCCTCAATTCGTCCGCGCAGGGCCGGGTGAATCCATCAACTTCATCATCAGATAGGTGAAGTACTCGGCGTCGGTCCTTGCCTCCTGCTTCTTATCCGCGCCAGCGCCGTGTCCGCCTTCGGTGATCTCGTCATAGAAGAACGGCTTGTGAAACTCCTCCAAGCGTGCCGCAAACTTACGGGCATGAACCGGGCCCACGCGATCGTCTTTGGTGGTGGTAAAGATCAGGGGCTCCGGATACTGCACATCCGGCTTCAGCTGGTTATAGGGAGAAATGGACGCCAGAAACGCTCGCTCCTCTGGCACTGAGACGGACCCGTACTCTCCCACCCACGACGCGCCAGCCGACAGATGTTCAAACCCGAGCATGTCGAGCAGCGGCACCTGGATCACCACCGCGTTCCACATCTGGGGGTGTTGAGTGAACTCCACGCCCATCAGCAGGCCGCCATTGGATCCGCCGATAATCCCCAGCCTGCGCGACGAGGTGATCTTGCGGGCGACCAGATCCTGGGCCACCGCGTAGAAGTCGTCATAAATGCGCTGCCGGTGCGTCTTGAGCCCGGCCTCATGCCACGCGGGACCGAACTCGCCACCACCGCGGATATTGGCCAGCACAAACACGCCGCCATGCTCCAGCCAAAGTTTGCCAGCCACCGCCCGATAGCGCGGCGTGCTCGCGATCTGGAATCCGCCGTAGGCGTTCAGCAGTGTGGGATTCGAACCGTCATAGCGCATATCCTTGCGGTGCACCACAAAGTACGGCACCTTAGTTCCATCCTTGGAGGTTGCCTCCAGCTGCTCGACCACATCGGGGCTGGCGTCAAACTGTGGCTTCTGCGACTTGGCCAGAGCGAATGAGCCGTCGCCGGCGTCGCCCAGCCACAGAGAAGTTGGCGTTAAGAAACCCTCCATGCCGAGAAAAAAGCGGTCGTCGGTGCGGCTCGTCGTTACGGAATCGATTGTCAGATTGTCAGGCACCGGAAGCGGCTTCCGCGTCCAATGACCGTCGCTGCCCAAGCTGTATACATACGCCCGCTGCTGCACATGTTCGAGCGTGGTCATGATCAGGTGATTCTTGGTCGCCGAGAACCACTGTTCAAACTCCTGGGAAGTCGGGGCAAACACAACGACGGGGTTGAGGCGGGTCTGATCCTTTTCGAGCGCGGACAAGTCGAGCGCAACCATCGATCCCTGGGCGATCTTGTTTTGTCCTGCAGGCGTCCAATCCTCATCCAGCTCTGTGATTAACTGGCCGTCGAGTATGCCCTCCACTCGGGCCTTGAGGGGCAGGGCCAGCTTCTTCGGTCCGTCGGGCAACAGCAGATAGGTTTCATGCGCGAAGGTGCTCAGATTGCGCTCCACGATCTTGGCGACGTGGCCCTGCCCATCGATGAACACCCGCGCATTATCGCCGTAGCCGTTGTCCTTGACGTCTCCGCGAAAAACTTCGACGGAACTCTCCAGGGGCTGACCGCGCTTCCACTGGCGCACGGTGATGGGATAGCCGGCCTCGCTCATGGTTCCCGGACCCCAATCGCGGCTAATCAGCAGCGTGTCCTTGTCGACCCAGGCCACGGACTGCTTGCCGCGCGGCAGGACAAACCCACCCTCTACAAACTTGCCCGTCCTCAGGTCCATCTCGCGCAGAGTGTCGGCATCCTCGCCTCCGGCGGACAGCGACACCAGGCACTGCTCATCGTCGGGATGGAGACACGTCAGTCCCTTCCCGACCCAGCTCTGTTGGTCGGTTTTGGAGAGCGCATCGTAGTCCAGCACCGTCTCCCACTTCGGCTCCGCCGTCAGATAATCCTTGAGCGTCGTGCGTCGAACGATTCCTCTTACGTGCTCGGCGTCGCGCCAAGTGTTGTACACCGCGCCATTGCGAAGCTCCGGCTCTGGCAGCCGCTCCGGAGACTCCAGCACCTTCAGTGCCTCGGCCTGCAGAGGCCCAAAGTGATTGTCCTTCTCCAGTACGGCTGCGGTACGCGCATTTTCTGAATTCACCCAGGCCAGTTGCCGCTCGCCGTGTATGTCTTCCAGCCAGGTATATTTATCCGGCTGCTCCATACTTGGCTGCTGAGCCCGCGCCGGGATCGCTGCCATCCCCGCCACCAAAGCCGCCAACGTCATCAGCATCGCCGCTGGGCGCACGGTCATTGTTGCAAAAGGCTTTTTTGCAGAAGACATTCTTGCAAGAGACATTCTTGCAAAAGACATTCTTGTAAAAGGCTTTCCTGTAACAGACATTTTCAACGCACACGCTCCTTGCCGGACCCTGGGTCGCACCCGGCTCATGACTTCGGCGGTAGCCCGCCGGTTACATTTTGCTGGTGAGAAGTATCGCATTCCCAAACCGTCTCCGTCTTCGGAAAGTGGAGCGACACTGTAGCCGCGCGGGAATCGGTCGTCGGCCAATCCGCCGCGGCGTAGCTGTTCCCGTTTCGGCGCTTGAACCTTGCCAAGAATGGCGGATGTTTGAGAACTGTGCAAATTTGAACAGACACTCCAGCGAGCCACGTTGTAACTTCGCAGGAAAATGGGGCGTGAAAGGTCTATGCAACCTCACCGGTCGTTTGCTCATCTGAAGAATCGCGACCGAGACACTTATCTGAGACTCACGCGCGCGACTTTCCTCCCGATCTTCTTCCCGACCATGCTGCCGACCATACGTACTGTGACGGTTCTGATCGGCTCGGTGGCTCTGATTACGGCATCGAATCTCGTTGCCCTGGATTCGGGGACGCCCCCGTCGGCCTCGACCACATCTCTCTCCCTGGACCAGGTGGTGGACAACCTGGTGCGCAAGAATCAAGAGCGCGCGCGGGCCCTGATGCACTCCGAGGGAACTCGCGTGTACCACCTCGCCTATCGCGGATTTCCCAGCGACCGGGACGCTGAAATGACGGTGAAGGCCACCTACGACAGCCCGTCCTCGAAAGAGTTCAAAGTGGTTTCCGAAAGCGGATCGAAGCTGATTCTGAATCGCGTCTTCAAGAAACTGCTGGAAGGCGAGAAGGAAGCCGCACAACCCGCCGTCAGCGCGCGGAGCCAGTTGAATCGCGATAACTACAACTTCGAACTGGTGGGCTACGAGCCCTCGAGCACGGGCGGGCAATATGTGCTGCAGGTCAGCCCGAAATCCCGCAGCAAATATGTCTATCAGGGCAAGGTGTGGGTGGATGGCGTCGATTTCGCCGTTACCCACATCGAAGTCGAACCCGGCCAGAACCCTTCGTTCTGGACGAAGAAGAGTGAAATTCGTCACGAATACAAAAAAGTTGGACCCTTCTGGCTGCCCGCCCGGAATGAATCGGTCAGCTACATCCGGCTGGGAGGACGCGCCACCCTGACCATCGAGTACAAGGACTATCACGTGAGTGAGGCCGGTCCGCAGTCCGGGCGCTAACCTTTGGCGTCATCGGGCGCGAGCGGGTGGTGATCCTTGCCTTAAACCGGATTGCCGATGCGGGCGACAGCCTTGATCCAGAATTGGCTGGCTGGGGGTTTTGAGCGCTATGGCGATTTATCAACAACTGACGACTCCCAGCGCAGCGTGTCGGCAGGCGTTCTGAGTTTTTTTGAAAACGATACCTTCCGGGGTCGTATATTACCGATATGCGAATCCGGTTGACTCTACTTCTGTGCGTGATGTTCATCGCGAGCAATGTAGCTCGCACTGCGGACTTGGCGCTGACTGGCGCAAAGGTTTATCCCTCACCAAAAGATCCACCGATCGAAAATGCATCGATCGTGATCCGTGACGGTCATATTCTTTCCGTAGGACCGAGTTCCGCGATCAAAATCCCGCGCTCGGCGAAAGTCATTGACTGTAAAGGACTCGTCATTGTTGCAGGATTCTGGAACAGCCACGTCCACATCCTTCCCCCCGCCCTTCTTCATGTACCCGATTCCGGTGCCTGGGAACTCGATCAACAGCTGGAGGCAATGTTCAACCGTTGGGGTTTCACTACGGTATTCGACATTTCATCCGTGCTTGACAATACTCTTGCACTGCGCCGTCGCATCGAGAGCGGTGAACTGCGTGGCCCCCGCATTCTCACGGTTGGAGAGCCCATTTGGACGATTGAACCGGTGTATGTGCGTGATTTTCTTAAGCAAAACAATATTCACATCGAGAACACTGAGACGGCGGACCAAGCGATCGCTCTCGTTCGGGGTCACGCCACAAAGGGCGCGAACGGAATCAAATTGTTTACTGGTTCCTACCAGGGACAAGGGACAGTGGCAGTGCTGCCCCTGGCTATTGCCAAAGCAGCGGTTGAGGAGGCACATCGTCACAATTTGCCAGTCTTCGCCCATCCACAGAATATCGAAGGTGTCCGGGCTGCAATCGATAGCGGTGTGGACGTGCTGGCACATACGGTTCCCCAATCGCCACTCTGGACTCCCAATTTCATTTCGGAACTAAGGCGCGCCAACCTGAGCTTGATACCGACCTTGACATTGTTCGATTTCGAGGCACGCAAGGAAAACGGCTCCGACAAGGAGCGCGAGGCTTGGATCAACCAGATGGTTGACGAACTACGTGCTTACTCAGAGGCGGGGGGCGACATTCTGTTTGGGACTGATATCGGCTATACCGACCACTACGACACGACGCTGGAATTCACGCTCATGTCACAGGCAGGGATGAACTACCAGCAAATCCTCGCTTCTCTCACTACAAACCCAGCGCGCAAGTTCGGCGATTCCGACCGCATCGGCCGCATCGCGAAGAACATGAGCGCTGATCTCGTGGTCCTGAGCGCCGATCCTGCACAGGACGTTACGGCATTTTCCAAAGTGCGCTACACAATCCGAAATGGCAAAATTCTCTATCCGGAGCAATGAGTTCCTAACAGACAGTTAGGAGCTTACCAACGGTGTCAGCTGGCGTAACCAGGCAATAGCACTCAGAACCCCCGGTTGCAGGGTCAGTGACTGCAATCGCGATTTGTCGTCAACTACAAGCCAGTTTCTGAGTTACGACTATCCACGAATCGTAGCTAGGCAGTGATTTCCACCAGATTTCCCTCGGAGTCTGCGATCACAGCTTCATAGTATCCGTCTCCCGTGACTCGTGGTCCGCTGACAATCTGAACGCCCGCGTGTTCCATCTCCTTGACCAAACGATCCACCGCCGGGCGCGAACCAACCGAAATGGCGATGTGAGCGTGGCGTGGGGCTTCTTGGGGAGAAACCATCAGTTCAAGGCGTGAGCCTCCGTCGAGCGCTAGGAACCGGGATCGAAACTCGCGCATCTTACTCGAATACTCGGGAGTCGAGGCAGCGTGGAACCAGCGCTCGTAAAAACTGCGGGCACGATCGAGATCGAGAACCCAGGCTGCAACGTGTTCGATGTGCGCTCTTGACGGCAACAACCTAAGTTCCACCAGTTCCTGACGCAGCGAAGCCGGATCACGAAATCGAATCGCGTGCATGCCAATCGCGCGGGCCGCTTCCACGTTGTGCTGTAGGTCATCAATGTAGATGATTTGCTCCGGCCTCAGATCAAACTTTTCGCAGAAGGACTTGAAGATTTGCGGATCGGGTTTGACCAGGCGCACTTCGGCAGAGAGGAAGATCGCACGGAACCACTGCAGGAACTCGAATCTTCTCTGCGCAAAAGGGAAGGTTTCCGCTGACCAGTTGCTCAGGGCGTAGACGGGTACTTCCCGCTCCCGGAGCTCAGCCAGGATATCGACGGTACCCGCGATCGGTCCTGCCATCATTTCGTCGAAACGCTCGAACCACGCGTCGATCATGGCGGCTTTATCGGGATGCTCTAGTTTCAATGCGGCGCAAGCTTCTGCAAAACTGCGCCCAGCGTCTTGCTGCAAATTCCATTGTGCCGTGCAGATGTTCGCCAAAAAATCTTCCATTTCGGCTTCATGTTGGAACAATTTGCGATAGAGATGGCGTGGGTTCCAATCGATTAGTACGCCGCCAAGATCGAACACCACTACGCAGCCCTGAGCTGTCATGCAGTGATTTTAAGCGAATGAGACCTCCGTGAGCGGCGGAGTCGACGAGCGATATTCCGATCTTCCGTCAACGCCAGTCCCCGCCAAGAGCAAAGGGCAGCGAGCGTGAAGCTCGCTGCCCTTTGGCTTATACCCTTCCCCGGGTATTGGCCAGAGTTAAACCTGTCTTACTGGTTGAGCGGGTTGAAGGTGAGGATGGTCGCTTCGGCCGTCGAGCAAGCGCCCGCGGGGTCGACGCGAACCACAGCATCTTCTTCCGCGCAGAAGCCGCGGATGCCGGTCTGGTTAATCGAAAGCGGAATTGCCTTCACACCATAGCCTGCATAAACGCCGGCCACGATCGTGCCCGGGGCAGTGGTGAACGAATAGCCGCTCTTGCCGCTGGCTGCCGGGTTGCCGTTGTTGGCAAGCACGGAGTCAATCAAGCACGCCGAGGTCGAGGCCGGGACGCAAGCTGCGCCCAACGCACCGCCCAAGGAAACCAGATCTTTCGAATAGCCAACCGTCGGATACGCGGTCTGGTAGGTCACTTCGCCAGTGGTAACGGTACGGATGGAAGCGACAGCAGACGACTCATTGGCCGCCATGCGGGCGCGCAGCAGGTTCGGAATCGCGATGGCTGCGATGATCAGGATGATAGCTACCACGATCAGCAGCTCGATCAGTGAGAAACCCTTTTGTTTTCGCATCTCTAAATTTCCCCCCAAGCTCTTTTGAATTGAATTTGAACTCATCTGGTCACGAATGACTCAGTTCGGGCTTGTATGTTGCATCTGCTATGCCAAAAACCCGACTGTGCGGGTTACGGAGGACCGCCTTTATTCTCAATAACGTGGGGCCATTTGCGCGTTTTTGCCCTGTCACGAGAACCCTACGCTGCCAGCGAGCGGCACAGGCCTTGCCAATTTTTGTCAATCTGAAGCGATTCAGGTGATCGGGTGAAGTTGGGGTTTCGAGGAGGCTTGCTTTAGAAAGGCTAGCTTAGAAAGGGCGGGCGACGATCACGTAGACCAGCACGACAATGCAGAGAGCCAACACCAGGAGCGATAGCTTCTCGACTTTCAGGGTGTCTTTGCGCGTGGTAGATTCGCTTGCCATGAGGTGTGTTCCAGTTGCCAAGATGTATGCAGTTTGCCGTAAGAAAGACTTCTTGATAATGGCCCGACGGTGGTTGGCACGGCGGTAACGTATCGAAAGTTTTGAGCCTTCGCCATTTGTTTCTGAAATGGGCTGAGGGGGTGATTTTGCGATTTTTGGACGAGCACGCGAAGACTTAACGCGACGGGAATGCTGCCCCCGCTGGAACCTGAGACGCAGGCGTCGCGGGATAGAGCGCGGCGCTCAGCCGCGGGTATCGTGCCGCGAAGAAATACAGGGAATACGCGGGAAAGAATACGATGGCGGGCACAGAGATCAGCGAGACCAGGTACAGAAAAGTTCCCAGCAGGATGCACCCGATGACAACCGCCAGCGCGATGGTGTGCGCGTTCCACGTCAGCCCGGCCGTCTTACCGGTGAGAACTGCCAGGATGCCGAATACCACACTGGGTACGACGAAGATCAACCCTAAGATGAGCGTGGCCGCTCCAATGGCGATGCTGGCGACGATGGCCAGCACGATCTTCATCCCAAGGTAAGCGGCGTACGCACCTGTCTCGGCCTGCATCATGGCCCACAACCGCCGCCATCCTTCCGTGACGCCAATATTCTCCAGAGCCATCTGGGGGACGACGAAGTCTTTCGTCAGCACCAGAACCACCGCTGTGACCACCAGGAAAACGAGGAACACCAGAAACAGGACGATCCCGCCGGTCACCAGCGCGGGCAGATGAGCTCTCGGTTCTCTGAACCATCCTCTCGCGAAAGCCAGGGCCACGGGGACTCCCACCAGCACCGCGATCCCCGCCACGGCGAGGAGAAAATAACCCAGCTTCCACACGAAGTACTGCCATCCGTTGCCCAGCCTGCGGCTCCAGCTCCAGCGGATGTGACACTCCCGGGTGACGATGCTGTCGAACAGGACGAAACGCATCACGCTGCCTACATACGTGAGGATGATTCCGAGCGCCAGCGCGGCGATAATCACGGCCCCCAGCATGGCGGAGAGCGCGGCCAGCAGGGCAGGATCAATTCCTAGAGAGCCCGGGAACCGAGATCCCGGGAACCCAGAACCCGGAAGCCCAGAACCCGGAACCCCAAGGTGCGGAGTAGTCTCGGGATGGCCGGGAAAGTTGAAGTTGGAGCGGTTGCATGCATTGGAACCGAGTTCTCCCCCCAGCAGCCCGACAAAAGCCAGCTTCGTCCATTGCGCAATCCGGAAGCGCTGGAACAGTTGCTGCTTGGTGTGTTCCAGGGCGAGCGTGATCGAATCCGCGGCGGTAGTGGGCAACGTGCACCTCGTGGGCTGAACGGCTTCAGCAGCAAGGTACTAAGAATTCAGCCGCGGATCAAATCATTTCGGACAGGTCTTTGTCGGAGAGCCGGGATCGAATCGCTCGGTCTGCGAGGAAACGAAGAACTGGAAGGCAGAAAACGGAAGAGCGAAGACCGCGAGGAGAGAGGGGAGAGTGCGGGCAATCAAGGCAGGGGTTGGCCGACAACGTGTTTCCACTCTAATAAGAGATGGCCAGCTCGGTCAGGAACTGCTCGTCGGCCTCCGTCAGCTTCGTCTCGAAACTCGGCGCAGGCAACGGCCTGCTCTGGCGCGTGAGTGCCCATTGACACGCCGGACAGGCGCCGGCAATGGCCGAACTGGTTTGGCAATAGGGAACGTGTTCGTGGGGGTTCTTCATGATGACAATCTCCTTAAAACTCCTTAAAAGAAGATCCTCCACTGTCCATCGGCAAAATGGGGAAGGAAAATAGCGATCGCGGTAACTTCGGTAATCAGGTCTCGCTTGGACATGCCCCCTAGTGGGCGACCAGCGTCTCCTGGCTGGCGGCGCAAAGCCAGGCGCCGTTCTGCTGTACCCAGGTGTCGGTGAATCGCCCGCGACGCACGTAGTGCTTGCCCTTTTCCGTTCCTTCCTCGCGATACATCCCGGTCACGATTACAACGTGGTCGTAGGCATCGGCCCTCATTCCGTCGTTCGTGATTTGATCGGGATGGTAGGTCGAGGATGTGATGCTGGCGAGAAATTGCTCCTTGTTCTGAAACGACCCATCGGCATCGGTGTAGGCGAATGAGGACGCGAGCAGCGACTGCAAGGCTTTGCCATCCCTGTGCTTCTCAGCCTCGTTCCATGCGTTCTCGAGCGAGAGGACGCGCACCTTGTCAGAATCGTGAGAATCGATTTGTGCATGACTCGCGACCAGGAAAAGCGCTGCCAGCAAGACGCACACTTTCATGGCCTTCATAGTCACGGCTCCTTCTGCAATGGGATCGAAGAAAGCTAAAAGATTCGGCGGAAGATTGCAACGAACGAATGCACGCCGGATGAGCGCCGAGGGAGGACTCACAGCGGGTGCCCGGAAAATCTTGGTTAATTCAGGAAGTACTGGCGGTACAGGGTGTCGCGTTGCGCGGGACGGAAGCCGGCGTCGCGAATGATGCGCCGCAACTCCTCTTCGGTCGTGCAGTTGGTCACGCCCGCGGCGCGCACGACGTTCTCCTCGAGCATCACCGAGCCGACATCGTTCCCGCCAAAGCGCAGTCCCATCTGGCAGACTTTCAATCCCTGCGTCACCCAGCTCGACTGCACGTTGAGGAAGTTGGAGAGATAGAGGCGCGAGATGGCCAGTACTTTCAAGTAGTCGACCGCGGTGGCTTCGTCCCAGTGACGCCCGCCGAGAGCGGTGTTCTGCGGCTGAAAGCTCCACGGGATGAATGCCGTGAACCCGCCGGTCTCTTCCTGCAGTTCGTAGAGCCGCTGGAAGTGGTTGACCAGGTTTTCGTAATTCTCGCCAACGCCGAACATCATGGTCGCGGTGGTGCGCATCCCGATCTGGTGCGCGGTGCGGTGTACGTTGAGCCAATCGTCAGTTAAGCACTTCAGTCGGGCAATCTTGTAGCGGACTTCGTCATCCAGCACTTCGGCGCCGCCGCCGGGAATGGAGTCGAGGCCGGCATCGCGTAGCCGCAGGATCGTGTCGCGAATCGAGAGCGCACTGTACTCGGCGATTGCAATGATCTCCGACGCCGAATAGCAGTGCAGATGAACTTTCGGGAATCGCTCCTTGATGCCGCGCAGCATCTTCTGATGCCAGTCAATCTTCAAGTCGGGATGAAGGCCGCCCTGCATCAGCACACCGGTGCCTCCAAGCTCGACGGTCTCGCGGATCTTGTCGTAGATCGTGTCGAACTCGAGAATGTATCCTTCCTTCGCCGCCGGGCCCTTCAGCGGCCGGTAGAAGGCGCAAAATGTACAGTACTCGGTGCAGAAGTTGGTGTAGTTGATGTTGCGGTCGATGATGTAGGTGACCACGCCCTCGGGATGCAGCTTGCGCCGCACCGCGTCGGCTTCCATGCCAATGCCGATCAGGTCATCGGAGTTGAACATCTCGAGCGCTTGTGCCTTGGTCAGGGTCATTTGGGACTCACGGAAGCTGCTTTCATTGTAACGAAACCTGCGGAAAAAATTTCTGGTGGAGAAGCGTTTTATGAGACCTTTTTTGGCGAGTTCGTTTTGGGAAAATCGCGGGGTTCGAGGGGTACCCCCCTCCCCCCCACCCTCTGAATGCCGCGACTGGCGCGGGGTTTGCAAAAATGGTCTGCAAAATCTTGAGCCCCAAGGGTTTAGAGGTCAAAATCTTGAGAACAAAGGAGTTATGGCCTGGTTCGCGATTTCTGCGGGCACCGCCTCCGCCTAGGCAATGATCTGCTGTTTGAATTCCTGGGTCAAGGTTGGATGTCACATTGGGTTGTGGAAAAAGCGAGGGGGCTCTCGCGAATCCCACCCTTTCGCAAAAAGCGCAAAGGATGGGCCACCCAGGATTTATGGCTCGCGGGTGGTGCTCCTTTTGACGCTAGCATAGATCCCGGGTGGCCCATCCTTTGCGCTCTTTGCAAAGGGTGGGCTTTCCCAAATGCGGACAGCATGGGCTCTCGCGGTTGATTTTATCCCGCCCAGCACGACATCTACTCTTACAGTAAGGAAATGCCGCGAGGCCTTAAGCGCTATTACGGCCAGGACCATCTGCACTACCTGACCTGCAGTTGCTATCACCGGCAGCCATGGCTGGCCACGCGGTGGCGCCGGGACCTGTTCTCGCAAATTCTGGAAGAGGTCCGGCAACGCTACGGTTTCGTCGTCGTGGGCTATGTGGTGCTGCCGGACCACATCCATCTGCTGATCAGCGAACCTGAGCGCGGGACGCCCTCTACCGTCATGCAGGTCGTGAAGCAACGCTTTGCCCGGAGCGTGTTGCGGCGGAAAAGGCGGGACTCCGCGCAAAGCGAGTTTTTACCGGACTCTGAGGAGCATGTGTGGCAACGCCGCTTCTACGACTTCAACGTATGGAGCGCGCGCAAGCGGATCGAAAAACTGCGTTATATGCATCGCAATCCTGTGAAGGGTGGCCTGGTGCTCGATCCCGAAGAATGGGAGTGGAGCAGCTTTCGCAACTATGCCTATCAGGAGGTAGGCTTAGTAAGAGTCAATCTGTGGCCTGAGCCTTTCTTGAAAATCCGGCCTGCGGCGCAGGACCGCTGCGGCGAGAGTTGCGGTAAGCCCACCCTTTGCAAAGAACGCAAAGGATGGGCCACCCAGGATTTGTGCTAGGGTCAAAGGGTGCGCCACTTGGCGCTACAACGCCACGGCCTTCGTTGCGTCTACGAACTGTAGTTCCGGGGCTGCCGGGAGCGCGCCGATCTCGGCTGCGTACTGGTAGAACAGTCGCAAGCCCTCCAGGCAGCCGGCATCGAACTGGTAGTGAATGTTCTGGGTCAGGTAATTGCGCACCTCGGCTTCGCTGATGTCCAGGCGCGGGGCCCATTCGCGGGCAATCTGGCTCAGGCTGGCGGGTTCCAGTCCGTGGTCGCGCGAAATCTGAAACACTGATGGCAGGTCGAGCGATGGGGAAGCCTCGCGCAGGGCGTCGCTGCGCACGGCCCAGAAGGCGAAGACAAAGGGCTTGCCGGTATGGCGAATCCATTCTTCCGCCAGATCGAGCGTGTGGTAGCGGAAGCGGTCAATCTTCAGGGCCGGATCTCCAATGAGCAGGGCGGCGTCATGACTGGCCAGCATGGCGTCGACGTCGGGCGGCATTGCAGTGAATGTCCTTCCGCCGCCCAGCCATTTCTCGAACAGAATTTTTGTCAGCGCCACCGAGGTCAGGGAAGAAGTATCCAGGGCAACGGTGCGGACGTTTTCGATGGGAACCTTGCTGACCAGCAGGATGGAACGCACCGCGCGCCGCGAGGCGATGGCGACTTCGGGCAGCACCTGTAATCCCGGGATTTCGGCATAGGCCGCGGCGGGAATGATGCCGATGTCGGCCGTTCCGTCGGCCAGCGACCGGGCGCACGACGAGGGCAGGGTGTAGGAAATGTCGAAGTCGCGGCTGGCCTTATGCTCTACCCCGTGCTCTACCCCGTGCTCCACCCCGAGTTTTAGCCCGGGATGCTCGAAATCCCACATCAGGGGGGCAGTATTCAGGTAGGAAATGGCGGAAATGCGTAAACGTCTCATTCTTTCCACAAGTTTATCAAACCCATTGTGACGCATGACCTTGACACGGTTCTTCCCGGCTCAGTACAGTCCGCTCGGAGTGCATTTTTGTCCAACGCCGCAGTATCCCCGGCCGCGACTCATCTGCTGGAGTGGCTGTCGATCTCGCTGACCCCCGGCCTGGGGCCGACCAAAGCGCGCAAACTGGTCGAGCATTTTGGCTCGGCGGAGGCCGTATTTCGCGCGTCGTTGACCGAACTCGAGAGCACTGGGATTCAAGCCGTTTCTGCTCAATCGCTGGCCACCGGCAAGTCGGCGGAACTGGCGCGGGAAGAGATTGCGCAGGCCGCCGCGGCCGGCGTGACCATGGTCTCGATGGACGACCCCGCGTACCCGCCGCGTCTCAAGGAAATCTACGACCCACCGCTGATTCTTCGGGTGCGCGGTAATCCCGAGGTGCTGACCCGGCCCGGCATTGCCATGGTGGGAACGCGCCATCCCACGGTGTATGGCACTGGGATGGCGGAGCGGCTGGCTTGCGATCTGGCGGCGCAGGGATTGGTCATTATTAGTGGCATGGCGCGGGGCATCGACACTTCCAGCCATCGCGGGGCGATCTCCGCGAAAGGCAAGACGGTCGCGGTGTTTGGCACGGGCGTGGACGTGATCTATCCCAAGGAGAACTCGCGGCTTGCGGAGCAGATTCTGGCGCTGGGTGGCGCTTTGATCTCCGAGTTTCCGCTGGGAACGTTTGCCGCGCCGCAAAATTTTCCCATCCGCAACCGGATCATTAGTGGCATGTCGGTGGGCGTGCTGGTGGTCGAAGCCGCCGAATATTCCGGCACGCGCATCACGGCGCGCTGCGCGCTGGAACAGAACCGTGACGTTTTCGCCGTGCCCGGAAACGTCACCAACAAAAATTCCTGGGGGCCGAACACACTGATCAAACAGGGCGCCAAGCTGGTGGCAACCTGGGAAGACGTGTGGGAAGATCTCCCGAGAGAAGTACGACTTGCCTTGACTCCGCCCGCCTCGCCTGAATCCCCAGGCTCCTCGTCCGCATCTCTATTTCCGGACGAAGGGCTCCCTCCTCACGAAAAGCGAATCCTGAGCCTGCTGAAAGCCGACGAGACCACGCACATCGACGAAATTGTCGAAAAGCTGGAGAACGAATTGTCGTCTTCCGAAATCTTTGCCGCGCTGTTCGAGTTGGAACTGGCGGGCAAAGTGAGGCAGATGCCGGGGAAGAATTTTGTGAAAAGCTTTTAGCTTTTGGCTCTTAGCTTTTAGCTTTTGGCTTGAACCACATACTGCGGGAGGCGTGCGATGAGGAACTACAAGGACTTGCGCGTTTGGGAGGAAGCCCACAGGTTAACGCTCTCCGTCTATAAGGTCACGCAGACGTTTCCGAAGGAAGAACGCTTCGGATTGACCAGCCAGATTCGACGGGCATCTGCTTCGATTCCCGCGAATTTGGCGGAAGGATGCGGCAGACGATCCGACGGGGAGATGGGACGATTCGTCCAGATTGCGATGGGATCAGGTGCTGAACTTTCCTATCATCTGTTGCTGGCAAGGGACTTGGGCTTCGTGAACAACGCAGAACACACCGAGCTGAATGCAAGTCTTGAGAGGATTATGAGGATGCTGTCAGCGCTCTCATCAAAGGTAAGAAATCCCTCGGCGGGATAGTGGTTTTGAGCCAAGAGCTAAGAGCCAAAAGCCAAGAGCGTTCTGCCCGTAACTTGTTGCTTTCCGCCTATTCGTGCTAGCTTCGAAAACGGAGCGCAAGGAAACTGAGGATCCATTGTCTAAAGGTTTAGTCATCATCGAATCGCCCGGCAAGGCGAAAGCCATCCAGAAATATCTAGGTAAGGGCTACACCGTCGAGGCCTCGTTCGGCCATGTGAAAGATTTGCCCAAGAGTACGCTGGGCGTCGATATTACGAACGGCTTCGAGACGGATTACGTTGTCATCCCCGGCAAGGAGAAAGTCGTCGCCAAGCTGAAGAAGCTGGCCGCGTCAGCCGATTTCATCTTTCTGGCGCCTGACCCGGACCGCGAAGGCGAAGCCATCGCCGCCCATCTGGCCTTCGAACTCGGCGGCAACGGTAAAGCGAAAAAAGCCAAGAAACTGAAGAAGGGCGAAGAGGCGCCTCCGCCCCGGATTCAGCGCGTCACCTTCAACGAAATTACCAAGCGCGCTGTGCAGGCGGCTTTCGAGCACCCCCGCGCGATCGATCAGAATCTGGTGGACGCACAGCAGGCCCGGCGCGTGCTTGACCGGCTCGTGGGATATCAGGTCTCTCCGCTGCTCTGGGATAAAGTCCGGCGCGGTCTTTCGGCCGGGCGGGTGCAGACGGTTGCGCTGCGGCTGATTGTGGAACGTGAACGCGAGATCAAAGCGTTCGAGAAAAAAGAATATTGGACGATTGATGCGCACCTCGCCGCCAGCAAGCCTCCGGCGTTCGACGCGCGCTTTGTGGGCAAGGGCGAGGAAAAGGTTGAAGTCACCAACGGCGAAGACGCGGAAAAGATTCGCGCCGCGCTGGAGACCTCCGATTGGGTCGTTCGCACCGTCGACAAAAAAGAGCGCCGCCGCAACGCCGCGCCTCCGTTTACCACCAGCAAGCTGCAACAGGATTCCTCGCGCAAGCTTCGTTTCAGCGTGAAGCGCACCATGATGATCGCGCAGCGCCTGTATGAAGGCGTGGAACTGGGCGAAGAAGGCTCGGTCGGCTTGATCACGTACATGCGTACCGATTCGACCCGGGTTGCGCCTGAGGCGATTCAGGAAGTGCGCGAGTACGTGGGCAAGGAATATGGTCCGACGTACCTGCCCGAGACGCCGAATACATTTAAAGAAAAGAAGGATTCGCAGGGAGCGCACGAGGCGATTCGCCCGACTTCGGCGATGCGGCATCCGGACCAGATCAAGCAGTATTTAAAGGAAGACGAATTCAAGGTCTACAAGCTGATCTGGCAGCGTTTCGTGGCTTCGCAGATTAATCCCGCGATTTTCGATCAGACCACGGTCGACATCGACGCCAAGGCCAAGACCAACGAAGTTTTCTGGTTCCGCGTGACTGGATCGGTGCTCAAGTTCGACGGATTCCTGCGCGTCTACGAAGAGTCGAAGGATGGCAAAGACGAAGAGGACGAGGAACTGAAACACAAGCTGCCGGCGCTGGAAGCCGGGCAGAAACTCACGCTCAAAGAATTGAAGCCGGAGCAGCATTTCACCGAACCGCCGCCGCGTTTCAACGAAGCGTCACTGGTGAAGGAACTGGAAGAGCGCGGCATCGGACGCCCGTCCACCTATGCCGCGATTTTGACCACCATTCAGGAACGGCAGTACGTGCAGAAGATCGGCGGAAAATTTTCGCCCACCGAGATTGGACTGGTGGTCACGGACCTGCTGGTGGAAAATTTCCGCGACATTTTCGATTTGCAATACACGGCGCGTCTGGAAGAAGAGCTCGACGAGATCGAAGAAGGAAAAGAGAAGTGGCAGGACGCCCTCGCCGACTTCTACAAGAAATTCCAGAAAGACCTCAAGTATGCCGAAAAGCATATGGAGAACATCAAGCGGATGGAGAAGCCTACGGACGAGCATTGCGAGCTCTGTAAGGCGCCGCTGGTGATCAAGTGGGGCAGGCACGGGTCCTTCTACGCATGCAGCACTTTCGATAAAGAAGACCCGAACACCTGCAAGTTCACGAAAGAGAATCCGATCAACCTGCCGGACCTCGATTCGGCCGACGTGCAGGAAACGACGCAAGAAGAATATTGCGAGAACTGCGGCCGAGTGATGGTGCTGAAGCGCGGGCGCTTCGGGCAGTTCATGGCGTGCACGGGATATCCCGACTGCAAGACCACGCGGCGACTGGACCAGGGCAAGAAGGTTCCCGATATTCCGCTCGACGAACTTTGCCCGAAGTGCGGGCGGAACATGATGATCCGGCACGGGCGCTACGGTGAGTTCACCACTTGCAGTGGATACCCTGAGTGCAAGTACGTGAAGCAGAATTACATTGGGGTGAAGTGTCCCGAGTGCAAGGACGGCGATCTGGTCGAAAAGCGGGCGCGCAAGGGGAATACGTTCTACGGCTGCGGAAATTATCCCAACTGCAAGTTTACTTCCGCGCACAAGCCGCTGCCGGAGAAGTGCCCGAGTTGCGGGAGCGAGTATCTGGTCGAGAAGAACCTGAAGGCTGGGCCGGTGATTGCTTGCCCTAATAAAGAGTGCGACTTTGAGCGGCCAGCGCCGCCGCCGGACGCGGCCGCGACCTCGGCGTGAATCACTGGTAACAGTAGTCTGCGATGAAAGCTAATCGTGCACTCCTTTCGCCTGTCGTAGGTTGCCTGCTGTTGATCTCTGCAACTTTAGTTTTTGGGCAAGCTTCCGACTGGGACCGCCTCACCGCCGATGGCGACGCCGCCATGGTAAAGAAAGAATATCCGCAAGCTGAAGAATCCTATCGCCAGGCGCTCAAGTTCGCAGAATCACACTGGAAAAAAGATGCGCGCATTTCCGGCGCGCTCATTAAGCTGGCAGAATCCTGCAATGCTCAGGGCAAGAAGGACGACGCCGAAGCCTTCGCAAATCGCGCGGTCACCACCCTTACGGAGGCCCGCAAAGCCCACAAGCCGAAAGATGCCTCCGAGGAATACTTGCAAGCGGACGTCACAGCTACGACGTTTGAAAAAGCTGGAGATATTTTTGCCGCCAATCAGAAATATCCGGATGCCGAAAAAATGTACTCGCAGGCGGTCGCAATCCGCGAGCACTACGCTGCGGAACAACCGCCTTCAAAGCCGAACAACGAGGATTTTTTCCGGTTTATGTTGCAAAACCTCGGCAATGCCCAGGCTAAGGTCGCGGATTCGGACGACAAGCTTGCACGAGCATATATTCGCGAAGGCAAGTTTCAGGAAGCCGCGCAACAATATCAGAAGTCCCTAGCGATCCGGGAAAAACAGTTTGGGCCTGACAAGCCTCCCGTAGCGCAGAGCGTCGGCGACGTGGCGATGTGCTACGCTTTGCAGGGTCAGTACGATAAGGCGGAACCGCTCTACAAGCGCGTCATCGCGATCCTGGAACTCAACAACTTTCAGGAGAAGCCTGAAATGGCGGTCGCGCTGGAGAATTACTCTCTTGTCTTGAGAAAGACCGGGCGGGATGCGGAGGCGAAGCCCATCTCTGAGAGAGCACGAGACATCCGAACCAAGTTGTTAGCCACTTCAAACTGAGATTGGAGATATACATGGCAAAGAAGCCGACTACTGCCGATGCCCACCTGATTCTGGAACTCTACGATCTGCGCCGCGAGGCGGAGATGCGGAAAGCGCGCAACTGGTGGGCTGCCGAATTCTTTCCCCAGAGCGCGGACGACGTCATGAAAGTCGCTTTCATGATGGGGACGCAGGAGAACAACTGGTTTCGCCAGGTCGCCGGCTATTGGAACATGGCGGCGTCATTTGTGCTGCTGGGCGCGTTGAATGAAGAATTGTTTCTGCAGCCGTCATTCAGTGGCGAGATGTTCCTCATTTACGCCAAGATCCATCCCTTCATCAAGGAACTGCGAGAGAAAGTGGGCGATCCGCACTTCTTCCTCAACATCGAGAAAGTCATCACGCATACAAAGTGGGGCCGGGACCGCCTGACCTTCATGGTGAAGCGCGTGGAGACGCTGCGGCAACGACGCGCCGAGAAGAAGGCGAGCTAGAGCGCCCCTCTCGCAGCAAACTACATAGGTCCTTCGCTTCGCTCAGGATGACAGGGCGCCGGTGGAATCCTCGTCGATAGGCGAATTTCCTGTGAGCGCAATCACTTCCTGCACGACCGCATCTGTTATCCTAAACGGCTGTGCGGATGATCTGGTGGTTTCTGATCCTGGGCGTAAGCACGCTGGTGGTAGTGTGCGTGGCCATCGCCCTGTACGTGCACTTGCGGCGGCATCTGCAGAAAGCGCACGCATCCCATGATGGACCGCTGAGTGAAGCGGAGCGGCACCGCCAGACAGAGCAGCACTGAAAGTTGCAGTTGCGATCGGGAGGTCCAGTTGATGGCAAAGCCGGCAATTCAAACTATAGGCAGTTCGCAGGACCGGGCCCTGGAGGCCTCGCGCCAGGTTGCGCTCGTGGTGGGCGCGAGCCTGGTGGTGGCATTGTGCGCGCGCATTACGATTCCGTTGATGCCGCTTACGCCGGTTCCGCTTACGGTGCAGAACATGGGCGTTCTGCTGGTCGGCATGCTGCTGGGCAGCCGACGTGGCTTTGCGGCGCTGGCTCTTTACCTGGTTGAAGGGGCGGCCGGATTGCCGGTGTTCAGTCCCATTGGTCCGGGCGGGATCGCTCAGTTGCTCGGGCCCACCGGCGGATTCCTGATGCTGTATCCGTTCGTGGCTTTCCTGGCTGGCTATGTCTTTGAGCGCGGAACAAAGAGTTTCCTGCGCGCGGCCGTCGCAGGGCTGCTAGCAGAGATCTTGCTATTCGCTGGAGGGCTGGGATGGCTTTACGTGTTCACTCACTCGCTGGCAAGGGCGGCTTACCTAGGGCTGTACTGGTTCCTGGCCGCTGAGGTCATCAAGATAATGTTGGCGGCCGGCATCGCTAATCGCTGGGGCAGAGGTGCAGTAAAGAGCGCAGTCCAGCCGTAGATTTCTGGAGTTCATAATGACTGTAGTATCGGAAACATCCAAAGCGCCGGGAGGCAATGCCTCCGGTCAGGTGCGCGAGATTACCGTGGCTCACAGCCCGGATTCCGACGACGCCTTCATGTTCTACGGCCTGGCCACGAACAAGGTGCGCACCCCGGGCCTGCGCTTCAGCCATACGCTGTGCGATATCGAGACGCTGAACCAGAAGGCGCGCGAAGGGGTTTACGATGTCAGCGCAATTTCGTTTCACGCTTATCCGTACGTGCAGGATAAATACGCGCTGATGGCTTGCGGCGGCAGTGTGGGCGAGGGCTACGGGCCGATGATCGTTTCGCCGCGCCCGTTCACGGCCAGCGAAATCAAGACCAAACGCATTGCTGTGCCGGGCACGCTCACCACGGCTTACCTGGCGCTGCATCTGTTTGCTCCGGGAGTGGAAACCGAGGTTGTGCCGTTCGACCAGATCATCCCGCAGGTGCTCGAAGGGAAATTCGAAGCTGGGTTGATCATTCATGAAGGACAGCTGACCTTCGACAAGTTGGGCCTGCACCGCATTGTGGATCTCGGCCGGTGGTGGCAGAAGGTGACTGGCTTGCCTTTGCCCCTGGGCGGAAATGCGATTCGGCGGGCGCTCGGTCCCGAATTGATGCCGTTAGTTTCGGCCGCGTTGCGCGAGAGCATTCAGTATGGACTCGATCACCGTGAAGAAGCGCTGTCGTATGCCATGCAGTTCGCCCGCGATCTCGATGCGTCGTCGGCCGACAAATTCATCGGCATGTATGTGAACGAGCGCACACTCGACTACGGTCCCGACGGCCGCGAAGCGGTCCGCCGGCTGCTTGATATGGGACACAAGGCAGGGATTATCGGGCCGGAAGCGCGAGTGGATTGGGTGGGGTGAGGCGCTCTTGGCTTTTGGCTCTTAGCTTTTTGGCTTGGAGCCTTCCGCTCGCATCGATTTTCCGCTGAATCGTCGTCAAAGAACGCACGGATGGAGACTCATAGCCCAGTTCGACCAGGGGCTGCAGTTTAGCTAAGAGCCAACAGCCAAGAGCTAAGAGCTAGAAGCTTGCCTCCCCAAACCCTCCTCATCGACGCCGACGATACGCTGTGGGAGAACAACATTTATTTCGAGCGGGCCATTGCTCGCTTCATCTCGTTTCTCAATCATCACGAATTTTCTGCCGAGCAGGTGCGCGGAGTGCTCAACGACGTGGAGCGCGAGTGCATTGTGAAACACGGGTACGGACTGCACAGCTTCGCGCATGCGCTGGTCGACACGTTTGAACGGTTAAGCGCGAAGCCGGTCACGCCTGAGTTGCATGCGCAGATCACTAATTTTGCGCATAGCATCGCCGATCATCCTGTGGAGCTGTTGCCTGAGGTGCCGGAGACGCTGCAGTACTTGTCGGAGCGCCATCGGCTGATCCTGATGACTAAGGGCGCGATCGCCGAGCAGACGGGAAAAGTCGAGCGCTCGGGCCTTAAGGAATATTTCGCGGCGGTCGAGATCGTCGCCGAGAAAGATCCAACTGCATACGGGCGCGTGGCGGAAAAACATAAGCTGGCGCTCGATTGCACGTGGATGGTGGGCAACAGTCCGAAGTCGGATATCAATCCCGCGATGGCGGCCGGTCTGCACGCGGTTTTTGTGCCGCACGGCGACACCTGGATCCTGGAGCACGAGGAGATCAACCCGGCTCCTCCGCGGCAGAAATTGCTCATCGTCGGGCGGTTTGCCGAGCTGCGGGAGCATTTTTGAATCTTCACCACAGAGGGCACAGAGGAACACAGAGAAGCACAACGAGATGAAGCCGGTTTGACCCTGTGTCCACGTGGTCCAGCCTTAACGCTGTAAAAGCTTCGCCATGAATCCGGCCGCAATAGCCCGCTGGTGGCGGAATCAGGCTCGTCACTATGTTTTGATGTTGGTCACTACCGCATCAAACTAACCAACACGCGCTCTCGCGCTGAGTATTTCCCGCATGGTACCCTCGTCTTGCTCTGCGATCTGGCTCCCACTTCGTCAGTGGCGATTCAGACCCACAATTTGCGGCGGCTGTTGCATACGGTTGAGGCGCTTTCCGAGCTCGGGCCCGCGCTGACGGCGGAGCGCGACTTCTCGGAGACTTCGCGGCTGATGCTGTCGGCCATCATGGAAGCGGCGGGCGCGCGCGAAGGTGCGCTCTTTCTATTCAACGACAAGCCCGCCATGCTGACCTCCGCCACGGCGCAGGGATTCGCCCTGATGCCGAATCCTGCCTTCATTCCTCTCCTGCCCAAACACGTGCATGCGATCAGCGCGGCGCGTGGGCCCATCGTGCTCAATTCTTCGACGTACTCGGTTTTTCTGAGTTCCAATGGCAACGTCGCGCCGGAACTTTTCAAATGCCTTGCCCCGTTGAAAGCGGGAGGCCGGTTGGCCGGAGTAGTCGCGCTGGGGCGCCGTCCGGGTGACGCGCTGTATGAAGACAGCGAACTCGACGCACTGGAACTTTTGTGCAGCTACATCGCGCTGGCGGTGCAGAATCATGCTCTGACGCAAAGCATCGCGCAGCGGGTTTCGGAAAACCTGCGGCTGATGGCGTCTCTGCACGGGTTCTACGACAACGCGCTCGAGGCCTTTGCCACGGCTATCGACGTCAAGCACGTGAACATTCACGGGCATTCGCTTCGCGTAGGGCGCTACGCAGCGGCCATTGGCGAAGCCATGGGGATGGAGTCGAGCGACGTTGCGGCGCTGCGCAGCGCGGGGTATCTGCACGACATTGGAAAAGTTGCGGTCGATCGCCGGTTGTTCGGCAAGCCCGGAGCGCTCAATCCGGATGAGATTCGCGAGATGGCCGACCACACCACCGTCGGCCACCAGATTGTCAGTAGCGTGCAGTTTCCCTGGCCGAAGATTCCCGAGACCGTGCGCTGGCACCACGAGCGCAGCGATGGCTCGGGCTATCCCGACAAGCTCGGTCAGGACGATTTGCCGATGCAGGTGCGCATTGTGGGCGTGGCCGATTCGTTCGACGCCATGACCAGCACGCGTCCCTACAGGGCTCCGCTTTCGGTGGGCAGCGCGCTCAGCGATCTGGTGCGGATGGCTCCGGAGAAGTTCGATGCGAACGTGGTGCAGGGACTGCTGATTCAGGTGCGCCGTGACGCGGTGGGGAGCAACCGCGCGCCGCTGCTGCACGGCATGGCGGTGAACATTGCGGCGGCCGACATCGACCAGCTCGCCGCCACTCTGCAGCACAAAGTTTCTCGCGGGAAGATGTATCTGAGCACAGAGAGCGGCCAGTAGAGTCTTGTTTTCGTGGGTTTCAGCTCCGAAACCCTTGCCCTGCAATCACTTTCAAGCCGTCCCGGAATCTCGTCCGACAGCAACTTTTTCCCGCGCAAGGGTTCATAATGAGGGGACCTGCTCCATCCGGGGAGTTCTGAATGAGATCCAGTCTTAGGCGATCCAATTTTGGCCGATCCAATTTTGGGCGATCCAGTCTTGGGCGATTCAGTCTTGGCGCCAAGTTCGCACTGTTTCTGCTGTGTCTGAGCCTCGCCTTTGCGGTCCCGCAATTGCTGGCTAAGAAGAAAGAGAAGGCGCCCGACGCTGGCGCGAGCGAGCAGAAGCGTGCGGTGCAGGCGCTCAACCGGCTGACGTTTGGGCCGCGGCCGGGGGATATTCAGCAGATGACGGCTATGGGCGTCGACCGCTGGATCGAGTTGCAGCTGCATCCGGAAAAAATTCCGGACAACGCTGTGGAAGCCCGTCTCGCACCCTTGCGCACGTTGCGCATGAGTTCGAAGGAACTGGTCGAGAACTTTCCCGACAACGCGATGATCAAGCAGGTCATGGACGGCAAGCGGCCTCTGCCTTCCGATCCCGCGAAGCGAGCCGTGTATCAGGTGCAGATCGCGCGCCTCGAGGAGAAGCAGCAACAGAAGAATGACCGGGTCGAACTGGCTGCGGCGCCGGTGCAGGCTCCTGCTTCCACTGGACCGGCCGCCAGCGACACTGCCAAGACGGAGGCGGAACTGACGGCGGCAGCGGCCAGCCCGGATTCAGCCAACAGCGCGCCGTCGGACGTGACCAGCATGAACGCGATGAGCGCCGCCAACGCATCCGCCAACGAAATGGCCATGGCCACTCCTGCCAAGGTGAAGCTTTCGCCCGCGGACGAGGCCGAGGCCCGCCGCCGCGAAGATCGTCTCTATGCCGATTTGAAGGTGCAGGGACTCATCGATCTCCAACCCGACCAGCGCTACAAAAAAGTGATCGCGATGTCGAGCGACGAGCAAGTGGCATTCGCCGACTCTCTGCGCGGCGGCAAGGCGCAGGATTTCGTCGCAGGCATGGACCCGAAGCAGAAAGAAACGCTGCTGGCCATGAATAACCCGCAGGGCATCGTGCACGATGAACTGATGCAGGGAAAATTGCTGCGAGCTATTTACAGCGACCGTCAGCTGGAACAGGTGATGACCGATTTCTGGTTCAATCACTTCAACGTGTTCGTGGGCAAGGGTCCCGAACGGCTGTTCCTGACCGCGTACGAGCAGGACGTGATCCGCCCGCGCGCGCTGGGAAAGTTTGAAGACCTGCTGACGGCCACGGCGAAGAGCCCCGCGATGTTGTTTTATCTCGACAATTGGATGAGTGTGGGGCCGAACTCCATGCAGGGGCTGGGAATACCGGCTCATCCGGGACGGCCGTATGGTCCCTACGGTCCGCGCCGTTTTCCGCCGCCGACTCCTAACGCGAAACGCAAGGCCAACAATGGCCTGAATGAGAACTACGGCCGCGAGTTGCTGGAACTGCACACGCTCAGCGTGAATGGCGGCTACTCACAACGCGACGTCACTGAGGTCGCCAAAGTCTTTACCGGCTGGACCATCGAGAAGCCGTACGAAAGTCTGGGATTCAAGTACGACCCGCGCATGCACGAGCCCGGGCCTAAGTTTGTTCTGGGACATCGCATTAAGCCCAAGGGCGAAGACGAGGGCAAGGAAGTGCTGCACATGCTGGCGACCAGCCCGCAGACCGCACATTTTATTTCGTTGAAGCTGGCGCAGCGTTTTGTGTCGGACGATCCGCCGGCGGCGCTGGTCGACCGCATGGCAAAAACCTTTCAGAAAAAGAAGGGCGACATCCGCGAAGTGCTGACGACTTTGTTCCAGTCGCCGGAGTTCTGGGCGGTGGACACGTACCGGGCCAAGGTGAAGACGCCGCTCGAGTTTGTGGCCTCGGCCGTGCGCGCCACCGGCGCCGACGTGGACGATGCGCTTCCGCTCGCCCGCCAGATCGGCAATATGGGCATGCCGCTGTACTCTGCGCAGCCGCCCACCGGCTATTCGATGAAGGCCGAGACCTGGGTGAGTTCGTCGGCGCTGCTGAACCGCATGAACTTCGCTCTGGGGTTGACTGCCGGGAAGGTTCGCGGAGTGAAGGTGGATGCGGTGCAGTTGGCGGGCGGGCCGCCACCGCCGGCGGATGCGACGGTTGCGCTGTCGACCATGGAAGCGAAGTTGCTTGCGGGCGATGTATCGCAGCAGACGCACGACTCGATCATGGCGCAGATTGAAGCTCCGGCGAAGAATGTCGCGGCCAATGCGCCAGAAAAGGGCCCACAAGAGAAGGGCTCGCAAGATAAGAAAGCTCAGCAGCGCAAGCCGGGGGATGTGGCACGTCCGCCGGACGCGAGCACGATCGCGGGGTTGCTGCTGGGCTCGCCGGAGTTTCAGAAACGATAGCTTTTGGCTCTTGGCTGTTGGCTTTTGGCTTGAATCTTGCGGCTACTGGCAGTGGAGCAACTCTATAGAGATCGGTTGATCGAAGCCAAGAGCTAAAAGCCAAGAGCTAGCAGCTAGGAGCTGTTTTTATGTCCATTACGCGTCGCATTTTTCTTCGCAACAGCGCGCTGGCCGTCGTGGGGACGGCGGCGGTGCCGGGCTTTCTTACCCGTGCGGCTTTTGGCGCGGTCGAGGCGGGCGGCCGCAACAAACGGCTGGTCGTCATTTTCCAGCGGGGCGCGGCTGACGGGCTGAACATTGTTGTTCCGCACGCAGAACCGCAGTACTACGCGATGCGGCCGAGTATCAATATTCCACGGAAGTCGGTGATTGATTTGAATGGCTTCTTCGGGCTGCATCCTTCACTGGCGGCGTTTCAGCCGCTTTGGCAGCAGGGGCATCTAGCGATTGTTCATGCGGCGGGATCGCCTGACACGACGCGCTCGCACTTCGATGCGCAGGATTTCATGGAGACCGGTACGCCCGGCGTGAAGGCCACCGACGACGGCTGGCTCAACCGGTCGCTGCACAGCATGCCGCGGGCGGCGCAAGACTCGGCTTTCCGCGCGATTGCGCTGGGGCCGTCGCTGCCGCGCATTTTAGGCGGCTCCGAGCCTGCCGTCGCGATGAATAACATCAACGACTTTTCGGTGGGTGGAAAGAATCCCAAAGCGTCACCGGCGGCGACCGCGTTTGAGGCGATGTACGACCACTCCTCCGACAGCGTGCTGCACGGCACGGGCGCCGAGACTTTCGACGCGGTCAAGATGTTGAAGGCCGCCGATCCCGGAAAGTACACGCCCGCTCCCGGCGCGAATTATCCCAAGGGCCGATTGGGCGACGGGTTGCGACAGCTGGCGCAACTGATCAAGGCGAATCTCGGCGTGCAGGTGGCGTTTTCCGATATCAGCGGCTGGGACCACCACGTGAACGAAGGCGCGACCGAAGGCCAACTGGCGAACGTGCTGACCGAGTTCTCGCAATCGATCGCCGCGTTCTGGACCGATCTCGGCGATCTGGGCGAGGACACCGTGGTCGTTACCATGTCGGAGTTCGGGCGCACGGCGCGCGAAAACGGCAACCGCGGCACCGACCACGGGCACGCCAACGTGATGTTCGTGCTGGGCGGCCCGGTCAAAGGCGGCAAGGTCTATGGGCGCTGGCCCGGCCTGGAGCAATCGCAACTCTACGAAGGCCGCGACCTGGCCCTGACCACGGATTTCCGGCAGGTAATTGGAGAGGCGGTCGCCCGGCACATGGGCAACAGGAATCTGGCGCAGGTTTTCCCGGGGTACGATAATCAGCCTGGGAAATTCCTGAAGATTCTTGGATAGACTGGATGTCGGCCTAGTCCAGATCGATAAAGACTTCGCCGTTCTCGACCTTGATGGGGTAGGTCTTCAACTTCTGATCGGGATGATCCACGGCCACGCCCGTCTTGGGATCATATTGCCAGCCATGCCATGGGCAGACCACCTTGCCGTCTTCCACGGCTCCCTGCCCGAGCGAGCCGCCCTGATGCAGGCACACGTTATCGATGGCGCTGAACTTTCCCCATACGTTGGCGATGCAAATCATTTTCCCGTTACAGGGGAAGTCTCGCGCTTCGTTGGTTGTGGGAAGATGGGCTTGGGAAATAAACTTGACGAGGGCCATAGTCGGTTCAGTGAATACCAGGCTAGCTTAGAACGTGAGCACGGCGACTGGAAGTTGCTGAATTGGATTCTCACCCAGGTCCACTATGGGTCACTTTGGCCGGCACAGAGAGCAACTGGCAGATCCTTCGCTTCGCTCAGGATGATCGCGGCGGGCTCCCGCTGCGCTCCCGCCCGCTAGGCGCGGTCATTTGTCATTTCGGCTGCAAAGTTTGCGCAATCATTACCTGGCGCTTGAAGTTCTCCACCATGTTCGGGTCGAGGCGGACTTCGGTGGGCTTCTTGGCCAGCGTCATGGTGTCGATCTTGTCCTGCAGTTTGAGTAGCGCGTAGAAAAGATTTTCGGGGCGGGGCGGGCATCCGGTGACGTAAACGTCGACCGGGACGATTTTGTCGACGCCCTGCAGCACCGCATAAGTATTGAACGGGCCGCCCACGGACGAGCAGGCGCCCATGGAGATGACCCACTTCGGATCGGGCATCTGGTCGTAGATGCGCTTCACGACGGGCGCCATCTTCAGCGTGACCGTGCCGGCAACGATCATCAGGTCGCTCTGGCGCGGGCTGGGACGGA
>Ga0210399_10000515_pt1 | contig 31135 bp, 24 predicted proteins | sample IncBWC14MmetaG_FD_150865 | JGI IMG/M metagenome (GOLD analysis project Ga0210399, IMG submission 150865) | Forest soil microbial communities from Barre Woods Harvard Forest LTER site, Petersham, Massachusetts, United States - Inc-BW-C-14-M | ecosystem: Environmental > Terrestrial > Soil >... | reverse complement strand
TTACCTGGTTACTTCTTCACCTCGTTTCCTCTAAACTCTTTCTCATGGATCCCCTCCGCGAACTCGGGCGCACTCTCTTTGTTCTTGGTGGCCTGCTGGTCGTTGTAGGCGCTCTTCTTTACTTCGGCGGAAAACTCCCCTTGCGCCTCGGCCGGCTCCCCGGCGATATCGTCCACCACGGCGAACACACCACTTTCTACTTTCCCATGGTTACCTGCCTCGTCCTCAGCGTCGGCCTTTCACTGCTCTTGTGGCTTTTTGGGCATCTCCGTAAGTAACTCCGGTCTTTTCCTTTACTTCCACTATCTCCTTAGCTTCCTTTACCTCATTTCTCAGTTTTTGAACTCAGCGCGAATGAAGGCCTTGATCCCTTCCTCCCCCGTCAATCGCAAGCACACCAATTTCCCCTCGCGCTCCAGATCAATGTGAAAATCAAAAAACGGGCAGCATTTGCTTTCCGCCGCCACCCACTCTGCCACTTCCGGCAGCGACATGTCCGCCGAGCTGTACTGGAATTCGTACCCCTTTTCTGTCTCCACGATCTCCTTCCGCGCCGCCAACAATTTCTCGGTCAACTGTTTGTGCCGCGCCCGCTCCGCAGGCGTCAGGGTTTTAATGTTGCAATAAAACTTGCTTTGCACCGTTGTCACTTGGCCCTCCGGCCTTACTAAGATTGCTGAGCCTTGCGCCGCCAGCCCCATCGTTCCGGCGCCTCCGATCCAGGTTGCCAGCGTTACCCCCACTGCACCTTTCCTCACCAGCGTCACAAACTGTTCGTTTCCCTTGTTCATGCCTTTCCTCCAATTTAGGATTTGCCGCGCCCCATGCTCCAATGCTAAAAGTTAAAGTCAGCTTTAAGTCAAGGTGTATTCCAGGATCGCCATCATGAAAATCGGCCAACTCGCCGGTGGTGCCGGCCTCAACGCCTCCGCCATCCGTTACTACGAAAAGTGCGGCCTCCTGGCCCCGCCCCAGCGTCTCAGCGGGCAGCGCCGCTACCCTGCCGAAGCTCTGCAACGCGTACTCCTCATCCGCTTCGCCAGCGACATGGGCTTCACCCTCGCCGAAATCAAGCTCTTCCTCGGCGGCCTCCGGGACAATACTCCCGTTGGCCCACGTTGGAGAAAGCTAGCCCATCGCAAAATCATCGAAATTGAAGAAAACCTCCAACGCTGCCTCCGCTTGAAGTCGCTTTTGCAGCACCTACTCCACTGTCGCTGCGCCTCGCTTCAAATCTGCGTCCAACGCCTCAGCCTCAGCCCGGCACTTCGCTTCCTCGACCGCCGCGCCAAATAATCTCGTCTATCCCTGCCGGCTGCAGTTCTGTCTTCACTGCCGACTGCATCATCAAAGCCACGGGAACCAACTCGCCTCGTCCGGTGTCTTTGAACCCATCTCCTCATGAAACCAGCCTGCAAACTCGCGAGGCCTAGTCCGCATCCTACCTGCAGTAGACTCAACTCGAATTGACCATGCGAACCCACCGATCTTCCGTGCTCCGTCCAATCCTGTCGCTTCTTCTCTTCGCTTTTTCGTTTTTTCTCGCTCGGCGTCTCGCGGCGCAACAGTCCACGTCCAGTCCCTCATCTTGTCCTTGCACTCTTCGCGGCACCGTACTCGATTCCGTAACTGGCAATCCCATCCACGGCGCCCTCGTACAAGCTTCCACCGGTTCCACCTGGTCCGCTTTTACGGACTCCGAAGGCAAGTTTCAGCTCGACGCCCTTCCCGCCGGCCCCGCCACCGTTCAGGCCGCCAAGCCTGGCTACCTTTCCGACGATGAGTTCGGTTCCCGCTCACCCAAAACTTTCGCACTTCAACTAGGGCCAGATGCCACCCCGGCTGTTCTCCAGCTCACACCCGAAGGCGTCATTTTTGGACAAGTCACCGACGAGAATGGCGAGCCGCTGGAAGGTTTCTCCGTCTCACTGTTCTATCGCAATCCGCTCGGCCGGGGTCTCCCCCGGGATCCCCGCCTTCGAGCCGTCACCAATGATGAAGGCCAATTTCGCATCACCGGCCTGCATCCCGGCATTTGTTATCTGGCGGTCCGCCCCACCGAAAGTCCCGCGCAGATTTCCACCCGGAACGCGGACGTTCCTCAAGGTTTCGCGGCCGTCTTTTATCCGGCCGCTACCGACATCCACTCCGCAATACCTGTCAAAGTCCGCCCCGGGAGTCCGTCGCAGGTGAACTTTTCGCTAAAGCGCGAGCCTTTTGTTCGCCTAACCGGAACCGTCTCCGGCTACAGCTCCGAACAACAGGTGGCGCTCAACTTCGAAGATTCACTGGGAGATTCGCTGCCCCAGCAAATCGTGTTTGACTCTTCTACTGGCAATTTCCACACCAAGTGGATTCCTCCCGGTGCTTACACGCTATCGGCGCAAACATACGCTCCGCTCTCGCACGATGCCTCGAACGGTCTCTCTTCCGTGCGCCAGCCCATCAACGCCAGTTCGAATCTTTCCGGCATCCACCTTGTGTTTCAACCAACTGTCGAGATTCCCGTCGTGATTAGCGGTCTTCCCTCTCCCGACACGGAGAATGGATCATCACCGAGCTTGATGCTTATTCTTCTCGCTAAAGGGCAGAACTCGCGCGGCATGTCCCATTACGCCACCAGGGCCAATCGCTCTCCCGACGCCTCATCCAGTCCCGCGCCCCTGGTTGTTGCGGGCGTCGAACCGGGCGCCTACGACGTTAACGCCGCGGTTTACCGTGGCGGCTCTTACTATCTCGAATCCATTAGCTGGGGTTCTACGGATCTCCTGCACGATCCGCTGGTCCTCGATTCTTCCGGTGCAGTTCCTCCCATCGATGTCGTCGTTCGGGAAGGCGCCGCTACGCTCGGCGGCACGGTGCTTTCCGGGGATCGACCCTCTTCCGCGGCCGTGGTGGTGTTTCCTCCCGACCAACGAATGCCGCCTGGTTTCGCCTTCTCTGGCCCCGACGGGGCATTCTTCTTGCCCAACCTTGCCCCTGGCACTTATCGTGTGATTGCCCTCGATAATTACGCGAGTCTGGATCTCGAAAATCAAAACGTTTTGAGGAACGTCTCTTCGAAGGCGCAGGAAGTCACCCTGGCCCCCAAGCAGACCGCCTCTGTTCGCCTCCAACTCACGGCGGTGGGAGAATGACACTCATGGCCCGCTTCATAGCTCTCATCCTTCTACTGTTCATGTTGTTCGGGCTGATGGCGGTCGAATCTCCAGCGGCCACCCCGCCCTCCACCTATCGTGTTGGCGGCATCGTCGTAGATGCCCTCACCGGCCAACCGATCAGCCTCGCCGAAGTCACCCTCACTCCCGCGACCGCGCTCGACGACCTGCAAACTTTCTTGACCGCCTCTGACGGCCGCTTTCTCTTTGCAAATCTGGCTCCCGGCAAGTACCGCCTCATGGCCGGGCGCCGTGGTTATGCCGTCCAGGGTTTCAATGCTCACGAATCCTATATGACCGCCATCGTAGCCGGTCCCGGTCAAGACTCCGAGCACCTCCGTTTTCGTCTCTCTCCCAGTGCCGTCCTCACAGGCTCTATCTCCGACCAGTGGAACGATCCCGTGCGGGACGCCGAGGTCATTCTCTTTCAGCAAAGTTGGTCTGCAGGTTCACGCCACTTGCATCCGGTCAATCGTGGCATCACCGATGACCTGGGCCACTATCGCTTTGCCCACCTCCTTCCCGGTACTTACGCTATCGGAGTGGTCGCTCGCCCGTGGTGGGGCAACTTTATGTCGCAGTCCGTCGCTATTTCAGAATCTGGCGCGCAAATGGGCACTTCAGGCCGCGCCAATTTTGAATCTATCGGGAGTTCTACTACTACCGTGAACACAAGTGCTTTAAATGACCCAGCCGTGCTCCAATCCCTTCAGAGACTCACCCCCATGCCGGTCGCTCCAAACCTGGCGCTTGACCTCGTTTATCCGGTTACCTACTTTCCCAATGCCACAAGCCTCTCTGACGCGGCCAAGCTCTCTCTTCTGCCCGGTGCTACGGAAACCGCCGACATGACCCTTCGCCCGGTCCCTTCGATTCACTTGCACGTTCGCGTTCCCCCCGCCCCCGCCAGTACTCCAAGCGATGCTACCGACGGTGAGCAAAATGACGACGCGCAATCCGATACCGGGACAAATGTTGAAGTCGCCATAAACGTCGGCGGTGAAGATTCCAATCTCATTCAAGCCTTGCACACGGGAATCGCTCCCGGTCTCTTTGAACTCTCAGGATTCCCGCCGGGCGACATAACCGTCACCGTAAGCGGCTCCCAAGGTGAAGCCCAATCCACCCGCACGCATTCCCTTCAGCTCTCTGCGAACGCGGAACTCGACCTCACTCCGCACGGCCCGCTCGTGGACCTCTCCGGAACCGTCTTGACCCAGCTGAATGTTGCCGATCCGCAGAAAGAAGAGAAAGCCTCCTCGTTCATGCTGGAGTTTCACTCGCGCAAAACCGGCGAGTCCTTCAAGACCGCCGTTTCCAACAAAGGAGAATTCTCCTTCGCTGGCTCCGCGCTTTCGCCCGGCACCTACGAAGTGGGCCTGACCGATGATCAGTCACTCCAAGTCAGTTCCCTCGAGGCCACGGGCGCCACTGTTTCCCATCACAGCATCGACATTCCCGGAGGCCAGCCTGTCAAGTTGACTGTCCACACCGCCGAAGCCAAGTGCTCCCTCACCGGCGTCGCGCTCAAGGACGGAAAAACCTTCGCCGGCGCCATGATTGTTCTCATTCCCCAGGATCCCGACCAGAGCCCCGCCCTCTTTCACCGCGACCAGAGCGATTCCGACGGCTCCTTCTACATGGCGCCCCTTTTCCCAGGCCGCTACACTCTCCTCGCCATCGAAAACGGATGGGATCTTGAATGGTCCAATCCCGCCGTCCTCTTCAAATACCTCCCCAATGGCCTACCCGTCGAAATCAAGCCCAACGCCGCGATGCATCTCAACGCCCAGGTCCAATAGTTCGAGGAATTGAATCGCATCAAACTCGCTGGAAAATTGGGCAAGCTTTTGATAGGCGCGTACAGGTAAGTGGAATACTTCGTGCTCCCTGATTCTTCTCACGAATCCCGAACTGGAGCGCAGCAGCTCGAATCCGTTCCCCAGTAGTGGGCAAATCGCCCGGCGCATTCACTCGGAGCGAAGAGCCTGCATGACGTCGATGCGCGCGGCGCGTGCGGCCGGCAGCCACGAGGCGACGACCGCAGCGGTCAGCAGTACGAATGCAGAGAGCACCACGGGCAAAGCGCCCGGCATCTTCATGTCCGGGAAATAGCTGCCCGCCAAACGCGCCGCCACAAACCCGAATGCCGCGCCTGCGAGCACGCCCGCCACAGCCATCACGGCGCCTTCGGTGATGACACCTTTCAGGAGATGCCCCGGCTGTGATCCAAGCGCCAGCCGGATGCCGAATTCGCGCGTCCGCGCGCTGACCGAAAATGCCAGCACGCCAGCCACGCCAACCAAAGCAATCGCCAACGCCACAGCCGCGAACACGCCGAATACCACGGAGTTCAAACGGTCCGGCGTGAGCACCTCCGCGCGGACGTCTTCGAGAGTGGCAGCGTGCTCAATGGGCTGATCGGCGGACATGCCGCGAATAATGCGCGTGACCGGCGTGACCAGCGAATAAGGATCTGCATTGGTGTGGATGAAGAGTCGGCCGCCAAAGATGGGACCCTCTGCGAAAGGGCTATAGACAGTCAGGATGGGCTGCGGAACGACGTGTTCGTCGTCTATATCGGCGGTGACGCCGATGATGCGGTGTGGCGCGGGGTTAATCCCGGCGGCGAATTGCAGCACGGGATCCGTCCAGTAGACATGCCGATCGACGGCCTCCTGATTGGGGAACATACGCTTTGCGAGAGTCTCACTGACGATAGCGACGGGCTCTTTACCCTTTTGTCCGTCGGAATCGTCGAAATCACGGCCACTGATGATGGGAACGCCGAGCGCGGCAAAGAATCCGGGAGAGATGACGCGCATCTGCGCGCGGGGATCCTCGCCGGGGGTATGAACATGACCGTCGGACGAGAATTGGAGCCCGAAATTGGAGAGGGCATCGCGCCAGGGAACAGACAAGCCGAAAGCGGTCTTGTTCACGCCGGGCAGCGCATCAATGCGGCGAATCGATTCCCGATAGAAATCGACCACTTGCTCAGGCGTTTTTCCGTAGGCCATAGCGGGAACGTTGACGGCGAGAACATGACGCATGTCGAGACCTGTCTGCGCCCTTTGCAGAGCGATCAGCGTTGTGACTACCGTGCTTGCGCCGGCCAGTAGCACGAAGGATGCAGCGATTTGTGTTACCGCGAAGATGCGCTGGCGGCGGCTCGTGCTGCCGGCGATCCGTGCGCTGCCGCTCGATAGGCCATGGCCATTGGACGTGTCGGCCGACGGCAGGCGCGGGGCAAACGCCAAAATCACCGCAGCGACGACGGCCAGCGCCGTTCCCACCCACAGCAGGCTGGAATCGACAGTCAAATCGAGCGCGCGCACCGAGAAGCGCGAGGCGTAACGGGCCAGGATGACCACCAACGGCTGCGCGGTCCATACACCGACCGCGGCCCCAGCGCCGCAGAGCAGCAGACTTTCGGCCAGCAGCATGCGGCGCAGCGCGCCTGTGCTTGCGCCGAGCGCCGCACGGGTCGCCAGTTCGCCTTCGCGGCGAACTGTCCGCGTAAGAATCAGATTGGCGACATTGGAACACGCGATGACGAACACCAGCGCTGACGCTGCTAACAGTACCAGCAGCACAGTCCGGGCGCCCGAGGTGATCTGCTCGCGCAGCAGCTTGGCACTGATCTGGTAGTTCCCTTTGGGCGGATAGGCTTCGGCATGTGCTTTGGTCATGGCTCGGTAGACAGAACGCAACTCGGCGCGAGCTTGATCGAGGGTGGCACCGGGAGCAAGACGGCCAAAGAGCTCGGTCATGCGATGGAGGCGGCTCGTGACCATGGTCGCAGAGAGGTGGTGCGGGCTGGTGACGATGTTGGCGATGATCTCGGTATCTTGGGGATAGGGGACGGAGGGTTCGAGCACACCGATGACGGTGGCAGATCGATCGCCCATGAGGCCCCAGCTGAGGCGAAGCGTTTTTCCGATGATGGAAGGATCCTTACCAAGAGTGGTGGTCCAGAAACGATATGTGAGAACAGCGACGCCGGCAGCTTTGGGACCGTCGTCTTGGGGTCCGATGAGTCGGCCGAGGACAGGGTGGAGGCCCAAGACTTCGAAGTAGTCGCCGCTGACGACCCCAGCTTGAACTACGCGAGGCTCTCCCAGGCCGATCATGGTGAACTCGAGGGTCGAGAACTCTCCGAACGCGCTCACGGTTTTGATGCTAGCGCGCAAATCCTGGATTTCGGGAACGGAGAACGCCGCGTCATCGTCGCCGTTGCCCGGGGCGCTCTGGCGGATGTAGATCAGCCGGTTCTCATCGCGGTTGACGAGAGGCTTGAGGAGCACGCCGCGCACCAGCGTGAAGATGGCGGCGTTGGCGCCGATGCCCAGGGCAAGCGTCAGGATCACGGTGATCACAAGCCCTTGGGTCCGCAGGAGCGAGTAGAATGCAACTCTCAGATCTCTAAGGAATGACATGATTTTGCCCTTTCTTGCCGGAAGACAGTCCCCCAAGCGACAGACGCAACCACTAGCCTTTGCTCCCTTTTTGCTTCATTTCCTATAGGTAACATCGAGGTTAGGGGCAATTAGCAATCCACCGAACCAATGAATCTAAGTTCTTTCCCGTTATGGTGTTACTCCACTGCCCCAGGCTGACTTAGACCTCGCATTGCGCGATTTTGGGATGCTTTGTCCAGATTCGGACAGCTTCGGCTTTCGAAACCGCCAGGAACGTGGTCCGTGCCCAAAATCCAGTAACCTCCCCTTCCAATCTCTTGGTCGGGGCCTCTCCTGGACAACGGCGAGACGACCGCCACTACCTTCCCGGCCCTAGAGATGCGGCGGCTTTCTGAGGACGATAGAGACCGCGCAGTTGGGAGGCGGTCTAAGACCGCTCACTTCTTGCGCATCCAGACATCCCACGTCACCGGCCCGGCTCCCTCATCGGTCATTGGCCGACCGCGATCTCGAGGGCCAAGCCCACAGGGATCCGCACGCATGCGAGACTGTGATATACCTCTGACGAATCGAAGTTACGCGTTTGCGCAAAAAAGGAGATTCTAAATGTCCTCAGGCCCCATCTGGCGATTCTTGTGTTGTGCGTTACTCCTTTCATCCTGCTCAACGGTTTCTTTCGCACAGAACACTGAGGCCCAAGCTCCACCGGTGATCGATGTTCACGTCCACGCCATGGACGGAACCTTTCCCGGCGTCGCACCCATGTGCCCCAACACCTCGAAGTTCACAGCGTCCGATTCCAAAGGGAAGGAAGAGCCATTCGGTTGGGTGAAAGAGCAATGCACCCCGTCACTCTACCCCTCCGCTCCAGGCGAGTATATGAAAGATGTTCTCGCCGAGATGGAGCGCCTCAACGTCACCGCGGTTGTTTTTGGCGATCCACCTTCCGTGCAGAAGTGGAAAGACGCCGCATCCGCCAGGGTTATCCCCGGCACATCCTTTCAAAACGGCATGGCTCCCGGCCAGCGCGTCGCCCTCGAAGAGTTGCGAAAAGCCTTCACAAAGGGCGGCTTCAAAGTAATGGGCGAGATTGGCCTCCAATATGAGGGCATCTCACCCAGCGATCCCGCTGTCGATACCTACTTCGCTCTCGCCGAGGAACTGGATATTCCCGTAGCCATCCATATGGGCACCGGCGGCTCCGGACGGGCAAACGTCACCATGCCAAAATTCCGCGGCTCGATGGGGAATCCGCTTCTGCTTGAGGAACTCTTGGCGCGCCACCCGAAACTGCGCGTTCAAGTGATGCACGCCGGCTATCCCATGATCGACAATATGCTCACCCTGCTGCAGGCGAACTCCCATGTTTACGTCGACGTTGCGGGACTCATCTGGAGCTATCCGATCAAGGAAGTCAATCGTTATATCGAGCGACTCGTCGATGCCGGATTCGAGGACCGCGTGATGTTCGGAACCGACCAACTGCTCTGGCCCAAGCTGATGGCTTATTCGATCAGCATCATTCAGAACGCCGATTACCTGACGCCCCAACAGAAACGCGACATTCTGTACAACAACGCGGCGCGATTTTTGAGGATGGATACTGTTCAGGGCCGGTGAGCTCTTCTTGAGAAATCGTAACAGGCTCGTTTCAGAGCTCGGCTGCCCACACGGATAAAGCGGACATCGGCCCCTCAAGGTGCGGAAACGGGGTTGTGCGAAGCGAAGGGATGCTCCGTTCGTTTGCGTAAGTCGTTCAGCTGCAACACTTATGAACACGTCAGGCAAGTGCTGCGAACAGCTTTCGCGGGCCGTAGGCCCTCAAGGACACTTACAAAAAACAGGGTGGGGGGTTCGGCTCCTGATTCGGTGCGCTCCTCCGTTCTTTCGTTACCTCTTTACTTCGCAAGCTTCTTACTTCATCTTTTCTCCTCACTCGGAGTCATCTCATGACCGAACAACTCACCTTCAACCTCATGCCCGATCGCAAGACCTTCACGGTCAGCGAGTTGACCGGGAAAATTCGCGACCTCCTCGCCAAGAATTTCACCGACATCTCCGTCCAGGGCGAAATCTCCAACTGTCGCGAAGCCCAATCCGGTCACATCTATTTCACCCTGAAGGACGACCGCTCCCAGGTCCACTGCGTATACTTCAAGCAGCAGCAGCGCGGCATCAAGTTCCGCCCCGAGGACGGCTTGCAAGTCGTCGTGCGCGGCAGCGTCAGCGTTTACGAGCAGCGCGGGGAATATCAGATTTACGTCGAAAAAATTGACCTGATGGGGCAAGGCGCGTTGCAGCTTGCCTTCGAGCAATTGAAAAAGCACCTCGAATCCGAAGGACTCTTTGACGCCGCGCGCAAGAAACCGTTGCCGCTTCTCCCCAGCCGCATCGGCATCATTACTTCACCAAAGGGCGCCGCCGTCCGCGACGTCGTGCGCATCCTCACGCGTCGCTTTCCCAATGTCCATCTGACCGTCTATCCCGTGCGCGTCCAGGGAGAAGGCTCCGCCGAAGAACTCGTCAAGGCTCTGAAATTCTTCAACGCCAAGAAAATCGTCGACGTTCTAATTCTCGCGCGCGGCGGCGGCTCCATGGAAGACTTGTGGTCTTTCAATGAAGAAATCGTCGCGCGGGCCATTTTTGCCTCGGAAATTCCCGTGATCTCCGGCATCGGCCACGAAACCGATTTCACCATCGCCGATTTCGTCGCTGACGTTCGCGCCTCCACGCCTTCCGCTGCCGCCGAGCTCGTCGTCCAGACGCGCCGCGAATTCGACAAGCACATCGCCGACCTTCGCGAGGCGCTCTCCGGCTTGATCCGCTTCCGCTTGCTCGAATTGTCCCGCCGCGTGCACGAACTTTCCGCCCGCCGCGGATTCCGTCGCCCGCTCGATCTCCTCCGCCAGCAGCGTCAGCGCGCCGACGAAATGACCTCGCGCCTCGCTCTCGGTCTCCGCGCCCGCCTCGAGCAATCGCGGAAACGTTTCACCGCCGCGTACCTGCGCATCGCTTCTTTCGATTTTCGCGTGAAGATCGCCGCCTTCCGCCTGCGCCTCGAAAAAGGCACCGCCGATCTTGGCCTCCATATCGAGCGCCAACTCCGCACCAAACGCGACAGCTGGCAGCGCCTCGCCCTGCAACTCCAGGAACGCGGCCCCCTGAAAGTTTTAGAACGCGGCTACGCCATCGCCACCGATGCCAACGGCATCCTCCTCCGCGACGCGGAACAAGTTCAGATCGGTGACGCCGTAGGCATCCAGCTCCACCGCGGCCGCCTCGCCACCGAAGTCAAGAAGAAGGAAACACCATGAACTCTTTCACTCGCGTTTGCGACTAGTTAGGGGTCTCCGCCCTTTTCTGCTTGACGTCTTTGACTTTGTCGACCAGGTCGTCGGCCATCTTGATCAGTTGTTCCCGTTCGCTCTCACTCGCAACCGTATCGGCCTTGCGCCGGTAGAGCAGATTCAAGTACGCCATGGCATCGTCGTAGTCCGGCCTAATCGAGATGGCATGATTCAGCGATTCGATTCCTTCGTCGATAGCTGCCCCATACCCGCGCACATATTCATCCCGCAAATCGGGGGGAAGCGGAGCATCGTCGCTGAGTTGCTTCCCGCGCACGGACAAATTGTGTTGCGCCCGCAGCAGGCCGTTCGCGCGATAGGCGAGTGTCCAGTCAACGACGCCAATCCAGTAGTAGGGTTCGGGATCATTGGGGCGGAGATAAATGTGTTGCTGATGGTACGACTTCGACTCCTGAAAGAGGTCCGGATCGAAGGGTGTACCGGCCATCTGAAAGAGGAGCGACCCTATACCGTCGATGGCCGAGATGTTTTGCGGGTCCAGACTCAGCACGCCTCGGAACTCTTCGGTCGCGGCGAGTCCCATGCGTATGTTTTCTTCGCTTGGCGCACCTGGGATGTACAGCGAACCGTAGGTAGTCGCCAGATACAAACGTGCATTCAACAACTTCGGGTCGAGTTGTTTTGCTCGTAGAAAGTCGCGCGCGGCCTCTTCGTATTGTCCATTCTTGAAGTCTTGGACGCCTCTGTTGAGTGCCTCGCGTGCCTGTTTTTGCTCTGCGGTCTGCGGAAGGAGTCCTTGTCCGAGACATCTACTCACGGTCAACCAAGGCAATGCCAAAAGGGAAACTGCGGCCAAGAAGCGAAGGGAATAAAACAGGATTACCGAGACGATCATGAAGAACTCCGATCTTCCCTGCGGAATTCGATTCTACTCGTCGTCGGAAGAGGAAGCCACCTTCAGAACGGCCAGGAAGGCTTCTTGCGGGATGTCGACTTGGCCGACGCGTTTCATGCGGCGCTTGCCTTCTTTTTGTTTTTCGAGCAGTTTGCGTTTGCGGGAAATGTCTCCGCCGTAACACTTGGCGAGAACGTTTTTGCGGATCGCCGCCACCGTTTCGCGCGCAATCACGCGGCTACCGATCGCCGCCTGGATCGGCACTTCAAACATTTGCCGGGGAATCAATTTTCGCAAACGCGTCACCAGATCGCGTCCGCGCTCCGCTGCAAACTCGCGATGGATGATCAGCGCCAGCGCATCGACTGGTTCGCCCGCGACCAGCACATCCAGTTTGATCAAGTCGGATTCGCTGTACCCCGCAAGGTGGTAATCGAGCGAAGCGTAGCCGCGTGAAGTGGACTTCAGCCGGTCATAGAAATCGAGAACGATTTCGTTCAGCGGCAGTTCGTACGTCAGCATGACGCGCGTGGGCGACAAGTACTCGAACTTTTTCTGCGTTCCGCGCTTCTCCTGGCACAGCTGCAGGATTCCCCCGATGGAATCGTCGTTGGTGATGATCATCGCTTTGATGATGGGCTCTTCGATTTTTTCGATATCGCTGGGATTCGGAAATTTCGCCGGGCTGTCGACTTCGATGACTTCGCCGGTCACGCGCGTGATGCGGTAGCGCACGCTCGGCGCTGTGGTAATCAGGTTCAAGCCGAATTCGCGCTCCAGCCGCTCTTGGACGATTTCCATGTGCAACAAGCCGAGGAAGCCGCAGCGAAAACCGAAGCCCAGCGCCACCGAATTTTCCGGCTCGTAAAAAAACGCCGCATCGTTCAATTGCAATTTTCCGAGCGCGTCGCGCAAAGGTTCATAGTCGTCGGCAAGCACCGGAAATAAACCGGCGAAGACCATCGGCTTGATGGCTTCAAATCCCGGCAGCGCCGCGGCCGGGCGACTCGCATCCGTGACGGTGTCGCCCATGCGCGCATCCGCCACGCGTTTTATATTTGCGACGACGAAGCCGACGTCGCCGGCTTCGAGTTCTTCCAGCGCAACGGGTTTCGGCGTGAGCGTGCCGAGCTGCTCGACTTCGTAAACCTCGTTATTGTAAACGAGGCGAATTTTCATGTGATTCGTGATGCGGCCTTCCATCACGCGCACCAGCACGACCGCGCCGCGGTAAATGTCGAACCACGAATCAAAAATCAGCGCCTGCAGCGGATTTTCCGCGCTGCCTTTGGGCGGTGGCACGCGAGCGACGATCGCTTCGAGCACTTCCTCGACGCCGAGGCCGCTTTTTGCGCTGATCAGCAGCGCGTCTTCGGCGGGAATGGCCAGGACAGTTTCGATTTGTTCTTTTGCGAAATCCGGCTGCGCGGCAGGCAAATCAATTTTATTGATCACGGGAATAATCGTCAGGTTGTGCCCCGCGGCGAGAAAAGTATTTGCGACGGTTTGCGCTTCCACGCCTTGCGACGCGTCGACGACGAGCAGCGCGCCTTCGCAGGCGGAGAGGGCGCGCGAAACTTCATAAGAAAAATCCACGTGGCCGGGGGTATCAATTAAATTCAATCGATAGGTATTTCCGTCTTTGGCTTTGTAATGCAAGCGGATGCTCTTTGCTTTGATGGTGATGCCGCGCTCGCGCTCGAGGTCCATGGAGTCGAGGACTTGTTCGTGCATTTCGCGCGAGGTCAGCGCGCCGGTCATTTCGAGCAAGCGGTCGGCGAGCGTGGATTTGCCGTGGTCGATGTGCGCGATGATGCAGAAATTCCGAATGAACTTAGGGTCCATTTTTCTCGCTTACCAATTTTCTCAATTGCGGGCAGGATTCGAATCGCCCGCGTGGTTTTTCGGCGGGCCAGCTGCATTCGAAAGAGCGACACACGCAGCGCAAAAACCGTGCCGTATAAACAACCAGTTTGCCACAATTCACACGCCGCGTCAGCCTTGCCGCCCATACAACCTATTCAAGGGAAACGCAAAATCGCATCTCGAGAAGAGTAAATGCGGCCGCCTGCCCTCCGTGGCCGGGTGAGATTCCATGCGGCCCTACGAGTTAATCGCAGACGTGGTTGCGTCTAGTGAGAAATGAGGGCGGCGTACCGTCAGTTTTGCTTCGGCAGAGACGAGCGGCGGTAACTTCGTTTGCCGACGAACCATCGCCTTGACGGGCGAACTTTGCCGCCATAAAGTCTCGGCAATCCTTTCATGCTTTCGGCCAGCGACGCGGCCAAGGAAGCCCTTCGATCGGGGGGCAGACACGCGCTTTGAGGTGATCGTGGCCAATCAAGCAGGCATAGGTGCACCGCCCGGCGAAGCCAAAACGATCCACAAACTGCGGATGAGGATTATTCCGTTTGTGTTTGCGCTCTATGTCATTTCGTTTCTGGACCGCATCAATATTAGTTTTGCGGCGTTGACGATGAACAAGGAGCTGGCGATTACCAGCCAGCAATTTGGATGGGTAGCGGGGATTTTCTTTTTTGGGTATTTCCTGTTTGAAATTCCCAGCAACCTGCTGCTGCACAAGCTGGGAGCGCGGATCTGGATCGCGCGTATCCTGATTACCTGGGGAATTCTGGCCATGCTGACGGGCCTGGTGCATTCGGTGCACCAACTGTATGCGGTGCGTTTTTTGCTGGGGCTGGCGGAAGCGGGTTATTTCCCTGGAATCGCGCTGTATCTGACGTATTGGTTTCGCCAGCGGGATCAGGCACAGGCCATCGCGCTGTTCCTTGCGGGTATACCTGTCACCAGCATACTGGGTGCACCGGTTTCCGGATTCATCCTGGACCACGTGCACTGGCTGAGCATCAGTAGCTGGCGGTGGCTACTAATTCTGGAGGGAATGCCGGCTGTAGTTGGCGGCGTACTGACTTATTTTCTTCTGCCCAGCCGTCCAGCCGAGGCTAAATTTCTTAACCAAAAAGAAAAAGACTGGATCGCGGGGGAGCTGGCGCGGGAAAGGGAGGAAAAACTGGCGAGCCACAACATTTCAGCGGGAAAGGCCCTGTTGCACAAGCGGGTTTGGCATTTGGGATTGATCGGATTCACATTGAACACCGGCATGTACTCGGTGAACTTTTGGATGCCACAACTGGTGAAATCGCTTTCGAGCGGAATCTCCAACAGTTTGATCGGACTCTTGCTGCTGATTCCGCATCTTGTGGGATTGCCCATTATGGTGATGGTTTCGCGGAGTTCGGATCGAAAACAGGAGAGGAGATTTCATGCGGCGATTCCGGCCATTGCAGCGGGAATCGCGCTGGCGTCGCTGGGAGCAACCCCATCTATTTTTCCAACAATCCTGCTTCTGTCCTTTGCAGCGCTTGGCATCTACAGCGTCTATGGCCCTTTCTACTCGCTGCCGGGCGATTTCCTGACGGGATTTGCGGCCGCCTCCGGGATTGCCTTGGTGAGTTCGCTTGCGAATCTGGGGGGCTTTGCCGGACCGTACGCAACGGGCTGGATCAGCCAGAGAACGGGAAGTTTATACGGCGGCTTGGCGGTGGCGGGGGTTTCGCTGTTCGCTTCTGCCACGCTGATGTTGTTGCTTCCGAAAACGATCAGCCGTCGAGTTCCCGCGGAAACGCAAACAACGTCATGAACTAGCTGGCGTCCATCGTCGTCGAGATGTATGTTCTTCAGCAGGCAATAAATTGCGGTTCGGCGCGGGCTCAGGTTGCGCCGGCTGCCTCGCAAAAGCGGTGTTGCATACCGCACCGACTCTCGGTGTGCGTTTTGAACGATCGGTGGAGCGGTATATAGTTAGAAAGGGTAGTTCGCAGGCCACGCCGCGTACGGCCCTAGCTCATCGCCCGACCGGCAATTACACGCACCGCAAAGGCAACCTGGACGGATGGCCGCAGACCTAAGCAAACATCTGGATCGCGCCAAGCGCTTCCTCGAGAAGAACCGCGTCGAGGACGCGATCGTGGCGTATCTGGCGGTGCTCGAAGAAGCGCCGCAACATCAGGAAGCAACGCAGGCGCTTGGCGATCTGTACGCGCGGATGGATCAGCCGGACCGCGCGGCGGTTTACTACGGGCTGCTTTTCGATCTGTTGATTGAACCCAAGGACGAGTCCAAAGCGCTCGCGATCTACAACCGGTTCCTGCGCACGGGGCTGAGCCAGCAGTCGCCAGAGCGCATGGCGCGATGTGCTTTTCTGCAACAAAAACAAAATCATCCGGATGAAGCCATCGAGCAGTATACGAAGGCTGCGGAGCTATTTGCGATGGCGAGCCGCGAAGAAGACGCGCTCTTCTGCTGGGAACGAGTTGCCCAGCTCGATCCGGAAAATCTTGCGCGGCAACTTCGACTTGCCGAAGGTGCCGAACGCATGGGCAAGAATTCACTAGCGGCAAGAGCGTTCCTGAGAGCTGGGCAGCTTGCCACGGCGAGCGGCGCTTCGGCCGACGCGCTGCACATTCTTGGGCGCGCCTACAAGCTCGCGCCGCAAGAGCGCAGCGTGGCACTGCTTTACGCGCAGGCGAATCTGCAAGCCAGCAATGCCGTGCGTGCCGCCGCATTGCTGGAGCCTTTTGCCGCATCTGAGAGTGACGCCGCATTTCTCGCCACCTATAGCGACGCGCTGATGCGCTCGGGAAACCTCGAGAAAGCGCGCGAACTGCTGGACCGGCTGCTGCGTGAAAAGAATGAAGGAATGACGCAACTGTTCGAACTTGCGGACCGTTATGTCGCCGCTGGGCAAGATCAGAAAGCCGCGGAGATTCTTCAGGCGCTGAAACGGCGCATGTTTGCCGACAAGCGGCAGAATGATTTCGCCACCCTGATGGATGGCGTGGGAGCAAAGTATCCGCACTCGCAAGCCATCCTGGAGTTCTGGGCTTCCGTCCACAGCGAACTGAACCGCGAATCGCAATATTTCGAAGTACTCATCCGGCTTTTCGACGTGTACCTGACGTCGGGAAACGTCAAGAAGGCAGCGGAATCTCTCGAGCGGCTGGTGGACATCGACGCATACGACTACCGCAATCAAGAGCGGCTGGAACTGCTGCGCGGCAAAGTGGATGAATCGCACCTGAAACGGATCGCTAGCCGGCTGATGAAATCGGGCACTCCAACGCCGGGCCATACTTCGCATCCAGGTGCGGCGCAGGCGGCCGCGGGGCCTTCGCCGGGTAGTGAGGAGGGCCGGCAGCTGCAGGCATTGGAAGACTTGATCGTGCAGACGGAGATTTTTTTGCAGTACTCGCTGCAGAACAAGGCGCTGGAGCGTCTGCAAAGAATTGCGGCGATGTTCCCTGGAGAAGAAGAGCGAAGCGCGCGGCTTTCGAATCTCTATCAGATGGCGAATTGGTGGCCGCCGGGATCGCCGAAGCTGAAGACGGAAGCTGCGCCCGCGCCGACCGTGGTGGCTGCGGTGCCGGTTGCGACGGCCGCGCCGCCCGCGCCTATCGCTGAAGCGCCATCGCCTATCACGACGAAGACGGGCGTTTATTCGGCGGAGACGCTGCGGGATCTTTCAAAAATTTCCGAGGTCAATCAAAAGATATTTCGCCAGCAGACACCGCGGGCGATGCTGAACACGGCGGTAAGCGAAGTCGGCGCTTATCTGCACGGAACGCGCGCGCTGGCGGTGGTGGGAGCGCCCGGGCGGCCGCCGGAGATGGCTGCGGAATTCTGCGCTCCTGGAGTGAAACCCGCTCCCGGCGCGCAGGTGGTGCTCTTGCTCGCGCACTTTGAGAAGGCTGAGCCGGATGAACTGGGCGGACTCCTGGTGCAAGCGACCGAAGGATCGATTCTGAGCGATCTGGGGCTGGCGACCGCGCTGGGCGTAATGATCACGGACAAAGAGACGCAAATGCCGGCGGGGATGCTGATCGTGGGGCATGCCGAGGCCCACAAGTGGAAACCGAATGAGGCATATTTTTTGCAGGCCATTGGCGACCAGATGCTGATGAGCGTCAGCCACACGCGGCTGCGGTCGTTGGTCCGGCGGATGGGCGTTTCGGATGAGCGGTCGGGTTTGTTGAGTCGCAGCTCGTACCAGAGTTGTTTGCTGACGGAAGCGGACCGCGCGCGGACACAGGGGACGCCGCTGGCGTTGACGATTCTGCAGATCGATCGCGGCGCGGAATTGTTGAGGCAGCAGGGGGAGTCGCCGCTGGAGCGTTTTTTGGAACAACTGGCGCGGTCGTTGCAGCCGATTGTGCGGCAGAACGACGTGGCGGTGAAATACACATCGTGGTCGCTGGCGTTTATTTTGCCGGATACGACGCTGGCGGGGGCGCAGAATCTGGCGGATAAGTTGCGGCGCGCGGCTTCGGGTTTGCGCCCGCCGTGGGATTCGACACAGATCACGTTGAGCGCGGGAATTGTGGAAGCCGTGGCCAAGCACGAGTACGACAGCGAAGACATCGTGACAGATTTGAGCAACCGCGCGGAATTTTCGATTGATGAAGCGCGCAAGCGCGGCGGGGATACCGTGGTGGCACTGGAAACACCAAAACTCTGATCGGTTCGAGCGATGTTTCTTGGCGAGGTACGTATGTTTCCTACCGATGTGGTGATTGTGGCGGGGGCGCGGACGCCGATGGCGCGATACACCGGGGCGTTTTCAGAGGTGAGCGCGATTGAGCTGGCGGCGCATGCTTCGAAAGAGGCGATTCGGCGGTCGGGCGTGGATCCGGGGGAATTTGATCACGCGATTTTTGGGAATGTGATGCAGACCAGCGCGGATGCGCTCTATGGGGCGCGACATGTGGGATTAAAGGCGGGCTTGAAAATCGAGACGCCGGCGGTGACGGTGAACCGGCTGTGCGGGTCTGGAATTGAGGCGATTGCGCAGGCGGCGCAGCGCTTGCTGCTCAGCGAAGCGAACATGGTGCTGGCGGGCGGGATGGAGAATATGACCCAGGCGCCGTTCGTGATTCGCGGGGCGCGCACGGGATTGAAGCTGGGCGGGGGCGGGCTGGAAGATTCGTTGATGGCGGGGCTCACGGATACCTACTGCGGATTGCCTATGGCGCTCACGGCGGAAAAGCTCGCGGAACAGCATGGCGTTACGCGAAAGGATGCCGACGCGTACGCGCTGCGCAGCCAGCAGGCGGCTGACGCGGCTTACAAGGCTTGCCGGATCAAGGAAGAACTTGTTCCTGTGGAAGTAAAGCAGGGAAAAAAAACGATTGTAGTGAGCGAAGATGATCACCGGCGGCCGGAAACGACGATGGAGACCCTGGAGAAATTGCCGCCGTCGTTCAAGAAAGATGGGATTGTGACGGCCGGGAATGCCAGCGGGATTGTGGATGGCGGGGCGGCGGTGGTGGTGACGCGGGAGAAAATCGCGAAGGAGCGAGGATTGAAGCCGGTTGGGCGCATCGTGTCGTGGGCAGTGACGGGCGTGGATCCGAGCATCATGGGGATTGGGCCGGTGCCGTCTTCGCAAAAGGCACTGAAACTGGCGGGGCTCACGCTGGAGCGGATGGATCGCGTGGAAGTGAATGAGGCGTTTGCGGCGCAGTATCTTGCGGTGGAAAAGGCGCTGGGGTTGAAGCGCGAGAAGACCAATGTGAATGGCGGGGCGATTGCGCTGGGGCATCCGCTGGGGGCGTCGGGAACGCGGCTGGTGGTTACGATTTTGAATGAGCTGCGGCGGAATGGGTTGCGGTATGGGCTAGCGACGGCGTGCATCGGCGGGGGGCAGGGAATTGCAATGATCGTCGAGGCGCTTCACAACTGATTGGTTAAAAGTGCCTTTCACCCACAGCAAAGACGAAAGACTAACGATGTGAGGAAGCGCAGAGAAGAATCAAGAATCAGTCATTTCTGCTACACTTTCGCATTCGCGGTGTGAGGTTTCCAGTTTGGCCCTTTTCCGCCAAATGGGCGGCGAAATCATCTACGAGGAAAAGCATGGCGATTCGCAGAGTGGGTGTCGTGGGGTGTGGGCTGATGGGTTCGGGGATCGCGCAGGTGGCGGCGGCGGGTGGATTCGAAACGGTGGTGCGCGAGGTGAGCGCGGAGCTGGTGGAGAAGGGGATCAAGGGCATTGAGAAGAATCTGAATCGGTTGGTGGAGAAGGGCACGATCACGGAGGCGGTTCGCGGCGAAATCCGGGGCCGTTTGAACGGCACGACCGCGATTGACGAACTGAAGAATTGTGACTTGGTGATTGAGGCGATCATCGAGCAGCTTCCGGCGAAGCGCGAACTTTTCTCAGCGCTGGATTCACTTTGCCCGGCAGCGACGATATTTGCGAGTAACACGTCTTCGTTGACGATTACGGAAATCGCAACGGCGACGAAGCGGCCGCAACGGTTTGTCGGGCTGCACTTCTTTAATCCTGTGCCGGTAATGAAGTTGGTCGAGGTGGTGCGAACGATTGCGACCGAGCCTGCCGTTTACGAAGAGATGGTGGCGTTCGGGGCGAAACTCGGGAAGACCCCAGTGCGCGCGCACGACAGCACCGGATTCATCGTGAACCGGTTGCTAGTGCCTTATCTTCTGGATGCGATTCGGGCCCTGGAAGAGGGCGTGGGATCCATCGAGGACATTGATAATTCGATGAAGCTGGGCTGCGGGCACCCGATGGGGCCGCTGACACTTTTGGATTTCGTGGGGTTGGACACGACCTATTTCATCTCTCAGATTATGTTTGAAGAGTTCAAGGAGCGGCGATTCGCGGCGCCGCCGCTGCTAAAGCGCATGGTGTTGGCGGGATGGAACGGGCGCAAAGCAGGCCGCGGATTTTATGATTATTCAGACCCACAGAATCCGAAAGCGGGGAAGTTTTGAAGCGAAATGCAAAGATAAGAGAAAGATAACGCGGAGTGCGCTAAGAACTGCAGGGCCCCAGAAGAGGGAAGAGATGGCTTACGAAAATATTCTGTTTGAGAAGAAAGACAGGATTGCGTATATCACCTTCAACCGGCCGAAGGTGTTGAACGCGCTGAATCGCAAGACCGTGGAAGAGCTGCAGCATGCGTTGCTGGAGGTGCGCGCCGATGAGTCCGTGCGCGTGTTGATCCTGACCGGTGCGGGCGAAAAGTCCTTCGTGGCCGGCGCGGATATCGGCGAACTGGCAGTACAGACGCCGGTCAACGGCAAGGAGTTTTCACTCTTCGGGCAAAGTGTTTTCCATCTTCTGGAAACGATGGGCAAGCCGTCAATCTGCGCGATCAATGGATTTGCGTTGGGCGGGGGCTGCGAGTTGGCACTCTCCTGCACCATTCGAATCGCCAGCAGGACGGCGAAACTCGGGCAGCCGGAAGTGAAGCTGGGAATTCTGCCAGGTTATGGCGGATCGCAGCGGCTGGCGCGGCTGTGCGGCAAGGGCGCGGCCCACGAACTTTGCCTTACTGGTGAGATGATTACGGCGGAGGAAGCGCTGCACATCGGGTTGGTCAATCACATTTACGAGCCGGCGGAACTCATTCCTGCCGCGGAAGCGCTGGCCAAGAAGATTATCGCCAACGGGCCCATCGCTGTGAAATTCACCATGGAAGCGATCGAACGCGGCGTGGAAATGGCGCAGGAAGAGGGATTGTTCCTGGAGGCGACGCTTTTTGGCGTGGCTTGCGCGACGGAAGATATGCGTGAAGGTACGAAAGCATTCTTGGAGAAGAGGCCGGCGCAGTTCAAAGGGAAATAGAGGAAGTAAATGAGTTGAAGGAAGTTAAGGAAAAGAGAGCGGCGCAAATCGGCTATGGCGGAAAAAATACAGCCCGGAAAGATTGATGGCGGTTTGAGCGCTTCGGGTTTCCGCTTTGGTGTTGTGGTGAGCCGCTTCAATAGTTTCATTACCGAGCGGCTTTTTGCCGCGGCGGTGGATGCGCTCGAACGGGCGGGAGCGGGCAGCAAGGATGTTGATGTCGTGCATGTTCCGGGAGCGTTCGAATTGCCGCTAGCTGCGAAAAAATTGGCGGCGACAGGGAACTACGATGCGCTAATCGCCATCGGATGTGTGCTACGAGGTGAAACGACGCACTACGATTATGTTTGCTCGGAGACGGCGCGCGGACTGCAGCTCGCGCAAATGGACAGCGGCCTACCGATTATGTTTTGCGTGCTGACGTGCGACACGCTGGAGCAGGCCATCGACCGCGCGGGACTCAAAGGCGGGAATAAGGGATTCGAAGCCGGGCTCGCGGCCATTGAAATGGCGCAGTTGTCGCGCAAGCTTCGCGCGGCTCATTCGAAAGCGGCGCCTGCCGGAAAGCCGCGGCGCAAGTAACGTGTCACTCCGAACAAAATCCCGCGAATTTGCCATGCAGATGCTGTTCCAGTGGGACATGAGCCAGCAGGATTTCACTAAGCTGGAATTCAAGTTCTGGAAGAGCGCCAAGGCCGCGGACAAAACGCGCGCTTTCGCGAACAAACTGTTTGAAGGCGCCGCGAAAGACGTTGCGGTTCTCGACGCACTGATCGTCGGGCATTCCGACAACTGGCGGTTCGAGCGGCTTGCGGCCATCGATCGCGCCATTCTGCGGCTGGCGATTCACGAAATGAATGGTTCGGACACCCCGCCCAAAGTCGTTTTGAACGAAGCGGTAGGTTTGGCGAAGAAGTTCTCCTCCGAAGAGTCAGGGGCGTTCGTGAACGGGATCCTCGACTCTGTCCATAAGTCATTGAAAAAGAGTCAGTTATAGCCCCTCCGAATCCTCTCCCATAAACGGCGCGCAGGTGCCGAAACTTTTGCTGCCCTCCCGGTGTTGGATTTCGTAAGTGTGGTGGTTAGTCCAGGAACACGTTCAACAGGAGAGAAGAATGATGAAGGCAGAATTCATAGTTCGTCGAGGTGTGCTCGCCATTGCTCTTGCCGGTTTGCTCGTCGGCGGTGTTTATGCTCAGACACCGGATCCGACCCCACCGCAACAGGACATCCAGAAAGACAAGAAGGACCTTCGAAACGATAAGAAAGACCTGGCGAAAGACCGTGCCGACCGCAATGCCGACCAGCGCGATATCAATCATGATAAGACCGATCTGAGCAAGGATCGCGCCGACCGCAACGCGGACCAGAAGGACATCAACCACGATCGCACGGATCTGAACAAGGACCGCGTGGATCGCAACAAGGATCAGCGCGACATTAACAAAGACAAGGGTCAGCTCTCCAGCGACGTGAAGAAGTATGGAGCCAATAGCACTCAGGCTCAGGCTGACCGCAAGGATCTTCACGCGGATCGCGTGGACCGCAACAAGGATCAGCGGGACATCAATCACGATCGCACAGACTTGAACAAGGACCGCGCGGACCGCAACGTGGATCAACGCGACATCAACCACGACAAGAAAGACCTGTCCAAGGACCGCAAAAATCGCAATCAGGACCAGCGGGACATCAACCATGACAAGCGAGACCTGCACAACGATCGCAAGGACTTGCGCCACGACAAGCGCGGACACTAAAGCGGTCCTTATTTGTTAGTTCTAAGTTGTTCGTCCCGGAAAAAAACAAAGAAGGTCGTCCGGGAATTCCCCGGGCGGCCTTTTCGTTTCGGCTACTTGGCTTGCGAATCGAATACAGAAGAGCTCCCGCGCTCCAAAGTCAGAGGCGGATGGTGCCTTCAAAAATCTTCACGGCGGCACCGCTTACGCGAGGGATGAGCTTTTTGCCTGCTTGCGTGACTTCTACTTCAATGTGGCTTGGGCGGCCCATTTCTTCGCCCTGAAGAATGCCGAGAGTATGGCCGGGCGCCAATTTTCCATTTCGCACAAGATACGCGCCCAGCGAGCCGGCTGCCGAGCCCGTTGCGGCGTCTTCGTAGAGTTCCCAGGGTAGCATGCCGCGGGAGAAGGCTTTGCCATTACCGCCGAGGGCGAAGCAATATGCCATCGTCGCGTTCTTGCCCTGGAGGCGGCGGAGTTCGCTCGTGTTCATGGTGATCTTGGCCAGCGCGGCGCGATTGCGGAGCGGCACCATCAGATTGAAGATGCCGGTGGAGACAAACTCAGGTTGCAGCTTGGGGTCGAGATCTTTCGGTGAAATCCCGAGCGCGGCGGCAAGTTTCTTCTTGTCAATTTTCGCGGGCTTAAAGAGGGCTTCCTTCTGAGTCATGGTAACGCGTTGCGGGCGGCCATCTTTGAAGCGGATTTCCACAGGCAAAACGCCCGCTCCGGTTTCTTGCAGAATGTGTACTCCACCATCCTGCGCTGGAACGACGCCCAATTCCGCGAGCAAGAACCATGTACCGATGACGGGATGACCGGCGAGCTTGAGTTCTTCCTTGGTAGTGAAAATGCGCAAGCGGGCGAGCGCTTCTTCATCCGTCGGCTTTTGCACGAAGACGGTCTCTGAAAGATTCATTTCGCGCGCGATAGCCAGCATTTGGTCGTCCGAGAGTCCGTCGCCATCGGTAAAGACGGCGAGCGGGTTGCCTTCGAAGCGGTTGTTCGTAAAAACATCAAGAGTGTAAAAGCGATGTTCCATGGCTGGTGGTAGATCGCCGCGGGAGCAAATAGCAAATTTAGATACGCTCGAGCTGGGCGACAGTCCTTTCGTTCGTAATATTGCCGGTGTTCAATGTCGATTTTGGTTCGATCAGGATAACGTGGACCTCTTCATCCGCAACGGGGCAGTGCTCGACGCCGTGCGGGATTACAATGAATTCGCCCTCGCGCACCTCGCGCTCACGATCGCGGAATTTCATGCGAAAAGAACCTTTCACGACGAGAAAAAGTTCGTCTTCCTTATCGTGATGATGCCAGAGAAATTCTCCTTTGAACTTGACGGCTTTTACCAGACAATTATTGACTTCGCCGATGATGCACGGCTTGTAATGCTCGGAAATGAGATTGAATTTTTCTTGCAAGTTTATCGTGTTCATGGGGTACCTATAGATTGTGAACCATCTTTGTTACTGCATTGAGAACGCCACGAGTCGTTTCGGGGCTGGAGGTTTCGGAGTAAACGCGCAAGAGATTCTCGGTTCCCGAAGCGCGCACCATCACCCAGCCGCCATCGCTCAGATATAGTTTGATGCCGTCCATATTCTCTCGGCCCACCACTGGCCTATCAAGGATAAGGGTCAGTTTGGGGTCCGAAAAATGAGCGATGGCTTTTTCTTTTTGGCCTGGTTTCAGATCGAGGTCGACGCGGCCGTAATGATACTCGCCAAATTCCGCGGTAAGCACGCCGAGCATCTCGCCAAGGGATTTGCCATGCCAGGCCATCAATTCTGCGAGGAGGAGCGCCGAAACTGTTGCGTCGCGTTCGGGGATATAAAGATTCGTGCCGATGCCGCCGCTTTCTTCGCCGCCGATCAAAATGTTTTGTTCGAGCATCAATTCGCAGATGTACTTGAAGCCGATAGGCACTTCGTGGAGTTTGCGGCCAAATTTGGAGGCGAGCTTATCGATAAGTTTGGTTACAGAGAATGTCTTTGCAATGTCACCCGGTAGATTGCGGGTTCCAGCCAAGTGCCAGACGAGCAGCGCAAAAATCTGGTGCGGGTTGATGAACGAGCCGTCGCGATCGATGGCCCCGATACGGTCGCCATCGCCGTCGGCACACAGGCCGACATCGAATTTTCCGGCAAGCACGGCCTGCCGCAGCGCTTCGATATGCGGCTCGATCGGTTCCGGGTGCACGCCTCCAAAACGCGGATCGCGCGTGCCGCGAATCTCGTCACAAGTGATGCCATTGCGACGGAAGAGCTTGGGCAGCAGGCCCGCCGCCGACCCATGCATGGGGTCAGAAACGAACCGGAATCCCGAGTCGCGAAGCCTTTTCCAGTCCACCAATTTCTCAAGTGTGTCGAGATATGGCTCACGCGGTTCCAGCGACTGAATGAGATTTTTCTGAGGTGGCAGTGGCGGCACGTTCGTTCGCTGTACGATAGCCAGATCTTGTTCAATTTGCGCAACGATGGAAGGCAAAGCCGAGCTGCCGTAGCTTGCTTTGTACTTGATGCCGTTCCATGGATAGGGATTGTGGCTCGCGGTGATCATCAAGCCGCCGGCCGCCACACGGCGCCGCACGAGCAACGAAACTGCCGGCGTGGGGCAGGGTTTGTCCGTCAAAAAAACGGGCGTGCCGCTTGCCGAGACCACTTCCGCGACGGCCGCAGCGATGTCGTCCGAGGCGAAGCGATGGTCGTAGCCGATGATGACGCCCTTGCGCGCATCCTCGCAGCGCACCACGTAGCGGGCGATGGCCTGTGCCACAATCCGCGCGTTCGCAAATGTGAAATCTTCGGCGATGATGCCGCGCCAGCCATCCGTGCCAAACTTGATCGAGGTCATAAGTGCCGATGCAAAGTATACGCGAGGCGAACTCTTCGCCAACAGCCGGATTGGCCGGTTAGAGGAGGTCCTTCCTTTTCTGTGCTTCCAGCCATTTCACGATTTTCCCGACGTCTTGGGCTCGGTCGCGCGGGCAGATAAGCAGCGCGTCGGGCGTATCCACCACGATCAAGTCGTGCACACCGATCAAAGCGGCAATTTTTCCGGGGCACGAGATGAGATTGCCGCGGGCATCGAGGGCGTAGCCCGGAGTGGCGAACACGTTGCCGTCCGCGGAGTTTTTGTCTAGGAGCAGGCCGTGCACCGCCGCCCAGGAGCCGATATCGCTCCAGCCGACTTCGGCGGGAATCACAAACACGCGCGGCTCGCCCTCCACCCTGGTGGCCGGCTCGAGGACGGCGTAGTCCACGGAGATATTTTCGAGCTTTGAATAAATGGAGCGCAGCTTGCGATCGTAGCTACGGGTTCCGATGAATGCAGAGAGTGTTTCCAATGCATCGTGCGTCTTCGGAAGAAAGCTTTTCAGGTTGTCGAGGAACGTGGAAGCGCGCCAGAAAAACATCCCGGCATTCCAGTGATAGTTGCCGGCCGACATGTATTCCAGCGCGAGTTTCCGCTCGGGTTTTTCCGTGAAACGCAGGACCGGGAAAACCGGAAAGCCTTTGGTGCCGATCGATTCATCCATACGCTCGACGTAGCCGAAACCTGTTTCCGGCCGTGTCGGAGGAATGCCGAGCACGACCATGCGTCCCGGATGGCGAGCGACTTCGAGAGCGGTACTTACGATCTCTCGATACTTTCCTGCTAGTTCGATGTAGTGATCGGCAGGGAGCACGGCCATCAGGGCGTCGCCGCGCGCGGCATGGCGCAAGTGAATGGCTGCGAGGCCGATCGCGACAGCTGTGTTCATTCCCACCGGCTCGATGAGCACGCGCTTACGCGCGGCTGCGGGAACCTGCTTGCGCACGGCGGCGGCTTGCTGCGCGTTGGTGACCGTCCAGATGCGCTCGGCGGGAATCAGCGGGAGCAGGCGTGCGACGGTCTGCTGCAACATGGTGTCTTTGCCGACGATGTTCAGGAGCTGCTTCGGCGTGCGCGTGCGGCTACGCGGCCAGAAGCGCGTCCCACGCCCTCCGGCCAGAATTACAGCGTGAATCTGTGTACGTTCAGTTGCCATGGGCTTTGCCAATTCGAAATCTTTCACGAATAGGGTTTCCTATCGATCGCTAGGCAACACCCGCGGGTCCCGTTACCAGATTCTCTAGCTCACCCCGCGTTAAGTCTCGAAACTCCCGGGTACTTGCGTCTCAAGCAAAGCTGTTCTTTCTTTTGGATCGATTGCCAGGCTTGCAACGCCTTTCGGCAGGAACCAGCACTCTCCTGGTTTGTACTGGAAGCTGCCTGAAGAGTCGCTTCGTTGTTCGCGCTGTTCGTTATCCATCACCCAGCTTACATTTCCATCTCCACACAGAAAAACCCAAAACCTGAACGCGGCGCTCACCACTCGGCGGATTTCAAACGTGTCACCGATCTCCCAATGGTCCGTCACGAAGTACGACGAGCTCACGAGATGTTCAAAAATTACCGTTTCAGTCAAAAGCTTTCTTTTTGTAGAAACCTTGCCCCCGAGAGTCGGGTCATAGTTCATCACATCCAGAGCTTTCTCGATGTGCAGCTCGCGTGGCTTGCCCTTAGCATCGCGGCGGTCGTAGTCATAGATGCGATAGGTAAGGTCGGAATACTGTTGCACTTCGCAGATCACCATGTTTGGGCCAATAGTATGGGGTGTTCCCGCGGGAATGAAGAAGGTATCCCCGGCGCGTACCTCGTACGCTTGGAAAAGGTCTTCCAGCTCGTGATCGGCAAGGGCGGCGCTAAAACTTTCCTTGGTAGTGCCCGGCTTTAGTCCGGCGAGCAATCGAGCGCCGAGTTCCGCTGAGACTACGTACCACATTTCGGTCTTGCCTCGGCCGCCAGCAGCTTGTTCGTGGGCGCCGGCATAGGCATCGTCCGGATGCACTTGGATCGAGAGCTTGTCATTCGGGAAAATGAACTTGATGAGAATCGGGAAATCGCCTGGCCCGGTGAAACGTGTTCCGCGCCACTCGGGCGGCATCTCTCGCCACGCTTCGCCTAAGGTCTTGCCTGCAAAAGGACCGGAAGCGACTTTACAATCAACACCCGTTAGCCAGGCTTCCCCTATCGGTTCCGGCAGACCTGATTTTTCAGGATACAGGGGCGCTAGCGAACGCGCGCCCCAAATGCGCGGAACGAAAGTAGGCTCGATGCGAAAAGGTTCTGGCCTCACGGCTTACGACGCGGCTTCGGCGCGTGAGAAAAAACGTCCGAGGCGGCGCAGACCTTCGTCGATTCGTTCGATGGAGGTGGCGTAGGAAAGCCGCAAGTATCCCGGCGCCCCGAAGGCTTCGCCGGGCACCAGCGCGACGTGCGCTTTTTCCAGTAACATTTTTGAGATTTCCGTGCACGTTTTCGCAATCGCCGGTTTGCCGGGAGCGCTCGAAAGGTGTGCCGAAATATTCGGGAAGGCATAGAACGCGCCGCCCGGCCATTCGCAGGTCACACCGGGAATCGCGCGCAGGCCTTCCACGATGCGTTTGCGCCGCTTTGCGTATTCCGCCAGCATGACTGGGACGGTTTCCATCGTGCCGCGCATCGCTTCGAGAGCGGCATACTGCGCAATCGACGTGGCATTGGATGTGGACTGGCTTTGCAGCTTGATGAGCGCCTGGATCAACGCTTCCGGCCCCAGTGTGTAGCCGATCCGCCATCCGGTCATCGCGAACGTTTTCGAGACCGAGCCGATGATGATGACGTTTCCTTTTGAGCCCGCCGCGCTGGCGATCGAGTACGGCTTGTGCGGCTCGTAAGTGAAATGCGAATAGCATTCGTCGCCCATCAGCCAGACGCTGTGCTTCTTGCAGACCACGAGAATGCGTTCGTACTCTTCGGCCGGAACCACACCGCCCGTCGGATTGCTGGGTGAATTCAGAATCAACAGTTTTGTCCTGGGAGTGATCGCCTTTTCAATGGCGGAAGCGCGCACCGCAAATCCGTCCTCCGGCAGTGTCGTAACGAAGACCGGCGTGCCGCCCGCGTACTTCACAATATCCGGAAAGCTCACCCAGTAAGGCGCGGGGATAATGACCTCGTCGCCCTGCTGAATCAGCACGCTCATCACATTGAAGATGGAGTGCTTACCGCCAACGCTCACCACGCATTCTTTCGCGTCGAACGACGAGCCAAGCTCACGTTTGTGCCAGGCGCAAATCGCTTCGCGCAGCGGCATGATGCCGCCGGTCGGCGTGTATTTCGATTTGTTTTCTTCGATCGCTTTGATTGCCGCCGTTTTGATGTGGTCTGGCGTAGCAAAGTCCGGCTCGCCGGGGCCGAAGTCGGCGATATCGACTCCGCGCGCCTTCAGCTTCTCCGCCTCGGAGATGACTGCCGCCGTAGGCGAAACTTGAATGCGGTTGATGCGGTCCGTTAGTTGCACTCTAGCTCCTTAGCAAACTTCACAGTTTGTGGTTAGATGGCTAATCCGCCTACGTAACTTTGGCGCGCATGCGTTGCTCGACCAGTTCTGGCACCAAGCCTTTCAGCGAAGCCCCAAGCTGTGCAATTTCGCGCACTAGTTTCGAGCTCAAGTAGCTGTATGTCAGTCCCGGCAGCATGAACACTGTCTCCAGCCGCGGCTCCAACTTTCGATTCATCAGCGCCATCTGCAATTCGTATTCGTAGTCGGAAACCGCGCGGATTCCGCGCAAGATAACGCCGGCGCCGCGCTTCCGTGCGTAGTCCACCAGCAGTCCATCGAAAACATCGATCTCCACGCCGGACCATTGTTTGGTGACTTCGCGCAGCATGTCGACGCGCTCGGCCACGGAAAACAGAGGCTGTTTCTCAGCGTTCCGCAGCACCGCGACGATCAGCAAATCGAACATCTTCTCCCCGCGCTCAATGAGGTCGAGGTGGCCGTTAGTAACCGGGTCAAATGAGCCGGGGTAGATGGCAATCGAAGTTTTCATCGTGGAATCATGAGCGCCGCACGTCTCAGGTTATTCTAACTCAGGCAAGGAATACAGCGGCTTCGAAACTTGGCCGGAGGCCAAAGTGGATTCCTTTCGCGGCTAAAGGAATCCTCTTCGCGGGACGCCGAAGTTATGACAGTATGCGGAAGCTGGTGCTCCATAGCGGACTTTTCGAGATTCGCTACAGTGTGTGGGAGGATTTTCCGGACAATGGCTCAGCATGCGCGGTTGCCAGGTCTTGGCATACTTGTTCTTTGCGTTTTGTTGTACCCGGCGATGACCACAGCTCAACAGACTGCATTGAATCTGATGCCGCTTCCCTCTAGCGTGCAGTCCGACGCGGGAAGCCTGGCCGTGGGCTCGTCGTTTTCGGTCGCGTTCACCGGCTATACAGAGCCGCGGCTGGAGCGCGCCGGCGAGCGATTCTTGCGACAACTCGCGCGTCAAACGGGTCTCCCGCTTTCTCTTAGGCCGGCCAAGACGGCAAAAGCAACGCTCGTGGTTCAGACCGATCACGCGAGCAAGGAAATTCAAGAAGTCGGCGAAGATGAAAGCTACGTTCTGGAAGTGACGCCAGGTGGCGCGAAGCTCACAGCACCAACGCCTCTCGGCGCAATGCACGGGCTCCAGACTTTCCTCCAACTGGTGGACGTTTCCCCAAGCGGTTTTGCTGCACCCGCGCTCAAGATGCAGGACCAGCCCCGTTTCCCCTGGCGCGGGTTGATGATCGATTCCGCTCGTCATTTCATTCCTGCCGACGTCATTCGCCGGAATATCGACGGCATGGAAGCCGTGAAGATGAACGTTTTCCATTGGCACCTCTCGGAGAACCAGGGCTTTCGCGCCGAGAGCAGGAAATTTCCGAAACTTCACGAATTGGGTTCTGACGCCCTGTACTACACGCAGGATGAAATCCGCGAGCTGATCGCTTACGCGAGGGATCGCGGCATTCGGGTCGTGCCGGAATTCGATATGCCGGGGCACAGCACCGCGTGGTTCGTCGGGCATCCCGAGCTGGCCAGCGGAAAGGGTCCTTACG
>Ga0210399_10000514_pt1 | contig 31142 bp, 32 predicted proteins | sample IncBWC14MmetaG_FD_150865 | JGI IMG/M metagenome (GOLD analysis project Ga0210399, IMG submission 150865) | Forest soil microbial communities from Barre Woods Harvard Forest LTER site, Petersham, Massachusetts, United States - Inc-BW-C-14-M | ecosystem: Environmental > Terrestrial > Soil >... | reverse complement strand
GCATCGTTGCGACTGTGGCCTCACGCTACATCGAGACCATGCGGCGGCATTGGTAATCTTAGGGCGTGGACTACGCCTTCAAGCGCAAACGAAACCTGCAGTAAGGGTAGGCGTTGCTTGAGAAGCCTCCGGCTTCAGCCGGAGGAGTGGTCACGGAGTTGCTGCTTTGCTTCCCCCCCAGAAAGCTGAAATCTTTCGTTTTCCGTCGATTCCGCATTCTTTGCGAAAAACCACCCGGAGTGGGGTAAGCAACCATTTCAGCATGATCCAGCAGCAGGACGAGAAGCGTGCCCTGACCCGCTCGGGGCGGCGACATAGAAGAATCAGCTGCGTTTCTTGCGGGCCAGATGAGAGGTCATGTGCATGATCAGCTTGCGGTCGCCGTCGGAGAGGCGCGCGAGAACCTGGCGAAGACGTTGAAAGAATTTCGCCGGTTCACCGGAGCTGCCCCACTCGTCGCTCCCGGCGGGCATGCCCGAGGGGAACGATGGGGGCTCGGGCCGTGTTTCCCCGTCGTAAAAGAGCTGATACATAGGAATCTCGAGAGCGCGGGCCAGTTTTTGCAGCGTCTCGATGCTCGGGACGGTGTGGCCGTTCTCCACGCGCGAGACGTAGCAGCGCTTGAGCCCGGTGCGCTCCTCGATGTCTCCTTGCGAAAGGTCCTTTTGTTCGCGGAGGGCGCGTAAACGATCTGAGATAACCATAATGTTGGTACTTATACCGCTGCCTACTTCAGTCTACAACTGAATTTGAAACCGCAAACGACAACGCGAATCTCAAGCTACCAGGGGATTGCCGAGCCGGATTTGAACGTCACATTCATTCTGGAGAACACCGCCAGCGGCCCCGCTGGCTCACTGGAGGCCAGCGTCATATGGGAAAACGTGGGGGCGAAAGGTAAAGCAGAAAAGTCGATGCACCGCATGACCGCCTTGATTGCGCCAGGAGGTGCTAGCTGGGGAATTTTTCTTTTGCAATTTACCCTGATTCAGAGGGAGTGACGGGCACCCTTTTTTCGTCGCGCCACCTCGGCGCGGACAATGGGATCATTCAAATTCGCGGCGAGGAGCGGATTGCTCGAGGCCAACACGGCCGGCGGCAATTTCGGATTTAAAGTAGTTTTCGCCGAGGATGGGGGAGCCGGCCAGGCGTCGGAGCATGGCGATTTGCCCGATGTGATTCAGGGCATCGGCTATGGGGCCCTGGAAGAAGCCTTCGGCTGATCCGCCAAGCGGTTCTTCGGAAGCGAGAAGATCGTCAAACTTTTTCACAGCGGCAAAAAAGCGTTCGATTTCGGCCTTCCAGGGCAATGGGGTTGAGTCGTGCCAGGTTTGCTTGCCTTCGGCAATAGAGAACGCCCAGTCAAATAAATCACCCATGTGCGCGAGGATTTGCGCGGGCGTGCGCGTCTTGTCCCCGATGTGGAAGCTGTCGAAGTGGCTCGGTGCGTCGCGCAGGGCTTTGCCGCCGCGGTAGGCGACAGTGGCCACGGAGTGGCGAAGAAGTTGGCGGGCGCGATCGGGTGATGTCGTCATTTGGCAGTTCCCTTCGGTGCTAAAAGTGCGAAGAAGAGTTTAAACGTAGAAACAGGAGAGTGTGCAGAAAAAAATGGGAAAAAGAGGGAAGAGAAAACACCAGAGAAGAGCAAGGCCTCACCTATAGAGGGGTGAGCTACAGGGTTATTGTTTGGTGTAGACGCGGACGTAGTCGACTAGCATTTGTTGGGGGAAGACAGTGGAGTTGTCGGGGGAGCCGGGCCAAGTGCCACCTACGGCTACGTTGAGAATGATAAAGAACGGGTGGTCGAAAACCCAGGTGCCGCCCGCGGGCCACTGGGATTGCGCGACAGTAGCGTAGAGATTCGAATCCACGAAGAAACTTACCGTGCCGGGCTGCCACTCGACGGCGTAGAGATGAAAATCATCGGCGAAATTCTGTCCGCCGGGCAGGCTGAAGGACGAGGTGGCGTCGCTTGTTTGGCTGACGGTGCTCGGGCCATGGAGCGATCCGTGGACCACGCCGGGCTCCCTGCCGATATTTTCCATGATGTCGATTTCGCCGCACTGGGGCCAGCTGACGGAACTGATGTTGTTGCCAAGCATCCAGAAGGCGGGCCACATTACCTGGCCCGTGGGAATCTTGATGCGCGCTTCAAAGCGACCATAGGCCTGGTTAAATAGGCCCTGGGTCTTCAGTCGAGCGGAGGTGTAGTCCCGCGTTGTGCCATCACTGCATGCATAAGCGGGCTGGCGCATGGCAGTCATGACCAAGTTGCCGCCCTTCATTTGGGCGTTCTGGGTCAGATTGGTATAGCACTCGAGTTCGTTGTTGCCCCAGCCGTTTCCGCCGGTGTCATAGTTCCACTTGGAGGGATCCGGGGAAGTTCCGTCGGCGCCGTTGAACTCATCACTCCAAACGAGGGTGAAGCCACTAGTAGGAGGAGGCTGTAGGGTGGTACCTCCGCCACAACTTAGCAACAATGCACCGGCAATCAAAATGGGAGCAAGCGCTACAGGATAAATGTGAAGTTGCGTCCTCATTACCAACAGCTCAGCTCGCATGCCGGTGATGGAAACATGACGCCATCAGGAAAGGTTTAGGGCGCGCTTGAAGGAGCCCTTCTCACTGCCGATTTTTTTCTGAAGCTGGAGGATGGCGTAAAGAAGAGCTTCGGGACGCGGCGGGCAGCCGGGAACGTAAACGTCAATAGGAATCACCTGGTTGCAGCCTTGCACGATGGCGTAATTGTTGAAGACGCCGCCGGACGTGGCGCAAGCGCCCATGGAGATGACCCACTTGGGCTCAGGCATTTGATCGTAAAGTTGGCGTATGACGGGAGCCATTTTTTGCGAGAGCCGGCCAGCGACGATCATGAGATCGGCCTGGCGGGGGGAGGGCCGAAAAACTTCCGAGCCGAACCGCGCAATATCGAAGCGCGCCGCAGACATCGACATCATCTCGATCGCGCAGCAAGCCAGGCCAAAGCTGAGCGGCCAGATGGAGCTCTTGCGCGCCCAGTTCACGGCCATGTCGAGGGTAGTGAAGACGATGCCTTCGTCCTGCAGCAGGCTGCCGAAGTCGTCGGGCTTGGTCAGTGTGACGTGTTTGCCGAGTGATGTGCTCATGGTGTGCCGTCTGAGCTATTTTCGCATAGCCAGGCGATCAAGACAAATGAACCGGTTAATTGGCTGTGGGATAGTTTCCAATTGGCCGTCGTGGAAATAAGCCTAGTTTTACCATCCTGAGTAGCTGATGATCAGGGACATTTCTACACCGCCTGACAATACAGTAGTCGTAAACCGCCATACTACGTCCAATCGTCGCCGGTATCAGGACGTTAGATGGTAGTCGGAGGCGGAGACGGAGCGCGTGCGACGAAGGTAGGAGACGACGGAGCCGGGCCAAAGGGTGGTGATTTCGCCGCTGGTTTGATCCTGATACCAACTCTTACAGCCGCCGGATTGCCACACGGTGCCGGCCATGCGGCGGTAAATTTCTTCAACGAAGGACTCCTGAGTTTCGGAACGCACTTCCAGGACGCGCTGATTGCGGCGCTTCATGAGCTTCAGGCATTTCATCGCGTAGTGAACTTGTGCTTCGATCATCAGGACGACGGAGTTGTGCCCCAGTCCGGTGTTGGGTCCGAGAAGCATGAAGAAATTGGGAAAGCCGCTGACGGTGACGCCGAGATAGGCGGACATGCGTTTTCGCCAGGCCTCGTGAATATCCACCCCGCCCTTCCCTACTACGCGGCAGCCGATGAGCGGCTCGGTGGCCCGGAAGCCTGTGCCGTAAATCAAGACATCGATGGGGCGCTCAACTCCATCAGACGTGACCATGCTGCGTTCGCGGACTTCGGCGATGCCCGCGGTGACCAGTTCGACGTTTGAACGATTGAGGGCGGGATAGTAGTCGTCGGACACCAAGACGCGCTTGCAGCCGAGCTGGTAGTTGGGAGTCAGCGCCGCGCGCAGTTTGGGATCCTTGATCCCGCGGGCAAGGTGGCGAAGAGCAATGGCCTCGACCTTTTTGCGAAAGGTCTCATTGCCAAGAAAGCCAAGGACGCGAATCTCCTGGCGCCAGAAAATGTATTGTCGCAGAGCCCAGCGCGTGATGGGGATGCTACGGAAGCGCCGTCGCCATTTCTCACTAAAAGCAAAATCGAGGCGCGGAACAATCCACGGAGGCGTGCGCTGGAAGAGATGCAGTTTGCCGACACGAGGCGCGATCTGGGGGACGAATTGGATGGCGCTAGCGCCCGTGCCGACGACAGCGACGTTTTTGCCGGCGAGATCGATTCTGTGATCCCAGGTCGCGGAATGAAACGCGGGACCTTGGAAACAGTCAAGGCCCTTGATTTCGGGATAATGAGGCACGTGAAGTGCGCCCATGCCGGAAACCAGGATGCGGGCGCGAATGCGCATTCCGTTGCCTGCAAGTGCGTTCCAGACTCCTTCGGATTCATCCCAAACGGCTTCGCAAAAGCGAGTATTGAGGCGCAGATAGGGACCTAGCCCGTACCGTTCGACGCATCGCTTGAGATAGTCATGGATTTCCTGCTGGCCGGGGTACATGCGGGTCCATTCGGTTGAGGGAGCGAAGGAAAACGAATAGAGATGGGAAGGAATATCGCAAGCGCAGCCAGGGTAGCGATTGTCCCACCAGGTGCCGCCGATATCCGCGCTCTTTTCAATGATGAGAAATGAATTGCCGGCTTCGAGAAGCTTGATGCCCATGCAAAGGCCGGAAAAACCTCCGCCGACAATGAGGACGTCAACGGCGGTTAAGGCGGAATGTGCGGAATCGACGGCGGGTCCAGTCATGCGGGCGTCATCACTTCCTTTTTTATTTCCGTAGGCACAACTTGAGCGCGGAGAAACGCGGCGCTTTCGCGAAGCGATTGGCGAGCTTCAGGTACCAGATGGGGGACGAGTTGCCAAGCATGGGGCACGACGGGCCAGATTTTCAGATCGACAAGAACGCCCGCGACGCGGGCGCGTTCGGCAAGACGAGTGGAGTCATCGAGCAGGACTTCGTCCGCGCCTACGTGAATAAGAAGTGGTGGCAGGCCAGAGAGATCGGCGTAGAGCGGGGACGCCAGAGGATTGCGCGGGTCGGTGTCGCCGAGATAATAGCCCGCGGAGAAGGCCACGCCAGCGCCCTCGAACATGGCGCAGCGGCGGGTGTTGGTTCGGATGGAATCGCCCGTCGCGGCGAGGTCGGTCCACGGAGAGAAAAGCGCGGCGGCTGCCGGGAGCGGAACGCCAGCGGCGCGAAGCGAGAGCATGAGCGAGAGTGCAAGGCCGCCACCGGCGGACTCACCAGCAACGACAATGCGCTGGGGCAGATATCCCGCGCTCAGAAGCGCACGGTAATAAGCAACCGCGTCTTCCACGGCAGCGGGAAAACGATTCTCAGGCGCGAGACGATAGTCCGGGGCAAACACACGGAAGCCGTGGAGCGCAAAGTAGACAGTGATGGAACGATGAGTCTCCGCCGAGCAGCCGAAGTATCCTCCGCCATGCAGATAAAGGAGCACGATATCGCCCGGAGGTCGGCCTTCGAGGCGTTCGCCCGGAACGCCGCCGAGATGAGCGGGAGCAATTTGGACGCCCGGCGGAACTTTGTAAGGATCGGGGCGAAGGATTTTGCGCGCGACGCGGTAATCGCGCACGCCTTTTAGCTTGCGCTTGACGCGCCACTTAAGGATCCACACTGAGAGCCGCGCTTGAAGGCTGACCGACATTCCCCACCGCTACTCTTGGAATTAGGACCGAGAGAGGATATCACTCCTGTTGTCCCACGGTGAGAGAGAAGAAACGCGGCATAAGTCAGCGGTCGATTTTGTGTGTGGAGTTACGCGGTCGAAATTTCATTTCTGACTACCTCTTGAGCCTGGCCGCAGTGACCCTGAATGGTGTCGAAGAAGGCGGTCGCGCTGCCGTCGTCAAGCAGCTCGTGCTTTGCGTCCGCGCCAAACCAGCAGCGCGCATGAAGCAAGGAGGACGGAAGTCACTCCCGCCAAGGCCAGCGATTCTGAAGGTGGTTGGGACTGCTTCAGGCGCGGATCGATGCTGGGCAAAGAAGGCAAAGCAGCGCGAAGAGGAGGAGACGGCGTTGGAGTGGGGGACGCGGGGGACGGAAAACGCTGCTGGGATGTGGCCTGGTCGGCGAGAGGCAAAAGCGCTCCGGTCCCCGAGACTTCAAACTCTGGACCTTCCCCAGCCTTCAATTGGTTAGCTGCGTGGACTTCATAGCGGCTGTTGCCGGTAGCGAGGATTTCGAAGGCCGATGAGGGCGATGAGAATTTCATCGTCGTGGGAATCATGACCGCCAACTGTTGCACCGGAAAAACAAGCTTTGGATGGAACCTGGCACGGCCCTCGTAAGGCAGGTCGTAATTGAAGGCAAACTTGGTCGATCCCGGGCGCAAGGGGAAACTCACGGTGAAGTGTCCTGGCTCGCCGGCGGGAGCCGCAGAAATCGCCATGGCCAGCGTTCCCGGACCTGCGGCCAAGACAGAACCAATCTTGGCTTTTGCAGGAAGATACACTTCCAATGTGCGTTCACCGGCTTGCGTCAGAGGCGGGTTGGAAGCGTTATTGATCTCGAGCAGGTCGGAGACGTGAAGGAGCTTTCCGTTGGTTCCGGTGCGGAGAATTTCGATCGTTCCGGTTACGCCGTGAACCGCGGGCGCAGCATCGAACACTTCGATAGAGAGAGACCGGCCGACGATCGCTTGTTGATCATAGCTGACCCCCTGGTGAATCACGCGTAGGAGGTAGGGTTTATCAGGAAATTGCACATGGAGGGTAACCATCCCCTGTGAGTCAGTCTTCGCGCGGGTCTCCTCCGGCGATCCGGTATCCAGCCGAAGTAGGATTACCTCGTCGCCAGCAGCGGGTTGGCCGCGGCTCTGATTGCGGACTGAGCCGGTGATGTTGTTTCCCGCTATCACCGCGGTTGAAAAACATACGAGCAGCGTCAGTAGGGCGAGAAGCCCGCGCATGCAGAATCCCTCTTCGCAGAGACGATGGTTCATCATTCGGCGGCCGCGTTCGTCGATCGGGGTGTCGCCGTGGGAAGCGCACGTCCGAACATGATGCCGGTTTCGACCTCTACCGGGCGTCCGTCGCGCAGATAAGGCCTGAACCTCCATTGCGCGAGGGCATCCGAAATGGCTTTTGCCTGATCGGGAAAGGCGCTCAAGAAATGAGTGTGCCTCACCTTCCCTTCTCTATCGATGATGATGCGGACGGGAACGGCATTGAACCTGCGCTCGGCAAAAACCGGATTAACCCTCTCCAATACGTTTTCGCCGCTGGCGTAATCCCCGATGCACACCGGCACTTCACCGCCGCCACTCCCCGAAATGGGACCGGCTTCGTCCGGTAAGTTCATTTTCTTCATTCCCTCGATGAGGCTTTCCAGTAGCTTAGAGTCTCGGCTGATGAAGACAAACTGGATCAGGTGGCAGCGAATTTGAGTAGCCAGGACGTGCCAATGCAACTCCGCCACGGGCGCACTGTAGTCAAAACGGACGAAAGAATGGTCTGCGATCCTAACCAATGTCGGCGGTTGTTCCACTTTGTAGTCCGCACTCAAGCTGTCTTTGCTGTAATTAACCAGCTCCAGCGAGTTGGTGGCCGGCGCAAGCGTGAAAAACAGATCCTGGGCAGCGATCAAGATACTGCCGCGAGTGTTCCCCTTGAAGGTTTCCGCGGGCCGGATTTGCGCGAGGACGTAGTAGCCGCTGTCGGAAGGAGGCGGCCCGCTGAACTTCTCGGTCCAATCTGGAGATAAAGGGTAGGTCAGACCAAAATACTGGTTGCTGTAGACGTTCTTGTCCATCCTCCCACCTTCAGGGAGCGGCGTCACCGAATCGCTGGCGCTCCACCAGGCACCCTTAACAAGCAGGACTCCGGTCGGCAGCTTTCTCGCCTCCGGGTTGTTGGAAAAGTCGCCGCCGCTTTGGGGAGCGCCTTGGGCACTGCTAGTCAGCGACATGGATAAACCGAGAAGTGCCAGGAAAAGAGAGAATTTGGTCTGCATATTCAGAGTGCCGTTTGCGCCAAGTGGAAAAAACCGGGCGAGACACTTTGCGCGTCTCGCCCGAATGACTACAGCGAGCGCAGGAAGTTCAGAATGTCCTGCTGCTGGCTGGATGAGAGGTTTTGGTCGAAGATGGCCTCCACATTGGTAGCTTCGCCGCCATTGCTCCGATGGGCTTCGATAGCGCAAAGCAGGTTGGTGCAACGGCCGTCGTGCAATAAGAAGATGCGCTGACCCAAACCCCACAGAGGAGCCGTGCGGAACTGATCGCCGCCCGCGCCGCCCTGCGATACGTTATCCGCTAAGACAGTGCCCATGTGATGGATCTCGATATCAGAGAACGCGTTCACCGGGTTAAGGCTCAAGGAACCAACGCCGGACGTAGTAGGGGTGTTATTTGACACTTGGGTAGTTCCAGGCGTTGGATTGTGGCAGGTCGCGCAGCCGATGGCGCTGAACAGCCGCTGTCCATTGGCGATCGACGTAGCGCTCACCGCCACTCCGTTAAGTACAACCGAACCGGGGGGCGGCGGGGCTAGGAAGCGCATGAAGTTGGCAAACGCCGAGACGTCATCCAGAACCAACGGCGCCGATGTCTGGCCGGGATTGGAGTTGTCCTCCGGGTACCCAGTCCGAGTCAGGTTCAGGCAACTCGCCGGAAGCCCGGTGCCACCGGTACCACCATTGCCGTCTTCCCCAGGCAGCGGCCGGTCTTGTGTGAACAGCAGGTTGGAGACGCCCATCTCCACGTTATAAGCTTCACCGGCAAAGATATGCAGCGACTTGTTCTGGGCCTTCCAGCCGAAGCGAGTGATGGTGCCATCGTTGCCGCTGTGGTTGAAGTCGCCGCCGATTCCGAAATTGTTGTTGAGATTGTGTGCCCGGTTGATCTGCAGGGTTGAGTCGTCCAAGTTCTCGATCAGGCCTGCGCCGAAGACCGGCGTGGGAATTCGGAAGATGATGTTGTTGGCCGCTCTCGCCGCACTGAAGCTGGGCTGCACCAGCACGCAGCTGCCGGCATCGGGGCGACCGCTAACCGTGAACAGGTCTTCCACTCCTCCGTTTGGATTATTTGGGTCGGCGTTCCCAAACTGGTCAAAGAAGAACGGGAACCGTGCTTCGCGCGTCGGGCCGTTGGCCGTAATAAAGAACGGCGTGGTGTCTTTGGGCGCGACCGAACTACCGGCGAACGAGAATTGGGGATTCATCGCAGCTCCTGTCCCGCCGACCGCAGGTTGCGCGTGACAGGAACTGCACTGATTCGAGTTAAACCGCGGTCCCAGACCATTGTTGCCGGTGGCGCTGTTGGAAACGGACTCCACATCCTGGAAGCGCTTGAGACCATCCTGGAAAAAGGCATTGAGCCCAGGGTTGTTACCGTTGTCATCATTCTGCACGAATTTTAGCGCCGCACCTGAGCCGCGATTGCCCCCCTGGACGCCCGGATCAGTCTGGGCAAGCGCAGTTCCGGGAAGAAATAGGGCCACCAAGAATGCGAGAAGCGACACCAGTTTAACTGTTTTCATTGTTGCCCCCTCGAGTCAGAGTTCAACGGCGACGGGGACAGGTCCCGGCACCGCCACTGCGAAGAATTCCCCGGTGACTGTTGTGGAACTCCTTGGTCACCGCCTACCGAACCGTAGCGCGCGAGAAGATAGCCCCGAGGATTTCGGGACGCAACGGTCTAAAAGAGAATTCCTGGGGCAACTTTTCCTGTCCCGGTAAAGGTACTGGAAGTACAGCAAAGAAAAAGCGCAGACGGCCAAGACCCTTGCGGTGTTCTTCATCGGGAATATGTTAAATCTTTAGAAAATAGAATCACTTGTAAAATATTTGAAAAAAAGAGTTGCATTTTCAGAGATTGGCGTTATATTCCTCGCATTTTCCTGGTCCAGGAACGACACAACATCCAGAGGCTCCGCCCAGCTGGCAGAGAGTACCTAGTGTGCGCTTGGGGCGTAAGCGAGTGGACATAGCCGTTCAACTAGTGAGTTCTCATCCTCTTCTCATACGTGCGGTGGAGAAGATTCTTGCCCGTGTGAAAGACCTCCCCGTTGATATTTTGCCTCCCGCTCTGAGCGAGCCGCAGGCGATCGGCCGGACCGATTCTCGTCGACTTTTTCTTTTGGATGGCTGTTCCTTGCGAACGGATTTAGGGCGGCTGGCGGAGCGCTGCCGGGTTTCTTCTCCCGGCAGCAAGTTTCTGGCGCTTCTCTCAAAGGAAAACGGCGGATTCGCGGAGAAGACGCGGCTTTTTTATTGGGGCATCGATGGCTTCGTGGATCTGCACAAGACGTGGCAGACCGAACTGCCGCTGGCGATCCGCGCTGTGCTGAGAGGACAGCCATGGGTGCCTCCGGAGATTCTGGTAGCGTTCGTTAAACAAGCAAAAATGCTGCTGGACGCGCAGCTCCTGCCGGGGCATTCTCTGACCGCGCGAGAGGGGCAGGTGTTGCAACTACTGATGCGGCGTTTAACGAATAAAGAGGTTTCCAGCACACTGGGGATTTCTGAACGAACCGTAAAATTCCATGTGTCAAACATCCTCAGTAAATTGCAGCTGGAGGACCGGCGCGGCCTGCGGTCCGATAAATTAGCACTTACAGCCTTTGCTTCTCGGGCCTGACCACGCTCCTGGCCGCAGCAGTTGGGTCCGCGCACCCCGGGAGATGATCGAGAATTCAGACGCGCAGGACGACTTTGCCGAACTGCGAGCTGGATTCGAGATAAGCGTGGGCCGCGGCGGCTTCCGCAAGAGGGAACACGCGGTCAACGATGGGCTTGAAACGTCCTGCGGCAACCAACCGCATAACACTGTGAAGCTCGGACTTTGTGCCCATGTAGGAGCCGAGGAGCGAAAGCTGGCGGCTGAAGAGGAACCGTAGATCGACTTTGGCGTCGTAGCCGGTGGTAGCGCCGCAAGTAACCAGGCGACCTCCGGCGGCGAGACTGGCAAGGCTATCGTCCCAAGTGGCGGTGCCGACGTGCTCGAAGACCACATCGACGCCGCGTTTATTGGTGATGCGGCGGACTTCGTCACGAATTTTCTGCGTTTTGTGGTTGATGAGATGGTCGGCGCCGAGTTGTTTCGCTTTCTGCAACTTTTCCTCGTTGCTGGCCGTGGCGATAACGCGCGCGCCGAAAAATCTCGCGACTTGAATGGCGGCGCTGCCGACACCGCTGCCGGCACCTAGTACAAGAACGTCCTCGCCGGGTTGCAGTTCGGCTCGGGCGAGAAGCATGTGCCACGCGGTTTGGAAAACCAGTGGGATTGAAGCAGCTTCTTCGAAGTTCAGATTCTCCGGATACGGCAAGCAGTTCACTTCAGGAGCGCGGACGAATTCGGCGCATCCCCCGTCGATCAGGTAGCCGAGATTGGTGAATTGGCGGCAGCGGTTGTCCTGGCCGGAGACGCACGCGGGGCACTTGCCGCAAGTGACGCCGGGAGCCAGGACGACTTTCTGGCCCACACGCACGGTGGTCACGTCCGCGCCAATCTGTGCTATTTCGCCAGAAATATCGCTCCCGGGAATGTGTGGCAGGGGGAATGGCACGCCCGGGATGCCGCGGCGCACCCAAAGGTCGAGATGATTCAGGGCGCAAGCTTTCACGTGCACAAGCACTTCGTGCGGGCGAATCACTGGGTCGGGCGCGTCGGTAAATCTCAATACCTCCGGCCCGCCGTGCGCATCAAAGACAATTGCTTTCATGAAACCTCCGGCCTCCTGGCCTGAACTCGATTGCCAGCTTTCGTCCAAAAAGACTATCCTGCCGCGCCTAGCGTTGCTCGAACGACTGCCACAGGATCGACGAATAATCCTTCATTCCTATAGTCAATGCGAATTCCCCATTGGGATATTCTCCACAAGGACAAGTTCACCAGAGCAAATTGTCCGCTGAGGCCCCCAGTGCGAAAACAAATAGGTTCGCGAGCGGAAGGCGAAAAGCGGGAACGCAGGTTAGCACGATTAGACCCACAACACGTGGCATAGACGAAAAACAAATAAAGCCCAACCATCCGCGGGGCTCTCCCTCTCGAACATACCAGAAGGACTGATGCAGACTGATGCAGTCTAGATTGACACTGGGCATGGTGCGCCGTAGGCTCAAGGGCAGAGGCCAAACGTGGATCTGTTTGAAGAAATCGTCAGGATGCGACGAGCTGGGCGGCGCGCGGCGTTGGCTACCATTGTGCACACGAATGGCTCGATCCCCAGCTATGAGAGTTCGCGGATGCTGGTGCGCGAAGATGGCTCGATCGCAGGAACCATTGGCGGCGGGTGCGTGGAGGCGGAAGTCTGGGCAGCGGCGAAGGAAGTGATGCAGAAGGAAGCGCCGCGGAAGATGGTCTTCAATCTGAACAATGAGGCCAGTTACGACAACGGTCTGATTTGCGGCGGGACACTAGAGGTTTTCGTCGAACCGATCCTGCCTCAGCCCATGCTGTACCTCTTTGGCGGCGGGCACGTTTCGATGGCAGTTGCGAAAGCGGCCAGCGCCGTGGGCTTCGGCATCGGGGTAGCGGATGATCGCGAATCGTTTGCGAACAAAGAGCGCTTTCCTATGGCTCAGGAGATTTTCGCGAGCTATGAGGATGCGTTCGAAAAGATTCGCCCTAATGCTTCGAGCTACCTCGTAATCGTGACCCGCGGCCACAAAGAGGACATGCGCGTGCTGGCCTGGGCGGTGCGGACCGAAGCCCGTTACCTCGGAATGATCGGAAGCAAGCGCAAAGTTTTGTCGGTGTATAGAGCGCTGGAGAACGATGGCTACAAACCGGAAGAATTCGAACGCGTGTATGCGCCGATGGGTTTGGAGATTGGCGCCCTATCACCTGAAGAGATAGCCGTCAGCATCGCGGCAGAGCTGGTGGCGGTGCGCCGGAATGCGGCGAACACCGCGCATAAGAAATTGCAATTTGAAGTGCACGCTTCGCCCATATCGGGCAAGCGCTGAAAGGGAGTGCATGCTGGCCGCCGTCATCCTCTCCGGCGGGGCTTCGAGCCGAATGGGCGCGCCGAAGGCACTACTTCCCTACCAGGGGCGCCCCTTTCTCGAACATCTCCTGGAAGTAACTGTGCTCCCAGAAATTGGCGTGCGTCGCGTGGTGCTTGGCGCCCATGCGGAACCTATCTCGAAAGCGGTCAATCTGAAAAGCGATGAAATCGTAATCAACCACGAGTGGGAGAAAGGGCAGTTGAGTTCGATCCAGGCGGCGCTGCGAAGCCTGCCGCCGGGAACCGATGGAATTCTGCTTTGCTTGATCGACCACCCACTCATCAGCACCGCGCTGATTCAGGATTTGATCGAACATTTTTATAAAACGAAGGGACCAATCGTTCTGCCCGTCTATGAGGGACGCCGCGGCCATCCGGTCATTTTTTCGGCATCGTTGTACGAAGAACTGCTGCGCGCGCCGGTCGAAACTGGCGCGCGTGCGGTGGTATGGGCGCACAAGGGAGAAATCGAAGAGCTGCGTACGAACGAAGAAGGCTGCGTGCTGAACTTGAACGACCCGGGAACCCTAAACAAGGCCATCCCGCAATAAGACTAGTGACTCGTTGAAGCGAGATTTCTAACCAGCGCGCAAACCGCATCGGCGGCGAGCTGTGCGCCATGGAAAGTTGCCGGCGGAAGTCCCCCGAGAGACTCAGAGATAGATTCGGCGGTGATGGAGCACGCTTCCGCAGGCGTGCGCTCGCGTAGCTCTTCGGTCAAGAGCGAGGCGCAGGCAATCGAGGTCGTACACCCCCGGCAGAGGAAACGAGCTTCCGCGATATGTCCATCGACGATCCGCGCCGAGAGCTTCAGGATATCGCCGCACACGGGATTGCTGACTTCTACCGTAGCTGTAGCGCCGGGTAGCTCGCCGGCGTTGCGCGGATTGCGAAAGTGATCGAGAACGGCTTCGCTGAACATCTTTGAAAGTATCCCAAAGGCAGCAGCAGAACTGCAACGCAGTAGAAATCAAACCAGCTTAACGCAGAGACACCAAGTTCAGAGAGAATGGAAGGAACAGGCACAATGGGCGTTTCACAATGGGCCTACTTTTTCGGCGGCAAAAACTTTTTCTCGATGGACGCAACCACTACATAGTTGGGGTCAACCATTTCGGTGAGATGAACTTTTCCGACTTTGGAAAGCAGCTCGTAGGTGTCGAGTTCGGAGAGTCCATAGTCGGCGTGGATCCAGGCCACCAGTTCGGTGAACGCAATCCGCAAGGCGTCATCGACCGGCCGATAGATGCCCGCACACATGATTTCCTTTTCGTTTTCAAAGCGGGGCCAATTTGTATGTTTGCCTTTTACAAGATCGAGCTGCAGCCGCGCCTTCATTGGCACTTCGATGGCCGTACCGGCGATTTCGCCATCGCCCATGGCAGCGTGGCCGTCGCCGAAGTAAAGCAGGCCGCCGGAAACATTCACCGGGAGGTACAGAGTATTACCAACGGAGACTTCCGGCGCGTCCATGTTGCCGCCGAACTCAGCCGGGACGACCGAGCTGCGAGCTTCCCCATTTGACGGCGCAACGCCGATGCACCCAAGAAACGGATGCAGCGGGATTTTCACCTTGTAATTCGAATCGAGCGCCTGAAATGTGGCCGTGTTGCTGGAGTGGTCGATCGGATAGAACCAGATTTTTTCCGGCAGCGCGGGATGGAGCATCGGCGTGTAGTTCGTCGCGTTGAGCGCCCCAAAGCCGGGGGCGAAGGCGCCCAGCCCTTGATCGCCGTCAACCTGCAAGTCGAGAATATGGATAACAAGTGTGTCGCCGGGCTCCGCGCCTTCGATGAAAAAAGGCCCGGTTAGGGGATTGTCGCCTTTGACGAGCGCCTGGGTATCGCCGGGCTTCTTGATGGCATTGCCAAAGCAATCGAGCGAGTTAGCCTCCAGAATGCTTCCCGGATGCAAGCGAGCAACTGGCGGCGCGACACCGTAAACATATTTCACGTTTTCGATGGTGGCATGATAATGCACGACTTCGGATTGGGATGCCGAGGGCGAAGTCTGAGCAACAGCTGAGAATGGCAAAATCAGGCTTAGGGCAAAGAGACGGATACACACGGATGGCCTCCGAGAATTAGGAAGGCAGTCGAACATACTCGTGGAGCGGAGTCAATCCGGACGGGGTAGCAAAAGAAAGCCGGGCCGTCTGCTATCCTCTTCTGTTAGTCATGAAAACGCCTCGCCGACCACCGTTGCGCATTGTTTCGTTGGCGCCCAGCGCGACTTCCATTTTGTGCGCCATTGGAGCTAAGCATTTTCTGGTTGGCGTAACCAAGTGGTGCGCGGATGTCGCCCCGGTTGGCAGGCTGCCAAAGCTGGGCGATTCCTGGCACCTGAAATCCCTGGACGACATTTTGCGGCTGAGGCCGATGTTAGTGGTCGCCTCCGTCCCGTACAAGCAGGAGACGGTAGCGAGAATCCTCGATCAGCGGCTCAATTTTCTGGCGATGAATCCGCGGACCCTCGCTGACATCGATGCGGATATACGCTTGCTGGGCCGCATTACTCACCGCGCGGCTGCGGCCGAAAAGCTGGTAAAAGAGATGCGCCAGACGTTTTCGCAAATCGCGAAGAACGCGCGGCGATTAAAGAAGCCAATTCGCGTTTATTGCGAGGCGTGGCCCAACCCAAGAATTAGCTCGCCGCCTTGGGTGGCGGAATTGGTCAAAATCTGCGGCGGCAACATGCTAGGTCCAGCCGGAGCGAAGATCACCGAAGCCCAGGTAGCGGCGGCCAGGCCCGAACTCATGGTCCTCGCTTGGGCTGCCACGGGAATGAAGTCAGATCCCCAGCAGGCCTATAAAGTAGCGGCGTGGGAAGACCTTCCCGCGATTCGAAACCGGCAGATCCACGTCATCAGCGATGAGTTGTTGAACACGCCTGGGCCGCCGCTACTCGCAGGCGCGCACGCGCTTTTCAAACTTCTTCATTCCGCAACTAGAATGCGGCGAAGCGTATGAGGACTGTCGTTGCAGCCGTCATTGAGCGCAGCGACCGGAGATTGTTGATCGGCCAGCGCCGGAAAAACGATACTTCCCCGCTGAAGTGGGAATTTCCCGGCGGAAAGGTGCTGGACAGCGAATCTCCGGAGGGTGCGCTAGCACGGGAATTACAAGAAGAACTCGGCGTGACTTTGGTGAAAAGCACCGAGCTGGGCCGCGTGCGCCATCAATACGCGGGAACGCCCGAGGAACTGGAAATCCGCTTCTTCGCCGCAGCGATCGCAGAATCAGAGCCAGTGCCGCGTGCGTTTGAAGAAATCGCCTGGGTTTTGCCAAAAGAACTAGGATCCTACGATTTTCTGACGGCCAATCGCGAACTCATAGCGCAATTGGCCACCGGAAGGATCAAGCCCGCAGAAATCCTCCAAAGCGCGGAGGAAACTGGCACGAGTCACGGCCCGGACGCAGACTGATTTCGCTGTCCATTAGAGGACCGGCGTCAGGAGATCACCGGATTCGGCTTGTCGGCATTAATACCGAGGTCTTTGATGGCTTTGTCGAGTACGGAGCGCTCGAGCTTGCCGTCCACGAAAAGCTCATGGAGGGTGGCCAGCGTGATGAACCGGGAGTCGACCTCGAAGAAGTCACGCAAAGAGGTGCGGCCTTCGCTACGGCCGAAGCCATCGGTGCCAAGTGATGCCAAGCGCCGCGGCATCCATTTGCTGATCATGTTGGGCAAGGTCTTCAAGTAGTCGGAAGCCGCGACCAGCACGCCGGGAGCGTCTGCAAGGCATTTCGTGACATAGGGCACGCGCGCCTTCTCGCCCGGATGCAAACGATTCCATCTTTCGGTCTCGATGCCGTCGTTGTAAAGCTCCTTGTAGCTGGTGACACTCCACACATCGGCGGCCACGCCGTACTTGGCCTCGAGAATTTCCTGCGCCCGCAGCGCTTCATTGAGAATCGCGCCGCTACCAAACAATTGCGCGCGCAACTTGGACTTCCCGTCGGCCGAAGCCCGGAAGCGGTACATCCCCCGCAAAATTCCATCCTTTACGTTGCCCGGCATCGCGGGCATGGCGTACGGCTCGTTCATGACGGTGATATAGTAGAAGACCTTCTCGCCGTCCTTGTACATGCGACGAATGCCATCCTGGATGATGACCGCAATTTCGTAAGCAAACGCGGGATCGTAAGCTTTGATATTGGGGACCGGCAGCGCGAGAACCTGGCTATTGCCGTCCTGGTGCTGCAGGCCTTCGCCGGAAAGCGTCGTGCGTCCCGACGTCCCGCCGAGCATGAAGCCGCGGACGCGCATGTCGGCTGCGGCCCAGATGAAGTCCGCAATGCGCTGGAAACCGAACATCGAGTAATAAATGAAGAAAGGAATTGTGTTGATGCCGTGGGTGGCGTAGGCAGAACCAGCGGCGATGAACGATCCCATCGAACCGGCTTCGGTGATGCCTTCTTCCAAAATCTGCCCGTCTTTCGCTTCTTTGTAATAGAGCAGCGTGTTTACATCGACGGGTTCATACTTCTGGCCGACGCTGGAGTAAATTCCCGCAGTGCGGAATAGCGATTCCATGCCGAAAGTGCGGGCTTCATCCGGAACGATGGGCACGACCAGCTTGCCGATTTCCACATCCTTGAGCATCTTGCGGAGCATGCCGACAAACGCCATGGTCGTGGAAACTTCTCTGCCTTCGCTGCCTTCGTGGAATTCCTTGAAGAGCTCGTCGTGGTCGGCGGCCAGTGGCTTCGTTCGAATGCTGCGCTTGGGAACGTAGCCGCCCAGCGCTTCGCGACGCGCGCGCAGATACTGAATCTCGACGCTGTCCTCGGCCGGCCGGTAAAACGGAACTTCGATGCAATCCTCATCGTTCAGGGGAATGCCGAAGCGCGAACGGAATTCGCGCAACTCGTCTTCGTTCAGCTTCTTCTGCTGGTGCGTGACGTTCTTGCCTTCGCCCGCTTCGCCCAAGCCATAGCCTTTAATGGTGCGCGCCAGAATCACGGTCGGCGAGCCCTTGTGTTCCGCGGCTGCTTTGTATGCCGCATAGACCTTGCGCGGATCGTGCCCCCCGAGACGCAGCCGCCGCAAACTCTCGTCGGACATCGGTTCGACGAGCTTCAGCAAACGCGGATCACTGCCGAAGAAATGCTCGCGAACATACGCGCCGGAGGAAACCACCAGCTTCTGATATTCGCCGTCCACCAACTCGCCCATGCGCTTCACCAGCAGGCCCTCGCTGTCGCGTTCAAAGATGGGATCCCACTCGCTTCCCCACAAAACTTTGATGACGTTCCAGCGAGCGCCGCGGAACGCGGATTCGAGCTCCTGAATAATCTGCCCATTGCCCCGCACGGGACCGTCGAGGCGCTGCAAATTGCAATTAATGACAAAAATTAAGTTGTCCAGTTTCTCTCTCGAAGCCAGCGTGATCGCTCCGAGCGATTCTGGTTCGTCGGTCTCGCCGTCACCAAGGAACGCCCACACTTTAGCGTCCGTGACAGGCTTTAAACCGCGATCCTCGAGATAGCGGTTGAAGCGCGCTTGATAAATTGCCATTAGCGGGCTCAAGCCCATGGAAACCGTCGGAAATTCCCAGAAATCAGGCATCAGCCACGGATGGGGATAAGAGGAAAGCCCACCTCCGGGCTTCAGTTCGCGGCGAAAATTCTCCAGTTTTTGCGCACTGAGGCGGCCTTCGAGGAAAGCACGCGCGTACATCCCTGGTGAGGCGTGCCCTTGAAAATAAACCGTGTCGCCCTCGAATTGCTCGGAGCGCGCGCGGAAGAAATGGTTGAAACCCACTTCGTAGAGTGTCGCCGCCGAAGCATAAGTGGAAATGTGGCCGCCGATGTTGTGCTCGACGCGGTTCGCGCGCACCACCATGGCCAGAGCGTTCCAGCGGATGAGGCTCTTGATGCGGCGCTCCAATTCCTGGTCACCCGGGAAGAGCGGTTCGAGCCGCTGAGGAATGGTGTTGGCATAAGGAGTGTTTGCGGTAAACGGCAGGTCGATGCCATTGACTGTGGCATGCGCCCGCAAGCGCTCGAGAATTTCGGCAGCGACCTCCGGACCGCTCGATTCCAGAACGGAATCCAGCGACTCAAGCCACTCCTGAATCTCAACGTCTTCCATGCCGTGCGGCTGGGTCGATATTTCGTTGTCCATAACTTCGGTCGGTTCCTCGTCTTTCGATTTTCCGCAGGTCCCGCGGCAAGCGCGGCGGATTTATGCACGCAATAAGCATATTAGAATACACCGTGGCGGGGCCGCTTGCACAATTGTTCGCCGTTTACTTTCTCCGGCGCGGGATGGCAGGCTTCTCTCTTAGCGCACCTGAGCGGGGAGAGCGAGTGCTAGCGTCAGCACAAGAAGATCTGAGAACGGCCACACCGCGCTGCTGCGCGTCGCATCGAATACAACTTGGTAGGTCATTTTCCCCTTAGCTATCTATCGTTCGCCCCCCGTCGACAACCAGCGTGTGCCCGGTAAGAAACTCCGCGTGCACGAGGTAGGAAACGGCGTCGGCGATGTCGGAAGGCTTGCCCGCGCGCCGGAGCGGCGCGCGCTTTATGAAATCCGCTTCCCACTCCGGCGGATCGCCCGGCATGGTGATCGTGCCGGGAGCAATGGCGTTTACGCGTACGTCCGGCGCTAACGCCTTTGCCAGCACTTTCGTCAGCATCACCACGCCCGCTTTCGAGACGGAGTGCGCAATATAGCCCGGCCAGCCCAGCAGCCCGCCCGTGTCAGCGAAATTAATGATGCATCCTTTGCTCCGCCGAAGCAGCGGCGCCGCCGCCTGCGCGCAAAAAAACGGCGCTTTCAGATTCGCATCGAGTGAGGCATCCCATACTTCCTCGGTAGTCGAAACGATACTGGAAGGGAGAAAATTCGCCGCGTTGTTGACCAGGATATCCATCCGCCCAAACTCTTTGGCGGCTTCGCCAAAGAGCCGCTTGATGTCCGCCACGTCGCTCAAATCCGCAGCGATGGCGATTCCGCGCCGCCCAAATTTCTCAATTTCAGTGACGGTCGAGTGCGCGTCGGCCCCTGAAGAGCGGTAGTGAATCACCACGTCCGCGCCCTCCTCGGCCAGATGCAACGCCACGGCCCGTCCCAGGCGTCTCGCAGCCCCGGTCACAAGAGCCACGCGCCCCTGCAACAACTCCCCCGTTTTTTTGGCGTCGGGCATCATCTTCGAGCATGAAACCGTAACACATTCCCGTAGGACCGGCATTCCTGCTTTTTCTTTCTGTCTTTTTCTTTCCGGCTAACTTTTCAGAAGACAGACAAGAATGTCTGTCCTACCCTACACTCTCATCATCCAGGAGGAAGAATGCACCTCGATTTATTGGCCATTGCCGCCCATCCTGACGACGTCGAACTGACCTGCGGCGGCACTTTGCTCAAAATGGCGCAGCGCGGCTACAAAACCGGCATCCTTGATCTAACCGCCGGAGAAATGGGAACTCGCGGCACCCCTGAGACTCGCGCCAAAGAGGCCGCCAAAGCCGCCAAGCTGCTTTCCGTCAAATGGCGTGGCACGCTAGGCGTCCCCGATTCCGATGTGCAACCCAGCCGCCAACACAAGCTGCGTCTCGCCACCGTCATCCGTGAACTCCGCCCCAAGACTGTCATCCTTCCCTACTGGGAAGCGCGTCACCCCGATCACTACCATGCCTCGACGCTGGGCTATGAGGGGTGTTTCCTTGCGGGACTAAAGCAGCTGCCGATCGAAGGCGAAGCCTACCGCCCCTTCAAGATCCTCTATTCGATTTCGTTCGCGGACGTGCGTCCCACATTTATCCTGGATATAAGCACTCAATTCAAACAACGCCATAAGGCGATCCTCGCTTATAGCTCGCAGTTTCTTCCTCCAAAGACCGAGAAAAGAAGCAAAGTCCGCCTGGCCATCGATCGTCTGGAAGCAGACATGAACCAGTTGGCGCGGCACTATGGCCAAATGATCGGCGTGGAGTACGGAGAGCCCTTCCTGCAGAAGGAGCTGATGAAGGTAGACGACGTTGTAAAGATGGAAGTTCGGTCGATCTGAAGGTTGAAACTTCTAGTCATCCTGGGCCGGAGAAAACCCGGGAATGGTGTGTCCTCCGCCGGCTCGCTCGACCCGCACACGGATCTGCGCTTCGTCCTCGGCGCCGGATTTGCGCAGAATGACCATGGTATTCAGCGCCTCGGAATACAGCCGCGTCACCAGATAAATGTCCTTGGTGCCGTCTTTCTTCCAAAGCTGGCCGATCTGAATCTTTGGGGCGCTCGTGACCACTCCTCTCCCTAAAAGGGAGACGCTTCTCGCGACTGCCACCAGCGAGTATTGCGGGGCGCTCCGCACTCGGGCAGGACACTTTATGCGAAGGCTCGATCCGAGCCCTGCGCCAAGGACAGGGTAACAAAAAGGCAGCCTTATATCTACTCCCTGAACGGAGTGGTTTTACGGCCAAATTGATAAGGGACCAGCCTTGACTCTAGAGTGCGCTGCGGAGTGTGTCAACTGGCTCTCCCTATGAAAGGTACTCACTTAGCACGCCTGGGTTGAACTCGCCGGCCTCCGGTCCGCCTCCGCTCTTAAAAAATTGCCGCCTCGGTCAGAATCCTTCCTAGAGACTCTTGGCACAGGAAACCTTCCCACGCGGTCTAACATCCTAGTAGTGAGGAAAACACTGTAGTGCCTGCCCATGGGGTTGCGGGTGTATAATGTGGGGTAGGCGGAGGTATAAGCATATGCAAGCCATATTTCGCCATACCCTGAAGCTGGCGCTGGTAAGTTCCCTCGTAGCGGGTTCGGCGCTCGCCGCACCCCAAAGTCAAGATCCGCCGACTCCACCCCCGGCCCAGGATCCCCAAAAAACACCGCCGCCCGCGCAACAGCAGACTCAGCAGCAAAGTGGCACGCAGCCGGTCCAGCAGCAAGAGACCGTGACTCCTAAGAATTCCAAGGAAGACGTCGAGGCCATCGGCAACCGCAGCGTCGGTAAAGGCGTGAACCTCTTCTCGCTGGAACGGGAAATGTCGCTCGGCAAAGCATTGGCTCAGGAAGTCGAGCGCTCTTCAAAGCTGATCGACGACCCAGTGGTCACCGAATATGTCAACCGCGTGGGCCAGAACTTGGTCCGCAACTCCGACGCAAAAGTTCCTTTCACCATCAAGGTCATCGATTCGGATGAAGTCAATGCTTTCGCGCTGCCCGGCGGCTTCTTCTACGTAAACAGCGGCTTGATCCTGCGCGCCCAGGAAGAATCAGAGCTCGCCGGTGTAATGGCCCACGAAATAGCTCACGTGGCCGCGCGCCATGGCACAAAAAACGCTACCAAGGGCGAACTCACGCAAATTGCAGCCATGGTTGGGAGTATTTTCATTCCCTACAGCATGGCTGGCTACGCCATGTATCAGGGCCTGAACCTCGCGATTCCCTTGACGTTTCTGAAGTTTAGCCGGGACGCCGAACGCGAAGCCGACTTCCTCGGCTTGCAGTACATGTACAAGGCCGGCTATGACCCGAACTCCTATGTCACCTTCTTCGAGCGTATTCAGGCCGACGAAAAGCGCCGCCCGGGCACCATCCCCAAGGTCTTCTCGACGCATCCCCCGACTCCGGACCGCATCGAAAACACGCAAAAAGAGATTGCGCGCATCCTGCCGGCAAGACAGGAATACCTCGTCACCACGTCGGAATTCGATTCCGTGAAGGGGCGCCTGCGCAATATCATGTTCGCGCGAAAGGTTACAGATAACGCGCCCGGCAAGCCCACCCTGCGCACCAAGACCGAGCAATCCAAGAAACAACCCACAAACACCGATCCCAGCAGCTCCGACGATGATCGGCCAACCCTGAAGCGCCGCCCCGACTCTCAGCCGTGATTCCCTAGTGGGTGAGCCTTTAGTTTAGATTCGTTCTTTTTTTTAGACGGGCGGCCCCCAGGCCGCCCGTCGTCTTTGGATGCAAGAATTCCGTTCGGACGATATCAAAGCCATAGGCCACCGAAACCTCGGCGCAGGGCCCAATCTCTAGTCGCTCTGTCTTGTATCCGCGAAAATACGTCGCCTACTTGGACAGGCGTTCCTCCATTTCGTCTAGCGACCGTGGCCAGTCCTCGCGCAAGAGCCGGCTCAGCGCGCGGTCGGCGAGCAATTTCCCTCCCGTCTGGCATTGCGGGCAGTAGTTGGTCTCGTTCGATGCGTATCGAATCCGCTGGATCTTCATTCCACATCGCGGACACGGTTGCCGGTAGCGCCCGTGCACGGCCATCCCGGGACGGAACGCGCTGACTTTTTCTGGAAACTTGCCGCCCGTCTCTACGCGCAGCTTATCTGTCCAACCCGTGAGCGTTTCCTGGGTGGCCTGGTACAATCGCGCGATCTCTTCGGCTTTCATCCGTTGCGTCAACATCACCGGTGAAAGCCGCGCGCTATGGAGAATCTCATCCGAATAAGCGTTGCCAATCCCGCTGAACAAGTGTGGGTCCGTCAGCGCCCGTTTCAAGGTGTGATTGGCAGAAGTCAAAATCGTCCCAAACGAATCGCGCTCGGTCGTCAGCACATCGATCCCTCCGGGATCAAGCCGAGTGAGTTCTCTCTCCCCTGCCATGACGTGGAGTGAAGCCCGTTTTTTCGACCCAGCCTCGGTGAGAGTCAGCGTTCCAGTATCAAAATTGAAAGCTGCTGACACGCGTCTTCCATCCGGGGTGACGCGCCGCTCCTTCCAGTGCAAACGTCCCGCGATCATCAGGTGGAACACCAACCAAATGTCATTGTCGAAACCGATGGCGATCCGCTTCCCGATCCGTCGTATCGCCTTCACCGTGTGCTCTTGTGCAGAGTCAACAGGCGGCATCGCCGTTCGCAACAAAAACGGCCCTGCCACCAGCGCTCGTTCCATTACGCGGCCAAGTATCCGCCGCTCCAGCGCCTCGATATAGACAACGATGTCCGGCAGCTCCGGCACCTGCTCACTCCTCCTTCGATTTACGCCGTCACTCACCTCGAATAGCGCTCTGCCCGCTTCAATTCAAAGGAGTGGTTCACGATTCGCGCTGAACCGCTGGGTCTCCGCATCCATACTAGCGTTTCCAGGCTTTCGGCATAACTGAAACCGTCGCGCGTAAAACCGATGCGGGGGAGCAGTGTACCGTTAGGAGGGCGAGGGATTGTTGGTGCTAAGGGAATTCATCGCCCTCCGGTTACCTCTCGCATCCTTGTTCCTTCTTTTCATGCAGTTACAAAATGAAAATTTCGCAATCCCTTTGTTATTTGATATTGATGCAAGTTTGGGGGGGTGCAGCGGTGCTATTTATCGCGCCGGACTCGCCAGCATATAACCCATGGCTGCGCACGTTCCACTGCCTCATGGAGGCTACGACCGATGCCGGTCGTCAGGCGCTGCGGCGATACCCGTGCGGCGAAGTTCATCCTGGTAATACTTCTTGTGAAGCACGTCCCATTCCTCGCTGCCTTCGAGAATTTCCTTTTTCTGCGAGGTGATTCGCTTGCGTACTTCTAGTTCGATTTTCTCTTCGTCCTTCAGCGTAGCTGTGAGAATCTGCACTACTTGCTGGCGAATCGTGTCGCGGTCGTCGACGAATTCCACTTCCTGGCTGTCCACAAGCACGTCCGTGATTTGGTGCGAAAGCCGTATGATTTTTTCGCGGGTGAGGCGCATCTTTTCTGGAAATCCTCGTATGATTTCGAATTCGACTTCATGAATCGGATGATGCAAATACGGAACGGGCCGAAGCCAGTCCTGCGGCGACCACGGAACCGGCTGGCTATCGCAGGATCAACTTGCGGTCCCTGGCGAGCTGCTGCTTCACCTTTTTGTACATCTCCTGATAAGAGACGCTCGTCCGCCGCATCTCATCCTGATGATCGATCAAAATCTGCCGTACTTCGTCGTTGAGCCGGTCCTCGACCGTAAGCTCTTCCAGCATCCGTAGGCGGACACGGTTGGCCACCGCCGGCGCCGCCTTGGTCTCGATGTGCTCGCCTTCAACGAGGCGTTTCACAACTTCATTGGCCATGTGCGCTACAAAGTCCCGTACGAGAAGCATCTCAGAGCGTTTCCTTTACATAAATGCAAGAGAGTGAGTTTACTGGCTGCGTCAATAAAGTGCAAGGAAGGGAGCACAATCGCTCTAAAGAGTCTCCTCTGTTGGAGGCGCCTGCCGCGGCAGGCTAGGTTCCTGGTAGGCAAAGTATCCAAACAGAGCGTTCCGAAACTGAAAACGCCACCGTTCGTCCACGCGTTGACGCTCCCTGCTGCTTCCTGTACGATGAATTGGTAAGGGCGCTTAGCTCAGCGGTTAGAGCGTTCGGTTTACACCCGAAAGGTCGTCCGTTCAAATCGGACAGTGCCCACCATTGTTCCGATCCGCTCGAGTTGGCCGGTCCGCTCGTTACTTGATGTCAGCTCTTCAAACTCAGCTCAGGACTGGCTTTTGAGCCCGCTCGCCGCAGCAACGCCCAACTCCTAACGAGGAGCGACTTCGGGCGCCCCACATGCCGTCGTTGCGCGTGCCGTCTTCCTCTTCTGTTCCTTATCGCTTACACGCCATTTCTTAAAATCTGCTTCTCCTCGGGAGAAAACTGTCGGTAGCGGCCAGTTTCAATTTCGCGCTCGCGAACAAACGGAGGCATCTCGCGCAATCTTTGCAACGCTTTTTTCATTTCCGGCCGAACCGCCGCCGCCGCTTGCGAGGTGGCCTGCTCCGTGGTGGAACGCTGCTCGATCGAACGTGCGGCTCGGGAACTGCTCGGCGTCACGCTCATCCTGTCAACGGAAAGAACCGGCCCACGCCGCGCAACGGCCGCGACGCTGCTGTTTCCGTAGTTCGCGTTAGCTGCGCCTTCCGGTACCGGGGGTCTCCAGGATCTCGCGGGTCCGTTCTGGTTGGGCTGGGGCCGTGCGTTGGGATCTGCCGGTGGAGGGTCGCCGTTCCCGTTGTCAGGATCCGGATAGTCCGCCGGATAGTCTGATGGACCGTAATATGGGTAAGAATCATAGCCGTAAGGCGCGTAATACCATGGGCTGTAACCGTAGCCATAAGGATATTCCCATCCCCAACCCCAATACGGCCACCCGAAGCCAAATCCCCAGCCCCATCCGTAGCCGCGTCCCCAATGTCTGCCGCCCCAGCCGTAGCCCCGCCCGCCCCAGCCGTAGCCTCGGCCACCCCGGCCATAGCCGCCATGACCACCGTAGTACCCGCCACCACGAAATCCGCCGAAGGAGTGTCCGCCGCCGGAACCAGAGTGGCTTCCACCAGAGAAACCTCCACCCCCGTGAAACCCTCCTCCGCCACCTCCATGAAATCCACCGCCACCGCCGCCGTGGAATCCTCCTCCCCCACCGTGACCTCCATGTTGGGCGAGCGCCGGCTGCGGCAAGCAACTGAACGCAGTCATCGCGAGGAGGACAAAAACTACTCGAAATAAGATGGCTTTTTTCATATCGCTACCCCCGTTCCACGTCCCCACAATCCTTAGATGACAAATGCCCTTCTAAGGGTTCCAAAGCGCCATTCTATACCCGTGCGTTGGCCCCACCGCGATTACCACTCAGACAGAGCCGAGCAAGACTGCCCGGTTTCAACCGAAGGCTCGGCTCATGGTGCCATCCCGCACGCCAGTCTTAGCGACAGTTTTACAAGACCATTGTAGCTCCAGGTGAGCAATCTGTCCCAGTGGGCGGTGAGGACCAAGGGCGGGATTTTAGGATTCGCTAGCGACTATTCAACGCTGTCCAGGCAGCCAGAGAGTCCATGTAGTCTCTCCAATGGATGATCTTTCTGTCCTCAATCGTGATGACCGAGATGAACCTGTTGTCATAGGGTGCTCCACTCGGAAGAATCGTGCCGTGCACTTCGTACTCGAGAATCACGACGCGACTATCCCGGGAGCGGTGCACAACAAGTGCGTCGCCGGAGTGAAGCTTGATTGTCTTGCCGTATCCGGTGAAGCTTGCCATCAGATTGGCGCGTCCTCGTATCATCGGAGGCCAGCCGGGAAAGTGATAGCGAGATTCGAAAAGTGCGTCTTCGGCAAACATGTCGAAATAGTGTTTGCCGTCAACAAGTCCCCGCAAGCCTGTCTGGACAATTCCGAAAAAGGGATTGAGAGCTTCAAACACGTCGTACTGGCCTTTTGTCATAAGCAACTCCTCTGCGTCTGACAGGGGCATCGAAGGGCGGCTGATAGATTGCTTGTTGGCAAGTTTCGCCCATCCCCTCGCTGCTGGTAAAGCCAAGAAAAAGATACAACCAATTGTGCTGTTTAGCATCACATATTGCGTAGGAGAAAGCATGTCAGTCAAAAGCGTCCAATTTACGGTTGCCGCGCACATCATGGCCGCCCTGGGTTACAGGCATGGCGAGGAACTTTCCTCGGCGACTCTGGCCGAGAGTGTGAACGCCGACCCCACGTTCGTTCGAAAGTCGCTCTCCAAGCTCTCGAAAGCGGGCTTGGTAGTGACCAAACGCGGCAAGAGCGGAGCGAGCGTGCTGGCGCGTTCTCCGCGACAAATCACGCTGCTCGACATATACCGTGCCAGTGCGGCACCACCGGCGTTTGCGATTCACTCCTATCGTGTGGAGAAGAGGTGTCCGGTCAGCTGCCACGTCAAGGAGTGCCTGTCGGGGCTACTTTCTCAGGCTCAGAACAGCTTCGAGAGATCGCTCGCGAAAATAACGCTGGCTCATCTGGTTGGTCAGATTCGGGAAAAGACCCGTTGACTTTTTTTGATTTTAATTGTGCACATTAAAAGAACAATACACAAGGAGAACTAAGAAAATGCTGACGGGAACGGAACTGACGTCCGACGAACGGGCGGAGAACAAGGGGCAGCGAATCAGTGGACGAACGCTGGCCAAGCTGTGGGCTGCCGCTGGCCTAACAGGGATGGTGTTTGTGGGTGCATGGCTCAAGTATTCACCTGGGGTGAGCGGAAGTTCCGCCGGCGCTCCGGCGGCAGCACTTCCACAAGTCGTGGTGAGCAAGCCGCTGGTCGAAGACATCGATACGCGGTTGGGCTTCCTTGGCCAATTCGCGGCGGTTTCGCAAGTCGAACTGCGCGCGCAAGTAGGCGGTACGCTTACGGGAATATTTTTCAAGGACGGGGACATTGTTCGGAAGAGCGACGTCCTTTTCACAATTGATGCTCGACCCTACGAAATTACACTTGCCGAAGCGAACGCCCAGCTTGAGGTTGCGGCGGCTCGACTGGAACTGGCTGACCGGCAACTTGACCGTGCCAAAGATCTGGAGCAAAGCAACGCTGGATCAGTCGAAAACGTTGACCAGCGCATATCCGATCAGCGGTCGGCGCGCGCTGCGGTCGAAGAGGCCAAAGCCCGAATCCGCGATGCACAGTTCGACCTCGACCATTGCCGGATTGCGGCGCCGTTTACAGGGCGCATGGGCACGCATCTCGTTTCGGTAGGCAATTTGATTGCTGGCAGTCGCACAGCGACGAGTCCGACGACACTGCTCGCGACGCTTGTGTCGCTTGATCCGATCTACCTTGACTTTGATATGAGCGAGTCCGATTTCCTCGCGTACTCCAAGTATCGCGGGCACCTCAAGGGAGGGCATGTCCAGAGGGTCGAGGTTGCGCTTGGCGACGACAATCAGTACGCGCGAAGCGGTGTATTCGATTTCCTGGACAATGTCCTTGACCGTTCGAGCGGCACAATCCACGCCAGGGCTACAGTTGCGAATTCCGAGCTGGTTTTGACTCCCGGCCTGTTCGCTCGTGTTCGACTGGTCGTCGCTCCTCCTTTACCGACGCTCCTCGTGCCGGACGCTGCCGTGCTGCCTGACCAATCGCAACACATGGTTATGACGGTTTCGGCGGACGGGACGGTCGCGCCAAAGCGAGTGGAAGTCGGTGAAATTCGCGACGGTTTGCGAGTGATCCGGTCCGGGCTGGCTCCGAGCGACCGAGTCATTGTGAACGGACTACTGCACGCCGCGCCCGGAACCAAAGTCGCCACTCAGGACGGCACGATCCGTCATGACGGCGGTCAGGACTAAAGAGAGCCCAAACCATGCGCCTGACACATTTCTTTATCGAACGGCCCCGCTTCGCGACCGTACTAAGCGCTTTCGTGACACTGCTCGGGCTCGGTGCGCTCGCAATTCTGCCGGTCGCACAGTACCCGGAAATCGTCCCGCCCACAGTGCAGATCACCACGGTGTATCCGGGCGCATCCGCGGATACCGTGTCGCGCACCGTGGCGACGCCGCTCGAACAGCAGATCAATGGCGTCGAGAACATGCTCTACATGAGCAGTCAATCGACCGGAGACGGCAGGCTCACGATAACGGTTACCTTCCGCATCGGCACGGACTTGAACGTCGCACAGATGCTGACGCAAAACCGTGTCCAGGACGCTTTGCCACGGTTGCCGGAAGACGTGCAGCGTCTGGGTGTGCAAGTCAGGAAAGCGACACCGAGCATACTCCTGGCCATTCACGTCTACTCGCCGGATACTTCGCGTGACAACCTGTATCTCTCAAACTACACAACCTTGCACGTCAAGGACATTCTCGCGCGCCTCGAAGGTGTTGGAGATGTGCAGTTCCAGGGCGGCCGCGAGTACGCCATGCGCATCTGGCTCGAACCTGACAAGGTTGCGGCGAACAATCTCAACGGCAGTGAAGTACTGGCGGCACTTCGCGCCCAGAACCTGCAGGTCTCGGCCGGGATTCTGAATCAGCCCCCAGCTCCCGGGCAAGAGGCTTATCAGATCAACGTTGAGGCACTCGGTAGGCTTTCCACACCCGAGCAATTCGGTGACATCGTCGTCAAATCCGATAAGCAAGGAAGGGTGACCCGGGTGCGCGACATCGGTCGAGTCGAGGTTGGTGCCGCTGACTATGGATCCACTTCCTACATGGATCGCAGTGACGCTACGGCGCTCCTGATCTACGCGCAACCGGGCGCAAACTCCCTGGCGGTCGAACATGAAGTCCTTTCGGCGATGAAAGACCTGAAGAAGGAGTTCCCCCAGGGAGTCGATTACAAAATTATCTACGATCCGACAATTTTCATCGCCAAATCGGTCCGCGAGGTGGTCATCACGATCTTCATCGCCATCCTGCTCGTCCTCGGCGTGGTGTTCCTGTTTCTGCAAAACTGGAGAGCCTCGATCATCCCGGTGATCGCCATTCCGGTCTCTCTCGTCGGGACGTTTGCGGTTCTGTATCTGCTGGGGATATCGCTGAACAACCTTTCTCTTTTTGGCCTGGTTCTGGCGGTCGGCATCGTCGTCGATGACGCGATCGTCGTCGTTGAAAATGTCGAGCGCAATATGCACTCCGGCATGTCGGCGTCGGATGCCGCTCACAAGACCATGGACGAAGTCGGCGGAGCCCTGATTTCGATTGCGTTGACGTTGTGCGCTGTCTTCGTTCCGTCCGCTTTCCTTTCAGGAATCTCCGGACTCTTCTTTCGGCAGTTTGCCGTCACCATCGCCGCATCGACGGTCATCTCGTGCTTTGTCTCGCTGACCTTGAGCCCGGCTCTGTGCGCGGTGCTCTTCAAAGACCACCATCCGCAAGGCGCTTCGTCGCATGGCCTGGTGGGTCGCTTTCTGCATTCGGGTTTTGGCTGGTTTAATCGCGGCTTCGAGAGTTTGTCGAACGGATATGGAAATCTGACACGCCGTCTGGTGGCGGGAGTGGCTATTGTTCTGGTGATTTACGTCGCGCTGATCGGCGTTGCCGGGCTGGAGTTCTCACGAGCGCAAACGGGTTTCATTCCGGAGCAGGATCAGGGATACCTGATCACCATCGTTCAGCTTCCTCCCGGAGCGACGCTGGCACGCACAGAGGAGGTGGTGAAGCAGGCCACCGATATCATCCTCAATACCCGCGGCGTTGAACACGTTGCTCCCTTCGCGGGCCTGGATGCGACGACATCGACGGTAGCGTCCAATTCCGGGACGATTTTTTCCGGGCTGCCCTCCCTCTACAATCACGAAATTCCTGGAGTCACGGCAAACACGGTATTGGCCGACCTGCGCGCGCGTCTGTCGGTGATCAAGGATGCGCGCGTGCTGACCATCCCCCCGCCTCCTGTACAAGGCCTCGGGAGTGCCGGTGGTTTCAAGATGGTGC